>Ga0194112_10012481_pt1 | contig 10363 bp, 7 predicted proteins | sample TA2MahC400mmetaG_FD_146191 | JGI IMG/M metagenome (GOLD analysis project Ga0194112, IMG submission 146191) | Freshwater microbial communities from Lake Tanganyika, Tanzania - TA2015016 Mahale Deep Cast 400m | ecosystem: Environmental > Aquatic > Freshwater > Lake | place: Tanzania: Lake...
GTGTTCACCACCGCGCGCGATGAAAGCAAAATTGCGCCGGACGCGATACTCGATGCGACGGATTTCGATGCGGTGGATGCCGTGTTCAAGCAGGCGGGCGAGCTGGATGGCGTGGTGAATTGCAGCGGCTCTTTACTGCTTAAATCGGCACATCTGACCAGCAAAGAACAGTATCAAACGGTGATGGACGCTTCGCTCACCACCGCCTTCGCTACCGTGCGCGCAGCGGGCAAGCATTTGAACAAGGGCGGTGTAGTGGTGCTGATTTCTTCCGCGGCGGCGATGGAGGGGCTTGCAAACCATGAAGCGATCGCCGCTGCAAAAGCAGGGATTTTGGGGCTGACGCTCTCGGCGGCGGCAACCTATGCCTCGCAGAACCTGCGCGTGAATGCGGTGGCGCCCGGCCTGACCGAAACGCCGCTGACCGCCGAACTGACCAGCAACGAAACCTCGCGCAAATTCTCAGAAACCATGCATGCGCTGGGAAGGCTGGGCAAGCCTGAAGATGTGGCGCGCGCGATCGTGTTCTTGCTTGATCCACAAAACAGCTGGATCACCGGCCAAGTGCTGGCTGTCGATGGTGGCCTGTCACGCGTTCGGCCAAAGATGAAAGCCTGAAACGAGACCACCCGAAATATTCTATCCTGTCGAATGTGGGAAAGCCCGATGCCTAAAGGAGTCGAGAAACGCCACCTGCCCAGCAAAATATGCGCGCGCTGCGGGAGACCCTTCACATGGCGGAAGAAATGGGAAAAGGTGTGGAATGAAGTGAAATATTGCTCGGATAGATGCAAGAAATAGGCATAACCGAGAAGTTATGACCCTTTGCTTTGGGGCGTTATGAGCTGTGGGGCAGATGGCGCACCCGATACGATTCGCCGCGGCGAAGGCCGCTCACTCTATGAATGTTCGAATCGACCTATCGGGCGATATGCCTTGGGTTGGCGGGCGGCAAGGCACTTGAATGATATGGCGCACCAGTAAAGATGATGCTAGGCACTGGATGATAAAACTCCTACTCAAATAAGTCCATTTACATGTTTAAGTCTCCCTTAAGTTTATACCCCCATCTTCGTGCTAACGAGATGGGGATACATGGACTACTTTTCCTACCGACATGAAATCTACCGCAAGTTATTCCACCTGACATCCTTGTGGATGCCTTATGTGATATGGAGCTTCGGGGCAGACACTGCGCTATTGATTTTCGGCGCGGCTTTTGTGCTGGTTATTCTATTTGAAGCTATGCGGCGCTCAGGAGCATTGGTCAATCACCTCTTTCGCGTGATTCTCCGTCCAAGCGAAACGGGCGATACCCTCAAGCTCACAGGCGCATTCTATATGCTGCTTGGGGCAATCGTCGTCACCTTCATCGCTCCCGCAATGACAGCTGCTACAGCTTTGACAATACTCATGGTGAGCGACTCTTTGGCCGCCCTGATTGGACGCAAGTTCGGCAAACATCCTTTTGCCGGAAAATCCATAGAGGGCAGCGCTGCCTTTTTTCTCTCTGCCCTCATCATCGTGGCGATTTCGGCGCAATATACCGCAGAGCCAATCCCGTTCTTGTGGGCGGGAGCTGTTGCTTGCATCGCGGCGACATTCGCAGAACTCTATGCCAAACACCTTAAGTTGGATGATAACCTATGTATACCCGTGGCCTTCACACTGGCGCAGATGCTTTGCCTTCTTTTTTAAAAACGCGATGGCTTCTGGCGTTGTTCTTGACCGTAGCAATCGTGCTGGGGTTGATGACGCCACCATTCGACGATGCAGCAATCCTAAAACGGTTCTTCTTTGATTCAGCATGCATCGCGGAAAATGCGCAGGATTGCTGGTTGATTAGCCGTGCTAACGACGAAGCAACCTACTTATTGCATACCTTGCCGAATCGTCAATTCGTGAACTTCGGACTGGCGGCGTTATTCATGGTCATTTCGGCCTATTGGCATAAAGAGATGAAACCGCTCGTATTGCCCCTGACGGTCTTTGTGGTGAGCCTCGCCCTTTGCCCTGCCGTGACCGCCTTGTTGAAGCAGGTCACCCATCATTACTGCCCCAACCAGCTCGAAGCATTCCGCGGTATGCGTTTGCCCACCGCCAAGCCCCATTGCTATCCGGCAGCCCATCCCGCCGCAGGATTCTCGCTGCTGGCGCTGGCATTCGCCCCTATCGGCAAGGCATGGCGCATCAGCGGCGCGGCATTAGGCATAATCCTTGGTTCGGCCTTGGCATGGGTGCAGATGGCGCGGGGGGAACACGCACTCAGCCATGTGCTCGCCACTTTGGCCATCGCATTGTTCATCGGTTATTCCATCCGCTGCGTGATTATTTCCCGCCGCTTAAGTCAGTCCTAAGTTTCACGGTGCATAACCAAGTCATCCCATCCACCGGAGGCTTTTATGGATACCTTGAAATACTACCTGAAGCGCATCGCGCCTTTCTATGCGCTCTTCCTTTCCATCTCCGCTTTGCTGCGCATCGTGCTGCTGGCGAAGGAGCAGGCAAATCTGGATGCATTATGGACAGAGGCGGCACTGGCATTACCCATAGGATTGCTGCTGGATACCGCCACTTTCGCCTATTTCATGCTGCCCTTGGCGTTGTATCCCCTCATCCTTCCCAAAAGAAAATACGGCTCCCGATTCGACAGGTTTTTCAGCACGGGGCTTTTCTTCCTGCTCAGCTTCACCGTGCTGTTCACCGCATTGGGCGAGTGGTTCTTCTGGGACGAGTTCGCTTCCCGCTTCAACTTCATCTCGGTGGATTATCTGGTGTATACCAATGAGGTCATCGGCAATATCCGCGAGTCTTACCCCGTGGTGCCCTTGGTGAGCTTGGTGATCTTCTTATCCGCCGTTCTCTCTTGGATATTCCATTCACGACAGCCGCAGCCTACTGCGCAACCATCCGGCACTGCACGGATGATGATGTTCGCGGGGGTTGTGGCTTTCGCGGTGGCCTCCTTCCTGCTGGTGGACAGCAGCCGGCTTTCCGCCATCAGCCCGAACCGCTACATCACCGAAATCGCCAAGAACGGCACTTATGAGCTGTTCTCCGCTTATCGGCATAACGAGCTGCCGTTCCATCAGTTCTACACGACAGAAGATGCCCACACCCTCATCAGCAATCTGCGGAAACAGGTGGGTGTCGCCGGAACGGAACAGGGCATGCTCACCCGCCGGATTACCGCCACAGGAGCGGAGAAGGATTACAACGTCGTCCTGATTACGGTCGAGAGCCTGAGCGCGAATTACATGGCGGCCTTCGGCAACAAGCAAGGATTGACGCCAAATCTGGATAAGCTGGCGGATGAATCCCTCTTCTTCACCAATCTCTATGCCACAGGCACACGCACGGTCTATGGCCTTTCCGCCATCACCCTGTCCATCCCGCCGATACCTGGCAATTCCATCGTGCGCAGACCGGAGAACGAGAAACTGTTCTCCCTTGCCAGTGTGCTGGATTCCAAAGGCTACGACAGCAAGTTCATCTATGGCGGTTACGGCTATTTCGACAATATGAACTATTTCTTCGGCAATAACGGCTATAAGGTGGTGGATCGCACCAATATCCCCACGGATGACACACAATTCGGCAATGTCTGGGGTATTGCCGATGAATACCTGTTCACGCAGGTGCTCAAAGAGAATGACGATGCCTACAAGACCGGCAAGCCCCTCTTCGACATGGTCATGACCACTTCGAACCACCGCCCCTTCACCTATCCCGAAGGCCGCATCGACATCCCCTCCGGCAAAGGCCGCTTCGGCGGCGTGAAATACACCGATTACGCCATCGGCAAATTCCTCGCGGAAGCCAAGACCAAACCGTGGTTCGACCATACCATCTTCGTCATCGTCGCCGACCACACCGCGGGCAGCGCGGGCAAGACGGAATTGAACCCCGAAGGTTATCACATCCCCATGCTGGTTTACGCGCCCGGCATCATCGCGCCGCAGAAAGTGGAGAAACTGGTAAGCCAGATAGATGTCGCACCGACGATTCTGGGATTGCTGAACATGAGCTATGAAAGCCGTTTCTACGGTCAGGATGCGCTGCGCGACGATGCCAAGGAGCGCGCTTTCATCTCCAACTACCTGCAGTTGGGGTATCTAAGCCCCGACGAGCTGGTGGTGTTCAAACCGGTCAAAGCAATCGAGCATTACAGCAAGGTGGATGACCGCTTCGTGAAGGATGATGCACCAAGCGGAGACTTCGCCACCGAAGGTCTGACCTACTTCCAATCAGCAAGCTATTGGAAAAGCTGGAGCCGTGATATAGATAGGCCAACGATGATTTCCAAGAGCGAATAGCCCATGCGCCTATTATTGGTTGAAGATGACAGGATGATCGGCGAAAGCCTCGTGCAGGCGTTGAAAGCCGATGGCTACAGCATCGACTGGGCGAAAGACGGCGACACCGCAGAGGAAAGCCTCGCCGTGCAAGCCTATGACCTCGTGTTGCTCGATATTGGGCTTCCGAAACAATCGGGCATCGCCGTGCTGCAGAAGCTGCGGGCGGGCAAAAGCACCGTGCCCGTCATCATCATCACCGCGCGTGACACCCTCAGCGACAAGGTACTGGGGCTGGATAGCGGCGCGGATGATTACATCATCAAGCCCTTCCCGCTGGCGGAACTGGAAGCGCGCATCCGCGCCCGTCTGCGCCGCAGTGGCGGCAATGCGTCTCCTTTGATGGAAGCGGGCGGGCTTTCCCTCGACACCGCCAAGCGCGAAATCACCTATAAGGGCATCACGACACCCCTTTCCGCTAAGGAATATGCCATTCTCTTCGCATTGTTGGAACACCCCGGCAGAATCCTGTCCCGCGCGGATCTGGAAGAACGCCTCTATGGCTGGGATGAGGAAGTCAGCAGCAATGCCGTCGAAGTGCATATCCATCAGCTCCGCAAGAAACTGGATGCCGATGCGATACGCAACGTGCGCGGCATCGGCTATATGGTGGCGACCGCATGATTTCCATCCGCCGTTATCTCCTGAAATACCTCATATCCGTGCTGACGCTCGGTTCACTCGTCATCGCCTATTTCATCTTCTTTCACGCGCGGGATGAGATTAATGAGCTGTATGACAACAACATGGTGGACATCGCCGCCACGCTGGAATCTCAGATGTCTGTCATGCCCTTTGCTGGCAAGGGGCTGCTCGGCCCTTCCCAGCGGGTGAAGCTGAACCGCGAAGAGGAGTTTCTGGTCGAGGTGTGGAGCAAAGAAGGCGAGTCCATCTACCGCTCCCATGAACATATCCACTTCCCTTTACAGAGCGGGCGTGGTCAGTTCATCACTCAGTATGACGGCAAGGACTGGCGGGTGTATTCCCTAGACGTGCCACAAGGCGTCATTCAGGTGTCCCAGCCGCAGCACGCCCGTGACATCTTCACCCGCCAGATGGCTTTGCAGCTACTCATCCCCATGATCGCGCAGATACCCCTCATCGGCCTGTTCATCTGGCTGACCGTTGGCCGCAGTTTGCAGCCGCTATCAAAGATTTCCAGCGCCATCCACGCACGTTCCGCGTCCAGCATGGAGCCGATCGACAGCGAAGACATTCCCGTGGAGGTCTTGCCCATGGTGCAAGCATTGAATGCATTGCTGGAGCGGCTGGAGGCGGCTTTGCAGGCGCAGCAGCGGTTCACGGCGGATGCTGCCCATGAGCTTCGCACGCCGCTGACCGCTTTGCAGCTGCAGTTAAATCTTCTGGCGCGCAGTAAAAGCGCAGAGAGTCGGGAAACCGCCATAGGTAAGCTGCAAACAGGCATCGACCGCGCCACACATCTGGTGCAGCAATTACTCACCCTCGCGCGGCTTGAGCCAGAAGCGATTACACGTGCGCATAAGGTCGTCTCGCTTACAGAAATCGCAAAAACCGTTGTTGAGCAACAAGCTCAGCAAGCAGCCGTTAAAAATATAGACTTTGGACTAAACGCTTCGGGGACTTCTAAGATAACAGGTGATGCCGAGAGCTTGCGTATCCTTATCGGCAACCTTGTGGATAATGCCATTCGATATACGCCGGAAGGCGGCAAAGTAGATGTCGAACTGTATTCCGCCGAGGGGAAAGTCACGCTTAACGTGACCGACACGGGTATAGGCATTCCAGAAACGGAGCGGGGGCGGATTTTCGAGAGGTTCTACCGTGTTAATGCGCAGCAGGGCGATGGTACAGGCCTAGGCCTATCCATAGTTTCGCATATCGCCAAGCAGCATGATGCAACAGTCGAGATTATTAGCAATCTAAAGGGCGGCACGACTTTTAGGATAGCTTTTAAATAACCGCAGTAAAACTGATTATTTGGTTACAACAGACAATTAAAGGGAATATGGCGCACCCGATACGATTCGAACGTACGGCCTTTGCCTTCGGAGGGCAACGCTCTATCCAGCTGAGCTACGGGTGCATGGGTTATGGTTTAACGCAACAGGCTGGTGGTGTCACGGGTTTTTCATCGCCGTGATGCTGCGGAAGACATCCTCAAGGTCGGCATCGCGGGTGGTGATGTCCGCCACTTCGATACCGCCGCATTTCACCTTCGCCAGCACATCCATCGCCGAGACCTTGCTAGGCGCGAAACGCACCACCAGCGCGCCGTCCTCGTCCAGCTTCGCTTCAAGGCCATCGAGTGCATGGGGAAGCTGCGTGACGGGCTGTTTCAACGTCAAGACCAACTCTTTGCTATCGAAGGATTTCATCAGCTGGCGGGTCTTGTCTTTGGCGATGACCTGCCCGTGGTTGATGATGGCCACGGTGTCGCAAAGCTGCTCGGCCTCTTCAAGGTAGTGCGTCGTGAGCAGCACGGTCGTGCCCTGCTTGTTCAGCTGGCGCACATAGTCCCACAGCTGGGTGCGCAGTTCCACATCCACGCCTGCGGTCGGTTCATCGAGAATCAGCACCGGTGGGGAATGCACAAGGGCTTTGGCGATGAGCAAGCGGCGGCGCATACCACCCGAAAGACGGCGCGGGGGCACATCGGCCTTGTCGGTCAACCCCATCGCCTCGATGATTTCGGCGGTGCGACGCTGCGCTTTCGGCACGCCGTAATAGCCCGCATGAAGCTCCAACGCCTCGCGCACGGTGAAGAACACATCCAGCACCAGTTCCTGCGGCACGACACCCAGCGAGCTACGCGCCTGTTTGGTCGCGGTGACGATGTCATGACCGCAGATGGACACATCCCCGCTGGTCTTGTTCACCAGTCCGGCCATGATGTTGATGAGGGTGGATTTGCCTGCGCCGTTCGGCCCCAGCAACCCGAAGAACGAGCCGCGCGGAATTTCAAGGTCGATGCCCTTCAACGCTTCCTTATGCGATTTCGCTTTGCCCTCGGTATAGGTCTTGCGCAGATCGCGGATAGTTACGGCTGATTTTTCAGATGTTCCCATGAAATGCCTCCTGCATTTCATATGGAACGCCGCTTCGCGGGCTGATGGCTCGGGGCGACTGCTGTCGCCCGTTCAAGTCCCACTCACTTCTTTTTATCGGCATAGGGATTCTTGCCTTTTCTCAGCTGCATGCGGATGGGGATGCCCGGCATATCGAAGGCTTCGCGGATGCCGTTCACCAGATAGCGTTCATAACTATCGGGGAATTCCTCGATGTTATTGGTGAACATGGCGAATGTGGGCGGGCGCGACTTGATCTGCGTCATGTAGCGAATCTTGATGCGCTTGTTCTTCACAATGGGGGGCGAGTGACGCTGCAACGCCCCGTCCAGCCAGCGGTTGATGGCACCGGTGGACAAGCGGCGATTCCACGTGCCATAGGTCTCCAGCGCGGCGTCCATCAGTTTCTCGACGTGCTTGCCCAGTTTGGCGGAAAGCGGCACCACGCGGATGCCCTTCACCTGCGGGATAACGGCGGCGATACGCGCTTCCGTGATGCGCAGGTATTCATTCTTATCGTCGATCAAATCCCATTTGTTGATGCCGATGATGACCGCGCGGCCTTCTTTCTCGACCAGCGAGATGAGGTGCAGATCCTGCTTCTCCAGCGCGACTTCCGCATCCACCAGCATGATGACCACGTTGGCATAGCGGATGACGCGCAATGCGTCCTGCACGGCCAGCTTCTCCAAGCCTTCCTGCACGTTGGAGCGGCGGCGGATACCCGCTGTGTCCACCACCTTAATGTTGCGGCCTTTATAGACGAAATCCTCGGCGATGGCATCACGGGTGATGCCCGCTTCCGGGCCGGTCAACACGCGTTCTTCGCCCACCAACTGGTTCAGCAGGGTGGATTTTCCGGCGTTCGGGCGACCGATGATGGCGATGCTGATGGGCACTTCATCGCCCACTTCCTCGCCTTCCCACAGGTCGTCGCCCTCTTCGCCTTCGCCCTCGGCGGCGGTTTTGTCCTTGTCGCGGTCACGACGGCGGGTCTTCTCTTCCGGCTGATCACGGTCTTTCCACCATGGCTCTAACGCGGCGTAAAGGTCGATGAGGCCGTCACCATGGGCGGCGGAGATGGCGACAGGCTCGCCGAAGCCAAGCTTATACGCATCATGGATGGAGGCGGAGGCCTTGCCGCCTTCGGCTTTGTTCACCACCAGCAGCATGGGTTTTCCGGTGCGGCGCAACCATTGGCTGAAGGCTTCGTCCTGCGGGGTGATGCCGGCGCGGGCATCCACTACGAAGAGCGCGACATCCGCCCGCTCCAGCGCGCGTTCGGTCTGGGTGAACATGCGGCGCTCCAAGCTGTCCTTGCCGTTGTCGTCCAACCCTGCGGTGTCGATGACGTTGAAATCCATCGGCCCGATGTGCCCTGCGCCCATCTTCCAGTCGCGGGTCACGCCCGGCTGGTCATCGACCAGCGCGTGCTTCGTGCCCGTCAGACGGTTATAGAGCGTGGATTTTCCGACATTCGGGCGACCCACGATGGCGACGGTGAAACTCATGGTATCAATCTTTCAAAGCGTGGAGCTTGGCGTCCCGCGTCACATAATAGAGTGTGCCTCCGGCGACGATGGGCGTCGCGCCAAGGTCTTTGTGGATGTCATCCTTATCACTGCGCACACCCGTTTCCGGCGAGAAGCCGAAGACGCGGCCATCCGCACCGAAGACCCGCAATTCACCGTCAACCAGAATCGGGCCGAACCAGCGATAGGGGTCGAGCTGCTTCTCTTCATGGTCGAAACGGGGCAGCTGGGCGACCCATTTGATGCGCCCGTCCGGCGTGTGGATGGCGACAAGCTGCGCCTCTGCAGTCAGCTGGAAGAGATAATCGCCAGCGACCCATGGGGTGGATACGGCGGAGACGGGTTTGTCCCACACCTGCTGGCCGCTGATAAGATGGGTGGCGGTGGTGAGGCTGCCTGCGCTGGCGGTATAGACCACGCCGCCCGCGATGACAGGGTCACCCGCGAATCCCGTGAAGGAAGAAGTCGCCACGGTTTTGTTGGTCTGGGAAAGGGAATCGTTCCACAATTCCTGACCTGAATCGGCGGCAAGGCCATAGATTTCGCCGGAACCATAGCCGACGACCACGAGGTTATCGTTGATGGCGGGGGAGATGTTCGTCATGAAGCCGACGCGCTCGCCGAGGCCGCGATGCTTCCACACGATGCCGCCCGTCGCCGCGTTCAGCGCGAAGAGCTGGTCGTCGATGGTGGTGACGTAAAGCACACCTTTGAACAGTTTCGGCGCGGAACGCACGGGAATGCCGAGGTTACGCTTCCAGACCTGTGAGCCGTCCTTGGTCGACAGGCCGAAGACCATGCCCTGTCCGGTAGAGACGAAGAGCAGGTTGCCCGCAGCTGCGAGGCCGCCCCCCATGATGTCCTTGTCGTCACCCGCGACGGGGACTTTGGACAGCCAGAGTTCCTTGTCGATATCCGCCGCGTCATGGGCGGAGACGAAGCCCTGCGCGTCCATGGCATAGACCACGCCACTCGCCACGACAGGTGCGGTCACCAACACGGATGTCCATTTCTTGCCTTTGCCGATGGAGGTCGCGTCATGATCGTCGAATGTGCTACCCACCAGATTGCCGATGGCGTTGGAGGCGGTCGCGCCACGCTGCGGCCAGACGGCATTCGGCACGGCCGTGGGGATTTCCACTTTCGCATCCGCAAGGCTCGCATCGGCGGAAATGCCGCCCTGCACGGAAAGCACCTCGTAGCGTCCGGCTTTCTTCTTCACGGGAGTCGCCGTCTCCGGCTCGGCACCATCCACCGGCGGCGTGCCTTCTGGCGCATCCGCCCGCTCCGGCTTATATTCCGCGCCTTCCTGATTCGGCACGGGCTCGGCGCTTTTCCACACATTCTTGATGGAATCACACCCGCTCAGCACCAGCGAGGCAGCGATGACAGTGGACAAGAACAGGGCGGAACGGGTCATGGAATCATA
>Ga0194112_10012486_pt1 | contig 10361 bp, 6 predicted proteins | sample TA2MahC400mmetaG_FD_146191 | JGI IMG/M metagenome (GOLD analysis project Ga0194112, IMG submission 146191) | Freshwater microbial communities from Lake Tanganyika, Tanzania - TA2015016 Mahale Deep Cast 400m | ecosystem: Environmental > Aquatic > Freshwater > Lake | place: Tanzania: Lake...
TTCCGCCGCCATCAATGAAGAGATCGAGCGCGCCACTGCGCTGCGCGAAGAAGCGCAGGCCATTCTGGCGAAATACCAGAAGAAGCAGCGCGAATCCCTGAAGGAAGCGGAAGAGATCGTGCAGAAAGCCAACCTCGAAGCGCGCCGCATCACCAAAGAAGCGGAGCAGAACGTCGAAGCGGCTCTGAAGAAACGCATGAAACTCGCCGTCGAGAAAATCGAGCAGGCCGAGCGTCAGGCGCTTCAGGAAGTGCAAGCACGCGTCATCGATGTGACCGTCGCGGCGACCCGCCAGATCATCGAAAGCAAGCTGACCGCCACCACCCGTGATGAACTGGTGCGCGCCGCAGCGGATGACCTGCAGGGAAAACTGCACTAAACGATGCGTTTATCCATCCGGATAATCACCAAGACCGCCTGCACAACGCTGCTGGCGGTCTTGTCGTTTCTGCCCTTCACTGTGCATGCCGCTTGGACGCAGCCGGAGGGGAAATGGTTTACGGCACTGCAGTTCAACCGTTTCAGCACGTCGCATTTCATCACCGAAATGGTCAGAAACAGAAACGCCCCGAATACCGCAAATATGAGCTGAACGGCTATGCGGAATACGGTTGGGACGAGGACACCACGCTGGGTGCCAATCTCTTCCTTCACTGGCTGGAGGCGGATGATACGCAACTGAATCTCTTCACGCTGACACAAGAGACATTCACCCGCACGAACTTCGGGCTTGGTGACAGTGAATTCTTCCTGCGGCAACGCCTCTTGCAGGGGGATGTGTTCGGCAATCAGGCGGTGCTGTCCATTCAGCCACTCGTCAAACTACCTGTATTCTATGAATCCGGCGATCAGCCGCAAAGCGGCACGGATGCTTTCGATGCCGAATTGCGCCTGCAAGGCGGCTATGGCTTCACACTCTATGACCGCCACCACTATGCCAAATTGGAAGCGGCATACCGCAAGCGCGGCGGGGAATGGCAGGATCAATGGAAAATCGATGCCACACTCGGAATCCGCCTGAACGATTCCTTCACACTGATGCCGCAAGTCTTCATCATCGAACGCGCGGAAGGGAAAGGACTTTCAAATACCAACCTCGGCGCGGCGAATGATTATGATGCCACCGAAGGCAAGGTTTCCCTGCTATTCGACGTCACACCGCAGACCACCTTGCAACTCGGAATCTATAGCCGCTTGCAAGCCCGCAACACCAGTGATGGCGACGGGGTAACACTCGGCATCTGGCACAGGTTCTGACATGCAGAATCCCGCGACATTAGGCGAGCTGCTGCTAGCAAAGGGGTTAGTGAATCCAGCGCGTGTGGAAGCCGCCCTCGCCACGCAAACGCGAAGCGGCGGAAAGCTGGGGCAGATTCTCCTCGCGGAAGGTGCTATCGCCCCGCTGCCGCTGCATCACGCCATCGCGGAGCACCTTGGCCTGCCCTTCGCGAATCTGGTGGATTCCCCCGCCGATGCCGCTTTACAGAAACCCGAACATCTTGGCGATTACATCCGCTTGCAGGCGATTCCCTATAAGCGGGAAGCGGATGGCACGTTGGTTATCGCTGCTTGCTCTCCCGATGATGTACTGGCCGAATGGACAGCCACGCACTACGGTGCGCACCGCTTCGCCGTCACCTCCCCCTACGACCTTTACTGGCATATTGATACGCATTTTGCGGATGTATTGGATGAACACAGCCGCCTCGCCTTGTGGAATCTCGCACCGGAACAATCCGCCCGTCAGGTGCTGAACCGCAGCCAGAAGCGCGAATCCATCGCCCTGCTAGCCTTGCTTGCTGTCGCGCTATATTTCTACCCCTCGCAAATGTTGTATGGCACAGCACTCTGCCTGAATCTCTTCTATTTCTTCGCACTTCTCCTAAAAGGCGTGCTCTTCTACAGTGGATTAGCACCGAACCGCAGCACTAAACATCCCGCCGTCGACACCGCGGATTTACCGGTTTATACCGTGCTCGTTCCGCTTCATGACGAGGCCGAAAGCCTGCCGCGCCTTCTTGATGCACTGGATGCGCTGGATTATCCCAAAGCCAAACTGGATATCAAACTCATCGTCGAGCGGAGCGATTCCCGAACGATTGATGCGCTGAAAGCATTGCGCCCGCGCGGGGGATATCAGCTTATCCACGTGCCCTATTCCCTGCCCCAGACCAAGCCGAAAGCCTGCAATTACGCCCTGCATTTCGCGCGCGGCGAATTCGTCACCATCTATGACGCGGAGGATGCGCCCGACCCGCAGCAGCTGCGCAAGGCCGTGGCGCAGTTCCGCGCCAGCCCACCCGATGTCGTCTGTCTTCAAGCGCGGCTGAATTATTATAACCGCGACCGCAACCTGCTGACCGGACTCTTCGCGCTGGAATATGCTAGCTGGTTCGACCATATGCTCCCCGGTCTGGAAGCCTTGCGCATCCCCATTCCGCTCGGTGGCACGAGCAACCATTTCCGCCTCGCAAACTTGCGCGCAGCGGGGGAATGGGATCCATTCAACGTGACGGAGGATGCCGACCTCGGCATCCGCATCGCCATGCGCAAACAGCGCACCGCCATGCTCGATTCCCTGACGCTGGAGGAAGCACCCGCCCGCCTCAAAGTGTGGATGGCGCAGCGTACCCGCTGGGTGCGTGGCTATATGCAGACGTGGCTGGTGCATATGCGCGATCCGCTCGCCCTCATGCGGAACATGTCGGCACAGGCCTTCTGGGGCTTCCAATTCTTCGTGGGCGGCCCGTGCCTCGTCTTCCTCACCGCCCCGTTCCTCTGGCTGTTCAGCATCGCATGGTTCTGCGGCCTGCTGCCAACCGATGCCCGCGACCTCGGCGCGTGGCTGCTTCCTATAGCCCTGTTCAATCTCAGCTTTGGGCTGGTGCTGCACCTCGGCTTCGCGGTCTATATCATCCTGCGCAACGGCTGGGGAAGTTTATGGGCAACCCTGCCCGTGCTGCCCTTCTATTGGCTGCTGCATTCTTGGGCGGCGTATCGCGCCATTTGGCAACTGTACAAAAACCCGCATTTCTGGGAAAAAACGCCCCATGGCGAAAACACGACTGATAATTGATGCGCAGCTGCTGGAAACAGCGCGTTTTTCATCATTTTTGCGTTGACAGCACTGCGCAAAGCCATTAAACATCACACTCCTAACGAATTAACCGCTATTTGAACGAGTCGGCCATGAAAATTTTGAGCTCTTTGAAATCCGCTAAAAAGCGCAGCAAAGATTGCCGTGTAGTACGTCGCAAAGGCCGTCTGTACGTCATCTGCAAATCCAACCCACGCTTCAAAGCCCGTCAGGGTTGATGCCGCGCCGCTTCTAGCGGCAGCGCAAGCAGGATTGGAATACAAAAAAACGCGCTGGTCAAACCGGCGCGTTTTTTGTTGTCTGGATTTCGCCTTTCAACGCTTTTTGCATCACTGGACGAAGATGTGGACTTCGGGGGTCTGTGCGAAGGTGGATTTCTGATAGGAAACGCGAAGGCGGCTCTGCGGCACGCCCATTTTCACCATCTCTCCGACCAGCTGACCGGCACGCGCCTGTGTGTTCGCCTGCGCCTGCTGATTGGCGGATTCGCTGCTGGTCTGCGGCACGACCGCGACAATGTTGAACAGCACGGAAGGCTTGGCTTCCAAAGCACGGGAAACGGCATTGTAAAGTGGCTGCTGATAATAAACGCGATCCTGATTGAAACGCACGACGAGCAGCGGAGTATCGCTATGCGATTGCGCAGCGGCGGAAGCGGCCATGCTGCAAAGGATAGCACCCACCGCAGCGGTTTTCGCCAGTTTCCGGGTTACATTCATCGCCAATTTCGTCATGGATTCCGCCTTAAAAAACCTGTTTCCTGAAGCTATTGCTTCCTGCCAGAAGATGCCACGAAACGCACCAATAAAAAAGGGCAAATGCGGCGAAGGTGGACAAAAATACGTTTTAGCGAAAAAAAGACTTGTATTTTGCGGCTGGGAAGGTAGTTTCTAGCCTCTTAGCGCGAGACTTAAAGCAAGCGCAAGACTGCGGACCCATAGCTCAGCTGGATAGAGCATTTGACTACGAATCAAAAGGTCGGGCGTTCGAATCGCTCTGGGTCCGCCATTTTCTCCCCACACATCTAGGTATAAGCGATTCGAACAGAATCTAGACCTTTCGCGTGCCGCGAAAGAGAATCGCTCTGGGTCCGCCATTTTCTCCCCTACATCAATGCATAAGCGATTCGAACTGAATCTAGACCTTTCGCGTGCCGCGAAAGAGAATCGCTCTGGGTCCGCCATTTTCTCCCCACACATCTAGGTATAAAAAAAAACGCCCCATTCGGAGCGTTTCTAATCGCATTCAGCAATCATCATATCACCGTGTGATGAAGCCATATTCCTGTTCCATGAAGGAAACAACATCTTGCGAAGGATGTTCCCCTAAACCGGATTCCAAGATGATGCCATAGCCGCGCGGGTCAAATCCAGCGCTCGCACTGGCAGTATCGAAGGCAGAAAGCTTTTCGGCTGGAACTTTCACATAATACCAGCATGGCTCCCCAGCCTCCTCTGAGGTGATAAAGCGGATTTCCTGCTGTTTAGCGGCTGCTGAGGTCACGTTAACGTCCCCGCTGCTGCTTATCGCCGCGAAGTTCTTCTTGCAGACGGGTAGCCCAATCGCCGCCGGTCTCTTCACGGTTATAACCACCGCCACGCCCATGGCGGGGCTGGTGCTGCTGGCGGCCACCGCCACGGTTGTTGTTCTGCGCCTGTGTGCCGTTATTACGGTTCACCTTCACGCGGGGTTCCGGCGTACGCGTCTGGTAATCCTCCAGACCATGCGCCTCAAGCGCACCGAGCATGGACTTGCTGGGTTTATGGTCGATGGGGAATTCGATCTGCGAGCGACCGAAGTAATTACCGGAGAGATAGGTTTGTCGGTGATCTTTGGTCACTTTCGCGCCTTCGAGCAGGTCGGGGCGCTCAGAAAGGAACTCCAGCATAACATCATTGGGGATGCTGGTGATGTTCTGCACGATGGTGCGTGGCTTGCCGATTTTGCTCGGAATCTCGCGCAAATCCGCCGTGATGAAGCGGTCACGCGTGCCATTGGCCACGGTCTGTTCATCGGGTTTGAAGGTCTGCACCTCGCGGTCATCAGCACGGAGCAGATTCTGATAACCATCTCCGCCGATCGTCTGGAAGATACGGTTGACGCTGCCATGCAGGATAAGCCCCTGCAAGTCCTTGTCCGTCGCGTCGCGCGCGGTTTCGGGATTGATGTGTTTGCCCAGACGACGATCCATGTCATCCGCCAAGCCTTTGACTTCTTTGAACGCCTTATACGACACGCGCATATTTTCGCATGCGGTCTTCAGCTCGTCTTCCGTCTGGTTCTCCGGGCGATTATAGGCCAGATGCTGATAGGCGCGCAGGCCGTCGAGCACGTCGGATTTGTTGCTCATGCCGTGATTCTCTTTGAAATCAGCGCGCAGGCTGCCGACTTCCATCACCGCCGCCAACTCGATAGCATCGGGCAGGATGTCAGGTTTTTTCAGTGCAGCGTGCAGCATCGCGCCCGCTTCCGCACCGACCGGCAGGTTCACGGCGAATTTGCCCTTCTCGGTCAGCGTCAAATCTTCATTCAACAGCTCCAAGCGGAACAAGTCGCTCTTCGCCTTAGACAACGCGTTCTTATCGATTCGCGCATCGAATTTCAGCTCTTCAGGGTCGAGATTCATATTCGCCGTATGCATCAGCAAGCCCATCGGAGAGACGCGCGAAAGTTCCGGCGGCTGCTGTTCGCGGCGGCTTTCCATATCCTTATCGGAGTGGAGGATGAACACACCATCCTGAAAACGCTTCACGCGGCCTTCTTGCTGAACGATGCGCCAGCGAGGCAAATCCTCCAGCACCAGGGCGCTTGCACCTGTGGGGCGGTGGTAAGGCACTTTGGTCTTGCCATCGGAAATGCCGGTATCAAGCCAGGGGATGTTCACGCCGGATTCGATGACGTTCGTGCCCACGAGGATTTTCACATTGCCTTCTGCCGGTGGCGCGACGGCCTTGGCGCGGTCTTCCATATCCATATCACCGAAAATGGAAGCGATTTCGACGTTCTTCAATCCGCGCTCATGCACGACCTTCTGCAGGTCTTCGACGGTCTTCTCGATTTCCTTCACGCCGGGGCGGAAGATGGCGATGCCCTCACGGGCTTTCTTCTCGGTCGCTTCCAACGGGTGCTTGCCCTGAATCAGGTCGATAGCCACATGCTCAAGGGTCTTCTCTTCTTGCGGGACGACGTGCTGCGTCTCACAAGGATAGGCTTTGCCTTCCGCATGGAAAATGGCGGTCTTCGCCACATCGTCGTAGTAACCCGCCTGCTCCTGCGCGTTCACGGTCGCGCTCATCTCCATCACCTTCAGGTCGGTCTCGGTCTCAAGGCGTTTATGCAGCACTGCGCGCGCTATGGACGTGTCCACACCCGCTTCATGGACTTCATCGGCCACGATGGTCTTGGCGGTGTTGATGAGGCCGGAGCTGAGGGCGTAACCATAGGTCACGAAAAGCAGCTTGGTGTTATCCTCGAATTTGGATTCATCGCCCGCTTGGCGGCCGACTGCGAAGCCGACTTCCTTGCCGACTTCAAGTCCTGCGATGCCTGCGACCGTCTCGGCGGCATTGATGGCGAGGAAACGGCGGGGAACCAGCACGACCACCTGATCATCCGATGCATCGGCGAGCATGGCATTGCCCAGCAAGGTCTTGCCGGAACCGGTTTCAGCCGTGAGGATGGTGACGTTCCCGCCCTGCACCGAATCGACCACGTCGGCCACTTGTGAGGCGACAGGAAGGTCTTTTAGGGTTTCGGCGACTTTGGCGAAGGTATTGTGTTTGCTGGCCATGTATGCTCCAAGGCTGAAAATGCGCTAGTTGCATTGTGGCGGGAAACGGCAGGAATATGAAGTGACACTTTTGTGAAAAGCGCAGAATCGTGCTCATTTCGCGATTGCAGCGCAACAAAAAAGCCGACTCTTTCGAGCCGGCTTTTTTGAATACGAATCCGAAAGGATTAAGCCGCTTTGGCTTCTTTCGCCTTCAGAGCCTTCTGGATGCGGCGCTTGATGGCGCGCGCTTCAGTGGTCAGCTTCAGGTTGGAGGTGCCGAGCAGGTATGCATCGAGGCCACCATTGTGTTCAACGGTGCGCAGGGTCGCAGCGGTGACTTTCAGGGAAACGGGGTTGCCCAGTGCTTCGCTCTGCAGGGAAACGTGCTGGACGTTCGGCAGGAAACGACGACGGGTGCGGTTGTTCGCGTGGGAAACGTTGTTACCGGACATAACGCCAACACCGGTGAGCGCGCAACGACGAGCCATGATTATTCTACCTTTTGATATAGCTTAAAACGAATATGAGGCTAGGTTTCTACCCGCATGTACTTGCAAGGTCAAGCGGTTTTTGCATTTTTCATGCAGATTTTCAAGCGATTTCTATCGATTTTCGATGGCGATGGCATCCGTATCGACCCATTCAATATCCAATGCACCGCCGTGGACGGGAATCAACGCGGTATGAGAATATTTGGTGTTCCGGTAAATATCACGATTCACGCGGAAATCGTAAGCTTTCTGGCTTTCCCGCCAATGGCGCACCTTTAGAGAGAATTTGTAGCTGCGGGAAGAGGAACAGCGGGAATATGGAAGCGGCACATTCAAACCTTGTGCCGCATCATCACACTGGCGCGAATCGAGAGAATAGGTGGTCTTGCGCTTGCCGCTTCCGCATGTCACCTTGCAGAATTTTCCTGTGACGGGTTGCGCCACTACCGCTTCGGGCTGTGAATCGAAATGCACGTTATATTCCCGCACCATATAGACGCTGCACACGGCGATCCCCAACACACCGAATAACGCAAAATCTACGATAACCAGCGCGCTCCACGAACTGTTGCGGAAGAAATGCAGGATAAGCACGAACCAGCCAGCCAAAACAATGGCTGCGACGGCGGCTGACGTGACCGCCCACTGCATCCTCTGGGTGATCTCCACTTGCTCAAAGAAAGTGGGGACAAACCCCATCATGGCAGTGACGAAAAAAGCCGCATGGGCTGCCAGAAAGAATAGAGCCAGCGTCCTCAACAGTCTACGGTTAGGATTCTGCGGCACAGAGACTTTAGCCATTTCTTTCTGGATGACTTCCACCGCTTGCCAGTGCCGCGCCAGTAACGGATCACTCATGGAGAGCGCAGAATTCTTCAGGGAACACCAGCCCCTGCCTTTATCCGAATTGAATTGCTTTGCCACCACGAAGACCGTCCGCAATGCATTCTGCAGCACTTCGGAACGCATTGCCTGCGCCAAATGCTGGCTGTGATCGGTGATAAAGAAGAACTGCTCGTCAAGCTCTTTGTCGCCCAGCTGAATTTCATGGGCGATACCCAGCTTTTTTAAGAAACGGTGATACCATTTCTCGCGCACGATCATGAAAGGAAACCCGCCACCTTCCGCCACACCGATGTAACGCGCCGTAGTGCGCCCCTTATTGGTATCGATGCGTTGCACATAGCGCGGGTTTGAGGCGAGTGGTTTCAGCCCACGCGGCGAGAATCGGCGGAGATTGAAAAAGTAAACGGCCGCGAACACCGCAAGCTGGATGAAGAAAACCATCAGGCACCCCTTCCCGCTGCATGGTTACGCGTCGAGATTGACCACTTTCAGCGCGTTGGACTGGATGAAGTCGCGGCGCGGCTCCACCACATCGCCCATCAGCGTGGAGAAGATGAGGTCGGCCTCTTCGGCGTGCTCGATCTTCACCTGAAGCAAGGTGCGCACTTTCGGATCGAGCGTGGTTTCCCAAAGCTGCTCGGGGTTCATCTCACCCAAACCTTTGAATCGGTTGATGGTGACACCTTTGCGCCCCAGATCCATCACCCCTTCGTAAAGCTGACCGGGGGTCTGCACCGTCAGTTCACTGGCTTTGCGGGTGAAGGTCGCCGCACCGTCGAACAGGCTGGCGAGTTCTTTGGAGAGACCATTGACGTTCACCGCATCGCGGCTCTGCAAGGCTTTCTCATCGATGATATACTGGTCTTCGACGCCGCGCAGCAGCTTCGTGACCACGAAACGACGCGCATCCGCTTGGAACACGACACTCCACTGCGAGCCATCCAGCACGGATTTACGCAGACGTTCGGTCATACCCGCAGCGGCTTTCAGCGCAGCGGCGGAATCGCTCAACAAGGCTGGGTCATACAAGCCGGAAAGCGCCGCCTCTTCCACCACTTTCAGCGGCAGACGCTGGCTGAGCGCCAGCAAGGAAGGATGCAGCTTGCGCAGTTTCTGGAGCAGTTCGTTCAGCGCATCGCCTTCCAGTTTCTTGCCGCTTTTCAGCGTCAAAACACCATCTTCGAGGATGGAGGAAAGCAGATGGTCTTCCAGCGCCTTCTCGTCTTTCAGATAAATCTCATGGCTACCGCGACGCAGCTTGTAGAGCGGCGGCTGGGCGATGTAGAGATAGCCACGGGCGATGAGCTCCGGCATCTGGCGATAGAAGAAAGTGAGCAGCAAGGTGCGGATATGCGCGCCGTCCACGTCAGCATCGGTCATGATGACGATTTTGTGGTAGCGGGCTTTTTCGATGTTGAATTCATCCTTGCCGATGCTCGTGCCGATGGCGGTGATGAGTGTGCCGATCTCCTGCGAGGAGAGCATGCGGTCGAAGCGTGCGCGCTCGACGTTCAGGATCTTACCCTTCAGCGGCAGAATCGCTTGGAAGTTACGGCTGCGCCCCTGCTTCGCGGAGCCACCTGCCGAGTCACCCTCGACGATAAACAATTCGCTTTTAGAGGGGTCACGCTCCTGACAATCCGCCAGTTTTCCAGGCAGGCTGGAGAATTCCAGCACCGATTTACGGCGGGTGAGTTCACGCGCCTTGCGGGCGGCTTCGCGGGCTGCGGCGGCTTCCGCCACTTTGCTGACGATGGCGCGGCCTTCCTGCGGATGTTCTTCCAGCCACTGGTTCAGCGCGTCATAAACAAGGCTTTCCACCACAGGGCGAACCTCAGAGGAAACCAGCTTGTCCTTGGTCTGCGAGGAGAATTTCGGGTCGGGCACTTTCACGGAAAGCACGCAGGTGAGACCCTCGCGGATGTCTTCGCCGGTCAGCTGCACTTTCTCTTTTTTCAGCAGGTTGAATTCTGCGGCATAATTGTTGATAGCGCGGGTGAGCGCAGCGCGGAAACCGACCAGATGCGTTCCGCCGTCACGCTGGCGGATGTTGTTGGTGAAACAGAGGACGTTTTCGTGATAGCTGTCGTTCCATTCCATGGCGACATCGACGGAGATGCCATCTTTCTCGATGTCGCCATGGAATGGAACGACA
>Ga0194112_10012491_pt1 | contig 10359 bp, 10 predicted proteins | sample TA2MahC400mmetaG_FD_146191 | JGI IMG/M metagenome (GOLD analysis project Ga0194112, IMG submission 146191) | Freshwater microbial communities from Lake Tanganyika, Tanzania - TA2015016 Mahale Deep Cast 400m | ecosystem: Environmental > Aquatic > Freshwater > Lake | place: Tanzania: Lake...
CACAGCCCCAAAACGGGGATGCTCCCTCCTCGCGCCTTGCATCCGGCCAGGCGGCGCTCCCGCCAAAACCGGAAGTTATTTTTGCACAGACCCTTAGCTGCGTTCGCGAGAACGCAGTTCATGAACCGAGGACGAGCTTCGGGTAACTCCCTCTCTTCCCGGGTAAGGGAGGAGAGGGCTGGGCGGAGGAGGGCCGTCTTTATGGGTTGCCCCTCTCCTCTCGCTTCACGATCCACCAGCAACTCTCCTTGAATCTCAACGGGTGGCAGACCATCCCGGATATCTGTCTTTACCCGAAGGGCGTCCTGAAGGTGGATTGGGATAGCGACGAGGATGAAGTCGATATCCCGCCGCTGTTGGTGATAGAAATCCTCTCACCCAAGCAGAATCTTCAGCCGCTGGTGGACAAGATCCGCGAGTATCTTCGCCAGGCCGTGAAATCCTGTTGGCTCGTGGAACCGGCGACTGAGGTCGTCACCATCTTCAATGCCGCAGGCAAGCGTGCCCATACTTCCGGCGTGATGCGCGATGAGGCGGTCGGTGTCGAGATTTCCTTGCCGGAACTTTTCGCCTGATTGAAGCAGGTTCGTGGGGAAGAGAGCAGCCCCAAAGACAGCGAGGAACCGAAGACTCAGGCTATCTGACTCACGGCCTGGATCAGCGCACGGATGTATCCGTAGCAGAACGCGAACGCCTGGTTGCCTCCGGGATCGTCCGGGTGCTGCGGGACGTGGTCCGGCATCAGCATGTAAGGATATTCGATCTCTTTGTACACCCGGATCGCCTTGACGAAATCGATGTCGCCTTCGTCTGGGTACACTTCCATGAAATCGTCCCGTCGGCCCCGGATATTGCGGAAGTGGACGTTGAAGATTTTTTGCCGGGAGCCGAAGTAGCGAATGACGTCGAAGATTTCGTTCCCCGGATCCTGAAGCATTTCAGAGACGGTGCCCTGGCAGAAATTCAAACCGTGGTACGGACTCTCCTGAATCGAAATGAATTTCTTCAAGCCGTCCACCGTGCCGAGAACCGCATCCACGCCTTGATAACCGGTGACGGGCGGCACACCCGGATCGTGAGGATGACAAGCGATTCGGACTTTGTATTCGTTGGCGACCGGGACCACGCGCTCCAGGAAATACGCGATGCGCTCCCAGTAAATGTCCGCCGTGATTTGCCCGGCGCGGGTGAGTGGCGTTCTGGGTTGGGCGTCCTTGAGCCGCCAGGTGCTATAGCTTGAACCGCCGCGGCCTGGCGTCCGCCCCGTGCGGAGAACCCCGAGGATGCTCATGTTGTATTTGACGGCCGGGATGCCAGCTTTGGCGCAATTTCGGATAATGTTTTGAAAGCGCTCGATGTCCCGGTCGCGCTCCGGGCTCTGGCCGAGCATGATCGCCGGGCGCGGGGTTCGGTCGATGTGGCTCGAAGCCAGGAAGGACGGCGTGAGCAGGTCGATGCTGATGTCCCACTTGGCTGCTCCTTCTTTGAGTTGCAGGAGCTGCTCCACGGTTGGGTAGCCGAGTTCCTTCGATTCCTCCGGGATGCCGCAAATGTTCTTCACGCCGTGGCGCGCGAAGAATTGGAGCCGTTTGTCGGAGGTCGGGCCGCTCTGGCAGCCGACCTTCATGAGAACCGGGTTGCGGTTTAGAGAAGGTTGGGCTGAGGTCAACGGGGAAGAGCCGGCCCCTGCGGCGGCGCCGGCGGCAGTGACGATGAAGTGTCTGCGATTCATAAATGGGATTCAGGCCAACCGCGAACGCACGCCAATAGGTTCCTTCGATTCCAGTAAAACGTTTCGATTCGTGTGTTTCGCGTGTTTCGTGGGCGAAATGCTCTTTCCAGGTCCAAGTAACGTTTCACGGCACGAGTACATGGTTCCGGCCATTCGGATCGCCGCCGACGGGATCGTGAATGACATGCGCTCGCAGGCGCGCTTGCGTTGCCATGAAAATGCTGCCGTCCGCGAGGCAAATGTTCCCGACATTCCGGTGCAACAGCGGTGTCCATCGAATATCAGTGGACCGCCGGGGATCCAGCGACATCGCGCCACTTGAAAGGTTGGCCGGCCGGCACGTTTCGAGTTGGCGCAGTCCGTTGGTAACGTTTCGGTCGCCTGCCAAAAGGGTTTGCGATTGCTGGGAATAAGCATGGGTGCCGACGAAATAACTGAGGGTTTTGTTCCGATTGGTGGGCGAAGTGAAGCCGCCCGCGAGGTGCGAAAAGTCCGACGCCGCTTTCTTCTCCTTGTCGCTCGGACAAAACAGAATTCGCGGGGTGGTCAGTTCGTTCGACAACACCGCGAAATGCGCTCACGGATCGGACAGCGTCCGCGTTCCGCCGTCGGCGATCTCAACCTGCGGAGGAAACGTGTCGCGGTGTTCGTTGGCGAATGACCGCATCGCGAACCCAACCTGCCGCAATTGGCTGACGCACTGGATGCGCGGCGCTTTGCCTTTGGCTCGCGCCAGCGCCGGCATGAGCAAGCTCGCCAGGATGGCGATGATGGCAATGACCACGAGCAGTTCGATCAAAGTGAAGGCGGCGGGCTCGATGGCTTGGCGCTTCCTGGTTTTCACGGGAACTCAAAGGCATTGTCCGGGCCAAGAAACGAAAGTCAAACGCGTTTCGTATCCCCTCAGTTAACGATGGTGCGGCGACGCTCCTGCGCAGCTTTCTTCGATGGCATTGGCCCGGCAGGAGTCTCACCCCACTCTCAACTGAGGGCATACACCACTGATTACTCTCACGTTGCCGCGCCGCCTTCATCCGTGGTTAAATCCTGCCGCTGACTATGGATTACGAAGCGGTCATCGGGCTGGAAACGCATGTCCAACTCAAAACGAAGTCGAAGATGTGGTGCGGGTGCGGCAATGAATTCGGCGCGCCGCCAAACACCCACGTCTGCCCGGTGTGCCTCGGACTGCCGGGAGTCCTCCCTGTCGCCAACGAAGAGGCCCTGCGCCTGACCGTCCTCACGGGCATGCTCCTGAATTCCGCCGCCGCGCCTCAGGCCAAGTTCGATCGGAAGAATTATTTCTACCCCGACATGCCCAAGAACTACCAGATCACGCAATACGACCGGCCGTCCAACGTCGGCGGCTACGTGGACTTCGAGTTCGATGGGACGATTGCGCGCGTCCGAATTACCCGGGCTCACCTCGAAGAGGACGTGGGCAAGAACTTCCATTTCGAGCGCCACAGCGGTGTGGATTTCAACCGCGCCGGTGTCCCGCTCCTGGAGATTGTATCGGAACCGGACCTCACGAGCGCGGACATGGCCTATGAATACCTCAACGCGCTGAAAGATATTCTCGTGTATGGCGGGGTGAGCGATTGCGACATGGAAAAAGGCATGGTGCGATGCGACGTCAATGTGAGCGTCCGGCCACGCGGCGCGCCGGAGTTGGGCGCGAAGATCGAAATCAAAAACATGAACAGCTTCAGCGGCGTTCGTCGCGCCCTGGAATACGAAATCCCGCGGCAGATCGCCGTCCTGAACGGCGGCGGCAAACTCACCCAGGAAACGCGGCGCTGGGACGACGTCGCGGGCGTCACCGAAAGCATGCGCAGCAAAGAAATGGCGCATGACTATCGTTACTTCCCGGAGCCGGACCTGATGCCGTTCGCTCCGGCGGACGCGTGGCTGAATGACGTGCGGCGGCGCGTGGTGGAACTGCCGCTGGCGCGCAAGCAACGGTTCATGCGCGATTATCACTTGCCGGCAGCCGACGCCCAGACTTTCGTTTGGGATGTTCCTCTAGGGAATTATTTCGCGGCGGTTGCCCAGCAAGCGAAGAACCCCAAAGCGCTGGCCAACTGGGTCATCAACAATCTGCGGGCGAAACTCAGCGAGACCCAAACTGCGCTGGACGATTTGAAGTTCCAGCCGGCTTGTCTCCTCGAACTCGTGGATCTGGTGGAAAGCGGAAGGATCAGCAGCAAGATCGCCCAGGATGTCTTCACCAAAATGTTCGCCGCCGGTGAGTCCCCGCGCGCCATCGTCGATCGCGAAGGCCTGGCTCAAGTGAGCGATACTGGAGCCATTGAAAAATTTTGCGACGACGCCATCGCCGCAAACCCCAAGGTCGCGGAAGATTTTCGCGCCGGCAAAGCCGCCGCGCTCAACTTCTTAAAGGGCCAGGTCATGAAGCTGAGCAAAGGCAAGGCGAATCCTGGTCTCGCGGGAGAAATCCTGGAGAAGAAGCTGAAGCGTTAGACCTTTTCAAACCCCCTCATGAAAATTCAACACCCGGCGGTCACCAGCGACGTCTTCAAACTCATCGTCACGCTCGAATTCGACCTGGTTGTCGGGCGTCATTTCCTGCCGACGCGCGTCGAACTCTTCCAGGACACGACGCGCAAGCGCCGTTTCCGGTGCCGCATGTGGGAGCGCGACTTGTATCACATGCAGATGAGCTTGCCGCCGGATGGCAAGCGCCGGGCGAAACGCACCGAATCCGACGAGGAAATCCTCGTCGAACGCACCTGGGAGCTTTCGACCCGGTTCGAGGACTTTGAGGCGGCGAATTCTGCGAGCGCGCTCAAGATCTTCCTCGACAGCCTTAAGCGGTACCTGGACCGGGTAGCGGCGTAATCCTTCCTTGTAACCCTCTGTTAACGGCGGTGGGGTGAGGCAATGCCATCGAGGAAAGGCTCGGCGGGAGCCTCGCCCACCTTCTGGACGTAACTGAGGGGTTAATTATTCCAGTCGCTTTTGAGTTTTCGTCGGCCCGAGATTTCTCCATCATCGCGCCATGTTTTCAGGCGTTAGATCCGTTCATTTTGCCGGAATCGGCGGAACCGCGATGGCTTCCGTGGCCGCCGCGATGCAGGAGAAGGGCTTTCAAGTTTCCGGCTCCGATCAGAATGTTTATCCGCCGATGTCCATCTTTCTGGCCGAGAAGAAAATCGAGGTCATCGCGGGATACTCGGAAGCCAATCTGAAGCACAAACCGGATCTGGTCGTAATCGGCAACGCGCTCTCGCGCGGAAATCCGGAAGTGGAAGCGGTGCTGGATCACAAGATGCGTTACTGCTCGTTGCCGGAGCTGCTCAAGGAATTCTTCCTGCGCGGCAAGCGATCTATCGTCGTCGCCGGCACGCATGGCAAAACGACCACCACCGCGCTGTTGACGTGGGTGTTCGAATCGAACGGTTTCCGTCCGAGCTTTCTCATTGGCGGCATCTCCAACAATCTCGGCCAGGGCGCGCGGTTCACGGACAGCGAGTGGTTCATTGTCGAGGGCGACGAATACGACACCGCCTTCTTCGACAAGCGCAGCAAGTTCGTCCATTACCTGCCCGAAGTCGCGATCCTGAACAATCTTGAATTCGACCACGCCGACATTTTCGAGAATCTCGCGGCGATTCAGACCTCGTTCAAGCGGCTCATCAACCTGGTTCCGCGCAACGGATTGTTGCTGGGCAACGGCGACGATCCGAATCTCGCTCCCCTGCTCCACGTGAACCATTGCCCGGTGAAACGCTTCGGCCTGGGCGAAGAAAACAGTGTTCACGCCTTCAACCTCCGGCTTGGAGCTACCGCCAGCCAGTTTGAAATCCCCAGCTTCAAGTTCCATCTCAACTTGATCGGCGAGTTCAACGTTCGCAATGCGCTCGCCGTCGTCGCGTGCGCCAAACATTACGGCTTGAAGAATTCGCAAATTCAAACCGCCTTCGACACCTTCCGCGGCGTCAAACGCCGCATGGAAGTGCGCGGCATCAGCGCGGGCATCACCGTGATCGACGACTTTGGGCACCATCCGACGGCGATTCGGGAAACGCTCCGCGCCTTGCGCCTGAAGTATGCCGGGCAGAAGATTTGGGCCGTGTTCGAGCCGCGCTCCAATACGACTCGCCGCAACGTGTTTCAGTCCGACTTGGTGCACGCGTTTGCCGATGCCGACGCCGTGGTGGTTTCGCAGGTCGCCCGGCTGGAAATGCTTTCCCCGAATGAACGTTTGAACCCGGAACAGCTCATCCAGGATTTGTGCGCGAAAGGCAAAGCCACGGTTTACCTGTCCGACGTGGAAGCGATTGTGAACCACGTGGCGAAAGGCGCTCAGGGCGGCGACGTGGTCTGCGTGTTCAGCAACGGGGGCTTCGGCGGAATCCATGCCAAGCTGCTGGAGCGGCTAGGCAAACTGCCAACCAAACCGCTCCTGCGGTAGAGTCCTAATCGTAATCTCAATCCACGTAGCGCAAAGTTGCACTCTGCCCTATCGCAGATTTGGAATCTGCGGCACGCGGCCAATCCGGTGCGGTCGGGTGAGTTTGCCGCGCAGCCGACTACAAGTCGGCGATACGGCAGATTGAAAATCTGCGCTACGCTTCACCGCCAAGTCGTGGACGCACCGTCAGTTCACGCGGTGCAGACTCGTCCACCTTTGGCCGGATTTAAGCTGCAAGGATTTGATTCTGAAGGGAAGTTTCGAGACCTGGCCATTCCCGCGATGGTCTGGGAATCCTCCAGCGAGGATGCCTTCGGCTTCCAGGATGCCAACGGCGCGACGACGGCAGACCAGACGCAGATTAATATCGTGGATTCCACGCACCCGGCCAAACCTGCGCCGTTCACCCAAACCACCAGAACGCTGACGGCAGTATCACCCTTGAATGGACTGGCGGTGGGACTCTGCAGGCGGCGCCGAGTGTAAACGGCCTGTGGACGGATGTTCCTGGTGCGGCCAGCCCGTACAAATTCACACCGGCGGCGAACGCTCCGATGCTCTTCGGCCGGATCAAGAGCTGACGACCTGAATTGAACGCCAAGAGGCCGGATGAAAGTCCGCTTCTTTTTTTTCGACAATCGCCGCTGAGGGTCGGCCTGATTGACAGACGACACCGGACAAGCCACGCTTTGCCCCATGAATTTCCCAACACTCCGTATCTCAAGACACCTGCCCGCTCGACTCAACCGCGCGAATTCCATATGGGCGCTGCTTCTTCTGGCTTCGACATGCGGGATATTGACGGCTGGGACCGGTCACTGGCCGGAGTTTCGTGGTCCGTGGGGCAATGGCCATGCTGCGGCGCCGGGAGACACCAAACTCGCCGGCCTTCCGCTGCATTGGAGCGAAACCAAAAGCGTGAAATGGAAAACGGAGATTCCGCAACTGGGTTTATCCACGCCAATCGTAATGGGAGGCCAGGTCTGGCTCACGACCGCGACGGAGGATGGCCATGACTTTTTCGTCATCTGTGTCGATGCCGCCACCGGGAAGATTCTGCACAATGAGAAAGTGTTCCATAGCGACGCTCCTGAACCCCTTGGCAACGGCGCCGGCGTCAACAGCTACGCCACGCCTTCGGCTGTGATCGAGCCGGGGCGAGTCTATGTTCACTTCGGCAAATTCGGGACGGCGTGTCTGGACACGGCCTCATTCAAGCTCCTCTGGAAACGGGACGACTTGCTCTGCCGCCATTACCGGGGCGCCTCGTCTTCTCCGGTCCTTTTCGAGAATCTCGTGATTCTCACCTTCGACGGCGTGGACGTGCAGTATCACGCCGCGCTCGACAAGAAAACCGGGCGCACAGTTTGGAAAACGGATCGCTCGGTGAAGTGGAACGACGAACATATCGATCGTCCCATGGTGCGGGATGGCGATTGGCGCAAGGCGCACAGCACGCCGCTCATCGTGAACGTGGACGGGAAACCCCGGATGTTCAGCGCTGGCGCCAAGGCTGCGTATGGTTACGAGCCGGCAACCGGACGCGAACTCTGGCGTGTGGAATACAACGATTGGTCCGCGGCGCCCCGCCCGCTTTTCCACAAAGGCCGCGCGCTCCTCGCCACCGGCTTCAACCGCGGGGAACTCCTGGCGGTCCGGGCCAACGGTGAAAGCAAGGTGACCGGCATGCACTTGGACTGGTCGATCAACACGCGAGTTCCCAAATACGCATCGCCCATCATTGTCGATGATTTGCTTTACCTTCCGGCGGACGAGAGTTTCATTTCTTGCGTCGAAGCCGACACCGGCAAGAATGTGTGGACCGAACGCGTCGGCGGCAAATTCCGGGCGTCCCCGGTCTATGCGGATGGGCGGCTCTACTTTTGCAGTTTGGAAGGCGTGACGACCGTTTTGAAGCCGGGCCGATCCTTTGAAGTGCTGGCGACCAACACGTTGGAAGACAAGTCAACGCGGACTGGGAGCAAGCGTCCTCCAGGCTTCATGGCATCCCCGGCCGTGGCCGGCAAAGCGCTATTCCTGAGAAGCCGCGACCACCTCTACCGAATCGAAACTGAGGCGGTCAGCGGGCATTGAGTTCATTTCCGTCCTGGGAGGGGCGAAGGGATGGGTTTTGGTGGCAAGCCTTCAGGATCCCGCTCGGTGAAGGTGGGGCGAGGACTCCTGCCGAGCAAGTGCCATCGACGGAAGGCTCGGCGAGAGTCCTCACCCCACCGTGGTTGACTGAGGAGTTCCTTTCATGAAGCAATTCCCATTTCCGTATTATTCATTCGGGAAAATTAGCGGAATTCGTGTCCCCCCATTCCTGCGGCCGCACTCATCCTCTGTGCGTTCGGCGTCCTGGTTCCTGAGTAAGCAGCCCGTACTGTTTGAGTTTGTATTGCAGGGCGCGCCGGCTGATGCCGAGGATCTTGGCCGCTTCCTCTCGATTCTGCGTTACGTGCGTCAATGTCTGCCGGATGAGCAGCTTTTCCACCTCGGCCAGCGATTGGCCCGGACGAATCGTGAAGGCCGTGGCGTTGCGATCGAACGAGCGCAGGAACTCCGGTAAATCCTCCACTTCCACCGTCGCTTTGTGGCATGTGATCACTAGCCGTTCGATCGTGTTGCGCAGTTGCCGGACGTTCCCCGGCCAGGGAAACCGCTGGCAAATCCGGATCGCTTCCGGGCCCATGCGCTTGGGACGGCGTTTGTGTTTGGCCGAAAAGTGCTCGAAGAAGCGCTCGATCAACAGCGGAATGTCCTCCGCCCGTTCCCGCAAAGCCGGCAGCGCGATGGGCACGATTTGCAGCCGGTAAAACAGGTCTTCGCGGAATTTGCCGGCCGCGACCGTTTCCGGGAGCTTTTTGTTCGTGGCCGCGATGACGCGCACGTTCACGTGTGTCAGTTCGGTCGCTCCCACGCTGCGAAACGTGCCGTCTTCGAGCACGCGCAGCAAATCGCCCTGGCCTTTGGCGCAAAGGTCGCCCACTTCATCGAGGAACAGCGACCCCTGATCGGCCAACTGAAACCGGCCGAGCTTGGTCGCCACGGCGCCGGTAAACGCGCCTCGCACGTGTCCGAACAATTCAGATTCCACCAACTGTTCAGGCAGGGCCGCGCAATTCACGGAGATGAACGGCCGATCGCGGCGGGAGCTTTTGAGATGGATCGACCGCGCCACGAGTTCCTTGCCCGTGCCGCTTTCGCCCAGGAGGAGGCTGGGTTCGGAGCGTTTCTGCAGCCGCAGCCGGAGTTCGCTGTTTTCCGCGACTACAGCCTGAAATTCGAGGGCCTTTTGCACCAACGCGCGCAGCCGCTGCATATCGAGGGGCTTGGTCAGGTAATCGTAAGCGCCCTGTTTCATGGCCTCGACGGCATTTTCCACCGTGCCGTAGGCCGTCATCATGATGAAAAAGTGTCGCGGCTTCGGGCTTTGACGTGGGTGAGCAATTCCAATCCACTCAGGCCGGGCATTTTCATGTCCGAGATCACGAGGTTGTAAAGGCGTTTCTCGACCAGATGCAGCGCTCCCTCGGCGCCGTCGGCCGCATCGACGTGATAACCTTCCCGGCGCAGCGCTTCCTGAACTCCGGCGCAAAGTCCGCGCTCGTCATCGACGACCAGAATTTTGATTTTGGATTTATCCACCAGAGCGTTCCTGTTGGTGCAACGGCAACCGCAGCGTGAACACCGCTCCGCCCTCCGGCGCGTTGGCGGCTTGAATGCCTCCGCCGTGTGCCGCGGCAATCTGCTGCGCGATCCACAGCCCCAATCCGCTGCCTTCCGCCTTCGTCGTGAAGTAGGGATCGAAAATGGCGCCAGCTTTTTCTGAGGGCAATCCGGGGCCGGTATCGCGAACGTGAATGGCCAAAATCTGTTCTGCGGGCCGCGGCTCGACCTGCACGGTCACCTGGCCGCGCCGTTCGATCGCCTGCAACGCGTTGATCAGAATATTCAGCAGCGCCTGGGTCAGCCGGACGGAATCCGCGCGGAGCGCCGGCAACTCCGAGGCGATTTGAGTGGCGATTGCGATTTCGCGCGTGGCGGCTTCCGGGCGGAGCAGGTTGCAGACATGTTCGACCAGCTTTCTGAGAGCGTGTCCGAAAATTCCGCGGGGTCCTGTTTTCGCGCCAAAGGCCGGATGGCGAGGCGCGACGAAGGAGAATATCCTCCCTGGATCTTCGACTGA
>Ga0194112_10012494_pt1 | contig 10356 bp, 10 predicted proteins | sample TA2MahC400mmetaG_FD_146191 | JGI IMG/M metagenome (GOLD analysis project Ga0194112, IMG submission 146191) | Freshwater microbial communities from Lake Tanganyika, Tanzania - TA2015016 Mahale Deep Cast 400m | ecosystem: Environmental > Aquatic > Freshwater > Lake | place: Tanzania: Lake...
CGTATTCTTTTGTTGTAAAGAGAGGCTCAAATATTTTATCCATCATGTTTTCAGGGATTCCATTCCCAGTATCTTCAATCTCGATTACGTTATGACCATCTTTATCCATGGCTCTGATGTTTATTGTGCCATGATAATTCATCGCTTGTACTCCATTTACTATCAGGTTAGAAAAAACACGTTTTAGTTTGTTCATATCGCATTTTATTGTCATGTCATTTTTTGGCAAGTTTATTTTAATGGTAGATGGTACAAAAATTTCCTTAACTATTTGATTTAAGATCTCTGCAAGTGATTCCAGAATTTCCAATAGCTTTGCTTGTATTTGCATCTACTATCGGCATGTTAGTTATTTTTACCGCAAAAATACAAAAAATTCAAAGCGCCAGGTAAGGGATTCGAACCCCTGAGCGCTTGCGCACAGCCGTTTTCGAGACGGCCGCCGTTCCACTTGGCTAACCTGGCAATAAATTTTAGAAATTTCTCCCTAATATAGCAAGCCAAACAAATAGCAAAAACAAAAAACCAAGCAAACTCTACCTTTTGTGTGGGACTAGATCTTAAACCAATATTGCAACGCGAAAAAACAAAGTTAGAGTCATTTACATCTAAAGTAATTGCAATTGATGCATACAATGCAATTTATCAATTTCTTGCAATAATTCGTGGACCTGATGGTCAACATTTAACAGATTCAAATGGAAGAGTTACTAGTCATCTAAGCGGGCTTTTTTATAGAAACATCAATTTTTTATCGCTTGGAATAAAACCAATCTATGTTTTTGATGGAAAACCCCCTTCATTAAAATCAGCAGAGATTGAAAGGCGAAGACAGATAAAAAAAGAAGCCACAATAAAATATGAAAGAGCGATTACAGAAGGAAATCTCGAAGAAGCAAGAAAATTTGCACAGCAAACAACTGCGATGCGAGATGGGATGGTTGATGAATCAAAGCATCTTTTGGATCTTTTTGGAATTCCGCATATACAGGCACCTGGAGAGGGAGAAGCCACTGCAGCGCATCTTACTATATCGGGAAAGGCGCATGCTACAGCAAGTCAAGATTTTGATTCCATACTTTTTGGTGCAAAAAAACTTGTAAGAAACTTTACAAACAGCGGCAGGCGAAAACTGCCAAACAGAAATACCTACATTGACATTGAACCTGAAATAATAGACCTGCAAAAAAATCTTGATGAGTTAAAAATTACAAGAGAGCAGATTGTAGACATTGGAATTTTGATTGGAACTGATTTTAATCCAGATGGTTTTGAGCGAATTGGTCCAAAAACTGCATTAAAGATGATAGAAGAGCATGGCAAATTAGAAGACATACCACAAATCCAAGATCAATTAAACAAGATAGATTATAAACAAATTCGTAAAATTTTCCTAAAATCTGAAGTTGTGCAAGTAAAAGACATTGTTTTCAAAGATGTTGATTCTGGGTCTATCATTAATTACCTAGTAAAAGAGAGAAGTTTTTCCCAAGAAAGAGTAGAGACTGCATTAAACAGGCTAAAAAAAACCATTGAAAAGAAAAGCCAGACATTAGAGCAATGGTTTTAGAAAAAAGAAATAGAAAACAGCTATTCCAGTTTTTCTAGTCTATCTAAAAGTGAGACTATTCTCTCAATAGATTTGACAAGTTCTTGTTGTACTTTAGGATCTGATTCAGATGCAAGCTGCTCTGATAGAGAATCTAGTTTTTCTTCTAGTCTTTTTATGGTGGCATCTCTTGGACTCTCGATTTTAATGTCAGGGTTTTTTTGAATTTCTGCAGAGACAAAAGTTATTGTGCTTTCTACAGAATCGGGATTGGCTTTTGCAAGTAGTGCATCTGCATCTATATATTCACATCCATAGCATACTGCCTCATCTTTGTCATTTTCGTATCGTACAAGCTTGCCATATTCATCAAAAATCTTTTGTATTCTTTGGTCTGCAAATCCGTGTTTGACATTAAGATCCTGTACAATCTTTACCATTTGTACTCGTGTCAATGATGCATATTTGATGTATTCAGCCTGAGCTTCCTCATATGTTGCACCGTCTGCTAGAGCAAGTTGTTTTGCTATACGTGCAATTTTGATCTTTTCATCCATATAGTTAAACTGGTCCCAATACAGATCATGAAAAACTGGATCTACATTTGAAACAAATTTTGCAAAAGAGTTTCTTGGCGTGTAAGACTCGTAATCTTTATCCATTCTTTTAAGTTCAGCCTCAAGACGTTCCTTTACAATCTTTCGTTGTTCTTCAACTAGCTTTTGTTGTTCTGTTAGAATTGGTTTTCCTGCCATTAGTTCAGCCATTATTCTTTTTGATTCTTCGATTTTTTGCAAGATTTGCTGCGCTACAGGATTATTTTTTATTTCATCGCCTTCAATTACAGTAAACTCTGAAACTTGTTCTTGGCCAAATGCGTCAGATACAGCAAAGATTGTTGCAAATAATGTTAATACGGTTACAATAGCCGTTATGACACTTGATTTACCCTCATTGTCGGCCAGCAATGTTTTTGGGGTGCCAAGCAATACTATATAAGAAATCCTCATAATTCGTATGTCACTAGTAAAGGTATCTTTTCATATAGTTATCTTTCTTAAGATCGCAGATTGCAGGAGTGGACTAGATGATGCATTTGTTGGAGGACAATAGTTAGTGATTGAAAATGAATGATGATGATAAAAAATTACTAGGCGAAATGATAAAGGCCAATGTAAAAAAGACAACTAGAAAAAACTATTTGATTATGGTTTTAGCTATAATTGGAATTGCAGTAACAGTTGGAACCTATCCAATAATTTTGATTAATTTAGGAATTGTAAAGATGTATGACTATAATACAGTGCCGTCAGAATTTTTTATAAACGATCTTAAAGTAGAAAGCACCGATCAGACTGCCTTACCGCTGTCTTCATGGTTTTTAGTAAAAGGAGATACTTTACGAATTAATATTGTAAATGGTGATGAGTATCCTGAGAAAAATTCCATCGTAAGAAAAGTAATTTATTCTAACCAAATAGTATCAAATGATGTTGGCATAATTGGTAAAAGTGAAAAAGTATACTATCTTGGTTGGCAAAATGCATTAGAAACTACAGCTATACAAGATACAGCAAGACATATTCCACAAAAGTTTCAAATCATTAGTTCAGAAAAAGGCGAAGGCAATATTACGATCACATTTTCGCCGCTACGAAATGGAGATGGCAAACTAGGATCCACAAAAATACTAGTTGATAATTTTCGAAACGAGATATTAAAGGCACACATTACAGTTTACCAAGCCAACGAGATTTCTGATCAAACACTTGAAGCAGTAATAAGACATGAGCTTGGTCATGCCCTTGGACTACCTCACGCAATGTCATCAAAGGACTTGATGAATTCTAGCTTTTCAGTTGAAAATGCCTACATTTCAGAATGTGACATAAATGGGATCGTAACATTATACAATGAAGAAAATCTGCATCCATTTGTGTGTAAAAACCAAACTTAATTATTTTTTATTGTAGATTTTAATTCATTTAGCGCATCTTGGACCTCGCTTACTGCCGCACCATCCTCAAGAGTGCTTACATCGCCAATATTGTCATTATTTGCGATTGCTTTTAAGAGACGTCGCATTATCTTACCGCTACGTGTCTTTGGCAGCCTTGTCACAAAGTGAATCTGTTCAGGTGTGGCTATAGCGCCAACACTTGAGCGAACTACCTCAATTATCTCCTTTTTTAATAGGTCAAAGGGTTTCTTTATGCCCTCTTTTAGCACAACAAATGCGATTATAGCCTCGCCTTTTACCTCATGAGGCACTCCACACACGGCTGCTTCTGCTATATCCTTGTGTGATACTATGCTACTTTCAAGCTCTGCAGTGCCAATCCTGTGTCCTGCAATCTTCAATACATCATCTGCTCTGCCAAGCAACCACAGATACCCATCATTGTCCTTTATTGCATAATCGCCTGGATAGTAGGCATTTTCATATTTTGACCAGTAAACTGATTTGTATTTTGCATCATCATTCCATAGAGTCAAAAGCATCCCAGGCCATGGATTCTTGATTACCAAGTAGCCTTTTGTGTTGGCTGCAAGTTCGTCTCCCTTTTCATCAACAACTGTAATTTGTGTGCCAGGAATTGGTTTTGTTGCAGAACCAGGCTTTAATGGAATTGTTTCAAGGCCTGGAAGATTTGAGATCATTATCCCGCCTGTCTCTGTTTGCCACCATGTATCAATAATTGGACATTTTTCTTTTCCAATTGTTTTAAAATACCAAATCCAGACTTCAGGATTTATTGGCTCTCCTACTGTTCCAAGTAAACGCAAGGATGAAAGATCAAATGAGTTTGGAATGGAGTCACCAAATTTCATAAACATTCTAAGTGCCGTAGGTGTTGTGTAAAATATTGTAATTTTGTATCGTTGAATCAAGTCCCACATTCTTGATGGACTTGGATAGTCGGGTGCGCCCTCGTACATTAACTCAGTTGCCCCACGCATCAGTGGCCCATATACTACATAGCTGTGGCCTGTAACCCATCCAATGTCGGCAGTACAAAAATAAACATCAGAATCTTTAATATCAAAAGCCCATCTAAAAGTTGAATATAGATGGGTTAGGTATCCACCTGTCCCATGTAGTACTCCTTTTGGTTTTCCTGTAGTGCCAGACGTGTAGAGTATGTAGAGTGGATGTGCGCTTTCTAGTTTTTCAGGATCGAAACTTGCTTTTGCGTTTTTCATCAACTCGTTCCATAGTTTGTCTTTTTTGTTTAATGATACTCCATGTTTTGTTCTTTCATAAACTATGACGTTTTGCACAAAATCAAGATCTTTTATTGCGTCATCTACTACCTCTTTTAGTTTTATTATGTTGCCCCGCCTATAACCACCATCTGCAGTAATGACTAGTTTGGCTCTAGAGTCTTCGATTCTGTCACGTAAGGCACTTGAGCTAAATCCTGAAAAAACTACAGTGTGTATTGCACCTATTCTTGCACATGAAAGCATCGATATTGGTAGCTCAGGTGTCATTGGAAGGTAAATTGTGACCCTGTCGCCTTTTTTTACGCCTAGTGATTTGAGTACGTTTGCAAACTTGTTTACCTCAAGCCAGAGATCCTCATATGTTAAAGCACGCCTATCGCCGTTTTCGCCTTCCCATAAAATCGCAGTCTTTTGTGCTCTTTTTTTAAGATTTACATCAAGCGTGTTGTATGATGCGTTTATTGTACCTCCGACAAACCATTTTGCAAATGGCGGGGTCCATTCAAGGGTTTTATTCCAAGTTCTAAACCAAGTCAGATTTTTTGCCTGCTCATTCCAAAATAAAATAAAATCAGAATCGGCCTTTTTTCTTGTTAGAGTATCGCTATTTCCAAGACCGATGTTGTATGTTTTAGAACTCACACTGATACCAAGTATCAGGCATTTCTAAATGTTAAAGATCTATTTGTAGACTTATTGCGCTTGCATTCTTGTAAGCCAGTCTCCAGGTTCTGTATCATCTGGCTTTTTGTTTTGTTGTGCAATTATGCATGCATAGTTGTGTATTGCATCTTTTTGTTCAACGTCATGAGGGACTTCAGGTAATGCGGTTGCAACACTTTCTTCGTCTTTTGCTGACTCTAGATATGACTGTGCAGATTCTTCAATCTGTTGTTTTGGTGTTTCTGTTTGAATGTCATCAAGTGACAAGTCTGCAATGCGTTGTTGTATGTTGAGTATCTCTGCTTTTTCATGTGATATGCGTTCCATCATTTCTGCGGTTTGTGCCTTTATAGAATCAAACTTTGATTGAGCTATTTCGTCACTGTTAAACTGCACCTTTGCATCAAACAAAAACATCTTTACAGATTTGAGGTGCTCGTCAAGCTCAACCTTTCTTTTCTCCAGTGCCTGTTTTATTTTTGCCTCAGTTTCATTAAGTGATTGTAGCTGTGACTTGTATTTTTCATGAATCAGTCCAGCATCCTCTTTCATTTCCTCGTTTTCTGTTGAGAGATTCATCAGTGCCTTTAGTCTTCGCAACGCCAACTCTTTTGCCCTTAAGAGTCTGTGCGAATCAAGCCTCCACTTTGGAATAAAAATTACAACATCTTCTTTGACCACAAGTTGTTCAAATGGGACCTGCTTTAGTACGTCTGAGCCACAATCTATTCCGACTGTATCAACGCTGCCGTCAATTGCAGTAATTGTTCCAACAACTTTTCCCATTGCTGTACCATACATGTCTTTTACTGGTTTGCCGACAATTTCGATCTCGTCGCTACTCATTGCATACTGATTTAGCGATTCATATAACCAGCAAAGTGTTAACAAGGTTTCCTGTTTTGGTTAGATCATTTTAACTAATTCTTTGACAGGCAGGTAAAATTCGCAATTTTAAAATTCAAACTAGTAAAAAATTTGTCAATGATAACAAAAGAACAATTAGATCAGATATTGCACTTTGTTTCAAAACATTGGGTTGACATGAGTCGAAACGCGGATCACAAAGCATTCAAAGATCTGCCAACAAACTTTTGGATGAACTCTATTGGTGGACAAGCTGGAAAAGGTAGATGGGTGACAATGCTAATGTATACAGATGATGAGACAGAAGCAGAAACACTAAAAGAAGTTCTGCTAAGATGGCAAACCAAGGGACAGAAAAAGTCTTCGGATCTTATTCAGATAAAAAAAGGACAGACTATTAATAATTAGACAACTTTTCAGCTCGTATTGTCTGACAAGTTCTCAGAAGCTGAAAAAAAAATTCTGTTGGATCATTTCTCAAATACTGATAGTGCCGTATTTGCGATAATCACATCAAAGCAGGTTGACCGCGGTGCCTTGATGTCAAGGTATAGCAGGACTGACAAAAGCATGCGACGCGTTTTTCTTGATGAGTTTTTATCAAACAAAAATCGTGGAGAAGAATTTTACAATCGTGTTCTCTTGGAGTATGGTGATGATTCTGTTGCAGAACTTGGCGGCGCACAAATTGCAGTCGAGGGACTATCAAACATTGCTGTAAAAAAAATCGAAGACCGTCGAATTGGTCTTTCATATCTTGAAAAATCTTCGCGATATGTTGCATGGGATAAAAAAATCAATGGAGACTACAAGTTTTACAAAGAACCCCAGATAATGGAATCAAAATTTGCAGACATGTACTTGGAATCATGCAATCTTGACTTTGATGTTTATTCAAAAAACATTGAACCAATGATAAATTACATTAGAGAAAAATTTCCAATAGACAAATACACATTCAAAGATTCTAGTGGAAATGAAAAACCATTTTCAAAGCTAAAAACTGATGACGAGATAAAATCGGCAAATACAATTTACAAAGGTTCTACAAAAGCAAAAGCACTTGATGTATTGCGTAGTCTTTTGCCCGCCTCCACTCTGACTAATGTCGGGATTACAGGAAATGGTCGAGCCTTTGAATACCTGCTTTCAATCCTGTTTGGCTCAAACCTAAAGGAAGAACAAATCCTTGCTAGCCAGATAAAGGCCGAACTAGACTCTACTATCAAGTCATTTGTTCGACGCTCAGATGACAAATACGGTAAAGAGTTGCAAAATTACCTTAAAGCGATTCAAAATACAGCCTCAAATCTTGCTAAAAAATACGCACCAAAAGACAAGCCAAGAGGCAGCCTTGTGAGGCTAGTCGACTATGAGTCTGAATCAGATGCAATAAACAAGATAGTTTCTGCTGCACTATACGAGCAATCCCCTGGCACGCCATATTACAAAATACTTGATACTGTAAAAAAAATAAATTCTAGTGAAAAAAGCAAAATAATTTCCTCATTTGCAAGTATTCGAAAAAATAGGCGACATAGACCACCACGGGCATTTGAAATGTCTGAATATACTTTTGATCTTGTAACAAACTTTGGAATGTTTCGTGACTTTCACAGACATCGAGTACTTACCATTGAAAGACAACTTTTGACAACTGATCACGGCTTTGCAATACCAAGAGAAATTACAACACTTGGAATTGAAAAAGATTTCAAGGACTGCATGTACAAAGCAAAAGAGGTTTTTGACTCAATAAGGAAAAAACTTCCAGAACAAGCTCAATATGTTGTAAACTTTGCATACAACTATCCATACTTTATCCATCTTAATTTACGTGAAGCATGTCATCTAATTGAGCTAAGAACAGTCCCACAAGGACATATTGATTATAGAACTGTAGCTCAATCAATGTACAAGGAGATAAACAAGGTTCATCCCACTTTGAGTAAAATTTTCAAGTTTGTTGATTTGAAAAAATATGATCTTGAGAGATTCGAGTCAGAGAAAAGAACAGAAGAAAAAAGAAAAAAATTGGACAAAAAATGATATACTAGATTGTGTAATAAGAGATTATGAGTCAAGATAATTCAAAAACAGATGAGGAATGGCAAAAAAAACTAACACCTGAACAGTATATGGTGTGTAGAAAAAAGGCAACAGAAAGACCATTTTCAGGAAAATATTACGAATGCAAAGACAATGGAATCTACAAATGCAGTTGTTGTGGAAATGAGCTTTTTAGTTCTGATACTAAATTTAATTCTGGTACTGGATGGCCAAGTTTTTGGAAGCCGCTAAAAAATGACAACATAAAGTATGAAGCAGATACTAGCTATGGCATGCTAAGAACAGAGGTAATGTGCAACAAGTGTGGTGCACACTTGGGTCATCTTTTTGATGACGGTCCAGCTCCAACCAACCTGCGATTTTGCATTAATTCCATTTCATTGGATCTTGACAAAAAAGACGGCTAGGTTATAGAAAAATCATTAATAAAACAGACAAAATGTTAGCAGAGTCTGAGACAAATTGCGAATAATACTTTGTGGGTTTGGAGTAGTAGGCCAAAGTCTGGCAAAGCTGCTTGATTCAAGAACTGAAGATCTCTATGCACAATATGGAATAAAGCCAAGAGTTGTGGGAGTCTTTGACAGTAAAGGCTCTGCAGTCGATACGTCAGGTCTTGACCTAAACAGACTGGTAGAGATAAAGAAAAAGTTTGGCACAGTAAAAAAATATGCAAATAAAAATGCCAATCTTTCTGGCCTAGACTTGATAGATGATCTTGATGCCGATGTTCTAGTTGAATCAACCGTTAGCAACTACAAAGATGCAGAACCTGGCATGACACACATTACAAATGCATTGAAAAAAGGACTGCATGTTGTATCTGTAAACAAGGGACCACTGGCACTGGCGTTTCCCTCACTTATGGAGCTTGCAGAATACAATCAAGTGTTATTGCGATTTAGTGGTACTGTTGGTGGAGGTACGCCGATTCTCAACTATGCTAAAAACAGTTTGAGAGGTGAAAGAGTACTATCATTTCAGGGGATACTAAATGGAACAACTAACTATATCCTGACTAATATGGCAAATGGAATGTCCTTCAAGTCAGCACTATTAGATGCTAAAAAAAGAGGATATGTTGAAGCAGACGAGTCACTTGACCTAGATGGGCTGGATGCTGCTGCAAAGCTAGTCATCTTGGCAAACTGGATAATGGGAATGCGAGTTACTTTGCCAGATATTAAGAGAACTGGAATCCGTAATGTCTCATCATCTGATATCAAAAAGGCAGAAAAGAAAAATTGTGCAATAAAGCTAATAGCTTCATGCAATAAGGAGCTTGTTGTTGCACCAAAAGAGGTGTTACAGGACGATCCTTTGTGTGTGAATGGAACATTAAATGCAATTTCTTTTACCTCTGAGCACTCTGGTACACAGACAATAATAGGCCGTGGTGCAGGTGGTGTTGAAACTGCAAGTTCAATTCTGCGCGACCTTCTTGATATAAGACAAGAGATTTCAAGAAACGGTGCAGCTAACTATTTTTAGGTAAATTGAGGGTCCGATAACATGCAAGCCTACATACTGTTAAACTGCACACCTGGACTAGAAAGAGAAACCATTGCAGATGTAAAGAAAATACCTGAAGTGGAAGAAGTCAATGGAATTATGGGCAGATACGATATCATTGTCAAGATTGCATCAAGTGAACCTGACGGCATAGACAAGGTAGTTAGAAAAATCAGAATAATCAAACATGTAACATCATCATATACCATGCCAGTACTCTATGGTCAAGGCGGAAGCATTGATTCTTAATCGCATTGGTAAAAAATGAATAAGGAAAAAACAGTTTCTTCTCACTTAATTTCAAAAAGCGAGACAGATACAATACTGGATGAGGTTTCATCAAAATGGAAAATTGATATCCCCAAAATAAAAAATCTAAAATGCTATTATTTACCAGACAATGCCGAGATAATCACTGGAAATGGGATTACCATTTTAAAAATAAGCGATACATACTTGCCATTTTT
>Ga0194112_10012499_pt1 | contig 10353 bp, 9 predicted proteins | sample TA2MahC400mmetaG_FD_146191 | JGI IMG/M metagenome (GOLD analysis project Ga0194112, IMG submission 146191) | Freshwater microbial communities from Lake Tanganyika, Tanzania - TA2015016 Mahale Deep Cast 400m | ecosystem: Environmental > Aquatic > Freshwater > Lake | place: Tanzania: Lake...
GCCGGGAGGAAAGGAGCTCTCGATCAGGGCGTCGACGCCGTCACCGGTCAGGCGCTTGTAGTCCTCGACGGGATGGGCCGGGTGTCCGAGCCGTTCCAGGACGGAATTCATGGCCTCGGCGATGTCGCGGAGCGTGTCGAGCAGCGTGCCGTCGAGGTCGAAGAGGACGGCCCGGAAGCGCGACCCGCTGGTCATGATGGTGTCTTTATAACAAAAATATCAATCCGGGTAAACGCGCGCTCGGTCCGCGCGCATCGCCTCGCTCAGCCGACCCTCCGAGAGGAGCCGCTCAGCAATCGTAAATTAATTATTATAAAAACTATTGACTTTGTATAATTTACTGGTATAATGAGAACAAATATGCCTGCTTCGCTGGCTGGGCAGGTTATCTAAGTCCCCCTAAACTCCTTTCTTGACATGCCAAACCAGCCAGCACTTCCTCCCCGGCGAAGATTCGCGATTGTCTCGTCTCCCGTCCGATCATTTCACTGATCTCGTTTTCTTCCGCGCCCATTTCCAGAGGAAGGCTCTGGCCATATTCTCGTCCTTGTGGCTATCGACGGAACGCCGTCTTCTTTGGAGTGCGGCCGCACGAGGCCGCTTTGGATTGCGGCGCGCGACGGATGGTGTAGAATGAATTTATGCCCGGCCGACGTTACATCGTCCACGTGGACATGGACGCTTTTTTCGCCGCTGTCGAGCAGCGCGATCAACCCGAATGGCGCGGACAGCCGCTCGTCGTGGGTGCCGACCCAAAGGCCGGTCGCGGCCGGGGCGTCGTGGCCGCGGCATCCTACGAGGCGCGAGCCTTCGGCATCCACTCGGCTATGCCGATCTCCCGAGCCTATCACCTTTGCCCCAAAGCCGTCTTCGTCAGGGGCGATCACGAGAAATACGAACGGGAGTCGGACCGCATCTTCACCGTCCTGGAACGCTTCACGCCCGACATCGAGCCGCTGAGCATCGACGAGGCTTTCCTGGACATCACCCGCAGTCATCATCTTTTCGGCACGGCCGAGGAGACCTGCCTGAGGATCAAAAAGGAGATCAAAGAGGAAACGGGATTGACCGCCTCGGTCGGACTGGCGCCGAACAAATTCACGGCCAAGATCGCCTCGGACATCGGCAAGCCCGACGGGTTCGTCGTCGTCGCTCCCGAGGGGCTGCTGGACTTCCTCCATCCCCTGCCCGTCGAGAAGCTGTGGGGAGTGGGCCCGGTCATGAAACGGGAGCTGGAAAAGGCGCGCATCCGGACGATCGGCGACCTGGCCCGCCGTTCGCTGCCGGAGATGGTCCGGCTGTTCGGCGCCGCGGGCCAGCACGTCTGGAACCTGGCCAACGGCATCGACCCCAGGGATGTGGAGACCGAAAGCGAGGCGAAGTCCGTAGGCGCGGAACACACGTTCGATGAGGATACGTCCGATACCCGCCTCTTGTACGAAACCCTGGCGTCGCTCAGCGAACGCGTCTCCCGCCGCCTGCGAAAAGAGGAATTTGCCGGGCGGACGGTCGTTTTGAAAATCCGCTTCCGGGATTTCTCGACGCACACCCGCTCGCGGACCCTTCCGCGACCGACGAATTTCGCCGACGAGATCTACCGCGCCGCGCTCGACGCCCTGGAGACCTTCGACACGCGGAAGACCAAAGTCAGGCTGCTCGGAGTGTCCGTAGCGAACTTCGACGCCCCCTCGCTGCAGCTCGCATTGTTCGCTGACAGGCCGCCGACCGAAGATAAAAAGGAAAAGCTCTATTCCGCTTTGGACAGGATCAAGGACAAGTTCGGCGAGCGCTCCATCCGCCGGCGGATCTAAATATCTGCTGCCTTGAATGCTTTAGTTGTTTATTTAAAACCTGTCAGATATCTCCCAACCATCCAGTCCGGTTTGAAGGGAGAAGTGTGTTTTGTCTTTCCTGTAAGACATGGTTTCTGCCCCTTCTACGAAATTAACGTGACTGATTCCTTCCCAGCCAGAGCTTCTTAAAGCAAGTTTTCAGCTCCTGATGAAGGCAGAGCAAATCCTATCGGCAATTATGAGATCCATATGATCTTTTGAAATATTCTGTTAATATCAGTAAAATGATTTTATGAATAGTAAATACCCTCTTTTTTCATATCTCGTTGCCAGCGCTTCCCATTTTTCCTTTCGTTTTATTTTCAAACTCTATGGTTTTGCAAATGCGTTTTTAAGCGGATTTTGGCTAGGTATCATGGGTGAGAAAAGCCTTGATGCGGTGGATGAGATCTCTTATTCCCAGAAAAACCTGTATACCAATGAAGATTACAACATGTCCGGACTCTTCAATTGGGAAAAAGAAATGATTGATAAACATTTCCGTCATGCTCGGAATCTCCTTTTGATTGCCGTCGGCGGCGGCCGTGAGGTGTTTGCCCTAATCAAGTTGGGATTCAAGGTTGAAGGCTACGAGTGTAATCCCAAACTGGTAGAATTCGGAAACGCCTTGCTTGAGAAACTTGAGATGCCGGATCGAATCAAGTTGTTGCCGCGTGATCACGTACCTCCAGGGTCGGGTGAATATGACGGAATTATTGTCGGTTGGGGGGCTTATTCCCACATCAGGGGGAGAGAGAAAAGAAAACAATTCATCAACAAGCTCCTCCCACTTTTAAAATGGAAAGCTCCCCTGATGATTTCTTTTGTAACCCGAAAAGTTGACACGACACATGACAAGATCATTATTTATGTTTCCAGCTTTTTTAGATTCCTCAGAGGAATTTCCCGAACTGAGCATGGAGACAGGCTGAATTATAACTATTTTCACTATTTCCGAAAGGACGAAATCTTTTCCGAATTGCAGGCTTGTCAATTCAGAGTCTTGGATTTTTATGATAAGGAATACGGGTGTGCGGTCGCAGAAAAAATTATGTCGGATACTCTTTGAATACGGTGAAATAGTTTCAGGCGGTGAGGGGTTTCAGTTTTTCAATCAAAGTCCGTTCGATAAGATCAACTTTGTCTTTGGGACAATACCCGCTGTCACAGGAGCGGCAGAGCGTCACCAGAACCGGCTTGATTTGTTTTTCAATTAAGGTACGGATCAGGGATTCGATTTCCTGCTGGATCTCTTCATGGGGAGGGACATGAAGACGATCAGGGATCCTTTTGGGGTGGATCCGGGCAAAGTAGCGGTTGTCGCGATGCGCAAAAGTGATGACGATTCCACTGTAGGGTAGAGATGTGTCTTCGAAAAACAGATCCTGCCGGTTGTATTGATCTTCGGTGATTTCGAGTTCGAAGCCCATCAGATTGGTGATGGTGTCCCGGCAGGCGAAATAATCAAGGTCGATATCGAGGATGACCCTACGGTTCCGGGGCAAAAGCCGGGCTTCGCAGGCGGAATACTGAAAAAAGGTCATATCGGGATAGGCCTTGTTCAGCAGAGAACGGTTTTTGCGAGGTGCTTGGATTCCGGTTTTCAACACCTTGCCTTCGCCGAAGGCCGAGCCGAGGGAAATCCTTTTTCGTTTCGGCTTGAAGCCGCGCCACCCGGGATAGACGAAATAGACGTTTCGGACCGCGCCGCTGAGGATGGCCGGAAGAATGAAATCGTAAATATTGATTTGCGTCGAGGCGAATCGGCGGTAAAATTCGGCGTCACCGGTTTGGAGGCGGGTGTTGTCATACAAGGATTCGGAAAATGGCGGGGGGAGCTCCATGTCCTTATGGGCATCGATGTGAAAGAGATCTAAGGGCTTGGAAAAAAGGCCATCGATCCGGGCTTTGTGCCAGTAATAAAAGGCTTCGTTATGCTCGTTGAAACGATAAACAGGGATGCTCATGTCGTTTTCTTTTTCAGCGGTGTTCGAAACTGCCATGTTCATGATACCGTATATCAGGAAAAAGGAAAATACGTCTTTTGACTTCGATCCTTGATGGCCTTAGAATCATGAGACGGAATTGCGGGACTTCCGGTGTGACTATGGCCCCGGCAGGAATGGATTGAAAAGGAAGATGAAATCCATCATCAGGCATTGCACCAAGTTTGTATTCAACGGATATAGCCGGATACGTCTTCTCCTGAGGCGGCGGGCTTTAAATAAAATTCTGATCCTGGGACATATCCGCTCCGGATCAACCCTCCTCCTTCACATCCTCGCCTCGCATCCCGACATCACCGGATTCGGTGAAAACCGAATGACCTATGACAAGATGGAGGACTTTGAAAAACTGGTCTGCCAGACGCTGCGCCATCTGAGAAAGCTGAGAATGCCGGAAACCTATTGGGTCGACAAAATCGTACATCTGCGTTCATTCAAGGTCCATGATCAGATCATGAGGAACAGCGATGTCTATGCCGTCTTTATCGTCAGAGATCCCCATGACAGCATTCTGAGCATTCGGCGGAACAGCGACGATGACCTGGCGGCATCGATACAATACTATATCGGGATGCTGGGTGAGCTTGAGCGCCTTGGCCAGCTCCTTCCCGGCAAAGATCGCGGATTTTTCCTTACCTATGATCAGTTGCTTGAGGACACGAATGCGGTATTCTCGGGCTTGCAGCGATTCCTCGGCTTGAAGGTCCCGCTGGAGGAGACCTACCGTCTTTTACCGACCACGGGCATAAGCCTTTACGGCGACTGGTCGGAAAACATCAAATCGGGCAGGATTCTGCGGCCGCCGAAAGACCGTCCCATAATCATTCCTGAAAAAGCCATGGCACCGGCTCTTGAAGCCTATCTCCGATGCTCCCGCACTTTGCGGAACCATTGCACCCATCTGGGTCCGAGAAATGAGATCGGAACAGGCTGATCATTCAGAATCGGAAACCAGACGGGATTTCAGGGCTTCCGAGCGGGCGCGGGCGACCTCGCAGAAATAATCCGGCCGGTATTCAAGTCGCCCGGATTCGAGATGGGCATTGGCCGGGCACCACTGGCACAGGTTGATAATCTCGCATCGATGGCATTTCAGCCCAATTTCAGGATCGGATGTGGTCATGGACATGATGCGGGGGGCGAATGTTGTCCAGGCTTCGGCCAGGCTGCCGTTCTTGAGATCATACATGCACATGGGTGCGCAGAGCGAGGGGCACAATCGAAACATCCCGTCGAAACCGACCGAAAAACTGTTCCGGCCCAAGCCGCAGCAAAACAAGCGTTTGTCGTTTTCGTTATTTGAGGAATCCCGAATATAGATGTGGCAGTCTTTTTGGAGCGAGGCGGAACGGCTCGGGTCCTTATGGTCGAGCGCGGCGATCTCCTGCGGCGTCAGCCTTTCGGCCAGGATTCTGCGATTCCGCTCGGGATTTCCGTCGTACCGGAGATGAAGATGCGGGTCAAAGCGGAAAAAATCCTTGGTGTATCTCCGGCAAAAAGCAGCGATTTCGGAAAACTCGTGAATGTTCGATCGCATAATCATGGCTTTGAGCCGGACCGGGATGTTGTTGTCCAGCAGAAGCTTTAGGCCGCGCTTAAAAGCGTTGAAATTCTCGGGTCTGCTGGTCACCTTTCCGAATGTCTCCTTGGTGACGCCGTAAACGGTGATTTCGATGTCCCGGGGGGGGTATCGCTTGAGCAGCTGGATGCGGTGAGGCGTGATAAGGGTGGCATTGGTATACAGGGAAAGCAGCAGCCCTTTACGCTTGAGCATGACGTAGATGTCGTCAAAATCTTCCCTGAGCAAGGGTTCGCCGCCACTCAGGAGGCACCACAGGGTTCCCATGGAAACGGCTTCGTCGGCGATTCTTTCGATCTGGCTCAGAGACAGTTCCTTCTCAATATGTTCGGGACTGTCCGGGGGAACATTAATGTAGCAATGCCGGCAATCATTGTTGCATCTGGCCGTGATGTCAAAATCAAAAGAGATCGGGTGGCGCTTTTTTTCAAATTCATTTTTCTTGAAGTGTTCGAGAATGGTGGTCCAGATTGTTGGGCGGGAGATCATGGGGATTTTCTGCGCTTGAAAACGGATTTCAATTTTTTCATGAAAGTTATCAGGGGTACCAGAAGATTGTGCTTTGACAAGAGGGCGAGCACGCCCCCCCCCCTGGCTGACACCCAGCCGAATGGTTTTATTGTTCCGTTCGATTTTGATGACTTTGCCCAGGATTTGATTCCTGGGAACAATCCCGTCGGGATCGGGGGAGGTGTTGTCCCCCTTGATCAGATAATTCTCGCGGTCCAGGACCTGAACAACACGATGCATGCCCAAGCGAAAGCTTTTGTCTTTTTTTTGGACTTTAAAAGCGACGATTTCTCCCAATTTGATCATGTCCCTAGACAATGGAGCAATGGTGAGGACATCCTGATCGCGAATGAAAGGATCCATGCTCCAACCCCCGGCCTGGATCTTGATCGGGCTTTTTTTAGCCATGAGACAACGGATCATTTCCGCCACATCCCCTGAGGATATCAGCAGGGTCTCCCGGCGTTCCGAATATGTATTGCTGCTATTGGCCATGACCGGCGGTGATGATATTCCGGCTTGTGATTTCCTTGAGGAATCCCAAGACATCCTTCTGAATGGTCTCCCGGTCGGCGTCATAAAGAACGCAGAGTTCGTCGACGATATGACCGACACTCCTGGTCCCGTCCAGGCGCTTCCAAATCTCCTGGCCAATCTCATCCATTGCGTAAAGCTCGTTTTCCATATTCCCGATACCAGCCACAATGGGAATGATGATGAGCTCGCCTTCGATTTCCCGGGCGACGATATCATCCGATTTGTGATATATGACCTTGAGGTCCGAGCTTGTCATTTCAATCTCCTCTCTATATTCTATTTGAAAAGGACTTTTCCAAAAAGCAGATTCTGTCGCGCCCATCCTTGATATCCCAGGCCTTTTCGCCCCTTTTAAGAATCCCCAAGAAGACCGCCTGCTCGTGAGCAGCGCGGCAGAGGGTATCCACGGGTTGGTCCAGCGCCCCATCTTCAATCCAGGATTTTGCCGGGCATTGCTCGCAGAAGCCGCGCAAAAAACACCGGCCGCAACGGCCCAGATATACCGGATTTGTCGATTTCATTTCCCGCAGCCGGGGAATAAACTCCGTCACCATCTCCTTCAGGGTGTTCCGGCGGATATCCAGAACGGTCTTGGGGTGGCGCAGGGCCAGGCAATATTGAATTTTTCCGTAGGCATCGATACAGATGGCGTTATGGGAATTGCATGTGAAAATCTTATCATCGGGGGCCGACGGCAGCCGTCTGATTAATTCCATTCTTCCCCGACGGTAGGCATCCGGATCGCGGGTCAAAATGCGAAGCCCTTCCTCGGGCGAGAGCCTCAAGGCCCCGATGTGACGGTTTTTTTCCTCCGAATCCCGGCGGTGACGCAAATCGAGAAACAAGGGAAAATCGGGTGAAGAATCCATCCCCGGCAGGCGGGAAGCCCAGGCGATGAAATCTTCCATTTCAGGGAGGGTTGGGGGAAAAACCGTCCCCTTCACGATAAAAGGGATTCCGTGATTCAGCAGCAAATCCATCCCCCGTCGGGCCTCGGCAAAAGCGTCGTTGTTCCGGGTGACCGCCGCGCATGATTCGGGCTTCATGCCGTAGACCGTCACTTCGATTTTTTGCAGGGGGGGAACCCGGGCCCAAAGTTCGGCGATCCTTGGCGTGATCAAGCGGGCATTGGTAAACACGATAACCCGAAATCCCCGATGCCGGGCATACAGATAAAGATCGGCGAAATCGTCCCTTAATAGAGGTTCCCCTCCCGTAAAGCGGATGTTGAGAGCCCCGAGGGCCGCAGCCTCATCGATGACGGTTTCCCATTCCCCGGTGATCAGTTCCCTCTCTTTGGAACGGGCGTCGTTTTCCGGCCGGTTGATACAGCAATGGATGCAGTTGTTGTTGCACCTTTCGGTCAGTTCAATATCCAGGGATCTCAATAGAGGCTTCCTGTTTTTCCATAACACTTCAGGATCGGAGCTCAAAAAAACAACTTGCTGGCCGGACATCATGAATCGATCGGAAGGATCATTTCAATGGTCCCACCAGGTCTTCCAAGGATTTCAAAACGGCCTCCTGGTCCCGGGTGAAGCGTAAACGGTATGCCGGGACATGTCGGGAGATGTTCTCGAGAATCGGCAGTGTCTTCTCCCACCAGTCCTTGTCGCAAAATGGCCTCACCACACGGTTCAGGAGCTGATGCAAAGCCTCCTTGGGATCGGAGACTGGGATCATGGCGTTTGTCCGGGCTTTCTCCAGGAAGACAATGGCCCTGAGCGGGGCCTTGCTGTTGGATACCAGTGGGACCTCCCCATGGCTCCAGGTGCCGTGCACGTAATGTCCATCCGGCCAATGTCGGACGATATTGCGGTCATCGCTGAGGACCACGCCGTGGTTTTTCAGCATTTTGGCGATCGTGGACTTTCCGGCCCCGGAACGGCCTAAAAATATTACGCCGCGGCTGTTGAGGATCAAACCGGAGCTGTGCAGGTAACAACCCTCGCGGTCCGCCAGAACCTGGGACATCATGATCTGATCGCTGGGGAAACCGGTCAGGGCGGCCAGACGACCGCGGCGAATCATGTTTTCGTTTTTGTGATAAATGCGCACGCGGGTATGGTTTTGGTTAAAGACGGCCACGGCAAAAGCCCGGGTGTGAATTTTTTTCCGCCCCAGCGCCAGGTAGATCCATGAAGATCCTAGGCGGTAAATGGCCCAAGGATTTCTTTCATAAACCAGATGCGCGCCCTTGATCTTGTCCAGGGCGGGCAGATAAAAATGGTGGCTGATGAACACGTGGTCCGTTCCTTCGGGGGAATCCTTTCTGAAGGGATCGAAACACGTGCCGAAGGTGTCGGCTTTCAAAGGGATATCGGCATCGACATGAATGGTCATGCCGGCGAGTTCGAAGACCTGATAATGGTTTTTTTTCCATTCCTCCAAATAGGTATTTCTCTCCTTGGCTATGGCGCACAAGCTCGGGACCGGCGCCGAAAGCCTGCCTGTTTCCAGGTGCGCATAGGCCGGGCACCACTGGCATGACCTGCGGAAGCGGCAGGAACCGCAGTTCTCCTCATACTCCTCCTGCCCGGGACTATGCCGGGCGGCGGCGGGCAATTCTTTGTCCCAGATCCGGTTCAAGGAAAGCCGTCCCAGGTCAAAACGCAGCGACGGATCTTTCATGGAGCTGCAAACACTCATGAAACCATAAGGATCCACATGGAATTGACGGGTCTGGAAAACGCAGGCCTCGAGAATCCCGGTTTTGTTTTTCGGGCCGCATGACGTCCGGGACGCGATCCCCTGTCTTACGACATAATCTTCAAATACCGGCCTCGGGGGATCCAGGGCGAGAACTTCTTTCGGCGTCAGCCGCTGTTTGACGATCTCCTCGTTTTTACGGCGATCCCCGTCGGCTGAAAGGTAGAGCCAGGTCGCGCCAAAGCGATTAGACGGGCTCAGGCTTCTGGCCAGCCGATTCATCTCTTCCAGCTGGTGATAGTTGTCCCGCATGGGAACGATTTGCACGGTGAAGTCGACCGAGGCCTCCCGAAGATAAGCCATGCCCTGCAGGCAGGCCTCGAAGGATCCCGGATTTCGGGTGATATGGTCATGAGTATGGGCATCCGCTCCGTAGAGGGCCACCATGATATAGCCCCGGCGGGTCAGCAGCTTGGCGATGGATGGAGTGATGAGGGTTCCGTTGGTATTCAGGTCGTAGGTGACCGATTGACGGGTGAGGAAATCGAAGAATTCCGCAAAGTCGGCGCGCAACATCGGCTCGCCGCCCGATAGGGACCAATGGTTGCAGCCCAACTTCCGGGCCTGAGTGGTAATGTCACGAATCCTTTCAAAGGAAAGCTCCCGGGCGCGAAGGTTAGAATCCGCGGGCAAGCAGATCCAGCAGTGGCGGCAATTGTTGTTGCACCGGTAGGTCAGATCAAGACAGCCCTGAGACGGAAGCCTTGGAGCTGGCCTTATGGACCGGTGAGCAACATAGCTGGAATCAGACACAAAGAACTGGCAGGAAAGAAAAATTTATGATTGGGTCATTCCGTTGGGTTGGCAGGCCCCGCAATTGCCTTCAAGATAGTTGCAGTGGCTCCTGGAAACATAGGGGAGAAGCGTGACTGTCGAATCGCGAAACTTACACCCGGAAAGCACGTTTTCCTCGGGGCGCCCTTGACCAATGATGATTAGTTTCGGCTTTCGCCATTCTTTTTTAGCTTTATTTCTCATAGATAAACCCTCCACGCATTCTATGTCTTAATTTATCGCTTTATTATATATACCCAAAAAGAGATGCTGTCAAGGGGGCTCTATAACGAATAGTGTGGTGGAAAGGGGGGGAAGTGTGGCAGGATTTTCGAGGAAGCCGTTAGGCTTCCCGATCTTTATGCCCAATAAAGAGGTCCTGCCACATGAGGGAGCATATCCTAGC
>Ga0194112_10012501_pt1 | contig 10352 bp, 8 predicted proteins | sample TA2MahC400mmetaG_FD_146191 | JGI IMG/M metagenome (GOLD analysis project Ga0194112, IMG submission 146191) | Freshwater microbial communities from Lake Tanganyika, Tanzania - TA2015016 Mahale Deep Cast 400m | ecosystem: Environmental > Aquatic > Freshwater > Lake | place: Tanzania: Lake...
CTGGCGGCAGGGTTGAACTTCGTGGCCATCGTCGCCTGGCTCTTCATGAATCCGAACCGCCGCACCGACCGGCAGCTTTCCCCGGCGGCGATCCGCCGGCGCTTCGCCGCCACGCTGGCCGCCCTGTTGCTCGTCACAGGCGGCGCGATCGGCTACCAGATTTACCGATCGGTCCGCAAGAAACCCGTCCCGGAACCGACGCCCATCGCCCATCCGGCCGAGGACGCCAACGCGCCCGCAACCACAAAGGACCAGTGAGAGCCGTGCAAGAGCCGCACAAGCATCCGGCCCGTACAAGGAATGGCAGGCAAGACATGTAGGGTGTGCTGTGCACACCACGAACCGATCGACATTCGGAATTGGTGTGCACAGCACACCCTACATATTAGACCCAAAAGAGGCCAGGATCGGCGGCAGCGTTGCGGTCATTGACATTTTGGATTTGTTTGAGATTTGGAGCTTGGAATTTGGAATTTCCTCCGCCGGTCGGCCTGGGACTAGGCGATTCGAATATGGTCCAGGAGAATGAAATATGACGCAGCTTAAGGGTGTTTGTGTCGGGGCCGGCTACTTCAGCCACTTCCAGTACGAAGCCTGGCAGCGGATCCCCGAGGTGACGATCACGGCCATGTGCAATCGTGACGCCGCACGGGCCAAAACCATTATGGACAAGTTCGGCATCGCCCGGCACTATACCGACTATCGTGAGATGCTGGAAAAGGAGAAGCCCGATTTCGTGGACGTCATCACGCCGCCGCCCACGCACTTGGAGATGTGCCGGATCGCGGCCGACTTGGGTGTTCACGTCATCTGCCAGAAGCCCCTGGCGCCGACGTTCGAGGAGGCCAAACAGATCGTGGACGACACCACCCGGGCGGGCATCCGCTTCATGGTGCACGAGAACTGGCGGTTTCAGCCGTGGCATCGCGAGATCAAGAAGCTCCTGGAGGCCGGTGCGATCGGCGACAGAATCCACGTGATGACCTTCCGCTCGCGCATGGGCGACGGCTGGGGCCCGGACGCCTACCTGAACCGCCAGCCTTATTTCCGCGAGTATCCGCGTCTGCTCGTCTACGAGAACGGCGTCCACTTCATCGACACCTATCGCTACCTGGCCGGCGAGATCGCGCGGGTGTACGCGGTGCTCAAGAAGCTCAATCCGGTCATTGCGGGCGAGGATTTCGCCGCCGTGCTGTTTGAATTCGCCTCCGGCGCCACCGGGGTTTGGGATGCCAACCGCTACAACGAGAGCAACTACCCCAACCCGCGCTACACCTTCGGCGAGTTTCTCATCGACGCCAACGGCGGCTCGATCCGCCTGTACAACGACGGCCGGCTCACCATCCAGACCTTGGGAAAGCCCGAGCGGGACCACGCGTATCACCACGAGAACCGCAACTTCTCCGGCGACTGCTGCTACACGACCCAGCGGCACTTCATCGACCGCCTGCTCGACGGCGGCGAGTTCGAGACCAACGGCCCCGACTACCTGCGGACGCTGGCCGTCCAGGATGCGGTCTACGCCTCCGCCGCCAACGGGATGCCTCAGACCGTGAACTTCTGTGAGACGCCGTCGTAGGGTGGGCATGATGAAGCAGCGGTTTTCCGATCAACTGGCCCAATGCGAATGCTGCCCGCGCCGGTGCGGCGTCAACCGGCTCGAAGGCAGGACGGGATTCTGCCGGATCGCGGCCGGGGCACAGGTCGCCCATGCCGGTCTGCACCATGGAGAAGAGCCCCCGATCTCCGGCACGCGCGGCTCCGGGACTATCTTCTTCGACGGCTGCAATCTACGCTGCGTCTTCTGCCAGAACCACCAGATCAGCCAGGAATTCCACCCGAGCGAGACGAAGACCCTGACAACCGAGGCCCTCGCGGACGAGATGCTGCGGCTGGCCGACGCGGGCGCTCACAATATCAACCTGGTGTCGCCTTCCCACGTGATCTTCCAGGCAGCCGATGCCATCGTCGCAGCCCGGGCCCGGGACCTGGCCGTTCCCATCGTGTACAATTCCAACGGCTACGATTCCGTGGACGCCCTGCGGCAGGTGGAGGGACTGATCGATATCTATCTGCCGGATATCAAGTACCTCTCGAACGATCTGGCCCGGCGCTATTCCGGCGCCGGCAACTACGCCGAGGTCATTCCCGGCGTGCTCGCGGAGATGCTCCGGCAGGTCGGGCACCTGGAGATGGACGACCACGGCATCGCCCGCCGGGGCCTGCTGGTCCGCCACCTGGTCCTGCCCGGCGCCGTGGACAACAGTCGCCGGTGCCTGGCCCTGCTGGCGCAGCTCGCGCCGGCCACGCACGTCAGCATCATGTCGCAGTACTCCCCCCAGTACCGGGCCAACCGATACCCCCCGATCGACCGCCCCTTGACCGTCCGCGAGTACGACGAGGTCACCGATTACGCGCTGGAGTTGGGCCTGGAAAACGCCTTCATCCAGGAGCTCGACAGCCGCCACCGCTACCTCCCCGACTTCGATCAGGACCGTCCGTTCGAGTAGCCTCGTCGCCCTCGGCGCGAAACGCCGCTGCGCGTCGGGCTTCCTGAGAAACCGGCGCCGGGTGCTCTTCGTAGGGCGAGCGTCCCCGCTCGCCGAAGATGTCGTGGGAGAACGCACGACCTACGCCCAGAGCGGTTCGCGCGACCATTACCGAGCTTGTTCATCAAGACTCATTCGTTGTAGGGTGGGGCTTGCCCCACCAGGAAGCCGGACCCAAGGAAAGCGGTGGGGCAAGCCCCACCCTACACATTGCCGAACTTGCTCGTCGAAACTCATTAGGCGGGTCCAGACCGCGTAGCGGCTCCAGACTTGATAGACATGGAAGGCAGGACGGTTCCGACCCGCGTAAACGCGGAACTCCGAACCGCTTCATCGCCGGACATGCGGTGACCCTGCGCGGACAGGGGGTCCGGTTGTCACCACTCTGGCAACTGTGGTATGATCCCTGCGGCTTCGACAGGAGCAACCTCAATCTTCTTTGCAGGGGACGATATGAGCCGGTTGAAATCGATCATGACCCGACGTGCCGTGAAATCCAGTGTGGTCGTTCTTCTGTTGGCGGGTGGGTTGCTGGCGCTGGCGGGCGGCGGTGCGGCGCCGGCGGCCAAGCCGCTGCGCATCTACATCGTCACGGACCTGGAGGGGGCCAGCGGCGTCTACCAGTTCGCCCAGACCCGCGAGACCGGGCCGCTCAACGAGAAAGCGAAAGAGTACCTGATGGGCGACATCGCCGCGGTCGTCCGCGGGCTGCGGGCCGGCGGCGCGACCGACATCGTCATCCTGGATGGCCACGGCTCGCAGGCGTTCGTCCCGCACCTGATGGAACCCGGGGCCACATACATTACCGGTAAACCGCGTCCGGGCCCGCTGACGGGCCTCGACGGCTCGTTCGCCGGCATGGTCCAATTGGGCGCCCACGCGATGATGGGGACCCCCGACGGCGTCCTCTGCCACACGCAATCGTCGCGCACGGAGAACCGCTACTGGTATAACGGCGTGGAATCGGGCGAGCTGGTCCAGTGTGCGGCCATTGCGGGCGCTTACGGCATCCCGACGATCTTAGTGACGGGCGATGAGGCAACCTGCCGGGAGTCCCGGCAGTTCTTCGGGCCCGAGTGCGTCACGGTCGCCGTCAAGCGGGGCCTCTCCCGTGAGGCCGCGGAGCTGTACCCCTTCGAAGAGACCCGCCGGGCCCTCTACGAAGGCGCCAAACGGGCCATGGCCGCGCTGCCGCGCTGCAAACCCTACAAGCTGACGCTGCCCATTCAGGCGAAGAAGGAATACCTGGTCTTCGACGATCCCACCAAGCCGGGCCGCAAAGCCACCAAGGAAGGCACCATCGAGGACGTCCTGAAGCTGATGAGCTTCTAAGATCGCCACGAGACAGCATCTGTGCCGCCTGCATAGCCCGCTGGGAGCCGATAAGGACCACCGAAAAATAAGTATTTCCCACGATTGACATCGGAGGCCGTAGCCGGGTAACCTATGGCCATCGTGGTTCTGGAGAGACAACGTCTAAGAAAGGAGGAAGGCCATGCTCTGCAACGGGTTGAGAATCAGGCAAGTCATCGTCGTGACGGCAGTCCTCTGCCTGGGCTCGGTGGCATGGGCGGACCGGACGATCACCGCGACCAGCGGCAACGACACCCTCTACTTCGGGGTCGTGAACGATGGCGGCGTCCGGAAGCTCTGCGTCCTGGCGCGGACCGGTTCGGGGGCGTTCTCCACGGGCCTCTACAACATGGACACAGGCCGCCTGACCATCCGGGGGGAAGGCGGCAACGATCGCATCGAGGCGATCAGCGATGACGAGAAAGAGGGGGTGACCTTCCTCGACATCGCCCTCCTGACGTTCACGGAGATTTACTTGTACGGCGGGCCGGGCAACGACGATCTCTGGGGCACGTCCAAAGCAGACTATCTCTACGGCGAGGGCGGCAACGATCGTCTGGTCGGTGGACAGGGGGCGGACCACCTGTACGGGGGAGCAGACGACGACTTCCTGTCCGGCTACGGGGGCGATGACGTCCTGGACGGAGGCACCGGGGACGACTTCCTGTGTGGCGATCAGGGCAACGACATCCTGTTCGGCGGCGCCGGCAACGATATCCTGGTCGGCGGAACGGGCAACGACACGCTCGACGGCGGCACAGGCTCAGACAGCTCCTGGTGCCGGACCGTGCCCGCGCCCAATCCCCAGGCGCAATGGGATGACGCCACCGACAACCCCGCCAGTTCCGATTGCGGCGACACGACAGCGCCGGTCAGCGTGGAAGTCCAGGAGAGGGGCAACCCCTACAACGACTGGGTCAACATGGCCAGTTACGGCCACGGAATAACCTACTATCATCGCACGACGAGCAATCCCCGGCTCCTGATGGCCGACGCGGCCGCAGGCGCCATCATTCTACAGTCCACCGGCGGCGATCGGCCTGTCGTCGGCGACTTCGATCGGGACGGACGCAACGACGATGTCGCGGTCTTTCGCGCCGCGACGGGCACCTGGTACTACGATTACAACCAGGACGGCACCGCCGACGCCACGTCCCACTGGGCGGAGCCGGGCGATATCCCCCTGGCGGGCGACTTCGACGGTGACGGCCAGATCGACGACGTCGCGGTCTTCCGGCCCGGCAACTGCATGTGGTACTTCGATTACAGCCACAATGGCACGACCGACCGGACCAGCGGCCCGTGGGGCAACCCGGGCGACATTCCCTTCGCCGGCAGTTTCGATACGGATCGCAAGTGCGACGACGTGGGCTACCCTCTGTCGATGGAGCATATCATGTGGAACTGGTTCCACGAGAAGCGACAGAGAGACCCCGCGTGGTCCGGGGAGGCCGGCTTCCTGGGGGCCGATGGCCGGCTCAACACCGCAGATTCGAGCACGCAGGGCTCGTTCTACGACATCCGCTATGACATCGGGAACGTCAATTGGAACCCGGCCACCGGGCAGGCTACCGGCGCCGTGCAGCAGTGGCTCAAGAACTGTCCGGGCGTCGGCTGGGGCAACGACGGAGATCAGAACGCGGGCCTGCCGTTTGTGGCCAACCAGTACAGCGACGGGTGCAACGATGCCTATCCCGTCTCGATCACGATCGGCACCGGCGGGCGTTTCAAGAGCATGGCGCACCTGCAGGCCGTGATCGAAGGCTTTATCAACCACGACATCCCGCTGGTAATCGCAGTCGAAAACGGCGGGCACTTCAACGTTCTGATCGGGTACTGGCAAGCGGGCAGCTCGTACTACCTCTACACCGCCGAGCCGCTGGACGGCTGGGGCCGGCCCTTCTACGGCAAGCCCATGCGTTGGCGCCGCATGATCCTGAGCGACGACATGCTGCCCAACGGCACCGGCACCCTCGTGGGCATGATGCTCTACGGCCATGCCGTCCGGCGTGGCGTAGGGGCCGACTGGGCCCAGAAGATCGACCGGGACTACGGCAGCAACCTGCTCTGCGGCTACCTCCGATAGAGAGCCCGGAATTCCCGGGGCCCTGCTTGCCGGCGCAGGCAGTAGATGGCAGGTGGTGGATTCTGCGTTTTTTCTCACCTGCCTCCGGGAAAATGCCGTATAATAACAATTGATGGGCATGAAGAACGGACCAATGCAAGGCAGGTGCGGCCCGGTGGCGGCCCTGGCGTTCCTGACGCCGATGATGCTGTTCAACGCGTCCCAGGCGTTGACGCTGTGCGTACGCCATGACGGGCGTGTAGCCATCGAGGCTCTTGTCAACAACCGCTGCCCCTGCGAAGCCCACCCCGCGCCGACGGACCCGGATAACACCATTGCCGGTACCGGGTCCCGCCTGGCGGAAGAGGGATGCCAATCCTGCACCGGTCTTTTCCTCCCCGTCGGCCTGTGCCGTGGCCGCTCGATGCCGACGCATACAAGTCCAGGTCTTGGCGTCTGCCCTGCTGTGGGCAGCCACGGAGCACTATCTCTGCCGGACATTCTCGACGTGGGAGAAGCCGTACCGTTCGAATCCCCCCCACTCTCCATCTGCTATCATCTTCCTCTGAACAGCACCATTCTGCGCGTGTGATCCCAGCCCCTTCGTGTAGTGGGAAGTCTGATGTTTGATGGTTAGAGTGAGAAGCCGCTCCTCCGAATCAACCATCAGCCTTCAACCATCAACCATCCAACGCAGGAGCACCGTATGCAGGCAGGCACACTTGGCGTTGTCGTTCTCATGGTCCTCGCCACAGGCGCGGGGAATGAGGCCGAGAACTCGAGAGACAATGGTCCCATCACCTTGCGGGATGCGCTGGCACTCGCACAGGCGCGCAGCCCGGAGCTCGCCGTCTTCCCGTATGAGCTGCGGGCCGCCGAGGCGCGGGTCCTGCAGGCGGGCCTGCGCCCGAACCCCGAGCTGCAGATCGAGATCGAGGAATTCGGCGGCCGGGGCGAACGGCGCGGCTTCGAGGGAGCGGAAACGAGCGTGCAGATCGGCCTGCCGATCGAGTTGGCCGGCAAGCGGGCCAAGCGCGGCCGCGTCGCCGCGTTGGACAAGGACCTGGTGCAGTGGGACTACGAGGCGGCCCGTCTGGACGTGATGCGCGAGGTGGGTCAGGCGTTCGCGTCCGTGCTGGCGGCGCAGGAGCGGCTGGCCCTGGCCGAGCGGCTGCTCGAATTGTCGCGTCAGGCGCAAACGGCGGTCGCCCAGCGGGTCCAGGCCGGCAAAGACTCGCCCGTCGATGACTTGCGGGCCAATGTCGCGCTATCCGAAAGCCGGATCGAGCGACAAAAGGCCGAAAAGGCGCTGATCGTCGCCCGGCACCGCTTGGCGGCCACTTGGGGCGACCGCACACCCCGCTTCAAAAAGGGCGAAGGCGAATTCTACACCACCGCCGCCCCGGTGCCGTTGGAGCAGTTGGTGGCTTCGATATCCGACAATCCCGATCTGATGCGTTGGCGGGCGGAGCAGGAGAGGCGCCAGGCGGCCCTGCGTCTGGCACGGGCCCAGGGGGTGCCGGACATCACGATAGGCGGCGGGATGCAGCGATTCGCACAAACTGACGACACGGCGCTGGTCTTCGGCTTGTCGGTGCCCCTGCCGTTGTTCGACCGTAACCAGGGAGGCGTTCTGGAGGCAACGGCGGAATTGGCGAAGACCCAGCGGCAGTACGAGGCCGCTCAGGTCAAGACCCTGGCGGCCTTGGCAGAAGCGGCGGGCGCCCTGGCGGCCGCCTATGACGAGGTCACGATTCTGCAAAACGACGTGCTGCCCAAGGCCAAACAGGTCTTCGATGCGGCTCAGCAGGGCTATTTGCAGGGTAAGTTTGATTATCTCTACCTGTTGGACGCCCAGCGCACGCTCTTTCAGACGCAGGCGCAACACGCCGATTCGGTCGAGGCGTACCACCGGGCGCAGGCCGAGGTCCAACGGTTGATCGGCCGACTGCCACAGGTCGCGTTTCCGCAAAAAGAGTCAGCGAGGGCTCAACCATGAACATGAAGGACGTTCCTATGACCGCAGTCGTGCGTCTGGCGGGCTGGGCTCTGAGCTTGGGAGCCATGGCCAGGGAGACCCTGCGGCGCCCGACCGGCGGCCACAATGCTTTTGACATGACACGCCGATTGCAGTATACGGTATTCATGCGCTTGTTCTGGCTGACGGTTTTGGTTTGCTTTCTGTGGGTTTACATGCATGAGGCGGTGGCCCACGTGGATGTCGGCGAGTGTGCCGAGGACTCCGCTGGCAGACATCACGACGAAGGGTCCCAGTCCGGCGACTGCGCAGATTCGCACGACGACCATCATGGCAGCGATTGCCATGAGCACTTTCGTGGCGCGGTCGCAGCCCTCGCCAAACCTGTCATCAAGGACTTGGGGATGCCCGGGCTTCCTGTCCCCTTCGCTTCCCGCGGGATGCCTCCGCAGGAGTATCTCTTGCACCTTCTCGGGCGGGGCCTTTGCCCACCGGCACCCGACCCGCCGCGCTACCTCTCTGCGCAGACGTTGCTGCTGTGATCCGCCATGGCGTTTCTGCCGGTGTCTCTCTGTACACCCGCACGGGAACGGTCCGAACAAGATGGGCTATCCCCCACCGGCAGGCCTGAGACTTCCGTCAAACACCTGATAACTCCTGTATCTGGAGGTCATCCGAGAATGAACAGACATATCCTCGGTACCGTCTTCGTGTTCCCGGTAGCGGTGGGACTTGCGACGGCTACCCTGACCGGAGGCTGCACAACTCCTGGCAGGTCCCAGGAACCGCTGGCCGGGTCTGCTCGTCAGACCGGCCCTGCTGGCAACGTGCCGTCACAATCCGACGAACCCGTATCGCACGAAGTCGCTGAGCCGCAAGGAACAGTCACCTTGAAGCACGCCATCGGCTACGCCTTGATGAACAGCCCCTCCCTCAGGGTGTTCTCGCTCGAAACTCGGATTGCTGACGCGAGGAAGCTGCAAGCGGGGCTGCGCCCCAATCCCGCGTTGAGCATACAGGTGGAGGATTTTGCAGGTTCCGGGGACCGGCGCGGGTTCGACGCCTCGGAGACCACCATCGGAATCGGCCAAGTCCTGGAGCTTGCCGGCAAGCGGGAGAAACGCGTGGCTGTCGCGGGCGCTGAGGAGAAATTGGCCCGGTTGGACTACGAGGCCAAGCGACTGGATGTGACGAATCAGGTCGCCCGGGCGTTCATCGATGTTCTGGCCGCCCAGGAACAACGGGACTTGGCGGAAGACCTCGTGCAACTGGCCGAGAAGGTCCAGGAGGTCGTACGCCAGCGCGTCGAGGCAGGCAAGGACTCCCCGGTTGAGCAGGCCAAGGCCCAGGTGGCTCTGTCGTCGGCCCGCGTCACGTTGCGGGCGGCCCAGGAGCGGCTGGCTTCCGCCCGGCAGATCCTCGCGACCGCGTGGGGTGGGGAGAATCCCCGATTTGAAAATGCGACCGGTGACTTGTACGGAGTCCGGCCCATCCCCGGCTTCGAGCAGTTGGCCAGGCGAATTCCCGAGAATCCTGCCATCGAGCGTTGGGTGGCCAACGAGCGGGCGCGGAAGGCCGAGTTGGCCCTTCAGAAGGCGAAGGTTACGCCGGACCTTGATGTCAATGGCGGCCTTCGATATGCCGCCGGGGGCGATGACACCGCGCTCGTGGTGGGGCTTGCGATTCCACTGCCGGTATTTGATAGAAACCAGGCAGGGGTCCAGGCAGCAACTCTGCAACTGGCGCAGGCCCGGGAGAATACGAAAGTGGCCGTCCTGGATGCGAGAAGGAGTCTGTCGGAGGCGACAGCGCAGGCGACCGGCGCCCTGGCCGAGGTGACCGCCCTGCGCGAGGAGATACTGCCCTCGGCCCAAAAGACCCTGACCGCCATCGAGGAAGGCTATCGTCAGGGCAAGTTCGACTACCTGAGCCTGCTGGACGCGCAAAGGACCTACTTCGACGCCCAGCAGCAATACCTCAATGCGTTGACGACCTATCACAAGGCCAGAACAGACATCGAACTGCTGGTTGGCCGATCCATCGATGCCGCCGAACAGAATCTCTGAGAAGTGAGGATAGACCCATGAAACAGAACGGTTTGTTTGTCATCGTCGTGCTTGCCGTAGGCGTTGCCCTGGGAATCGGAACCACCAAACTGGGCCTCCTGCCCGGCGATACTGGGAGCGATCTCGCGGCAGTTGCAGCCACGTCAGAGGACGCGCACGACCATACCGCCGGGGGGCACGCCCATGGCGACGCAAAGACATCCCAAATCACCGTCTGGGGCGAACGTTTCGAGGTGTTCCTGGAGCATCCATACCTCGTGGCCGGGGAGCCGGCGGCATTCGTGACGCACGTCTCCGACCTGACGACCGGCGAGCCGCGCACCGCCGGGCCGGTGATCTTT
>Ga0194112_10012502_pt1 | contig 10351 bp, 5 predicted proteins | sample TA2MahC400mmetaG_FD_146191 | JGI IMG/M metagenome (GOLD analysis project Ga0194112, IMG submission 146191) | Freshwater microbial communities from Lake Tanganyika, Tanzania - TA2015016 Mahale Deep Cast 400m | ecosystem: Environmental > Aquatic > Freshwater > Lake | place: Tanzania: Lake...
CTGGCTCTTGATCGCCTCCGCGTACTCCTCATAGAGCGGCAACCGCCAGAGCCGATCGTCGGAAGTCTCGGCCGCAGCCAGCAGCCGGGCCGCCAGGGGATCGTCGTTCGCGAACACCGCGGCCGCGTGCGGTCCCAGCGCGATGGATTGGGCGCCGGTGAGGGTGGCGATGTCCACCACAGCCGCGGGCCGGTAGCGTGCGGCGTAGGCCAGCGCATCGGCCAGCAACATGCGTCCCTCCGCGTCCGTGCTGATCACCTCCATCGTCTTGCCCGCCATGCCGCGGAAAACATCGCCTGGTTTCTGGGCGCGGCCGCCGGGCAGGTTCTCGGCGCATGGGGCCAGACCGATGACGCGCAGCGGCAGCTTGAGGCGGCCGGCCACGCCCAACGCCGCGATCACCGCGGCAGCGCCGGCCATATCCCCCTTCATCCTCCACATCTCTTCGCCAGGCTTCAGCGAGATGCCGCCCGAATCGAACGTCACGCCTTTGCCCGCCAGCACGACCGCCGGCAGGTCATCGCGGTCGCCATTGTGCTCCAGGATGATGAATTTCGGGTCTTGCTCGGACTCTTCGGCCACAGCCATGTAGATGCCCATGCCAAGCGCCTTGCACTCGGCGCGGCCCAAAGCCTGAAAGCGCAGGCCGGTCTCCTCGGCCACGGCCGCCGCGCGCTCGGCGAGAATGGTCGGGGTCATCAGGTTGGCTGGCGTGTTCACCAGGTCGCGCGCCAGGATCACCCCTTTGGTCACCGCCTCGGCGCGCGCCACCGTGGTTTCGTAGATCGGCGCGCGGGCTGGATCCAATTCAACGATGGCGACCCAATCAGGATCGGGCTTCCAATCCTTGGGCGGCTTGGAGCGATACCCCTCGAAACGATAGAGGCCCAGCCGCGTGCCCTCGACCAGGGCGTTTGCAGCCACAGCAGACTCCAAGCCGCCGATGCCTGCACCGTGCACAATGGTAGCCGCTGTTCGGACGCCCAGGTCGCGCGCCCGGCGAGCAGCCGTCGCCGCGGCGTTGCGGGCAGCAGTCAGGTTGAACCTGGTCGCCTCGCCCAACCCAACGATCAGCACGCGCGGGGCTGGCAGCTTGCCGTGCGTGTAAAGCAACAGCGTTTCGCCGGTCTTGCCGGCGAAGTCGCCGGCCGCGATCGCAGCCTGGATCGCGCCGCCCAAAGCCGCGTCAACCGCGCCGGTGGCGCCGGCCGGCGTCGTCACGCCCTGAAACAGGTTGACGATAACGAGATCGGCAGCCGCCTCTGCTATGCTGCCCTGTATGACACGAATCTCCACAAGAATCCTCCACTCCAGAAGCTGCGCTGCCGGTCCCTTGAGACTCAACATCGCGGCTACAAACACATTGGTATCAAACACGACGCGCAACTGTGCGATCCTTCTGGCTTCGCACCCGATCTACCGTGCGAGCGATTCTCTCCGTTGCATCCAGGTCGGTCAAGCCGGCAGCTTGAGCATCAGCGCGAATAGCCTCACTTACTCGCGCCATCTCACGTCCCCAGCGATCGTTCTCGGGCCGTGACCGCTCGCGAATCCACTCTTCCAGGGCGATACGGGACAAGCGATACATGCGGCCCACACGGAATGCCGGCAAGTCGTCCTCACGGATCAAATGGTAGACTGTTGCAGGGCGGCACTGCAAGATTTCAGCTGTCTGCTGGACCGTCAAGACCTGTAGCTCGCTCATTTCCACTACCTCCACAGCGATTATACTCTGCTTACAATTGACAAGTAAGTGTTATTCGGCTTTGCCTGCCAACGGATGGTGCGGCGCGGGCCACATGGGCGACTTGTGACAGTGCACCAATCGCCAGCCGCCATCTTCGCGGTGGAAGACGCGCGTTTCGTTGTGTTCGGTGTGGCGCACGCCCTCATCGGTGGTGTAGCGCATCAACAGCGTGTAGGTGACGATGGCGACCTCGCCGTAGAGCTGGACCTTCGGCGCCAACACTTCGTGCTCGACCTCGTAGCGCCGGCCCGCCAGACGCTTGTCTTCGGCCGCCCGGCGGTTCGCCGCGGTCTCGCGCAGATGAAACTCCAGGCCGTCAATGCGCTGCGTGCTGATGTACCACTCGAAAAAGGTGACGTCGGGTGCGGTGGTCGCGCTATAGGCCGCCAGATCGCCCGCCCAGATGGAGCTCAGGTGGCGGTCGAGCAGCGCCAGGATTTCCTGGTCGGTGGGAAGCGCGTCGCTCATACAAACGGGCCCTCCTTTGTTTCAGCCCTGCGTGGTCCGCGCGGCCGCGGTCATCTGCTCGGCGACCGCGTTGGCCTCGGCGCCCAGGGTGATGTCCACGGCATAGGCCTGGCGCTCGGGGGGAACCTGGCCCCAACTCCCGCCTGCTTTGAGCAGCTTGAGCACATTGCCGATCCCCCAGTTGTAGGCCACGAGCATCCAATATGGCTCTGGCCGGCCTTGCTTGACCAGTTGAGCGCGAATCCAGTCCAGGTACGCGGCGGCCACGCGCACATTGCTCGCGGGGTCGAACGGATCGTAGACGCCGACCTTGGGCGCCCACTCGTCCCACGTCGCCGGCAACACCTGCATCAATCCCAGATCATTGGCCTTGCCCACCGCCAGCGGATCGAACCGGCTTTCGCGATAGGCCTGTTCGACCAGCAGATGCCAGTCCAGGTTGTACTCGGCGGCGATGCTTCTGAAGATCTCTTCGTATGGCACGGTCGTTCCCTTGTGGTGATGCGATGCGGAAGTGATGGTCACGCGTGAGATTATAGCACGAAGACGCGCGGTATACCAACAGAGCACGCTGGTCAGCACAGCGCATCGGTCAGAAGCCAGGCGAAAGCTACTCGTCTTCACAACTTCTTCTTCATCGTCTTCATCGCCGTCCGCCACCAGTTGGCCGGCGACATCGTCCCCTGTGGGGATGTAATAGTATTTGGTGTTGCCGGAGTTGAGGGTCCGCTCGCAGTGCTGGCCCAGGTAGTGGGTCTCGCTCACCAGCCCGCCGGCCGTGATGACGCTGCGCACGCGGTTGCCCTGGTAGGGTGGCCAGATAGCTGTAGCTGTTCGCGCGGTAGCCGGTGACCGCGTAGGGCCTGCCCCTTCGTGCCTCAGGGCAAGCTCTGAGCTTGTCGAAGGGTGTACAGGCCGTCGTTCGGGTGTCGGCTGCGCCCTTGCGTTTCAGGCTGCCGCCTCTGTAGCCTGCCCTGGTGGACATCCCGCCGCTGACCCGTGTACGTCGCCAGCTTGTGATCGCGCGCAAGCGCGTTGTGCGCTTCGCCGGCCGGCCGCACAAAGGTGCGCCGGGTGGCACATAGTCATCACAATAACCTGGCTTCAATCAACCGTTGGCGCTCTGCTAAGCGGTCTGGATCGTTGAGGCGAAGCAGGCGAACTGTGACACGTCCCTCTGGCGTCAGTGGCATGATCTCGGCGCCAACGAGTCGAAAGTGCTGGTCCCACACCTGCAAACGCGGATGATAAAGCGGCACTAACTGATTTGTCAGCGGATCAAAGGAGCCAACGTTCGGACCCTTGTAACGGTTGCACCGCAAGCAGGCCAAAGCAAGGTTGGTAGGGTCTGTAACGCCGCCATGTTGCACGGGGATGATATGATCAGGCTCATGACGATGCAGCGCGACGGCCTCGGGTAGCAAACAGTATTCACAGCGATGGCCAGCCTGCCGCACGACCAGCCGGCGCAGTGTGGGTGAGATGACCACTGTCATCAGTTGTCCCGCCAGGCCTGTTCCGCAACTTGCGCCTTGAGCATGATCAGGATGTGTTCGAGGCGCTCCAATTCCGCCAACTCCGCCTGTTCCGCTTCGCCAAGCAGACTTGCTGCATTGAGGGCAAGCAGCCTTTGTAGCCGGCGCTGGGCGCGATCTGACACGTGGTAAGCGGAGACCTCTTCCTTGCTGGGGTTCTTCAACAAGAAGTCAACGATCTCGGCAGACGTCTCCGCCGCAGGCGTCTTGAACCGTGCCAAACTTAGCTCCAGCACCGCGGGCAACCAACGCCGTGCAGGCAAGATTCGCCCGGCCAATTGGTCGGGCAGTTGCATCGTGACATCAATCATGCTGATCCCTCGCTTAACTCCAAAGAAAGGCCACCGACCAAGAATGCATCAACCATTACGTCCTTGTCTGGCCCAATTCTATCACACCCACCAGGGCCCGCCAAGTCCTCCAAGATAAGGTTTGAGCATAAAGCAGTACGCTGTGCCCCAACTCTGCGAATCCCCGGCTGCGGCACCGATGATATCCGCCTGGATGAAGCGCCCCAGCGAGCTATCGTACCACCGCGCGCCATAGAAGTACGACCTGCGATCCAGCCCCCCTTCCGGCGTCCCCAGCCGTTGTTCGAGCCGTTGCCCGGTGAAACGGTACTGCGTCTGCAAGCTGAAGCCGGCGTCCCTGCGATAGGTGTCGCGCACGTCGCCGAAGGGGAGGTAGCGATCGCGCCACAGCAGCAGCCCTGACGACCCGTTGATGATGACATTCGTCGAGCCGAGGTGATCGCGGAAGACGAAGCGGCGACCCCAGTCCACGCCGTAGCCGGCCGACCGCTCGAACGCCACGAGCTGGCCGGCTATGGTGTAGTACTTGGTATTGCCGGAGTTGAGGGTCCGCTCGTAGTGTGCGCCGACGTAGTGCGTCTCGGTCACCTGGCTGCCGGCCGTGATGACGCTGCGCACGCGATTCCCATCCCCGTCGTACGTGTAGCTGGCGGTCAGCGTGCCGCTGACCACCTGGGTCAGGCGGTTTTCGGCGTTGTAGGTGAGCGCATAAGTCACGCCGCTGACCACCCGTCCGGTCATGTTGCCGACGGCGTCATAGCTGTAACTGTTCCCGCGGTAGCCGGTGGCCGCGTGCGGGTGGCTGGCGTCGCCGTAGGTGTACAGACCGTCGTTCGAGTTGTCGGCCGCGCCCTTGCGTTTCAGGCTGCCGCCCTTGTAGTAGTCGTAGCCCTCGCTGTAGTTGGCCGCGCCCGCCGGGGTCGTACACAACTGGGCCGTGTCAGCCGACGTGGTCGCCCGCGTCAGCCGGTCCAGCGGGTCGCCTGCCCTGGCGGGTAGGCCAGGGTACTGGAAGCACTGCCGTTGGTTGCTGTTGACCGCATCCAGGATGGTTCTGACGTTGCCGACGGCGTCGTAAGTGTAGCTCAAGTCCTGCAACTGCCCAGGCTGGGCCGCCGTGCCCGACCGGAGCTGCTGCAAGCGGCCCTGGCCGTTGGGCGTGGTCCACGCATAATACGTGTACTGCGTCTGCCATTGCGCGGCCCCGCTGCCCAGCGTGCGCGAGATCACCCGTCCCGCGGCATCGTAACGCGTATCTTGCACGTAGACATTGGCGCCCACCAGGCTGGCCGCCAGCCCCTGACTGCTGTACGTCGTGGTCACCACCTCGCCGGTCGGATAGGTCAGGGTCCGCAGCCGGTCGGCCGCATCATAGGCGTAGAGGGTGGTGTAGGCCGTGGCGGCGATGGTTTGCGTCTCGCTGATCGGCCGGCCGCGCGCGTCATAGCGCCAGGTCGTGGTGTAACCGCTGCCGTAGGCCATGGCCGTGCACCGGCCCAGGCCCGTGTTGCCGCGGGATGCGCCGTCGCGAGTGCGGTTGGCAGCTTGGGGCCCATCCGAGCGAGCCAGCGCGCCCAGCACACTGTTCAGGCAGAGGACAACGACGAGTAGTACATTGCCCAGCAAAGTCACGTGTCCTCCCCCATCTCCACCTGCACCCACTCGAAGTCCGGGTTATCGCGCCCGGCTAGCTCCACCAACATCTTGTCCAGTTCATCCGGAATCGCGTTGAACTCCAAGCGGATGCGCTTCCGCTTCGGTCGTCGAATCTCGGCGATGGCGGCTTGTAGGATGGCTTGCAGCGCCAGCTGTCGCTGCTGGAGAGTCAAGTCGTCCCAAGGAATGTAGATGGGCTTGACCCGCGTGCCGTCCTCCAGCACCAGAGTAGCGCCCAGTGCTTGCTTGAGATGGGTCTGGGTTCCGGCATCGCTGACCGGCGTGCCAGGCTCCGAGGTGGGTGTGGGACTGACGCCAGGAATGCAGTACGGCGCCCGGCAGGTGACCTTGAGACCGTGCTCGGCGCAGTAGGCGACGACTTGCCGCCTCAGAGCTGTGGCTTCCTTCCCGCTGGAGGCCACGAAGGTGGGGGAGAGCTGGTGGAACACGCCGCCATCAGGCAGGAGTTCAGTCTTGTAGCCAGGCAGGCCCAGAAGGAAGGCCTCCCCATATTTCTTGACGTGGGCCGGACCGAAGAAGTTGATCCAACTGATGGTACGCAGCTTGAGCTTCAGGCTGTCTTTGGTGTCGGTCTCATTGCTGAAGGATTCGTCCACCCACCCCAACATAGGCTGCACCAGGGAGTATAGGGCCAGCCCCAAGTCTTTGAGTTGTTGGGCGAAAGGCTCCACGTAGTGCCGCTGATCTCTGAACTCGAAGTCGGCTAAGCCACCAATTTGCAGGCGCTTTCGCTGAGGGTCGTTGAATTCAAACGAGCAGCTGGCAATCAGGTCTGGCTTGTCAGGAATCACTAGCCAGAAGCGAACGCTCCACAGCACCCCCATCACTTTCTGGCCTACAGGGTCTTGGGAATAATCGATTAGGTGCTTATGGACGAGATGGGATATGTTGTCCACTGGTTCGATAGGGGACTTGGGCGTTTTATCGGCCGGCAAGAAGCCGTGGGCCGCGAGGAAGTGAGCCAGTTCTACGATGCCATTGAGATCGTGGATCTGTGAGTTGTGGAACATGAGGTTGAATTGGAAAGCCGCTGCAGGCATCTTCACTTCCCTCCTCAATCCACCACTTCAATGGTCAGGCGGGAAAGATCAATGCCTGCGTCCTGCAACCGCTGACGCAGTATTCTGAGAAATTCATCGGTGATAGGATCGGTAGCGGTACGTACGAACTCAAGCTTGAGTTGACGATTCGAGGCTTGATACGGTTCGAGCTGGCTGACGATCTGCTCTATATGTCCCCTGGCATACCCCTCCCGCCAGTACTTAACCTCCACCACGGTACCGGTGTCCAGCACCAAGTCATAGCGATTGGCGCCCTCCACCAACTCGACAGCTTTTAGCTGGCCCGCCTTGTAGTACTCCTCAGCGCGGCGCAACTGGGCCGCTAACCCCTGGCGATATTGGGGTGGCACGTTGGCGTTCTCTACCAGCTTAGCTAACCGTTGCACGCCGCGCATGATTTCCGGGCTCGCCCCTGCAAAACGCTTCACACGCGCGGCAATACGAGCCAACCTGGCCGCATCGTCAGCGTGCGTGGCTGCGCGTACCAGCAGGCCACCGCCCGTCGCTACGGGCAACAACAGCCCGCCTACATCGGCAACCAGCGCCAGACCGCTCTGCCAGGTCAGGCCATGCTGCTTGATATCGTAGATGTCGTAGGCGATGAACGCGATGTCGAGCGCACTTTCGACCCAATGGCCGCTGGGGTCTCGGTACTTGATGGGGTTGTTCAGCACATACGCATACCGATTGAGGCTTTGCGGATTGCCCGGCTGCGGCACGATGGTATCCGCCTGGATGAAGCGCCCGATGAGCGGGTCGTACCAGCGCGCGTTGTAGAAGTACAGCCCCGTGCCACTGTCCCAACGCTGCCCGGTGAAGCGATAGGTCGTGATCTGGCTGCCCGGGTTGTAGCGCGTGTAGCCAAAAGGCATGTAGCGCAGCGTGGTGCTGAAGGTCCCGTCCGCCCGCAGGGTGACGTTCGTGCTGCCGAGATGGTCGCTCAACAGCCAGTGCAGCACACCCCCGTTGCGCTCCGCCACCCGCACGGCGCCGGCGTAATAGTAGGTCTTGGTGATGCTGCCCTGCACCTCGTAGTAGGCGCCCACAAAGACGCTCGTCGTGCCGCTGACCACCGCCTTGACGCGCACCCCGTCGCCGTCGTAGGTATGCGCCTCGGTGACCGTCCCGCCCACGCTGATCAGGCGGTTCTCGGCGTCGTAGGCCAACGTGAGGGTCACGCCGCTGACGGTGCGCGTGATCACGTCGCCGTTGGCGTCGTACCAATAGCGTTGCGCACCCCCCACGTGCGTCGCGGCATGGCGGTGAGCCGCATCGTTGTAAGCCACCAGCGTCCCCTCGAACTGAGTGAGGTTGCCGGCCGGGTTGTATTCGTAGACCTTCAGCGGATAGCTGCCGGCGCCGCCCGTCGCCTGCGCGGTCCACACCTGGTTCAGTGCATTGTTGTAGTAACTGAAGCTCTGTACTTGCTGCCCGCCCCAGAGCGTCGCGGTGTCGGTGATGGCGCGCACGTTGCCGGCCGCATCGTAGGCATAGCTCAGGTTCTGCTGCGTGTCGTAACCCGGCCCCGCACCGCTCTTCAGGGTCGTCAGCCGGAAGTTGTAGGCCTGGCTGTAGTTGTAGTTCTGGCGCACCCCCGCCGCGCTGCCCGCAGTGTCGCTCATGGCCGTGCGCCGGCCCAGGCCGAATTGCGTGCTGCCGTTGTACGCATCGTAGCTGTAGCGGATCGGGTAGACGCCCGGATCGGCCGGACAACTGTAGCTGGTCGGGCTGGCGATGCCCGTCGGATAGGTCTTATCCTTCAGCCGGCTGTGGCCGTCGTAGTAGAAGCAGACCGCCCGCCACAGATTGTTGGGCTTGACCGCATCAATCTGGTGTTTCAGGTGGCCCAGGTCGTCGTAACCGTAGTACCAGGGCCCCATATCGGGGTCGCTCATGGCCGTCTTGCGGCCGGCCAGGTCGTAGGTGATGGTCGTCGTCGCGCCCGCCGGGCCGCTCACGCTGCTCAACTGGTCGCGCACCGTATACGTGTAGAGCGCGGTGGCGTAGGCGGCCGCGCCCCAGTTGGGGCTGGCAAAGGTGCCGCTGAACTGCTGGCTGCTGATCAGCCAGCCGAACGCATCCACCGTGGCGATGGTTTGATGCCGCAGCTCGTCCAGCGTGGCGGTCTGTCGACCGTTGTAGAAGGTGTTGACCGCCGCGCCGGCCGCATTCGTGATGACCGTCGTCCGGCCCAATGCGTCGTAGCCGGTCTGCGTCTGGGGCTGGCTCCAGTCCGGCGTTCGATACGCGCCGGGCGCCACGGTCACCAGGTAGGGTAACGTCTGGCCAGTGAGCAACCCCAAGGCGTTGTAACGCTGGTGCACCACGATGGCGTTGTTGCTCTGGCCGGCTTCGCCCTGGGTCTGCACGACCTGGCCCAGGCCATCGTAGAAGGTCCAATCCTCCAGGTAGGTGGCCGCAGGGCTGGCGTCGCCGTTGGCGTCATCGCGCAGGCTGTGCTTGACGGCCAGCGGCGCGGGACTGTCGGTATAGGCGTACTTTTCGGTCGCGGGATGCGCCCAGCCCGCGCCCGGCTTGCGGATCTCGGTCACGCGGCCGAACACGTCATACGTCAGACGGGTGACCGCGGCGTTGGGATCCGTGCTGCTCTGCAACTGCCCCACCAGCCCGCTCCCCTGGCCGGCCTCGGCGTTGACCCCGTAGTACTTGTTGGTCGTGGTCAGGGTGGCGCCGCCGCCAGGGCCAGGCTGCGCGACGACGGTGACCGGATAGGTGCGCAACACGGTATCGTAAGCCGTGCTCGTCGTGGCGCCGTTGGCCCGCGTCTCGCCGCTGCGGTTGCCATAGCTGTCGTAGCTGTAGAGCGCCAGCCGCACCCAGTCGGTCTGTGTTGTGCTATCGCAGACCTTGGCCTGCCATACCTCCTTGAGCAAGCCCTGCATCGGCGGCGTGGCGTAGTTGCCGTAGCCGCTGGCGCTGTCGTAGAGCCAGCGCGTCTGGCCCTGGCACGCGCCGGTGGTGTCGCCAGCCCACAGCTTTTCCTGCGCCGCCCGGTTGACCATGTAGTAGCTGGCGTCGTTGCGCGGATAGTACCAGCGCTCGGTGGTGCGATAGGGGGTGGGGTCAGTCGCGCGGGCGTATTCCCGCACGTGCGTGACGTTGCCGTACTGCCCGCCGTTCTGGTTGGCGGTGGTATAGGCGTAGCGCGTGACCGCGGTCGCGCCGCTGCCCACCGTCTGCGTCACCGCGTTCACGTAGGGCCAGACCACCGCATCGAGCGTCTGCGTGATCCATTCCGTAGCCGTGCGCGCCAGCTCGCTGCCCCCCGGCTGCGTGGTCACCACCAGCGTTTCCTTGCCCTTGCGCGGGTCAGGCCGGATGTCCCACCAGCCCGTCCCCAGGTATTGGTGGCTGTAGGCATGGCTGCGCTGCGTCACCGCCTGGCCGGCCGTGTCCTTGACCACTTCCTGCACCGCGGTGTGGCCCAGGAACTCGTAAGTGTCGCGCGGGATTTCGGCGCCGTTGTTGCAGCCGATGGGGGTGACGTAGACATAGGCGCCCGTTGGGGTGTACATCGTCGTTGAGAACAGG
>Ga0194112_10012507_pt1 | contig 10349 bp, 9 predicted proteins | sample TA2MahC400mmetaG_FD_146191 | JGI IMG/M metagenome (GOLD analysis project Ga0194112, IMG submission 146191) | Freshwater microbial communities from Lake Tanganyika, Tanzania - TA2015016 Mahale Deep Cast 400m | ecosystem: Environmental > Aquatic > Freshwater > Lake | place: Tanzania: Lake...
CCCGCCAGCGGCGGCGGCTTCGAGCAGCGCTGGCTCATCGGCATCACCGGCGGCGAGAGCTACTTCACTCCCGAGACGCGCCGCGCCGGCCCGCTGGAGGCGCTTGGAATGGGCGCCGCCCAGACCTGGAACATCATCTGGTCCTCGCTGACCGGGCTCTGGGCGATGATCTCGGGGCAGATCGGCACCTGCAACCTCGGCGGGGCGATTAGCATTGCGGAAAGCACGGGGCAGGCGGCCAGCGCGGGGGGCGCGAACTTCCTGTGGTGGATCGCGGTGCTGTCGGCGGCCATCGGCTTTCTGAACCTGCTGCCGATCCCCGTTCTGGATGGGGGGCACCTGATGTTCTACACCTACGAGGCCCTGCGCGGGCGCCCGCCCTCGGACAAGGCGCTGAGCCTGCTGACGACGCTTGGCATGGCGGCCGTTCTGTCGCTGATGGTTTTTGGGCTCACGAACGATCTTTTCTGCCCCTGACGAACGATGCGTTTTGACAGCCCGTGCCGGATGACGCTACAGACCGTAGGCAAAACGACAGGCCCGGACACGGGCGCAAGCAGGCTGGAGCAAGAGGGGCTTTGATGACACGGAAACTGGGCAAGGGCGCGGTCGCGCTGATGACGGCACTGGCGATCTCGGCGCCCCTGGGCCTGATGCCCGCCCCCGCGGCCGCGCTGGTCTTCAACGACATCCGGGTCGAGGGCAATGCGCAGATCGAGACCGCGACGATCCTGTCCACGCTGAACCTGCCGCGCGGTCAGGATGTCAGCCCCGGCGAGGTCAATGACGCGCTGCAGCGCCTGCAGAACTCGGGCCTGTTCGAGACGGTCGAACTGGTCCCGCAGGGGGGGCAGCTGGTCGTGCGGGTCAGCGAATATCCCACGATCAATCAGATCAGCTTCGAGGGCAACCGCCGCCTGAACAACGCCCGCCTGTCCGAGATCGTGCGCAGCCAGTCGCGCCGTGTCTATCAGCCCAGTCAGGCCATCCAGGATGCGCAGACGATCGCGCAGGTGTACGCCGCCGAGGGGCGGCTGGCCGCGCGTGTCGATCCCCGCATCATCCGCCGCAGCGGCAACCGTGTCGATCTGGTCTTCGAGATCCGCGAAGGCGCCGTGACCGAGATCGAGCGCATCAGCTTTACCGGCAACCGCGCCTTTTCCGACCGCCGGCTGCGCAACGTGCTCGAAACCAAGCAGGCGGGCCTCCTGCGGACCTTCATCCGCCGCGACACCTTTGCGCCCGAGCGGATCCCGCTGGACGAACGGCTGCTGACGGATTTTTATCGTTCGCAGGGATTTGCCGATTTTCGCGTCCAAGCCATCGCGCCCGAGATCGCCCGCGAGCGGGATGCCTTCTTCATCACCTTCAACATCCAGGAAGGCCCGCGCTATCGTTTCGGGCAGGTAAATACCGTGTCCGAGATCCCGGGCGTGGATGCCTCGGCCTTCGCCGAACAGAACCGCGTCCAGCGGGGCGGTGTCTATAATCCTTCGGTCATCGACACGACCATCCGCCGGATGGAGACGGTGGCGATCCAGCGCGGCCTGAACTTCGTCAACATCGAGCCGCGGATCACGCGCAACCCGCAGAACCAGACGCTGGACCTGACCTTTGCCCTGACGCGCGGCCAGCGCATCTTTGTCGAGCGCATCGACATCGAGGGCAACACGACCACCCTGGACGAGGTGATCCGCCGACAGTTCAACACTGTCGAGGGCGATCCCTTCAACCCGCGCGAAATCCGCAACTCGGCCGAGCGGATCCGCGCGCTTGGCTATTTCGCGGATGCGCAGGTCGAGACGCGGCAGGGCAGCGGCCCGGACCAGGTGATCGTCGGCGTCAACGTCGAGGAGCAGCCCACTGGATCGCTGTCCTTTGGCGCATCCTATGGCGTCAATTCCGGCGTGGGCTTCAACGCCTCGTTGACCGAGCAGAACTTCCTGGGCCGGGGTCAGACCCTTGGCCTGCAGATCTCGACCGCCAGCGGCGACCGCGCGGCCGGCATCAACTTTGTCGAGCCCTTCTTCCTGGGCCGCGATCTGCGCTTTGGCTTTGCCGCGAACTACAACGAAACGGAAAGCCTCAATTCCGACTACGACACCCGGTCGATCCGCATCCAGCCGTCGATCGAGTTCCCGATCTCGGAAAACGGTCGGCTGGAGCTGCGTTATCGCATCTCGGAAGACAAGCTGGACAACGTTACCGAGAACAGTTCTCCGCTGCTGATCGACGAGGAAGGAACCCGCCTGACCTCCGCGCTTGGCTACAGCTACAACTGGGATTCCCGCCGCACGGGTCTGGATCCTCTGACGGCTTATCGCTTCCGCTTCTCGCAGGATTTCGCGGGTGCGGGCGGCGACACCAAGACCATCACCACGACCGCCCTGGGAGGCATCGAAAGCACCGCCTGGCGTGACAACGTCACCCTGCGGGCCGAGATCGAGGCCGGCGCCATCTATACCTATGGCGATTATTCCACCTGGATCCTGGACCGCTTCCGCACCGGAAACCGCATCCGCGGGTTCGAGCCGAACGGGTTGGGCCCCCGCGACCTGGTGGCCGCGAACGAGGACGCCCTTGGAGGCAACTATTACTGGGCGGCCCGTGCCGAAGCCCAGTTTCCCATCGGCCTGCCCGAGGAATATGGCATCACCGGCGGCCTGTTTGCGGATGTCGGCTCGCTCTGGGGGCTGGATCAGAACAGCTATACCGCTGCGGACGGCAGCACGGTCACGATCGACGACGACATGTATGTCCGTGCCTCGGTCGGCGCCTCGATCTTCTGGACCACGCCAATCGGGCCGCTGCGCTTCAACTTCTCCAAGGCGGTCCGCAAGGAAGATTACGACCTGGACCAGAACTTCGACCTGACGATCCAGACCCGCTTCTGATGCGGACCTGTCTGCCGATCCTGGCGGCTGTTCTGCTGGCGGGGTCCGGGCTGGCGGCAACGGCCCAGGAGGTGCTTGCCCCCGGGCTCGATCCCCAAATCCCGGGGGTCGAGCCGATGCAGCCAAGCGCGGATCTGCCCAGCAGCACCATCCCGGCCCCGCAGGTGCCGGGCCCTGCGCAGATCACGCCGGTCCTGACGCTGGACCAGGACGTTCTTTACCTCGACTCCGCCTGGGGTCTGCGGGCGCAGGCCCGGCTGGAGGCCGAAGGCAAGGTCATCGCCGCCGAAAACGAACGACTGACCGAACTTCTGTCGGCCGAGGAAGCGCGCCTGACGGAACAGCGCGCCACCCTTCCGGCCGCCGAATTCCGGCGCCTGGCCGAGAACTTCGACCTGCGGGCGACCGAGATCCGCCGCGAACGGGCGCAGGCCGTCCAGTCGCTGAACATGTGGGCCGATGCCGACCGCGCAGCCTTCTTCCGCGCTGCCCTGCCGCTGATGGGTGAGGTGATGCAGGAACGCGGCGCCGTAGCGGTGCTGGACCGCCGCACCGTCTTTGTGTCGCTGGATGCCATCGACGTGACCGACACGCTGATTTCGGCGCTGAACGCCCGCGTGGGCGACGGGGAAGGGGCCGTGCCTCTGCCCGAGACCGAGAAGGGCGTGGCACCCGCGCCGTCAGGGCAATCGGGCGATCCTGTCCCGGATCAGGTCGAATAGCGCGTCGCGGTCCACGTCGCGCAGGAACAGGGCGTTGGGCTGACGCCCGCTGACGCGCCACCAGTCGGCCACCGTCATGCCGGTCGTCCAGCGGCCTTCGGTCTCGATCTCGACATTGATCTCGCGGCCGTCGAACAGCTGGGGCCGGATCAGCCAGGCGATGGTGCAGGGATCATGCAGCGGCGCGCCGAGGCTGCCGTACTTGGCCGTGTCGAAGCGTTCGAAGAAGTCGGTCCAGCCGGCGACGGCGGGGCCGCAGCGGCCGGGCAGGGCCCGCATCTGCTCGACCCAGTCCCGGCTGGTCAGCGCCTTGTGGGTCACGTCCAACGGCACCACGGTCAAGGGCACGCCGCTGCCGAAGACCTCGGACGCGGCCTCGGGATCCACATAGATGTTGAATTCGGCAGCGGGGGTGATGTTGCCCACCTCGAAATAGGCACCCCCCATCAGCACGATCCGCTGCACGCGCGCGATGACGTCGGGCGCCTGGCGAAAGGCCTGGGCAATGTTGGTCAAGGGGCCGATGGGGACAAGCGTCACGCTGCCGGGGGCCTCGCGCCGCAGCGTTTCGACAATGAAATCGACCCCGTGCAGGTCCTGCAGCGGCAGCGACGGAGAGGGCAGCTCGATCCCGTCGAGGCCGGTCTTGCCATGGACATGCTCGGCCGTCACCAGCGCGCGCGACAGCGGGCGATCGCATCCGGCAAAGACCGGGATCTCCGTCCGCCCCGACAGCTCGACCACCGTGCGGGCATTCGCCTCGGTCAGGGCCAGCGGCACATTGCCGGCCACGGCCACGATGCCCAGGACTTCGATCTCGGGCGAGGCCAGCGCCAGCAGGATCGCGACCGCGTCGTCCTGACCCGGATCGGTGTCGATGATGATCTTCTGCGCCATGGGGGGCCTCCTTGCTTCGCGGGCAATTCATTGCCCAGGATGCAAAAGGGCGCAAGCCCAAGCCTGCGCCCCTTCATTGCGGTGGCACGGGGCGCAGCCTGCCCCACAAACCTGTGCTAGCCGTCGAAGTTGACGCGCTCGATCAGGTCCAGCGCCCGGGGGCGCAGGGACGAGATCTCGGACAGTGCCAGGTCGTCGGGCGTGAAATCGCCCCAGCTTGCGACCAGTTCGGACCGCTCGACGCCTTCCTTGACCGGAAACTCGTTGTTGGTTTCGGCATAGATGCGCTGTGCCTCGTCGCTGACCAGGAATTCCATCAGCTGCAGCGCTGCCTCGCGGTTCGGCGCCGACTTGGTCATCGCCATGCCCGACACGTTCACATGCGTGCCGCCATTCTCGAAGGTCGGAAAGACGATGCGGACGGATTTCGCCCATTGCTTCTGCTCGTCATCCTTCAGCATCGCGCCCATGTAGTAGGTGTTGCCCAGGCTGATGTCGCATTCGCCCGCCCAGATCGACTTGACCTGGTCGCGGTCGCCCCCTTCGGGCCGCTTGGCCAGGTTCGACTTGATGCCTTCCAGCCAGGCCAGCGTGTCGTCCTCGCCGTGATGGGCCAGATAGGCCGCCGTCAGCGCCACGTTGTAGTCGTTGGTAAAGGTGCGGGTGCAGATGCGGCCCTTCCATTTGGGATCGGCCAGATCCTCGTAGGTGGTCACCTCGCCATCGGCCACGCGGTCGTTGCTGGCGTAAACGATGCGGGCACGGGTGGTCAGCGCGAACCACTGGTTGTCCGCGTCGCGCAGCGTGTCGGGAACCACGTCCAGCGCCTCGTCCTCGACCGGCTGCAGGACGCCCGCATCCTTGACCTCGCCCAGACGCGCGACGTCCACGGTCAGCACCAGGTCGGCGGGTGAACGGTCTCCCTCGGCCTGCAGGCGCTCGACCATGCCCTTGTCCACGAAGGCCGTGTTGACGGTGATGCCGGTTTCGGCCGTGAAGGCGTCGATCAGCGGCTGGATCAGGTCGGGCTGGCGGTGGGAATAGACGTTCACCTCCTGGGCCAGGGCGGGCATCGCGGTGGCACCCATCAGCGCGGCAAGGATCAGAGGACGCATTTCGACTCCTTTGGTCAGAATTTCGTCAGTTTGTGGCAATTCCGAGAAAACCTGTCAATCATTTCCACGGCCGCTGGTGATGCAGGACGGATTGACCGCCCGGCGGCCGCAGGCTAGGGCGCCATCATGGCACGCACACCCCTTTTGCAACTTTCCGAAATCTCGCTGACCTATGGCGGCGATCCCATCTTTGACGCGCTGTCGCTGACCGTCCAGCCGGGCGACCGCGTCGCGCTGGTCGGGCGCAACGGGTCGGGCAAATCGACGCTGATGAAGGTCATGGCCGGGTTCGTCGAACCCGACCGCGGCGAGGTTGTCCTGTCCGCCGGCGTCTCGACCGGATACATGGAGCAGGACCCGGACCTGTCGGGTTTTGACACGCTGGGCGACTTTGCCCGCGACGGCCTGCCCGAAGGCGAGGGATACCGGGTCGACATGGCTGCCGAAGGGCTGAAGTTCGACCCCGACCGCCCCGTGGCGACCGCATCCGGAGGGGAGCGGCGACGCGCGGCCCTGGCGCGTCTGCTGGCGCAGGCGCCCGAGCTGATGCTGCTGGACGAGCCGACGAACCACCTGGACATCCAGGCCATCGGTTGGCTGGAAGAGCATCTGTCCCAGACCCGGGCCGGATTTGTGCTGATCAGCCACGACCGCGCCTTTCTGCGCCGCCTGACCCGGGCGACGCTTTGGATCGACCGCGGCCAGGTCCGCCGACAGGAACGGGGCTTCGAAGGTTTCGAAGACTGGCGCGAGGCCACATGGGCCGCCGAGGATGACGCCCGCCACAAGCTGGATCGCAAGATCAAGGCCGAGGCGCGCTGGGCCGTCGAAGGGATCAGCGCGCGGCGCAAGCGCAACCAGGGCCGCGTGCGCGCCCTGGCGGCACTGCGTGACGAGCGCAGCGCGCAGATCCGCCGCCAGGGCACGGCGGCGATGGCGCTGGATTCCGGGCCGCAGTCCGGCAAGAAGGTGATCGAGGCCAAGGGGATCGCCAAGTCCTTTGGCGAACGGATGATCCTGCGGCCGTTCGATCTGCGCATCCAGCGCGGCGACCGCATCGCGTTCGTGGGCCCGAACGGCGCGGGCAAGACAACGCTGATCAAGATGCTGACCGGAGAGGTCGCGCCCGACGAGGGAACGGTGACGCTGGGCACCAATCTGGAGATCGCGGTCTTTGACCAGGCACGGGCGGCGCTGAACCCGGACCAGACGCTGTGGGAATCGCTGACGGGCGATCCTGACATGCGAGTGTCGGGACGCGCGGATCAGGTGATGGTGCGCGGCACGCCCAAGCATGTCGTGGCCTATCTCAAGGATTTCCTGTTCGACGATGCGCAGGCGCGGGCGCCCGTGCGCAGCCTGTCGGGCGGTGAAAAGGCGCGTCTGCTGCTGGCGCGGCTGATGGCCAGGCCCTCGAACCTGCTGGTGATGGACGAACCGACGAACGATCTGGATGTCGAGACGCTGGACCTGTTGCAGGACCTGTTGGGCGAATATGACGGGACGGTGCTGCTGGTCAGCCACGACCGCGACTTCATCGACCGCGTGGCCGACACGACAGTCGCGATGGAGGGTGACGGCCGCGCCACCGTCTATGCCGGCGGCTGGAGCGATTATCAGGCGCAGCGCGGCGAGGTTCAGGACGCCCAGCCACAGCCTGCGTCCCCGCGTGCCGCGCCGGCCGCGGCCGAGGCTCCCAAGGCTGCCGCAAAGTCGGGTCTGAGCTTTACCGAAAAGCACCGGCTGGAGGCGCTGCCCGGCATCATCGAGCGGCTGGAGGCCGAAATCGCCAAGCTGTCCGAGTTCCTGTCGGACCCGCAGCTGTTTCAGACGGCGCCCGCCAAGTTCCAGAAGGCCAGCCTTGCGCTGAGCGAACGGCAGGCGGCCTTGGCCGATGCCGAGGAAGAATGGCTGGCCTTGGAGGACAAGGCGGCCTCATGACCCGTCAGGCTGCCTCAGGACTTGGCCTGCGCAGCCAGCGATGGGCGAAGGCCAGCTTTGCCCGCACCGGTCCCGTCAGCACGAACGGATAAAGGTCGCTGTTGTCCAGCGCCCTGTTGATGTCGTTGATCGCGATGGCCACCTCGGCCGCGATGGTCAGCAGCCGGGCCGTGTCGGTCTGTGCATAGGGCGTGAAGTCGGGGGGGACGCCCGGCATTGTCAGCCCCGCACTGACGAAGCTGTCGGTGAAATCCACCAGATGCAGCAGATGCGCCACCGTCTCGGCCCAGTCCTCGTGCGGATGGGCGGTGGCGTACCGGGTGATGTAGTTTTCGCCCGGATCACGCGGTGCATCGTAATGGCGCCGCAGCGCCTCGGAGTAATCCTCCCGTTCGTCGCCAAAGATCGTCCGGAAGGCCGTCGTGAAGGCCGGCGCCTCGGCCAGCCGGTCGAACAGGAAATGCGCCAGCTCGTGCCGGAAATGACCCACCATCGAGCGGTATTGCTCGCCCAGGTCCAGCTGCCGCTTGAGGCGGATCAGCTCGTCCGCCTCGGTGACGTTGATCGTGATCTCGCCCGCGGCATGGCCCATGATGATCTGCTGCGACCGCCCGCCGGTATGTTCCGACAGCATCAGGAACCGTGGCCGCCGGCCCGGATCGTCCCCCCTGAACCAGCCCCATTGCGCCAGATTGGCCAGGACCCAGCGTTTGGCACGCTCGGCCCCGGCCAGCAGGCGCTGGTTGTCGCCGACATGCAGGACCGGCACGACCTGCGACATGGCGCAGGATGGGCAGAGCGCCCCATCCAGCGGCGCCGCCCAGTTGCAGCCGATGGGCGCACGGTTGAGGCACGAGGGCGCCTCAACGGCCATCGAACAGCTTTGCGGATCATAGAACAATGCTGCCCCGCAGATGCAGGTCAGGTTGTGGAAATAGGCGCGCGTCCCGCAAAGGGGACAGCTGAAGCGTTGCATCGCGGATGGGTCCCGTGTCTGGCAAGGGACAAGCCGGCGATATGCGGCAGGGTTCCGTGGCAGCGGTTCTTGACTTGTCCTGCGCAATGGGCCATATGCGCCGCACCGGCCGGGCATCCGCCCTTGGCCGGCTGACTGATTTTCACTAACACCCGGATCTGCGGGTGCGCTGTCCGAAGGCGGGGATGTTCTCCGAGACGCCGGCAAAACCGGGGCCGCAGGACGCGGATAACAAAGGAAGCAAAGCGATGTTCGCGGTTCTGAAGACAGGCGGCAAGCAGTACAAGGTGCAGGCGGGTGACGTCCTGCGCGTTGAAAAACTGAATGCCGCCGCTGGCGACAAAGTCCAGTTCAACGAGATCTTGATGGTCGGCAGCACCCTGGGTGCGCCGCTGGTCGACGGTGCCTGCGTGCAGGCCGAGGTCATCGACCAGATCAAGGCAGACAAGGTGATCACCTATGTCAAGCGTCGCCGCAAGCACAGCTCGCAGCGGACCCGCGGCCACCGCCAGCAGCTGACGCTCGTGCGCGTCACGGACGTGCTGGACAATGGTGCCGACACGACCGGCGTCAAGGCCGCTGTCGGCGCCCGTGCGAAACAACCGGCCCAAGACGCCGCTGAAGCCTAAGGAGAACGACCCATGGCACATAAGAAAGCAGGCGGTTCCTCCCGCAACGGTCGCGATTCCGCCGGCCGCCGCCTTGGCGTGAAGCTGTTTGGCGGCCAGGCCGCCATCGCGGGCAACATCATCGTGCGTCAGCGCGGCACCACCTGGTGGCCGGGCGACAATGTTGGCATGGGCAAGGATCACACCCTGTTCGCGCTGACCGACGGTCACGTCACCTTCAAGAAGGGTCTGAAGGGCCGCACCTTTATTTCGGTGATTCCCGCGACTCTTGACGCTGCCGAGTAACCCGGGCTTAACACTTAGATGTTAGAAGGGGGATCGGCGCAGGCCGGTCCCCCTAGCCATATTTTCGTTTATGATTTGTAAAGCCAGTTTCCGGGGAGGGAGCATGGTAATGTCTGCACCCATGAGGGAGGGAAGCCGATTGGATGACCTCAAGCTTGTCGATGCCACCGGTCAGAACCAGCCGGTGATCCAGACCGAACGTTTCACGCTGCGCCCGTTGCGCCCGTCCGACGCCGGGATGATTGCCCATTATACGGCCGATCGCCGCGTGGCCGAGGGCACGCGCGCCATTCCCCATCCCCTGCCGCGCGGTGCATCCGAAGCTTTTGTTGCACGAGCGCTCGCGGCTGACCGGACCGAGGATGTCTGGGCCATCGATGGGTCAGGAAACAAGCTGGCCGAACTGCTGGGAGTCGTGTCGCTGACCCGGATGGAGGGGGACCAGTCCGAACTGGGCTTCTGGATTGGCGCGGGCTTCTGGAACACGGGCTTTGCGACCGAGGCGGTGGACGCGCTGGTGGCCGCCAATCCGCATGGCGCACGGACCCTTTTCGCCGAGGCGTTCCAGGACAATCCCGGCTCTGCCCGCGTTCTGACCAATTGCGGCTTTGTCTATCTGGGCGATGCCGAAAGCTGGTCGGTGGCGCGCAATTCGCGGGTGCCGACCTGGACCTACCTGCGCAAGATGCACTGAAACCCGGCCGGGGCAGGGGTCCGATGGCACCTGCCTCTGCCAGTCCGGGTGGCGGATTTGTCCGCTTTGGCAGCAGGCGCCATTGCAATGCGGGTGGGGCGGATTAGATCCTGTGCATGACACAGCATCTTCCTTTCTCGCTTCTTGACCTGTCGCCGGTGCCCGAGGGGCAGACCGCTCAGGACGCCATCCGCAA
>Ga0194112_10012515_pt1 | contig 10346 bp, 5 predicted proteins | sample TA2MahC400mmetaG_FD_146191 | JGI IMG/M metagenome (GOLD analysis project Ga0194112, IMG submission 146191) | Freshwater microbial communities from Lake Tanganyika, Tanzania - TA2015016 Mahale Deep Cast 400m | ecosystem: Environmental > Aquatic > Freshwater > Lake | place: Tanzania: Lake...
ATCCCTCGTCCCAAGGTGTTTCCTTCGGATGGGACGATGGATCCACTCCCGGGTGCCAGTCGGCCTCGGAAGAACCGGATCCAGCCAGGATCTGACAGCCGGAGCGTCGGGCGAAACCCGCAAACAGGGTCTACCGGTCAGCTCCGACGACCAGGTCCTCGAGTTCCTCTCCTTCTGGAAGCAGGTGCACCGACGCGTGCGGCCCGTCCTCGTCTTCGACTCGCGCTTCACCACCTACGACAAGCTCTCCCAGCTCAACGCCCAGGGCGTCCGGTTCATCACCCTCCGCCGCCGAGGCAAGGGCCTCGTCACCGAGGTCGAGCGCATGACCCATTGGCGCCGCATCCACATCCCCCACGACAAGCGGAAGTTCCCTACCCCCGAGGTCCACGAGTCCATGATCCGCCTGCGCGGCTACGACGGCAAGGAAGGATCCCGCCCCTCGAAGCACCCGTCCCGGTAGAACCCGTCCAGGAGCCGATCCTTCTCCCGGAAGCGCTCCAGGAGCCAGGCGGCCCTTCCCTCGCCGTCCGGGGGCAGCACGGGGACCGCGGTCCGCCGGACGTGGAGGTGGACCCGTGAGACCGCGCCGGTGCTCCACTGGACCAGGTCGGGCACGCCCCCCTCGTACCCGATGACGAGGTCGTAGACCGCGTCCAGGTGCCCCTCGAGGCCCTGGAGGGTGGCGACGAAGCCCTTGGTGCGGGGCTGGAGGACATGAGCCAGGGGGTGCAGCCCCCGCTCCGCGGCCCAGGCCCTCGCCCGCTCCAGCTTACCGGGCCGCAGGCGGGTCCCCTCGACGAAGGAGGCCACCCACACCGGGACCCGGTCCCGCAGGATCCTCCGGAACACCCGGCGGATCCGTCCCTCGTCCTCGGTCCAGGCCCGGGTGATGAACAGGCAGTCCAGGAAGACCATGCCCCAGCCGATGCCGGGGACCCACTTGAGGACGTCCTTCACGTACCACTTCAGGTCCCCGAGACGCCCGGTACGGGCGGCCAGCTCGAGGAGCACCGGGATGTCCGTCATGCCCTGGTGGTTCACCACCAGGAGCGCGTTCTCCCCGCGGGGGAGCTCGTCTCCCGTGACCACCACCCGGATCCCCAGGAAGGTGCGGGCCGCGGCCGCAGCGGCCCCCCACCAGGCGTCGGCGAGCCACCGGTTCACGGCGCGGACCGCGTGCCGCGAGAACGGCACCAGGATCAGGCTGAGAATCTGGATCAGGTTGCACAGCAGCAGCGACGGCAGGAGCACCGCGGCCCCGGCCAGGCCCAGGGCCAGGCCCGGGAGCTTCCGCCTGAAGGGACGCTCGTCACGGAGGGGCTGGAGGGGCATGGCGGTTCCCGGGGTTGTTCCGGGGGCAACCTAGCAGCGGCGGCCCCGGGCGTCAACGCCTCAGGCCGTCGGCGAGGTGGCGCACGGGGGGACGGTTGCATCCCCCGGGCGGATGGAGGATCATCGCCGGGTGAACAGAGCCACCCCGGAGGACCCCATGGACGCGCCGCTGCCGCGCACGAACCTGCTGAAGAGGCTCTTCTGTCTCTCCATGAGCCCCCTGCCCGAGGATCCCGGCTGCTGGGAGATCCGGGAGGACCGCGTCACGGTGGATCTCGCCCGCGCGGGGATCCTGCGGACACCGGGTGGCGCGCTGCGTCTGGAGGGACCGGCCCTGCCGGACCGGATCCTGCTGGTCCACGGCGAGGACGGGGTCTTCCGCGCGGTCCGGAACCGCTGCGCGTGCGGCGGCTTCCGGGTGGACCCCGTCCCCGGGGAGCCGAAGGTCCGCTGCGTCACCCCCATGCAGGGCACCTACGACGCGGCGGAAGGGCGGAGCCTCTCCAGCCACGTGCAGAAGGCCGTGGACATCCTTCCGGTGACCCGCGAGGGAGACCGGCTGGTGGTGGACGCGAGCGCGCTCCGCGGGGTCCCGCCTCCCCACGAACGGAAGCCGGCCCCGTGAGCACGGAGGTCCTGGCGCTCCCCTTCGGGGGGGATACCCTCGCGCTACGCGTCCCCGCGTCCTGGCAGGTCACGGGCCTCCACGTGCCCCGGAGACTCCCCGGCGCCCCGGACCCCGCGGCGGCCCTGGAGGAGGGATTGATCGCGCCCGTGGGCGCCGCGCCCCTGGCGGACCTGGCCGGCCGCCGCATCGTCCTGGCCGTGGACGACGTGAGCCGCCCCACCCCGGTGCACCGCTGGATGGCCGCGCTCCTGCGCCACCTGGAGGCCCGCGGCGCACGGCGGCAGGACCTGCGGGTGCTGTTCGCGCTGGGGGTCCACCGCCCCATGAGCCCCGCGGAGGCGGCGGCCAAGCTGGGCCCGGAGAACCTCGAAGGCCTCGCATGGGAGAACCACGACGCCCGCGACGGGGACCTGAACCCCCTCCTGGGAGCCACCTCCCGGGGAACGCCGGTGCGCCTCAACCGCCGCCTGGCCGAGGCGGACCTGATCCTCTGCGTCGGCGCGCTGGAGCCGCACCCCCTCCTGGGGTTCGGCGGCGGCCTGAAGATGATCCTGCCGGGCCTGGCCCACGAGGAGACCATCGCAGCGAACCACATGCAGGGGGTCTCCCCCACGGCCTGGAACTTCGTGGGTGCCCCGGAGAGCCCCATGCGCCTGGACCTGGAGGAGGCCGCGGGGATGCTCCGGCGGCCGGTTTTCCTGGTGAACGCCCTGCTGAACACGGACCTCGAGGTGGTGCGCTTCGTGTGCGGCGACCCCGTCGCGGCCCATCGGGAGGGCGTGCGCGTCCTGGCCGAGGCCGCGGCCTGTGCCGTGGAGGGCCTCGCGGACCTGGCGATCACCCTCTCGGACCCCTTGAACGCGGACCTCCGTCAGGGCATGAAGGCCATCGCCCACGCGGAGCGGGCGGTGCGGGACGGGGGGACCATCGTGGGGCTCCTGGAGTGCCGGGGCGGTATCGGCGACATCTCCATCCCCCCGCGGTCCCTGCCCAACGGCCTCCTGCGGTTCATCCTCCGGCGCCTGGGCCCCGGCCGCGTCCTCGGCTTCGTGGACCGGGTGAAGCGGGGCGCGGGGACCGAGGAACGCTTCCTCTCCCATTTCTCCCTCCAGGTGGTGCGGAAGAACCGCATCCTGGTGTGGTCCCCCGGCCTGCCGCCGGACACGGGCCGCCGCATGGGGATCTTCCGACAGCTCCCGGACCCCCAGGCCGCCATCGACGACGCCGCCCGCCATCTCCCCCGCCACGCCCGGGTGCACGTCTTCCCCCATGGCGGCGCCTCCTTCCCGGTACCGATCCCCTGAACCGCCGCACGCCCAGGCGGAGCGGGCCGGACCCCGGCATGTCCTCGCCGGCCGCCGCGGACTGCGCTATGCTGCGTCCCCACGCTCCCGGAGGGGAGCGAAGGAGAGAGGGCGTGGAGGGACTTCGCCTCGGGATGGACCTGGGCAGCGTCACCGTGGGCCTGGTGGTGCTCGGCCCGGACGGGGAGGTGCTCCTGGCGCGGGACCGGCCCGTCCGGGGGGCGCCGGTCGCCGTGGCGGCGGGGCTCCTCCGGGAGGCCGCGGGGGCGCTGGGCCCGGAGGCCCGGGTGCACACGGGGATCACCGGCATCGCCGCGCCGGCCCTCGCCGCGGCCCTCGGGGGCGCGGGCGTGGAGGTGAACGAGGTGGTCGCCACGGCCGCGGGGGTGGGTGCGGCGATGCCCGCGGCGGCCACGATCCTGGACCTGGGCGGTCAGTTCTCCAAGTGGATCCTCGTGGACCGCGAGGCCCCCGGCCTCCTGGGCCGGGTGAAGGACTTCTCCCTCAACGGCCTCTGCGCCGCGGGCGCCGGCGCATTCCTGGACCAGCAGGCCTCCCGCTTGCGCATGGAACTCGATGAGCTCGCGGCCCTGGCCGCGGGCGCGGCCCGGGGCGCGGCCATCGCAGGGCGCTGCAGCGTCTTCGCAAAGTCCGACATGATCCATCTCCAGCAGAAGGGCACCCCCTCGGACGAGATCGCGTACGGACTCTGCCTGGCCCTGGCCCGGACCTTCGCCTCCACCGTCCTCCAGGGCCGGGTCCTTGAGGCTCCGGTCGCCGTGGTGGGGGGCGGCGCCTCCAACCCCGGCCTCGTGCGCGCCCTGCGGGAGGTCCTGGGCCTGGACGGGGACCGCCTCGTCGTGCCCGAGGGCCACCGCCACGCGGGGGCCCGGGGTGCGGCCGTGGCCGCGCCGGCCGCGCCCCTCCGCACCCTGGCGGAGCTCCTGGAACCCCTGGACCGGGGCGGTGAGCCCGCCATGGCCGCGTCTCCCGGCGTTGCAGGGCCAGGCCTCCGGCCCGGGGCCCCCCGGATCGAGGCCCTGGACGACGGCGGCCGGGGCGCGGGGGCGTCGCCGCGGGGCCACCTGGGGATCGACGTGGGCTCCGTGAGCACCAACGTGGTCCTCCTCTCCCCGGACCTCGAGCTGCTCGAGGCGATCTACGTGCCGACCCGGGGGCGCCCCGTGGAGGCCCTGGACCAGGCCTTGGGCATCCTGGAGGAGCGCCTGCACGGGGCTCCCCTCGAGGTCCTGTCCGCGGGGACCACGGGCAGCGGCCGCCACCTCGCGGGGCGCCTGGTGGGCGCGGACCTCGTCCGGAACGAGATCACCGCACAGCTCGCGTCCGCGGCCCGCTACATCCCGGACCTGGACACTGTCTTCGAGATCGGCGGCCAGGACTCCAAGTACATCGACGCGCCCGGGGGACGCCTCCGGGGCTTCGAGATGAACCGCATCTGCGCGGCGGGCACCGGCTCCTTCCTGGAGGAGCAGTCGGAGCGCCTCGGGATCTCCATCGTGGGGGAGTTCGGGGCCCTCGGGCTGCGCAGCGCCGCGCCGGTGGACCTGGGGAGCCGCTGCACGGTCTTCATGGACACGGAGCTCTGCCGCGCCCTGGAGCGCGGGGTCGCGGTGGAGGACCTGTGCGGGGGCCTGGCGCTCGCCGTGGCGCGCAACTACCTCGAGAAGGTGGTCGCGGGCCGCGAGGTGGGGATGGTGGTGGTCTTCCAGGGAGGCACCTCCGCCAACGAGGCCGTGGTGGAGGCGTTCCGGAAGCTCCTGGGCAGGCCCGTGCGGGTACACCCCCACGGCCGCGTGTCCGGGGCCATCGGCGCGGCGCTCCTCGCAGCCCGGGCCCAGCCCCCGAAGACGCCCTCCCGCTTCCTGGGACTCCGCGCCTGCCGGGACCATAAGGTCACGAGCTTCCCCTGCGCGGCCTGCGCCAACCGCTGCCAGGTCAACGTCGTGGACGTGGCCGGGCGGCGGGCGCACTTCGGCGACGTCTGCGAGCGCTACACCGCGCGGGACGGCGCCGCGGAGGGCGCCGCGCCAAAGACCCGGGCCTTCCCCGAGCTCTTCGCGGCCCGGGCCGCGCTGCTGGAGGAGCACCTGCCGCGGCCCACCGGGTCACCTCGGCCCCAAGTCGGCCTGGTGCGCGGCTCCCTGTTCCTGGAGCACCTCCCGTTCTGGGCCACCTTCCTCGACGCGCTGGGGTTTGACCCCGTCCTCTCCCCACCGGGCGCGAGCGCGGCGGGCTCCGCGGGGCTCCCGGGGGAGGTGTGCCTGCCCCTCAAGCGCGCCGCGTCCCAGGTGCAGGCTCTCCTGGAGCTGGACGGGGTCGACCGGGTCCTCCTGCCTGCGGTGTCGGAGCTGGAACGCCGCCACGGCCGGGACAGGCCCTGCACCTGCCTCTACGCCCACCACCTCGGAGACCTCTCCCGCCTGGCCCGGGGCGCGCGGGTCCTCACCCCTCAGCTCGGGCTCTCCCGCAACCCCGGGGTGCGCCGGGAAGCCGTCCGCGCCCTCGCGGCCGCCCTGGAGGTGTCTGCCGCGGAGGCGGACCGCGCCTGGGTGCAGGCCATGGAATGCCAGGAGGCCTTCGTGGGGGCCCGCCGACGCCTGGGCGCCGAGGCCCTGGCCGCGCTGGACCGGCCCGCGCTGGTGGTGCTGGGAAAGCCGTACAACCTCCACGATCCTGCCGTGAACCTCGGACTGGCCCGGCACCTGGACCGCGCCGGGCTCCCCGCGATCCCCATGGACCTGCTGCCCCTGGAGGGAGAGGTGCTGGGGGAGGAGTGGTACATGCTGCCCTGGCAGCTCTCCCGGGACCAGGTGCGGGCCCTCCAGGCCATCGCGCCCCGGGGGGACCTCTACCCTCTCCATGTCTCGAGCTACGGGTGCGGCCCCGACGCGTTCACGGTGAAGCACCTGGAGCGGGCCTGGGGGAAGCGCCCCATGCTCCTCCTCGAGTTCGACGAGCACCAGGGGGAGGCCGGGCTCGTAACGCGCCTCGAGGCCTTCGCGGATGAGATCGCAAGTCACGGACGCAGGACCGCCGCGCCCCTGCGCCGGCCGTCTGCCCGGGACAACCTGGACCTGCCGCCGGGGACCCGCTGCCACCTGCCCTGGACCTCACCCCACGTGCACGCGTATGCCGGGGCCCTGCGGGCCGCAGGGCTGGAGGCCCGGATCCTTCCGCCCCCCGACACAGAGACCCTGCGCCTGGGGGACGAGGTGGCATCGGGGCGCGAGTGCCACCCCTACGCGATCCTCGCGGGGGATCTCGCGAAGCTGGTGCGCGGAGGCGGGCTCCGCAGCGGGGACCGGTTCTTCCTCCCCAGCACCCGCATGCCCTGCCTGCTGAGCCAGTATGGGGACGGGTTCCGCCGCCTGCTGGAGGACCTGGGGGAGACCCGCCTCCGGGTGTTCGACCAGCACCCGGGCGAGGCCACGGCCCTCTTCGGCGCCCGGGGGATGATCGCGCTCTACGAGGGCCTGACCCTCGTGGACTTCCTGATCGTCGCGGGCTGCCGCCTGCGGCCCCGGGAGGAGATCCCGGGCGCGGTGGATGCGGCCCTCGGAGACTGCTATCGGCTCGTGGAGGAGCGGGGCGCGGCCCTCGGGTCCGCGCGGGCCTGCATGAAGGCCTGCCGGGCCCTCCTGGAGAGCGTTCCCGTGGGCTCCGGGAAACCCCGTCCCCTGGTCGGCGTGACGGGGGATCTCTACACCCGGATCAGCGACGCAGGGAACGCTTCCCTCGTCCGCCGCCTGGAGGAGCACGGCTGCACGGTATGGCCCAGCCCCTTCTTCGGCGCCACCTCGGACTTCGAGCTGCCCCAGAACGCGCGGCGCTCCCGGGCCCGGGGGGAGTGGAGGAAGTCCCTGCGGGAGACGGCCACCGCGGCCCTGCTGCGCAGCCGGGCCCGCAGCATCGCCTCCGCGCTGCCCCCGGAGCTCCGCAGCGTCTGCGTGGAACCCCCGGAGCGGATCCTGCAGGGGTACGCGACGCAGTACGTGGGGGCTGACGCCAGCCATCTGGTCCGCAGCCTCGTGGCCAAGATGGCGGACTTCGCGGCCCGGGGCGCAGACGGCGTGATCAGCGCGGTGGGCCTCGGCTGCATGGTGGGGATCACCGCGGCCGCAACCATCCCCGCGATCCGGCGGGATCACGGCGACCTGCCCGTGGTCTCCATCGCATACGGCGGCGTCGAGGGTCCCGCACAGCACATCCGGCTCGAGACCTTCATCCACCAGGCGAAACAGCACTTCGAACGGAGGGCGGGATGAGGACAGGAAGGGACCGGAGTGGGTCCGCGGTCGCGCTGCTCCTCGTGCTCTGGGGTTGCGGCGGAGGCATCGCAGGCCGCGAGCCCGATGGCGGAGGATGGGACGCCGCGGTGCGATGGCCCGACGGGGGCGCGGAGGCAGACGCGGAGACGGCGAGGGAGACGGCGACGGAGGCGGACACCGCGACCGCGACGGACACCGCAACCGAAACGGACACCGCAACCGAAACGGACACCGCAACCGAAACGGACACCGCAACAGAGACGGACACCGCAACCACGACGGACACCGCGACCGCGACGGACACCGCAACGGAGACGGAGGCGGGCGCGGACACGGAGATCTGCACCCCGGACTGCGCGGGCAAGACCTGCGGCGACGACGGCTGCGGCGGTGGGTGCGGAACGTGCATCGGCCAGGACGCCTGCGTGGACGGGAATTGCCTCTGCCAGCCCGCCTGTGCGGACAAGGCCTGCGGGGGGGATGGCTGCGGGGGATCCTGCGGGGACTGCGGAGACGGGGACGCGTGCAACGGCGAGGAGTCCTGCGTCGAGGGCCAGTGCGTCCCCGGGACCCCGCCGGATTGCAAGGACGCGAGCCCCTGCACCGACGACGGGTGCCTGCCTGCGTCGGGCTGCGTGCACACGCTCAATACGCTGCCCTGCAACGACGGGGACCCCTGCACCCTGGGAGATCTCTGCCAGGACGGGGTCTGCGCGGGCACGCCCTTCGACTGCGAGGACTTCACGGTGGTCCTGCTGCCGGATACGCAGTACTACACCAGCAAGCAGGCCCTGGGCCCGGCCAACACCTACCTCCGCCAGGCCCACTGGATCATCGATCACGCGGAGAGCGACAACGTCCGCTTCGTCATCCACCTGGGGGACATCACCCACGACAACACGGACGGACAGTGGGCCGTCGCGGACGCGGCCCACGCCCTCCTCGACGAGGCAGGGATTCCGTACAGCATCATGCCCGGCAATCACGACTACGCCCCCCTGGACTCCTTCTCCCGGAGCCAGACGAAGCTCAACGACTGGTTCGGCCCGGAGCGCTTCGCGGGCAAGCCCTGGTACGGCGGCCACTACGGCGCGGGGAACGAGAGCAACTGGACGGTCTTCTCCGGGGGCGGCATGGACTTCCTGGTCCTCAGCCTGGAGCACGCGCCCCGCAAGGAGGTCCTGTGCTGGGCCGAGGACGTCATCGCAGCCCACCCGCAGCACCGGGTCATCGTGGTGACCCACTGCTACCTCACCCACGGCGGCGTCTACGCGATGGACTGCGCGGACGGCTACGACACCGTGGGCGGCTCCGGCAAGACCGTGTGGGATGAGCTGGCGGGCCGCCACAGCAACGTCTTCCTCGCCCTCTGCGGCCACATAGGGGACTCGGAGTACGTCCCACGGGCGGGCAACGCGGGCAACACGGTCCACCAGCTCCTCGCGGACTATCAGTTCGAGGCCGCGTGCAGCGGCGGGACCTGCAGCGACCACTGCGCCGCAGGGAACTACACCGGCAACGGCTGGCTCCGGAAGCTGGTCTTCTCCCCCACGCAGGGCACCGTCCACGCGGAGACCCTCTCCGTAGAGGAGGGGAGCACGAGCTTCTTCCCGGGAGGAACGGGCACGCTGTTCTGCAGCTCCCTGAACACCCACGGCAAGAACCACTATGACCCGGACCCCACGGATCCCGACCACGACTTCACCTTCCCCTGGGGCATGCTGCCCCCCCCGCCGCCCTACCAGTACGCACCTCCCTCCAGCAACGCGTTCACGGATCTCACCGTCAACAGCGTGGCGTCCGGGGAGCAGCTCTTCCCCGCCGCAGCCCGCAACGCCGCGGGCGACTTCGTCATCGCCTGGGAGGACGACTCCGGCGACGCGGACGGTGCGAGCCACGACGTCCTGGCCCGGGGCTTCCATCCCGGCGGGTGCGAGCGCTTCGGGGATCTCATGGTGAACGCCTCCGCCGAGGGCCAGCAGGGCAGCCCCTCCCTGGCCATGGACGCGGCGGGGGGGTTCGTGGTGGCCTGGCGCGACGACTCCGACGACAACGGCATCGGGCAGATCCACGCCCGGGGCTTCCTCGCGAATGGCACCGCGGCCTTTGCGATCACGCCGGTGAACTCCGTCTCCTCCGGGGAACAGTCCGACCCCACGGTGGCCATGGCCCCGGACGGCGCCTTCGTGGTGGCCTGGGAGGACGACTCGAGCACCTCGGACGGGTCGGGCAACCATGACATCCTGGCGCGGGGCTTCCTCCCCGGGGGGGCCCAGCGGTTCGCGGATCTCGTGGTGAACGCGGAGACCGGAGGCCAGCAGCGGGCCCCCGCGGTCGCCCTGGCGCCCGACGGCACCTTCGTGGTGGTCTGGGAGGACGACACCGACGGCAACGACCTCTTCCAGATCAAGGCCCGGGGGTTCCACGCGAACGGCACGCAGCGCTTCCCGGCCTTCACGGTCAACTCCGTGGCCGCGGGCCAGCAATTGCTCCCGGCCGTCGGCGTCGATGACGCCGGGGGCTTCGTGGTGGTCTGGGAGGACGACTCCCTGGACGGCGACGGCGCCGGGAGCCACGACGTGTTCGCGCGGGGCTTCCACGCCAGCGCCGCGCAGCGCTTCCCGGATCTGCCCCTCCACACGTCCGGTGAGGGCCACCAGGGCGCACCGGTCCTGGTGGTACGCCCCGACGGCAGCTTCGCCGCGGCCTGGGAGGACGATGGAGATCTCAACGGCCTCAACCAGATCCACGCACGGCGCTTCCTCGCGAATGGCACCGCGGACGGCGCGG
>Ga0194112_10012517_pt1 | contig 10344 bp, 10 predicted proteins | sample TA2MahC400mmetaG_FD_146191 | JGI IMG/M metagenome (GOLD analysis project Ga0194112, IMG submission 146191) | Freshwater microbial communities from Lake Tanganyika, Tanzania - TA2015016 Mahale Deep Cast 400m | ecosystem: Environmental > Aquatic > Freshwater > Lake | place: Tanzania: Lake...
AGACCGTGCCACGGACAATAAACAGGTGTGTGCTTTGCAGAGTATCACCGTAAAGCCTGAGTATGACAAAGTTCCCGATAAGCACAAAGGCGATGACTAACAGCAACAAGCGAAGCGTGTTCCTCATATGTCCGCCAACGAGTTAAATTGTAGGATAATTACATCGGCAAGACAACTTTCAAATCGAACAGATTTAGCGGGGTGATGGAAAGGTATCCAGCCTTGCTCTCACGACTGGCGTCATAGGTTCGATAGTTAGCGGCTCGGTATCGTTGTCTCATCGTGAGATTTGAACGGTCTTCAATGTGTGGTCGTGGCTAGGCATTCTTTTCAATGTCACTAAATGAGTTTAAGTGCAACAAAACCGAGGAATGTTTAGCTGATTAGCGGGCTGTCATCTTGTTGTGCTTGGCAGGTTGGGTTTGGTGCTGGTTAGCCGCCTTTGGGTTCTTCTTGTGAAGGGCCAGGGGAGAGAGGACACCCACTAATTTCCTCTCCCTCGAGGGAGAGGAAGAAGGTGAGGGTGAACTCCCCCTCACTCTAACTCTCTCCCGCTAGGGGAGAGAATTCTTTGATGCACAGGAATTCAGTGCCACCTGAGGGCAGGTGGTGACCACAACTGGTGGAGCTGAAGCCCAGCAGTACGTGTAAGGTTCTGTGCTCTTTAATAATCTCGGACGCCAAATGCCCAATCGGCGATGATTTCTCGGTGTAACCGGTTATTCCCTTCGCCGACTTCCAGTACCTTTGCCTCTAGTAGATAGCGCCCTACAGGAAATTCCTCAGTGAAACCGTAACCGCCATGAATCTAGATTGCATCCAGTGCTGCCTTGGTTGCAACCTCGCTGGCGTAAAGTTTTGTCATGGAGGCAATAGAGGTTACACGTCCAACATTGGCGTCCAATAGATGCCCCAGCCTGTAAACAAGCAAACGCGCTGTTTCTATAGACACGACCATATCAGCTACTATCTGCTTTACCATCTGGAATTCGCTTTCTTTTTGTCCGAATATTATTCTCTGGGGAGCATAGCTGAGAGCAGCGTCGAGGCAAGCCTGAGCTTGTCCCACGCACCTGGCAGCTACCGAATATCTGCCCATAGCCAGGTTGGACATGCCCACTTCATAAGTATCAGGGAAAGCCAGGACAACGCGAATCGGTGTCTTATCCCAGTCTTTGACAATGCTGTTCCACTCCCCACCGGTGTAGCGGGCAGGCCTGGTAACCTGGTACAGGATGTCTTCGATTGAAAGCATGATTGTTTGGAACCTGCAAATTATAGCTTTGCCCTTATTGGCTTTCAACCTACCAACAACCCCCTGCCCAGATTTCTTGGGCACAACTCATAGACGGGGAAGGGAGAAGGGTGCCATATCACGGATTCGAGGTTCCGAAAGCCTGTTGATTAGAATAGCTCGGAGGCTTGTTTTTTAAGCCCAGCTCGGAAATCGGGATGGGCAATGGCTATAAGCTCCTGTGCCCGCTCCCTCAGCGTTTTCTGGCGTAGATGAGCTATGCCGTATTCGGTGACCACATAATCAGTAAGGTTGCGGGGAATGGTGACTACCGTGCCCGGCTCAAAGAGGAGAACGATACGGGAAAAGCCCCGGCTGGTGGACGGGAGGACCGTAATTGACCTTCCGCCTTTGGACATGAGAGCACCTACGACGAATGCCGTCTGTCCCCCGGCTGCTGCCATAAGTCTCCGACCGATAGACTCGGCACTGACGGTGCCATCAAGCTGTATTAACAGTGCATTATTTATAGCCACCATATTGTCGTTGGCAGCGATAACGCTTACATCCTCCAGGTAGTCCACATCCACAAGTTCAAATAAAGGGTTGTTAGCGGCCCACATCATTTCCTCCTTGGAGCCTCCGCCCAGTGATGTCACCGTGACCTTGCCCGTATTGATAGTCTTGAGGCGGCCGTTGATGATACCTTTTTTCACCAGCGTGATAATGCCGGGTGGAGTGGCCTCGGAGTGATATCCGATGTCGTGCTTATCATCAAGCATGCCCAGCAGGACCAATGGCTCAGTGGTACGGCCTACACCGATCTGAATGGTATCGCCATCCCTGATAAGCTCAGAAACATAGCCAGCGATGTCCTTGAGATAAGCTGGCGGCTCTCGCTTGGCCCTTCCCGCCAAGCTGCCCACAGTCATGCCCTGACCTGCGGAGACATGCTCCACAAAGTAGTCCAGCTCAGAGAAATGGATAAAATTGTCACCGTAGGTTCTGATAAGCTTCTTGTTTACCTCGGCGATTTTTATCTTGCCTTCCTTTATCTGCGTCTTTTTATTCCACAGCGATTGGCCGAAGCTGCAAAGTCCGTTGTCATCAGGAGGTGACACTTCAGTAAGGACAATGTCTGGTTCTTTGATCAGGCCGCTGGCAATGGGCAATGGTATCAGGTCGCATCTGCCAGCATCTAGTGCCTCCTGGCAGGTAGCTGTGGGCATAGCCACCTTGACCTTGAAGGAGTCCTGCCAGCCCTCATCATACCAACCAAAGTCATAGGCAGGATGGGGGGCAATGATGGTAACATTTTTGAGTTCATCTTTGCGCGCGGCTATGGCCAAGCCGATGGCAAAGGCTTCCCGTCCCATGGTGAATACCACGGTATCGCCGGATTTCGCCATCCCGGCTGCTTCTTCCGCCGAGATGAACTTACGCTTATACTCTTTTTGCCAATCTGCTGCCATAGCGATTCCCCAGTTAGTAACCAACTACACCAGAGAGTTTTAGATAAGACCTTCCTTAATCATTTCGTCGAGTGGTCGGGCTTTCCTCACTTCTTCCACCAGTTGGGGCGAGGGTTGGGGATAGGCCACCGGCCCATGCTCCATAGAAGGCAAAATCACCGTGGACATTCGGGGTGGCATCGACCATTCATCTCTCTGGTTCTTGGCCCAGGACTCAATGTCCACACAACATTTACCGCCCTCTATATATTTCTTGATCACCTTGCCTTCGAAAGTGGTGATATCGCCCATCTGGTTAAATACACGCAGGTCGCCGCTCATTTTCCACAAGAAGGCGTCATCTCCCATCCAATTTGTGAACAGGTTGCACATCCAGCTCATCCTCTGGCACCCATAATCATAAGCCTTCTCTATGCCGATGGCTTTGGCATACTCGTCGAAGATATGAACCAGCTCTGGTACATCGGCCTCCCCTAGCTCATCCACATACTCCAGCGCCTTGGGATGCTTCATCTCGAACTGAAATTCCAGCTTATGTGCCCGCAAGAACGGAGAGCCTGCTCCCATGAGCCAGGCGATTTCGTCCCTGACGGTAAGCGGCCCTTTAATCATAGGTCCCACCTTATCCCCCACCTGCACATCCTCCCAGTATCTTGGCACGGCACCTCTACGCTCCTCATCGGCATAGGCATCGAGTATCTTTATCCAGTCCTCCTTACCCAGTTTAGGCCTGGGTATAGAAAGATATTTGCCTGCTGAGCCAGATGCTTCTCTCTCTACCCAGACGCCATGATACAGCTCTTTGCCTACGATTTGGCCGTGCTGGTTGATGTAAATGACATCGCCGTAATCGATGTAGATATTGCCGCCAGTGCTCCTGCCTTGCTTTATCACCAGGTCGCGCACCACGTTGACAGCAGTGAACTCGTCGCCTTCATAAATTGGCAGGTACCACTCCCAATCGCCGCCGCTGTACCATTCATGCAGCCCTGGTAGACCACCTGAGAGGCTAGACCACATGATGGTGTAGAGATAGGAGCCTGGAGCGATAACCTTGCCGTATCTAGCCTTCTTAGCGTACTCGGCGTTGGTAAAAAGGGGGTTATCATCGCCCATGCCTTCAACGAAGTGCCTTATCTGGTCCTTAGTAGCCTGAGTATTGAAATAAAACCGATTGGGAGGAATCTGCCACGGTTTGTTTTCCCTGAACTTCCTGCGCTCCAGCATCTCCGGAGCTACCTTGACCACCTGCGGCGCTTTCCTCGGCCCAGCAGTTTGTAGCCGTGGATGACCTTCCCACCTGTTTTCAGTTCCCATCTCTAATTACCCCCTTTGTGTCAACGATTATTATACAATTTTCTAACAAAATATCACAGCCCCAGCCTCAGCGTTGATAATGCTGGCCTCACCTATGTGCCACAAGCCTCTGGCTATATTGACGTAAAACAATCGTTAATATAATATAAAGCATAGTGAACCAGCTAAAGGGGGTTACAATGAAAAGCGAGAAATACCAATCCACCAAAACCAACCGTTTCTATCCTGGCAGAATTAGCGAGGAGCGTATAAGGCAATTGGAATCCTATCTTATTCCAATAGACGAGTTGACGACAGATGACATCGCCTTCACTCTAACTCGGGCACGAACGGCATGGATCTATGCTCTGCTAGGATATATTGAACGTAAGTGGGGGGAAAAGGAGGCTGAGGAGGCAGCCAGGACAATCGGCTATTATATGGGGAGAGCACAGATGAAACGCCGCCTCCAAGCTCTAGGAACTGACAGGCAGACAGCCGAGCAGATGGCACATTACCAGGACCTTAACCATGCTTACGGGGGTGTTACTTCTTCCGACAATTACTCCGAATACGACGACGAAAATGTCATGATCTATCGCAAATCATGTGCCTTCCATAGCCTCCGCCCACCGGGGATGAAAAGCTACTGTCGCCCGATTATAGAGGGCTACATCACGGCTTACAAAGAACTTGATAAGGGAATTGTCGGTTTCAAGGATGAAGCATGTCTGTGTAAAGGCGATGACCATTGCTATGGCGGCTTCATATACAAGAAGCCGTAGAGGAGATATGCTGATGCGAGTCAAGGATAAAGTAGCCATAGTAACCGGTGCAGCTCAGGGTATCGGTGAAGGCATTGCCACTCGGCTAGCCGAGGAAGGTGCCAGAATAGCGGTCGTGGATGTGAAACTGGACATGGCAAACGGTGTAGCAAAAAGCCTTAAGGAGAAAGGGACTGACGCCATAGCACTGCAAGCTGACACTTCCAAGAAGCCAGAGGTTCAAGCCGTGGTAGATGAGGCGATATCGCACTTCAAGAGGATTGATATCCTGGTTAATAATGCGGGCATCCACCGCATGTCAAAGGTCACTGAGATAACCGAAGAGACATGGGATAAGATTTTGAACATAAATCTCAAGGGCTATTTCCTGATGGTACAGGCAGTTGCTCCACACATGCAAAAGCAGAGCTACGGCAAGATAGTGAACATTGCCTCAGTGGCGGCATACGGCGGTATGCCAGACCAGGTTCACTACAATGCTTCAAAAGGCGGCATTATTAGCTTAACCCGAAGCCTGGCGCTAGAGTTCGCACCTTTCAAAATCAATGTGAACGCTGTATCGCCAGGCGCAGTTGAGACGCTTGGCAATAAGAGGTTCCTCGACCACTACAGGGAGCTAGTGGAGAAGCGAATTCCCCTTGGGCGTATCGCTCAGCCAGCCGACATAGCCAATGCCGTGTTGTTTCTAGTGTCTGACGAAGCTGAATACATTACTGGTCAATGCCTTTCAGTCTGCGGAGGGCTGAGCATAGGGACAGCACCTGGAATTTAACAGCGACTCCAGCGTGAGCATCTGATGGGGGACATGGAAAAGCAAAGAGCAAAACTAGCGGGCAAAGTTGCCATAGTGACGGGGAGCAGCCGGGGCATAGGCAAGGCAATTGCCCTAGAGATGGCGCGCGCCGGCGCTGAAGTGGTGGTGGCAGCCCGCACTGAAGCAGAGCGACAGAGCAAGCTGCCAGGAACCATCCACGCCACAGTTGAAGAAATACGCGCCTTTGGCGGCGAAGCCATGCCAGTCCGACTGGATATCACCCGCGAAGACGACGTGGATGCGATGGTATCTACGGTCACTGATAAATATGGCAAGGTGGACATACTGGTCAACAATGCTGGTATCACCACACCGGAATCCTTTATGGACTTGACCGTCAAAAAATGGGATTTGATAATGGCGGTTAACCTGCGAGGAGTATTTTTGTGTACCAAGGCAGTGCTGCCGGGTATGATAGAACGCCAGAGCGGCAGCATCATCAATATATCGTCGGCAGCAGGCAACGTGCTGATAAAGGGCAGCATAGCCTACGGTGTGACCAAGGCGGGGTTGGAGCGGTTTACGCTGGGCCTGGCAAAAGAGATGCGCAAACACAATATTGCGGTGAATGCGCTGCGACTTGACCTCACGGTAACCGAGGCAGTGCGCACTTTCTTGCCGGGTGTTGATACCAGTGGCTGGCAGACAGCCGAGATGTGGGGCAAGTATGCAGTTCTATTAGCAGCGCATGACCCCAGCCTGACAGGTCAGGTGCTGAACGAACAAGCCTGCAGAGAGATATTCGGGACGGTTTAGGCGGTACTTAGTTGGGGGGTTCGGCATGGCGAGTAGCTCCGCGGGGTGGGACTACCACCAGAAGCATGCGTGAGCTGCCGTTATGGACATTTTGCCAGGTGTGTGGTAGCTGCGCCTTGAAGTGCAGCGAGTCACCTGGTTTGAGAGTATAAATCTTGCCGTCGATGATATATTGCACGTGCCCCTCGAGGCAATAGACCATTTCCTCTCCACTGTGCTCCATAGGCTGTCTGCCGCTTTTAGCCCCTTTTTTCAGCGTATGTTCGGCGGCCTGGATTATCCAGGAGCGAGAGGCACCGGATACAATCTCTGCCACGTCGCGCAGGTCTTTAGCGCCGCTGCTGACCCTGGAACCGCGTGTGGTATGCACCACATTTTCCTCTTCCAGTACCGGGTCAAGCAGCTCGGTTAGCTTCATGCCCAGCCCATGCGCGATGTGTACCATAACCACCACGCTGGGGGTCATCTGGCCGCGTTCTATCTTCCAGATGGCGGTGGCGGACAGGCCTGAGCGGCGAGCCAGCTCTCTGATGGAGATGTTCAAAGATTGCCGGGCGCTCCTTACGGCAGCGCCGATGTTCCGGGTGATTTCAGGAACCATACTCTCGTCCGATTAGACATGTTAGCCTAGCAAGGCTTCTTTTGCAAATCTTCGTGCTTGTAATGGCGTGTATCACTCTACGATAGCCACCGTTTGCGGCGGCGGTAATGCTTCACATCCCTATAGCTTTTTCGTTTGCCCACCTCGCTCAGGCCGAGGTAAAACTCTTTGATGTCTTCGTTTTGCTCCAGCTTGACGGCTGGGCCATCGAGCACTACTCTGCCGCTCTCCAATACGTAGCCATAGTCAGCTATGCCCAGCGCAGCACGGGCATTCTGCTCTACCAACAGGATGGACGTCTTCTCCTCGGTATTTATCCGCTTCACGATCTCGAATATCTCCTTGACCATGTGCGGAGCCAGGCCCAGAGAAGGCTCATCCAGACACATCAGCGAGGGGTGTCCCATGAGAGCGCTGCCGATAACCAGCATCTGCTGTTCCCCACCGGAGAGGAAGCCACTGACCCGGCCTTCCAGGTCTCTTAGCCGTGGAAAGTAAGAATACACGGTCTGTAAATCCTCCCTGATGGTCTTACCATTATGCCTGACGTAGGCGCCAACCCTTAGATTCTCCTCCACAGTGAGATGCTGGAACAAGCGTCGCCCTTCGGCCACCTGAACTATGCCCATCTTGACGATTTCCTCCGGGCTGAGAGTGTCTATTCTCGATTCGTTGAACTGGATGCTGCCATCGGTGATTTCGCCCAGCTCAGTATGGAGGATACCCGATATGGCTTTCAGTGTAGTGGTTTTGCCCGCGCCGTTGGAACCAAGGAGTGCCACAACACCCCCTGGCTCCACCTTGAGCGATACTCCCTTGAGCACCAGTATCACATTGCTGTATTTGACTTCAATGTTATCCAACCTGAGCACTGTTTCTCCTCGATGGCCAAAAAATTACTTGAGGTGGGTCGCTTGCCTCCAATCGGTGAGGGGCAGTATCTTGCCCTGCTTCATCTCATAGATCTTGCAAAAGAGACCATGTCGCAACTCGGGGGAGAAGCTCATCTTGGTCATACCCATAGCGTCAAAGTCCTTGGTCTCCTCCAGCACTTTGAGCATGTTCTCACCGGTGATGCCATCCCATCCATACCTGTCTACCGTCTTCTCAAAAGCGTGTTTCATCAACAAAGCACCTATGAAGGAGCCGCAGTAGACATTCTGCTTGTCGAAGTCTTCTCGTTTGTTCTTCTCAAACTGCTGCCGCATCACCTGGATGCCCTGGTTGTTGGTTTCGTCCCATGAAGCCCAGGGGCTGGGACCTATCCAGCCTTCCATGCCTTTGCCCAGGCCCATCGTGTTGTAGCTGATAGCCACGCCAGCTACTCCCCATTTCATCTTGTCCTGGATACCCAAGGTTATAGCATCGTTGTTGATGCGCGCCGGACCGATAAGTAACGTGTTGGTATACACCCATTCTGCGCCAGAATCCTTCAGCTTCTTAAGTTGGTCGGCAACAGTGGTGTCCATAACATTGAACAATTGTGTTGACACGATGTCGACACCCTTGGACTTGGCATAGTCCAAGCATCTCTGCTCCAGAATAACCTTGCCGAAGACATTGTCCCAGGTAAGGATGCCCAGCTTGGGTTTCTTAGGCGCTTCCTTTTCCACAAGCCAGTCACAGAATAGGCCGAACTGATCGCCACCCTCAGTCCAGATGGCGAACGAGTAGCCCGGCGGGTATAGAGCGCTAGCGGTCCCACCCGTGATATTTACGACCTTGTTCTCGATGAACCGCTGTTTTAATGATACTGCATCCTGTGAGTCAAGGAATGATACCAGCGCCGGCCGTGGCTTCATGGCCAGAAATTCGGTGAGAAGGGTCATGGCATTATCCGGTTTACCTGCCGTATCCCTGATGACGAATTCCAGTGGCACGCCTTTGACACCGCCCTGCTCATTGACATAGCCCAGGCAGTCGGTCAGCCCGTTGATGACCACTTGGCTCTGTGCCCCGTAAGGCCCACTTAGGTTGGCAGCGACCGGTATAAGGATCTTATCCCATTTGGCCGCAGCCGGCGGAGCCTGGGGGGTCTTGGCGCAGGAGACGCCAACAATGGCAATGATCGTGACCAGGACTGTTAGAACGACTGACAATTTAGCTTTTGTGGGATTCATCTATTTCACCTCCTCTTACCAGGAAGTGCCACCACACACTCCCTGATTCCACTTTCAACGATACTCCCTTGAGCACCAGTATCAAATTGCTGCATTTGACTTCGGCGTTATCCAACCTGAGCACTGTTTCTCCTCGATGGCCAAAAAATTACTTGAGGTGGGTCGCTTGCCTCCAGTCAGTGAGGGGCAGTATCTTGCCCTGCTTCATTTCGTACATCTTGTAAAAAAGGCCATGTCTCATCTCTTTGGAGAAACTAATCTTGGTCATACCCATAGCGTCAAAGTCCTTGGTCTCCTCCAGCACCGCCAGCACGTTTGGCCCGGTGATACCGTCCCAGCCATATTTGTCAACCACTTTCTCGAAAGTCTGTTTCATCAGCAAGGCAGCGATGAAGGCGCCGCAGTAGACATTCTGCTTGTCGAAGTCTTCTCGTTTGTTCTTCTCAAACTGCTGCCGCATCACCTGGATGCCCTGGTTGTTGGTTTCGTCCCATGAAGCCCAGGGGCTGGGACCTATCCAGCCTTCCATGCCTTTGCCCAGGCCCATCGTGTTGTAGCTGATAGCCACGCCAGCTACTCCCCATTTCATCTTGTCCTGGATACCCAAGGTTATAGCATCGTTGTTGATGCGCGCCGGACCGATAAGTAACGTGTTGGTATACACCCATTCTGCGCCAGAATCCTTCAGCTTCTTAAGTTGGTCGGCAACAGTGGTGTCCATAACATTGAACAATTGTGTTGACACGATGTCGACACCCTTGGACTTGGCATAGTCCAAGCATCTCTGCTCCAGAATAACCTTGCCGAAGACATTGTCCCAGGTAAGGATGCCCAGCTTGGGTTTCTTAGGCGCTTCCTTTTCCACAAGCCAGTCACAGAATAGGCCGAACTGATCGCCACCCTCAGTCCAGATGGCGAACGAGTAGCCCGGCGGGTATAGAGCGCTAGCGGTCCCACCCGTGATATTTACGACCTTGTTCTCGATGAACCGCTGTTTTAATGATACTGCATCCTGTGAGTCAAGGAATGATACCAGCGCCGGCCGTGGCTTCATGGCCAGAAATTCGGTGAGAAGGGTCATGGCATTATCCGGTTTACCTGCCGTATCCCTGATGACGAATTCCAGTGGCACGCCTTTGACACCGCCCTGCTCATTGACATAGCCCAGGCAGTCGGTCAGCCCGTTGATGACCACTTGGCTCTGTGCCCCGTAAGGCCCACTTAGGTTGGCAGCGACCGGTATAAGGATCTTATCCCATTTGGCCG
>Ga0194112_10012518_pt1 | contig 10344 bp, 10 predicted proteins | sample TA2MahC400mmetaG_FD_146191 | JGI IMG/M metagenome (GOLD analysis project Ga0194112, IMG submission 146191) | Freshwater microbial communities from Lake Tanganyika, Tanzania - TA2015016 Mahale Deep Cast 400m | ecosystem: Environmental > Aquatic > Freshwater > Lake | place: Tanzania: Lake...
GAAACGAGTAGTTTGTGACCCCCACCCGGACCAGGTCGGGGACGCACAGGGTGCTGCACTCGCCCTGGTCGCAACTGAATTCCTCCAGCGTCCCGGTCTCGGCGTTGCGCGTGAAATACTCGACCGTAATCTCGGCCTCCCCGCTCTGGAACTGCTGCTGGTCCACCATCGCCGGCACTTTCCCGCGCACGTAGGTCATGACGTTGTCCCCGGAACCGTCCCAGCAATGCGTCGCCGCGTAGCGCGCGCCCTCGCGGGTCATCTCCGCCACGCTGTGCCACACCCACACCAGCTCCGACGTGAAGATCACCGCGAAAGTCAGCGGCATGATCACGGCCGAGTAGAGGATGGCCCACTCGGCCATGCTCTGGCCGGCCTGGCCCACGCAGAGGGCTTTGTGGGGCGGGTCCCCTGACCCGCGGCCGGCCCCCAGGGCCGGCCAAGCCCACCTAGGGATGGGCTTGCGGTCCAGGGGGACCGCCCCACCCTTTGCCTCTTGCCTTTTGCCTCTTGCCTCTTGCCTTTCCATCTTTCCCATCACGTGCCTCCATACGGCAGCCGCACCTGGGGCTTGAGCGGGATCGGATCCATCAGCAGCAGCGGGATGCGCAGCGTCACGGGATAGCCCTCGGGGATGGATACCACGATAGCGTCCGGGGCCAGACCCCCGGCGCTGGCGTCGCAGCCCATCGACGAGCATTCGCACAGCTCCAGGGCGCCGCTCTCCGCGTTCACCCGCTCGATGCGCACCTGGATCTGCTCGGCCGTCAGATTCGCGATAAAGGGATCGGTGGTGGCCTCCGTGTTGCCGGTCAGGGCCACGTTCTTGGCGGCGGTGACGCTGGCGTCGCTCTCGTCGCAGAAGTTGACGCCCTGCTGCGTGCCCACGTAGCGCGCCAGGTTGTAGAGGATCTTCTGCAACGCGACGTAGGTGTAGGCCACGCGCCCCAGCTCCACCAGGCCCATCAGCAGCAGGATCAGAATGGGCGTGAACAGCGCCGCCTCCACCACCGTGCTGCCCCGCCGCCTCATTGGTGCAGCACCACCTTCCCCGGACCGGCCGCCACCTGGCAGCCATCAAAGCGGCCCTGCTTCACGGGCGCCACGCTGCCGATGTACAGCGCCACGAAGCGTCCGTCCGCGTCCTGCGGGTTGATGTTGGTGTCGTTGGGATTCGGCTCCACCAAAAACTGCCGGAAACCCAGCACCGTCATCGCCCCGCTGCTCAGGAGTGCTTCCACCACCGGCACCGTGATGATCCGCCGCGCGTTGCCGGTGTAGGCGGCGTACTCCTCGATATCGGCCACGTCGGTGTCCGGCAGGTAGGCCTGCAAGGAATCCACCTCGGCGATGCTGGCGCAGTTGTCCGGCAAGCTCACGTCGAAGCGCGTCCACATGCCGCACAGCAGCGAGGTGACGCCCGTCGGCGGGTTCTGATCGCAATTGCGCGGCAGCATCGACTCCCAGACCATTTCGCCCTCTTCCTCGCTGGAGCCGGTGGCCACCTTCACGCAGGCCAGCGCCGGATTAGTCGAGGGCGCCAGGCCCTGCGCACCGATCCGGAACAGTTGCGTGGCCTCGTCGGCGAACGTCGTGGCCTCCTGGTTGTAACGGTTCAGCGCCAGGTAGTACACCCGGTTGCCCGACAGCGTCGGCGGAGCCGTCCCGCTGCACAGGTAAGTGAAGGTGTACTTGGTGTTGACCACGAAGCCGAAGTCCACGGTGTCTTCCGCATCGACCGGCGCGATGGCCATCGGCTCGATGCCGCAGGCCCTGCACAGCGGCGCGCTGATGCCCGCCACCGCCTGCGCTCTAACCGCCGTCTTGCGCTCCACGCCCAGGGGCAGAAAGCTCCAGAACAGCAACGGAGCGTCGGCGGTGACCGTCACCTTGGCGTACTTGGCGGTCGCGCCCCCCGCCGTCGCGCCTTCCCCCTCTTCGCCGGTTTCCAGCGCCGAAGTCAGGCTCTCGTACAGGCTGGGGTCGGTGACCTCGCTGCTGAGAATGCCGCTGGTGGTCCCGATGGCCGTGCCGCCGAAGTTGTAGCGGTTGCCGTAGCCGGACTCGGAGTCCAGCACCGCCTTGGCCGCCGCGGTAGCGTACTCGCCGGCCATCTCCGTGCCGATCAGCTCCTGCGCCGCGGCCAGGGCCATGGCGTTGGCCGCGGTCTTCAGCTCGCCCCGGATCAGGTACAGACGGCCCAGGTCGATGGCGAAGCCCATCAGCCCAAAGATCACCGGCACCAGGATCACCAGCATCTCCATCGACACCGTGCCTGCCGCCCGTGGCGCACGCTCTGGCGCAATGTCACTTAGTCTTGGTGGGGCAGGCCCCCCGGCCTGCGAGCCGACCCCCTGGTCGGCTCCCGACGGGGCCGGAAAACGCCGGCCAGGGGGCCGGCGGCGGCTCAGGGGAGCCGCCCCACTGGGGGGGGCAAACTGCGCGGTGGTCTGAAAACTAAGTGACATTACGCTTCAGCGTGCCGCTGCGGGCCTCAGCCCGCAGTCGCCACCGCGGGCCGCCGCTACTTGGGTTCCTGATATCCACGAGGTCCCACGAACTCCGGTTTCTTCGGGTCCTTCACCTGGGCGCTGGGGCGCCCTTTCCCCGCCGCCGGGGGCAGGAAGATCTCCGGCATCTCGGGCAACTGGATCTGCTCCTCCGGGCTCAACGGGCGCACGAAGCGCGGGGTGATCACCACCAGCAGCTCGTCGGTGCTCTTGCGCGTCGAGCGGCTGCGGAACAGGTGCCCGATGATGGGTATGTCGCCGAAGCCCGGCAATTTGTTCAGCACCTGCTGCACCCGGTTGTCTATCAGCCCGGCGATGGCGAAGCTCTCGCCGTCCTTCAGCACCACTTCCGTCTCCGCGGTGCGCGTGGCGATGGCCGGGATCAGGAATCCCTGCAAGGTGATGGCATTGGAGAAATCCAGCGAGCTGACCTCCGGCTTGACCTTCAGATGGATGGCTCCCGAATCCGTCAGCGTGGGGGTGAAGTTCAACTGCACGCCGAAGGGCTTGAACTGCACCGTGATCACCGGAGCGATGGCGCCGCCCGTGGGCGTGGTGGTGATGGTGGGGAAGGGAAACTGCCCGCCCGCCAGGAAGCTGGCGGGCTTGCCCTCGACCGCGATCAGGTTAGGCTCGGCCAGGATCTGCAACAGGTTGCGCCCCTGCAAGGCCCGGATGGTGGCGCCGATGTTCAAATCGGGGCGGAAGATGAACAGGTTCAGGAAGTCGGAGACGCTGACCGTGGTGTCCGAGAAGCGCTGGTCCTGGAACTGGAGCTGGGAGAAGCGCGGCTGCTGGAACTGCTGGGTGGACATGCTGCCCAGGGTGGTGTCGTTGCGGCTGAAGTAGTTGAAGCCCAGCTCGGTCAGCGCGACGCGGTCCACCGTGGCGAACTTCACCTGAAGCAGGATCTGCCGGGGGTCGGGCAGCGGCGGAGTCCGGATCAGGTTCACCACCCGGCGGGTCTGGGTCGAGACCAGCGCGGCGGCCTTCTTGGACTGCTCCTCGTCCTTGGCCGTCCCGCTCAGCACCATGGTCTCTTCGTTGCCCGTGACGCTGACCGTGGCCCCGGGCAACTGCTCGCGCAGCTCGCGGCGCAGGTTCTCCATCTCGGTACTGTCGGCCACCACGCGAATCTCGTAACGCAGCGGCTCACTGCCGCTCTCCCAGATCACCAGCGTGGTGCGCCCCACACTCTTGGCGTTGACCATCAGCTCGCGCGGCGAAACCACCACCGCGTCGGCGATCTTGGGCTCGGCGATGGCCACCCGCACCACCTCGGTGGCGAACTGGATCAGTTCTCCGCGCCCGGCCACCAGCACCAGTTCGCGCGCCGCGGCGGTGGCTTGCACCGGCTGCGTCTGGGCGAGCGCCGCGGCGCTGCACATCAGCAATACTATGGGGAATAATCGGACTCTCATTGGAAGATTTCCTGGACGTGCTTGTCACCCCGGAAGACATCCACCACGTGTTTGGGCTTGGGCGGCTCCGGCTTGGGGGGAGGCGGTTTCTGCCCCGTCAGCTCGCGCCAGGCGCTTTCGTCCCTCACGTCGGGGAGCTTTGCGCCGGCGAGCGGCGGCAGGCCGCGCCGGGCGCGGGCGGCGCGGGCATGCACCAAAGGATCGAGGGCTTCGGCGGTCACCGGGGCGTTGTCGGCCGCGGTCGAGCGGTCCAGCGGATTGCGCAATGCCAGGCTGATCTTGCCCTGGTTCTTGGCCAGCTCCAGTTTGCGGGCCTCTTCGGGAGTCACCAGCAAGGTGGCCACGGGCACGCGCGGTGCCCTGGGGTCCACGGTCTGGCCGGCCTGCGTGATGCGGCCCACCGACAACACCTCGATGTCCTGCAAGATGGTCACCGTGGCGGCTTCGGCCATCGCGCCGGTGCGCGTGAACAACACGTCCACCCGCGAGCGCGGCTGCACCAGGCCGGCCACGCCGCTGGCATCCGTGATCGGCACCGCGATGGCGCGCTTGCCCGGCTCGATGGTGGCGGGAATTCCTTCGGCCCCGCTCCAGGAGGTCAGCCGCGTGGCATTCACTACTTCACTGGCGGTGACCGGATAGAGCAGCACGCGACCCTCGGCATCCGCCACCCGCGTGAGGACGCCCTTGGGCAGCTCCCGCTCGGGGACGGTGAGCGTCTTCAGGTCGGCCTTCCTCAGCCGCGTGCCGGAAGCCATGTCGCGGGCCGCGGCCACCACCTGCACGAACCGCTCTTTCTTCTGCCCCCTGGCCAGCGACCACAGGAACCACGTCAGCGCCATCGCCGACACCCAGGCGATGCCGAAAATCGTGAGCATTCTGCGACGGTCCATCAGCTACCCTTCAACCACCCAATCTTTGTGGAACACTATACAAACTAACAAGTTCCGCAACTCCCCGGGTTCCCTGGTCTTCCCAGCAAGGTCGCCACCCCATCCTGGTACAGCCGCCTCCAACCCGCTTCCTCCAGCGCCGCCGCCAGCGAGCAGTCTTTGGGCAGCAGAGCATGGGTGAAACCCCAGGCCTCGACCTGCTCCCGCCACCCGGGGCGCGCCTGCATCAGCCGGATGTAGTCCTTCATGAACCCCGACCCGTAGAAGTCGCTCCGCCCGTCGAAGAACACCTTGCGGCGGCCCTCGAAGCGGTAGATGAGGTACCCCCCGTACTTGTCCGGCGCCAGCAGACGGATGTTCCCGGGCAGCTTGTCCACCACCGCGGCCGCCGCCACCGGGAACTCGTCCGCGGGGAAACCGGCCCGCGCCGCCACGGCGGGCGTCCGGACCAACAGCACTGCCAGCACCAGCCCCGCGGCCGCCCAGGCCCGCCCGTCCAGGCGGGCCTCCAGGGCGCGCAGCCGGTCCGAGTATCCGAGGAAACCATCGAGCCAGCTCCGCGGCGCCGGCGCCAGGCCCTGGGCCCTTCGCAGCGCGCCCGTGATCGCTCCATTGGCCAGCGGCAGCAGCAGCAAAGCCGCCACCGGCAGCCCCCGCGCCGAGCGCAAGGCCGCCACCAGCAGCACCACCGACATCAGCAATTGCGCCGGCCTGCGCTCCACCAGCGCCAGCAGCCCTCCCAGCGCCGCCAGCCCCAGCGCCACAACGATCTGGAAGGCCCCCTCGGCGTGGAAGTTGAAGCTCTGGAACTCCCCCACCCGCGCCAGCAATTCCGTATCACCCAGGTACGCCAGCACATGCCGGTGGAGGTTCCACCCGTAGGGGTTGACCAAGCTGCCCAGCAGGGCGCACCCCGCGGCCCACGAGAACCACACCGCTTTGCGCCGCTCCACCCGCGCGTCCACGGCCCAGATCCAGGGCCGCGCCCCATGGCCCGCGGCGTAGATCAGCCCGATGACCGGGGCCAGGAAGAAGCTGGCGTGCAGGTTGGCCCACACCGCGCCGAACAGGAAGATGCCAAGGGCGGTTCCAGCACGCAACCGCAAACCGGCGCTGGCCGAGCCGCGAGCGTCAGCGAGCGCTCCCGAAACCCGCTCCGCCTGCCAGACCGCCACCAACAGCAACACCCAGCTAAACACGTGCGGCCGCGCCAGCCAGTGCAGGCTGGTGGTCGACAGCATCGGCGCGGCCATCACGCAGGCCAAGAAGAAATTACCTCCTACCGTCCAATGCAGGCGGAACCACAACCACACCCCGCCGGCGATCGCCACAGCGTACAGCAGCGCCACGCACCCCGCTCCCCCCAGCCGGTGCGCGCCGCCCATCAGCACATCCGCTCCCCACTCCCAGGCCAGCCAACTGTGCCCGGCGCGAGAGAAGGAGTAAGGGTCGGCGTGAGGCAGCGCGCCAGTCGCCAATATGGCTTCTCCCGTCCGGATGTGCCAGCCGCTGTCGGAATCACGGAAGAACCGCTGGACGCCGTCAAACAGGGTGAGACAGTAGAACAGGATAACCAGGGCGACGCCCAGACTCAGATCGGGAACCAGCCACGCCCGCCACGCCGCGCCGCCCGCTGGCCCGCCACGCGCGCTGGCGGCTGGGCAGCGAACCTCCGCGGACCCCGTCACAGCGACCCGTGCGAGACCGCTACTGGCCTGTCGCCCCGATGCTGCCCAAGTCCGTCGTGATGCTCGAATACAGGCTGGTGATGGCTTGGGACAAAATTTGAACCGTGCTGATCAGGGCCAGCCCCACGGCGGCCACGATCAGAGCGTATTCCACCAGATCCTGGCCCTGCTCCTCCCTGAGGAGCGCTAGGACAAATGTCTTCATGGTGTACTCCAATACTCCTTCCATGGTACTGTCTCGCAAACACCTGAACAATGCTGCCGCGTGGGGCAGGCCTTCAGCCTGTCGGCCGCCACCACCCGGCTGTCAACCCATTTGCGAGGCAGTACACTAGCGTGCGGCTCTCGGCCCCGCCGCCGCCCGCGGTGGCTCTTCCAGCCCCGCAAACTCTCTCCAGAACGCCGAGAGGAACCTCTTCCAGGCAGGGCGCGGACCCTGCTGCGTGGGTATGGCCGTCGGCTTCCCATCCAGTTGCGCGAGCAACCTCAGGTTGGCCAGCGCCGCCGCGTGATTTCGATTATATCCCAGCGCGATCTCCACTTCCTTGCGCGCCTCCGCCACCCGGCCCTGCTCGATCAGCACCGCCGCCAGGTTGCTGTGCGCCGTGGCTTTGTCCGTCCCCTTCTCCCAGTAGCGCAAGGCCTCCTCAGGCTCCGCCGCCAGCGCCAGCCCCAGGTTGTTGCGGGCGATGGCCGAATCCGGCGCCAGCTCCAGAGCCTTGCGGAATTCCTCGGCCGCCTCGCCGTAGCGCTTCTGCTGGAGCAGATTGTACCCCAGGTTGTTGTGCCAGCGGTCCTGACCGGGCGCCAGCTTCACCGCCCCGCGGTGCGCCGCTTCCCCCTGCTCCAACTGGCCCATCTCGTCGCGCAAGATCGCCACCCAGGAAACGCACTCCGGCCCGGCCTGCGGCCGCCGTTCCAGGAACCTCTCCAGGCCTTCCGCGGCCTCTGAACGTAACCCCATGGCCCGCAGGCACTTAGCCATCCCCAACTGGACCTCGGCGGACTCCGGAAACCGCGCCGCCGCCAGCCGGTAATGCTCCACCGCCAGCTCCCGGCTGCCCAGGCTCTCGTAGTGACGGGCCAGCTCCAGCCGTACCGACAGGTTGTCTGGATCGGTCGCCAGCCGGCTCTGCAACCCGCGAAGCTGGTAGTCCCCTTCCCCGGCGTAACGCGCATTGACGATCTGCCGCTCGATGGTGGGGTTGATCGTCCGTGGCGCGGCGGGCCGCGCGGGTCCATTCATCTTGTACCGCGTACAGGAGCACAGCCCCAACGCCATCACCACGACTAGAATGCCCTGCCTCATGCGACCTTCTCGAATTGTAGCTGATCGCCGACCGCCGTACCCGTGGCCGCAGCCGTTCCCGCCGCCAGCTCCAGCACCCCGTTCGCCCGCAGGCAGAACGCCAGCCTCCCGGGGACCATGTTCGCCCGGATCTTCAGCACTCTCTTGTCACGGCTCAGGAACAGCACGTCGATCGCGAACTTCATACCGATGGTGTGGACCGCTTCGCAGGGGGCGATCCATAGGCCCTCGCCCGAGGGGAGACTCTCATGCTTGAGCAACCCGGTGCGCCGCTTCCGGCTGGTATCGGCAAGCTCGACCGCCTCCGCCAGGACACAATTCCGCGTCAGGTTCCGTACCCGGACCATCAGCAAGAGCATATAACACCCGCCCGTGGGGATGGTTGCGGTGGAATCCCTTGGCGCTCTATACTGCCTCTTCGATGAGTGCCAGACGTCGCGATCTTCACAAACTCAAGCTGCGCCGCGACCGGGTCCGGCGCGAGAAACACAGCCAGCGTCCCGGGACCTCGGCCCCCCCTGACCTCGGGCCGGACCCAGTCATCCAGCACCCCTTCGCCTCGGAGCGGGCGATGCGGGAGATTCACGCCCTGATGGAGGGCCAGAAGTTCGAAAGCGTCGAGGAGATCAACGCCCGGCTTCAGGAACTCACCGCCGGTGGCAGGCTCTCCAAGATGGCACAGGCCTGGAAGCAGGACGACCCGAAGTGGCGGGCTCAGGAATTGGCCTATGACGCCCTCGAAGCCGACAGCCTCATCGAGGCGCTACAGTTGGCCAACCAAGCCCTCAGCTTGGATCCGGATTGCACCGACGCCCAACGCTTGATGGTCTCGTTGCTTCCCGCGCCGCTGGACAACCGCATCCACCTCATCCGCGAAGTAGTCGAGAAAGCCGAGCGGAACCTGGGGGAGAGCTTCTTTGAACAGCACATGGGCCATTTCTGGGGCGTTACCTCCACCCGGCCCTACATGCGGGCCAAGCGGCAGTTGGGCGAGTTGCTGGCCGAAGCGGGTCACCTCGAGGAGGCCGCCGCCATCTTCGAGCGGATGCTCGAACTCAACACCAACGACAATCAGGGCATACGCTATCCCCTGCTCGGCCTGTATCTGGCATCCACCCAACTGGAGCCCGCCCGCCGCCTGATGTCCCGCTACCCCGGCGAGGAGAAGTTCATGGGCTCATTCGCCTGGGCACGAGTCCTGGAACGCTGGCTGTCCGGAGAATCGGCCGAAGCGGCTCTGGCGCGCGCCCGCAAGGTCAACCCCTTCGCGGAGCCTTACATCTCCGGCGCGCGCGAGTTTCCCCGTGAAGCGCCGGCATATTTCCGGCCGGGCGAGGAGTCGGAGGCGCGGGTGTGCGCGCACGAACTCGCCCCCGCCTGGCAGCGTCACCCCGCCTTCCGCCAGTGGCTCCGGGCGCACGGCAATGTCCCTTAGTTTTTGTGGGGCGGGCCTCCTGGCCTGCGAGCCGACCCCCTGGTCGGCTCCCCGCGGGGCCGGAAAACGCCTGCCAGGGGGCCGGCAGGGTCGCAACCCTTACGTCGAGCAGTCCCCCACCACCACCGGGGCGTTCACCCGCGCCGCGTCTCTTGCGCCGCCCGCTGCAACGCCTCGTATCCTGTCTCGCAAATCCCTTTACCATGCTGCCTCGTGGGACAGGCCTTCAGCCTGTCGGTCGCGCAGTGGCGATTGCCAACGAACTTGCGAGACAGCACACTCGGCCCTGCCCGCTGCGGCTTCCCGGCGTTGATTCTCCGCTCAAGTGCGGCTCGACTCACGGTCCGCTGTCTCCGCCGCCTTGCGATGAGCTCCCAAAACCTGTCGCTGCTCCCAAGCTCCAGTTGTTCGGCGCTCATGTCTTGTGTGGCGGCTTGTGTCGAATCGCACCGATGCTCCCCGTCGCTTGCGGGCGGTCTACACCGAAGAATACCCGGTACTCCCCGATGCGCAGCTCCCAAACTGGATCCACATGATCCCAGGCAGGCACGAGACCCTGATCTTATCGCGGAAGGGGCCTAACCATTCCGCCGCTCAGGCACCCGTGCTTTTTGCCGGTCCTCTGGAGCGCCTCGTTAGGCTGCGCTGACTTCGACGAACTCACTTTCGGAGCTTGACCGGGGGACGGGGAGACCATCCTGCCTCAGGCCCTCGATGTGGAAATCGATGGCCTCGCGGATCAGTTGAAGCGCCTCATCCCTCGTCTCGGCCACCGCAACGCAGCCGGGAAGATCTGGAACGTGCGCCCCCCAACTGTTCGCCCCGCGCTCCATGACCACCATGTAACGCATCGTCGTCTCCCTCACTTCCTCAGGCCGGCCTGCTTTAGCACGGCATTCAGCGTGCCTGGTGGGACGTCAACGCCTGCTTTCCCAGCCACCGTGACAGTGCCTGACTTGCTAGGGTGCTTGAACTGCCTGTGGCTTCCTCGGGTCCGCGCCAGTCGCCACCCGTCCTCTTCCAGCAGACCTATCAGATCCCTGACCTTCAACCTGCCTCCAGTTTCCCACATCCGCCGGCCTGACGAC
>Ga0194112_10012520_pt1 | contig 10344 bp, 7 predicted proteins | sample TA2MahC400mmetaG_FD_146191 | JGI IMG/M metagenome (GOLD analysis project Ga0194112, IMG submission 146191) | Freshwater microbial communities from Lake Tanganyika, Tanzania - TA2015016 Mahale Deep Cast 400m | ecosystem: Environmental > Aquatic > Freshwater > Lake | place: Tanzania: Lake...
CAAGAAGCTGGTGCTGATGGACATAGAAGAACTGCACGACGCGTTGCGCGAACATGACATTGTGCTGCCGTCCGACGAGCAGGATACACGCGAAAACAAGGCGGAGACACGCCGATTCGCGGATTTGTTGAAGAAAAAGGGTGAGTGATTTGCCGGGTAAAGTGAACATCGAAGTGATGATCGACACCAACGCGAATAGCCGCGTGTTGGACGACCAGTTCCGCGGGTTGCGCGATGAGCTGGACGATGGTGTGTCGGACACTTCCCGTGATGACGCGACCCGAGGCGGTGATAAAGTCACCCGCGCGCTGAAGGAGTTCCGCTCTTACCTGCAGAAGGTCAAGCGTGTGACGGGTGTGGATTATGAAGTGACCCAGCGCGACACGGCGCAGATTTTCCACGAGAAGACCAACACCTTCACACCGGAACTGGCCAAGAAAGCGGGCATCCCCATCAAGCCGGATTTCCTGCGCGAGAATCTGGAAAGCGGGCTTTACCACGTCGAGCCGCCCATCCACGGGGAAGAGGTGTATTACGCCGCGCTTCGCAAAATGGTCTATATGATTCAGGAAGATAAAGAGCCGGGGTTGCTGAAGCGCGAGGGCATCTCCAAGCCGGACGACATCGGCGATGAGCGGTTGCAGGGGCTGTTCCGCGAGCACATGATGCAACTGCCCGTGACCTCTAAGTATCGTCAGGAAAAGCCCTTCAAAGCCGAGTTCGAGCGGTATCATGAGGTGCGCTTCAATCAGGGCGAGGAGACTGCCATCACCTTCCTGAAGAACCACCCGCTGCCGCCGGAAGGCGAGCGCACGGCGTTCGTTTTCGTGGGTAAGGACAATTACGCCAACGAAAGCATGGCCACCGCCCGTAAAGGTCAGGAGAAGCAAGACGATGGCAAGCTGGACACTTTCGTGACCAATCCGCGCCAATTCACCCAAATGTTGCGGGCGGTCATCCGCTCCATCGAACAGGAATATCCGCAGACCCGCAATTTGCGGTCATCCTTGCGTGAATTGGCTCCTGAGCCACGCTCTTTCCGCTCCGCCGAAAGGCCGGATGCCGAGGTGGAGCGTTTCGCTTCGGTGGTCGCGGGTGCGCAGAAGTCCCATGGTTCGCAGGTGGGGCGTTAGAGCATGAGCTATCTCAACCATTTCCTGAATGACGCACCGCCGCCCTTCCGGCTGGAAATCACGCTGGATTCCGGCGCATTCAGCCATGAGATGCGCGATGTGTTGCGCCAGACCCGCGAGTTCTTCGGCGAAGTGAAGGCGCGCACCGGATGGGATGCGGAAGTCATCCAGCGTGAGCCGACCCAGATTTTCCATGAGAAGACCGGATTCCTCTCGCTGGCACAAGCCCCCAAGGATGTGACCCTGTGGCCGGAGCGGCATCAGGAAATCGGCTATGAAATCCAATCCGGTAAATACCGCGTGGACGCACCCGGTGAGGTCGAATCGAAATATAAGGAAGCCTTACGCAAGACGGTCTTCACCATCGGTGATCGCGGCGAGAACGCCGCACTGTTCAACGCGCAGGGAATCAACAAGCCTTCGGATATCGACGATAACCTGTTGCAGACGCTGTTCGACCGACAGACCCCGTTCCACGACCGCCACCATAAATTCCGCCAGAGCGATGAATTCCGTGCCTATGTGGCGGAGCGTGCCGATTCGGGCGAACGCGCCATGGCCGAATTCACCCGCAACCGCCCTGAACCGGAAGCGGGGCAGCGCGTGGTCGGCCTTTTCGTGAGCAACGACCGAGGCGCGCTGCGCGAGATGGAAGAGGCCGGAAGAGAGGCGGGAAACCGTTATCCTGGTAAGCTGCGGGTGCATTCCCTGCATCGCGAGGAAGTGAAGGATGTGCTGGCGGAGATGGTGAACGAGGTGCGCCGCACCGTTCCCGGCTGTGCCGATATTCCCTTCCCCCCGGCGGATAGCCGCTTCGCCGATAAGCTGAGCCAGCAACGCCGCCAGCCCGAAGGCGGCTTCCCGTCGCGCTAGGCGTTTTCCACAGCGCAATCGCCGTCTGTGAATAAATTTTCTAAAATTCCCGATTTGTGTCATGATACTGTCATAGAGAGTTGTTATTCTGACTCTCTTAGAAGCTCGCATCAGGTCTTTTTATATGACGGTTTACACATGGGGAGGCGACTCCCCGATTGAGAAAGTCGAGACCCCCCACGGTAAAGCGAAAGATGCCGTGATTTATGCCGCCTCTGGTTCAGAGAAGGGCGAGCTTGCTGCCATCCCCGATATGCTGCGTTCGCTGGGCATGACGGTCGTTCCCGATAAGATCGACGATAAATTCGTGCTGCGTGTCTCCGGTTTCCAGAACGAGAAGGAAGTCGCTTCCGCGCTGGAAGAGAACAGCTTCGTGCAGAAAGCCGCCCGTCAGGAGCAGGCCACCCCCAAGGTGAAAGAAAAGCTGAACCCGCTGGCCGTCATCCGAGAGAAAAGCGCGGTCGCTTCCGGTTGGACGTATTTCGTCGGCGATGCGATTCTGGCCGCTGCCGGAGTGATGCGTAAGGATTACAACGAGGTGGCGCAGGCTGCGGCCTTCACCTCCGCCAGTCTGGTGATGATGAAATACGGCGCGCAGGATGGCGACAAAGCCTTCAGCGGGTTGTATGACAAGATGCTGTTGCAGTTCAACAAAGAAGGCATCGAGGTGCCGGAGTTGAAGCACACTTCTGTGAAGGAACTGACCAAGCCGGGCGGTTTCGTGCAGAAGGTGGACGAGTTCCTGTCGCACCATCCGACCGAAGTGTTTACCGCCATCAACGCCTATGCCGGTTATCAGGGTATTCTGGCGGGTAAAGAGCAGAAGAACCCCATGAAACTGGCCGCTGGCGCGCTTATCCTGACGGGTATGGCCACCGCCGCGCTGGTGCCGGAAAAAGGCAAGAACAAGATCGTTCCCGAAGCCGTCGAGCAGATCGGCCAGCGCATCGGCGAGCATTCCCCCGTCAAGGATGTGTGGAAACAGCCCGTGGTCGAAGAGGCGAAAGGCGTCGTCGGCACGTTGTTCTCGCCCGTCAAGAAATTCACCGATTGGGTGCAGGAGAAGCCTTTGCGCTTCGGCGGTTATCTGGCCATCGCCAATAACGTCGCATCCATGAAGGGTTCGCTCGACGAGCGCAAGACCAACCCTGCGCTGGCGGCATATCTGCCCCATATCGAAGCGGGCACGACGGATTCTCCCGAAGCGGCAGAGCATCGCGCGCTGTTGCAGAAGAAGATGACCAAGAAAGATTTCGGTGACCTGCATAAGCACGACCTGAACACCGCGGAAGGCCGCGAATCCTTCGGTGAAGTGCGCGACCGTGTCGGTCAGGCCGGTAAGTTCGGCGGCGCATGGAAAGTGAACCTTGCCGCTTCCGCGACCTATATGCTGGCGAACGCCTTGCTGTCCATCTCCTCCAAAGACGGCGGCGGTGGTCATGGCCACGGCGGCGGTGGCGGCAACAAGAAAGACGTGAACGCCGAGCTGGTGGCGGCTTCCGCTGCGGTCATCGCGGCGCAGCCCGAAGAGGCGCGCAACGAGTTGATCGACAAGATGTCGGCATTCATGGCGGAACAGCGCGGCATCAAGTTCGAGCCGAAAGAACTGGCCGAGCAGCTGCGCGCGAAAGTGGCCGAGGCCGAACAAAGCCCATGGCTGACCAAGGTCGGCGGCGCGAAAGAGGCGGCTCCCGTGTCCCATGTGCAGGCGGTTACCCAGCAGCGTGAGCAGGCGCAGCACCAGTCTCTCTCCGTCTAAGCATTCTTCATTTTGCCATCCGTGGCGTTATCCTTCGAACTCGCCGTGCTCATGTATCGCGTATACACTCCGCGCGGCTCGCCTTGGATGCCTAACGCCTGACAAAAGCAAGAACGCTTTGCATTTTGCGCATAAGATTGCTGCGGCGCACCGCCCGATTTCCCTTGAAATACCCTGAAAATCCCTGAAAATGGCGGGCAATCACTTCGCCCTTTTCAGGATTTGAAATCATGCCATCCACCCAGCGCGCCGCACCTGCCGATTCCAGCCTTTTCAACACGACCGTACCGCTAGAGACGGGAGCGGGGCTGGCCGATGAAACGGCGGTGCTGGACGCGCTGCTCGGCGCGGTGAAACCCTTCGAGGCATTGCACACGCAAATCCAGACCCATGCGCAGGATTTGGTCATCACCATGCGCGATGCGGGTTCGGGCAGCGGGGTCGAGGCCTTCCTCCACGAATACGGCCTGAACAACAAAGAAGGCGTGGCGGTGATGTGCCTTGCCGAGGCGCTGCTGCGCATTCCCGATTCCAAGACCGCCGACCGCCTGATTCAGGACACCTTCAACGGTGCGGATTGGGAAAAGCACATGGGGCAGAGCGATTCGCTCTTCGTCAATGCCTCCAGCTGGGGGCTGATGCTGACGGGCAAGGTCGTCAACATGGGTGGCATGGCAGGGCAGAAGACCACGGGCATCATCAAGAATCTGGTCAGCAAATGCGGGGAGCCGGTTATCCGCGAATCGCTGAAACGCGCCATGCATATCATCGGCACGCAGTTCGTGATGGGCGAAGACATCGACGATGCGACCTCCCGCGCTGCATCGCTGGAGAAGAAGGGCTACCGCTTCTCCTACGACATCCTTGGCGAAGGCGCGCGCAACCAGCAACAGGCCGATCATTACTATAACGCGTATCTCCATGCCATCGACGTGGTGGGCAAAGGCGCACCGAAGACCGACAATCCCCATGATATGCGCGGCATTTCCGTGAAGCTTTCCGGCCTCCACCCGCGCTACAGCTTGCTACAGGAAGAGCGCTTGGTGGCGGAGTTGCTTCCGCGCCTGAAGACGCTTGTGGTGAAGGCGAAGGAACAGGGCATCACCATCTCCGTGGATGCGGAAGAGGCGAACCGGCTGGACATCGGCCTTGCGGTCTTCGCGGCACTGCTGAACGACCCTGATTTGAAGGGCTACAACGGCTTGGGTTATGTGCTGCAGGCCTATCAGAAACGCGCCTACACGGTCGTCGGCACGTTGGCGGCACTGGCGAAAGCGGCGGGTAAACGCTTGCCGCTGCGTCTCGTGAAAGGGGCGTATTGGGATTCGGAAATCAAATACGCGCAGGTGAACGGCCTGCCTGGCTATCCCGTCTTTACCCGTAAGGAACATACGGATGTGTCCTATCTCGCTTGCGCAGCGCGCATTTTCGAGAATTATGACGCGTTCTTCCCCCAGTTCGCCACGCATAACGCCCTGACGGTCGCCAGCATTGTGCAACTCGCGGCGGGTCGCCCCTTCGAGTTCCAGCGTCTGCACGGCATGGGCGAGAAGCTGCATTCACAGGTGATAGACACCGTGCCCGTGCGCATCTATGCCCCCGTGGGTAAACATGAGGATCTGCTGGCCTATCTCATCCGCCGATTGCTGGAGAATGGCGCGAACACGTCGTTCGTGAACCTGCTGATGGATAAACGCAAGCCCATCCCCGAAGTGCTGGAAGACCCCATCGCCAAGACGCGCCTGACCCATGGCAAACCGAACCCGCGCATTCCCCTGCCCGTGGATTTGTATGGTGATGCGCGCAAGAACTCCGGCGGGGTAGAGCTGGGCTATCGCCCCGAAAAGCTCGGCTGGGAAGCGGAGCTGGAGCGGTATTCCGCCACCGCATGGCTCGCCAAGCCGATGATTTCCGGTTCTGCTGCGCCCTCCGCACGCAAGGAATTGTTCCAACCCGCCGATCTCTCCCGCAAAGTCGGCGTGGTGGAAGAAGCTTCCGCCGCGCATGTGTCGCTGGCGATGGAATCCGCCCATCAGGCCTTCAAGGGATGGAACGCTGAAAGTGTGGACACCCGCGCCGCTGCGCTGGAAAAGGCCGCCGATGTGCTGGAAGAGAACCGTGGCGAACTGGTCGCACTTCTCATGCGTGAAGCGGGTAAGACCTTCTATGATGCCGTGGCCGAAGTGCGCGAAGCGGCGGATTTCTGCCGTTACTATGCCGCCGAAGCGCGCGCCCACATGGTCACCACGCGTTTGACGGGCCCGACGGGTGAGCGCAATACCATCCAGCTTGCGGGACGCGGCGTGTTCGTCTGCATCAGCCCATGGAACTTCCCGCTGGCCATCTTCCTCGGCCAGATCGCGGCGGCACTGGCCACGGGCAATACCGTGGTCGCCAAACCTGCTGACCAGACACCACTGGTGGCGGCATTGGCGGTGAACCTGCTGCACGAGGCGGGTGTGCCCCATGATGTCATCCAGCTTCTGCCCGGCAGCGGCAAGGAAGTGGGTGAAGCGCTGGTGAAGCACCCCCACACCGCCGGAGTGGTCTTCACGGGCTCCACGGCCACCGCACGGCATATCAACCGCACCTTGGCCGCGAAGGATGGTGCCATCGTGCCGCTTATCGCGGAGACGGGCGGCCAGAACTGCATGGTCATCGACAGCTCCGCGCTGCTGGAACAAGCGGCGGATGACGTGTTCCTCTCGGCCTTCGGCTCGGCAGGGCAGCGTTGCTCCGCCCTGCGCGTGTTGTATCTGCAAGAGGACATCGCCGATAAGTTCATTGCGCTGCTTAAAGGCGCGATGGAGCAGTTCACAGTGGGCAATCCTTCCGATTTGCGGATGGACATCGGCCCAGTCATCGACGCTGCTGCGCTGGGTCGCTTGAAAGAACACGTTTCCCATCTCGATTCCATCGGCACGAAAATCGGTGAAGTGCGCATCGCCAATGGCGCGAACGGGTATTACCTCAACCCCGTGGCCTATGAAATCGAATCCATAAAACAGTTGAAAGGCGAGGTCTTCGGCCCTGTATTGCACATCATTCGCTTCGCCGCGAACGCGCTCGACAGAGTGGTGGATGACGTCAACAGCACGGGATATGGCTTGACCTTCGGGATGCAGAGCCGCATCGACAGCACCATCCAGCAGGTCACCAGCCGTATCGAAGCGGGGAATATCTATGTGAACCGCAGCATGATCGGCGCGACGGTGGGCGTGCAGCCCTTCGGCGGTGAAGGCCTGTCCGGCACCGGCCCGAAAGCGGGTGGCCCACACTATCTGCTGCGCTTCGTCACCGAACGCACGCTAACGGTCAACACCGCGGCCATCGGCGGCAATCTGGAACTGCTGCTGTGAGTGGGAATATCGAAAACATCATCGCCGAGGCCATCCAAAAGGCCGATAGCAGCTATTTCTTCGAGAATTACAACAAACAGGCGAAAGCGGTGCTGGCGGCCTTGGTAAAAGAAGGCTTCACCATCACCCCGAAGAAGCCGACGGAGAAGCAGCTGGAGGCGGGCAAAGCGGCGGTGACGCGCGGTCGTGTGCGCCCGTCCGAACTGGTCGAGACGATCTACACCCAGATGATCAACACTAAAGGCTGAGATTTCTTATCGCGGCTGTTGCTGCATCGCGCCAAACACCTGCAAGGCAGGGGAAGCATGCTGCTGGAAGAGCTGCTGCACTTCCGCTTCCGATTTGCCGTTCACCGTCAGCGCGCCGCCCTGTTTCTTCTCGATGGTCAGGAAGAGGTCGTTGTCTTTCAGCGCGCCAAGACCAATCAGGAATTCTTTGATCTGCTTCTCCACCACAGCCACCAGCGCCATGGAATCCTGCGCAGGCGGCAGGTTCACAGGCTTTCCGGATAGGGCGGCGATTTCCGTGCGGCGGGCATCGGCCATCTGCAAGAGGCTGCCCACCAGACCGGCATAGCGAGACAAGCTGTGGGGGAAGTTCTGGGCTTTCCAGGTGAAATCACCGTAAGCCTCCGCAAGAGCGCCTTCAGTGCGGTTCACCGTGAGGTTACCGCTCTGGATGCTTTCGCCGTTCTTATCATGCACGGAAAGGCGCGTGAGGGCGAATTGTCCCTGGAAGGGTTTGTCCTTGTCCATATCCATCGGCACTTTGGCGTAAAGGTCGAGATTCGCGGATACGGGCAGTTCGTAATAGGGGTAATCGGCGATGTAGGATGCGAAGTCGCGGAACAGCACGGCTGCGCCGCTGAACTCGCCCAGATTGTTCAGATAGAAGGCATAGTAGCCGCTGGAGGTGGCGAGGTCTTCGACACCGAAGGAGAGGGTCGCTTCCAAATCCGCGCCGACGGGCTTACCCTGAATCTCGAAGGAATAGTTCTTCCATTCCGCCAGCACCGTGCCATCGGCCTTGGCCATTTTCGCGCCGGTGTCTTTATAGGAGAGCGAGCGGAAACGGCTGATGAGTTCCTTGCCCTGCGGGGTGGGCGCGCCGGTCAACATATTGGCGAAGATGGCGGCGTTCGGGGTGCTATAGCCCAGTTCGATTTTGGCAGGGGAATCGAAGGTGTAATGCACGGGTTCTTTGCCGGATTCGTCGGTGAATTCCTGCGGCAGTTTGACCACAGCGGAGCTGCCGAAGAGGTTCATGGAGAACACCGTATCGCCCTTGGCGCGAAGCTGCACGCCTTCGGTGCGCGCGGGGGTGAAGCCGAAGCTCTGGTAAATCGCCGCTTCCTGCGCGTTGATGGGGATGGTCAGGTCATGGAGCGTGACCGTGTGGTGGAAAGGATAGCCGCCGACGGTATAGGTGAAATCGATGGGCAGTTGCGGCTGGATCTTCGCCAGCGCGTTCTCGGTGCGGTTCTTCAACACCAGCCAGATTCCGGTGTACACCGCCACCACGATGACGAGGATGGCGATGAGCACGATAAGCGCCGTGTTCTTGGCTTTAGGGGCGGCTGGCTGGCGGTATGCGGTGGCGTTCATGGGAAGAACCTGTTGTTTTGAAGGATGTTACACGGAAGAATCTATAGCGGAGGTTGTTTGACCTGTCTAGGTTTTCCCCTTGGGGTGGGCATTGCGGTACGCCTCCATCAGCCGTGCCGCGTCCACATGGGTATAGCGTTGCGTGGTGGTGAGGCTTTCGTGGCCGAGCAGTTCCTGGATGGCGCGCAGGTCGCCACCACCCGCCAATAGATGGGTGGCGAAGCTGTGGCGGAAAGCATGGGGGGTGACGGAATCGGGCAAGCCCAGATACCCGCGCAAGGATTGGATTTGCCGTTGGAACACGGCGGGGGCAAGGGCTTTGCCGCGCAGCCCGAGGAACAGCGGCGTGTCGCTGTCCTCCGCACCACGCAGCAGGGGGCAGGCGCGCTGGTAATCGCGCAAGGCGTCTATCACCTCCGGCAGGACGGGCACGATGCGTTCCTTGCGCCCTTTGCCGCGAATCTTCAGCCCATCCTTGGCGCGGGAAACATCACGGTTGGTGAGCGCCAAGGCTTCGCTGATGCGCAATCCGCAGCCATATAACAACGTCAGCAATGCCCAGTCGCGCTTGGCGACCCATGGTTCGGGGTGGAGAAGCTCGATGCTGTCGACCGCCTTCAGCGAATCCTCCATGGTCAGGGCTTTGGGTAGCGGTTTCTTCACCTTCGGGGCGCGCAAGGCGAGTATCGCGGCGCATTCCACGCCGTATTCCTTATGGGCGAATTTCGCGAAATTATGCAGGGAAGAAACGGCGCGCGCCGTGGAGGTGGGCGTCAGGCCATCACGCAAACGCCCCGCCAGCCAGCCGCGCAGCTCGGTGTGGGTCAGTGCGGCAAGGTGAGAGAGGAAGAGTTCCTGATCGTTCTTGCTTTGCAGATAAGAAATAAATTGGCGGAGGTCATGCCCGTAGGCTTCGAGTGTATGCTCAGAGACACGGCGCACCCCGCGCAGCCAGCCGAGCCAAGCCTCGGTCGCTTTCGCCAGCGCGGTTATGCGAAGGCCTCCGGATCGATGTCGATGAGGGCGTAATCCAGCCGCTGCTCGACGATGCGGGCAAGGAAGGTGAGCATATCCACGCCCTGATGGGGATGGAAGCGGCCTTTGTGGCGCACGCCAAGCGCCAGCACCACATCGCGCTGCATCGTCTCCAGATGCAGACGCAGGATGACGCAGGATTTCACCAGCGCGGTACAATCGGCGAAGATTTCGTCGAACCCTTGCGGCGGATTGGCTTCGGTGTCTTCACAAAGCAGGATGTGCTGGTCGGTACCGAGGCAGGCATCCACCGTGCCGTGATCGATGAAGGCGATGCCGGAATAATGCGCGTCTGGATAGGACGTGTCGTAATAATCGACGTGTTCCGTTTCCATCGCCAGCCGCACCACGTCAAGGTCGAAGAGGCTGACCATATCCACGGTAAGCACCTGCAGAAGCTGTTCGAGGTCGCGGGTGCCAATCAAGCTGATGACCGCGCCATGTACCTGCGCTTGGGTGGATTGGTTATCGCGGCAGAAGCTGACGATTTCGTCGTAGGTGCCTTTCAACGTCTTCAATTCACGCTGCAATCCGGCGACCATGAAATGCTGCAAATCGACCACGCCATCGCCCAGCTCGGT
>Ga0194112_10012526_pt1 | contig 10342 bp, 8 predicted proteins | sample TA2MahC400mmetaG_FD_146191 | JGI IMG/M metagenome (GOLD analysis project Ga0194112, IMG submission 146191) | Freshwater microbial communities from Lake Tanganyika, Tanzania - TA2015016 Mahale Deep Cast 400m | ecosystem: Environmental > Aquatic > Freshwater > Lake | place: Tanzania: Lake...
TCAATAAAACAAAAAGTAGCTGTTTCAGCTGCATTAATGCCTGAGGGATCAGTAAACGCCTATTACTATGGTCAGGACTATGGTCAACTTTCAAAATACCTTGATTTCCTTGTTCCAATGATCTATAAGGGAAATTATGGTCAAAATACAGCATGGATAGGTTCAACCACCAAGTATATAGTTGACCACGCAAATGGGAAACCAGTTGTGGCTGGAATTCAGACATATCGTTCAGATAAAGATCTGACATCACTGTCTGCAGATGAATTGAGGCAGGATATAAAAGCAGCTATGGATAAAGGAGCAGCAGGATATGTGCTGTTCAGACTTGGTCTAATAGACCAGAATTTCTTTAACAGTGACAATTCAGTGGTTCCAAGTGATCCACCAAATGATAATTCAAACAATCTAACACTCGAACAAATACAAATCGCTGCAACAACTGTTAAAAACTATGTTGAAAGCAATGGTAGACTGCCAGAATATGTGCAGATATCTACAAAACAAATTTCAATGCCTCAATTTGCAAAAATACTTATAATAAGTGTTTTACAGCTAGAACAAGGAATAAAAACGCCGATAAAGATTTCAGATATAGGTGCCGCACCTGATCCAAATGGTGATCTTATTGACGGTAACATCAACAAATCCGAGTATTTAGATCTGGCCCAAAGAATTAGAACATTCATGGAATCAGAAGGAAGAGCGCCAAATTATGCAATAAGCTCTTTAGGAAAAATTCGGTTCGAATACCTAGTTTATAATTATGCCAAAATAATAGATTTCTACAAATCAAATCAGCGACTGCCAAATTACACCATTTTCGAGTCATGGAGAATGAACTTTATACCATCCGATTTGGAATTATACCTCAAACCAACAAATAATTGTCAATCAGACAATGCAGCTATAAAAGCACTCGCATCTTCAATAACAAAGGGTTTAAATTTAACCTACGATAAAGCTGACGCCATTTTTAAGTGGGTGAGAGATAACTGTAGCTACACATTTTACTACAACACCAAATACGGAGCAGTTGAAATGTCAAATAGACTGAATGGAAACTGTATTGACCATTCGCACCTTATAGTGGCTCTAGCAAGGGCAACGGGAATTCCCGCGAGATATGGTCATGCACAATGTGAATTCACAACCATGACTGTTGGACATGTATGGGCAGACCTTTATGTAAATGGTAAATGGTATACAGCAGATGCAACAAGTTCCAGAAACAGCTTAGGTTCAATGAACAACTGCAAAATACTCTATATGAAAGGCAATTATATTGAACTGCCTTTCTAATTTTTTATTTTTTTGATTTATCTTCAAATTTCATTCTGAATTTACAAAAATAGATAATATCAAAAATTTTTATAAATATATTTATGCTAATAAAAAATAACTCAAAATTAGCATATATATTGGTTTAAAATCATTTTTAAATGCTTAATAATACCAGAATATAGATACAACACTCAATAAGATTCGTTTTTAAAATTTGAAGATATAAAAAGGTTTTTATTCGTAATAAACCTATAATTCAGAAAATAACTTATTTAAAGAGGAAAATTTAATGAATTAAAGGATTTAGTATACGATTTTTAAAGAAATAAGCTCCGTGAAAAACCAAAAGACCTAAAAAAAGAAAGCCGAGATTTAAACTTAATATCAATATCTACGATCCAGTTTAAAGATGTCTTAAATGTAAAAAGAAGTTATATACTAGCCTTTTTTTCGATAAAAAGTAAAACTCAGCTGATAACTAATTTCAAAAGAAAAAATGAGATCATATTACTATCCAAAACAAGTATTTTCATAAAATAAGCTCTAATTGATGTTAATTTATTAAAAAGAAGAAATATAAGTATACAACCATAATCCATCATTTCAATTCCTTCTGAAAGTGTCTTAATAATAAAAAAAAGCTCTATAATTGTCTTTTTTTGGAAATTAAATCGGAAGATTTATATATGATATGAGGTTGATAATTTCATGTCCAAGAAATGCCCAAAATCGGTTTTTTCAAAAATTGGACACGGAGGCGGTAAAATTAAGCGAAAATTGTTTTTCGCAATGCTTGTAATAACTTGTTTAGCATTGCTTAGCGTAAGCAATGTCTTCGCTACAACAGAAAACCTGAATATACCAGTGAATACAAGTGAAAATATCGAAAACGCAACTCTAAACTCCACCATAATGGAGGATACAAGAGAAGATACAACTAATTCAACACAGAGCAACGAACATTCATATGATACCCAAAATTCAACAACGGCTGCCGGCGGTGAAACTTACGATGATATTCATGGTGTTTGGCTTTGGTCATCAGACATCGGTGATATCGATGTAAACGCACTGAAAAATGCAGGAATAACGGATATTTTTGTTTTTGTAAGGAACACGGATTCTACGTCCACCTACCAGACAATTCTAAACAGTATTTTAGCAAAGCTTGAAGGAACAGGGATAGGGGTCCATGCCTGGATAACCTGTTTCAAGGATGCCAATGGTAACTGGGTTGATCCACAGGGAATATACAGTTACACAGTTCAGCTTCCTTACACTGAAAAATATCAAAGCTGGTATAAAAGCTGGTACAAAAAATGGTACAAGAAAGGGTATAAAAGCGGGTACAAGTACAGAGGACGATGGAGATACAGATGGAGATATTACTGGACTTATTACTGGGCTTACACATGGAAATATAGTTGGGCATACAGAACTGCCTATCGAACAGAAACCAGATATGGCCAGAGTTCAGAACACATAGACAAGCTAATCAACACAATTTCAGAAATAACAAAGAACTACAATATTGATGGAATTCACCTGGATTATGTCCGCTATTCTGGAGTTGGAGAAAACGCTGCATATAAACATCCTGGCGGAACAGAAGCCATAACAAACTTTGTTCAGAAAGTATACAACACTGTTAAAACAATTAAACCAGCAGTAGCAGTTTCAGCAGCTCTTATGCCTGAAAAATCAGTAAATGCATATTACTATGGACAGGACTATGGACAACTTTCACAATATCTAGATTTCCTGGTTCCAATGATTTACAAAGGAAATTACGGACAAGATACAAATTGGATAGCCTCAACAACAAAGTATATTGTTGAACATTCCAACGGAAAACCAGTAATAGCTGGCATTCAAACATATAAATCCGACAGCGCTCCCACAAAACTATCTTCAGACGAACTAAAACAAGACATACAATCAGCGGTAAATAATGGTGCATCTGGCTATGTACTCTTCAGATATGGCTTAATCGACGAAAACTTTTTAAACACCGGCTATTCGGTGGTACCAACAGGCCCACCAGTTGAAGATTCAGTCCAAATAGCATTCGATGAAATTAAAAATGCATCAACTAATTTGAAAGCATATGTTGAAAGCAATGGTAAACTGCCAGAATATGTGCAGATATCCGGAAAACAGATTTCAACGGCCCAATTTCTAAAGATACTCATCATGTGCGTGTTACAACTTGATAAAGGAATTACAACACCAATAGAACTTGAAGATGTGGATGCTGCCCCTGATCCGTACGGTGACTCAATAAATGGAAACATATACAAAGCAGAATACATTGAAATTGCTAAAAATCTGGTTGAATTCATTAATCTGAATGGTAGAGCTCCCAACTATGGAAACAGCTCCTTAGGTAAAATTTCGTTTGATTATCTGGTCTACAACTTTTCAAAGATAATTGACTTCTATATATCAAACAATAGATTGCCAAATTACACAATATTCGAGTCATGGCGAATAGGCAGTGAAACATCACAAATACCCTCAGAACTACTAATATACCTTCAGCCAACCGCAAATTGCCAATCAAAAGATTCAAGGATAATTTCAATGGCAAACTTATTGACTGCTGGCATCACTTCAACTTATGAAAAGGCAACGAAGATCTTTGAATGGGTAAGAGATAACTGTAGCTACACATTCTACTACAACACCAAATACGGAGCAGTTGAAATGTTAAACAGACGGAACGGGAACTGTATTGACCATACACATCTCATAGTGGCTCTAGCAAGAGCAGTGGGAATTCCAGCAAGATATGCTCATGCCCAGTGCGAATTCACCAGTATGACTGTTGGACACGTATGGGCCGAGTTATATGTAAATGGCAACTGGTACACAGCAGATGCTACAAGTTACAGAAACACTTTTGGAACACAAAACAATTGTAAAATACTTTATTGGAAAGGTAGATACGCCGAATTGCCTTTCTAATTTTTTTATTTTTTTAGAGATTCAACAAAAACAAGTAGACATACAAATTGTCCTAAATATTATTCATTTTACAGACTTTTTAAACGAATAAAAAAATAGAACAAGTGCCTTTTATTAAACTCCCATCTAAATGCAGACGATAATTAATATCAATGTTAAATATACCTAGACTAAAGCATTTAAAACCTCTATTTTTTTAAAAAAACCGTTAATAAGAGTTAAATATTATAAAGAAATAGTAAGCAGAGAGCTTAATAATCCTTAATTTCAATTCCTTCTTAAAATGTCATAAATCAAAAAATGAGTTTTATGGTTGTCATTTTTTTAAATTTTAAATCAAAACCTTTATATAAGATTGAAAAAAGATCTTATCTCACCAAAAAATCTAAGTTAATAATTTTTATTAGCTTGGAATAGGAGGCGGTACTTATTAAGCGACAGTTTTTGGTGGCTACACTATTCATCTTTGTTTTAGTTTTAGTTAGCATAAACAGTGCCACCGCATTAGATGACCAGACACAGACAAGTGACTTACAAACTCAAACAACGTTGGATCAGCAAAACACAACTGAAGATCAGGAGCAGATTATTGATAATTCCAATTCAGGTTCCAGTGACGGAAGCGATGTTCAAACATGTTCCACTGTGTCATCAGAAGGTACTGTACAAACCACTGATATTGGAAGTGTTAAGGGCTACTGGGTGTGGTCCAACTACGTAAACTCCCTTGATCCCTGGGCCCTTAAAAATTCAGGGTTTACAGACATATTTGTTTTAACTAAAGGAAGTTCAGGGGAATTTCACTTAGATGACCTCAGAAATGCCATAAACAAATGCTACCCTGCAGGTATACGAGTTCATGCCTGGATTGTGTGTTTCAAGGACCAAAATACTTGGGTTGATCAGACAAACATGGCTTATCAAACCCACATAATCAATGACGAAATTCTTGTGGCAGCAAACGTTCCAAACATCAGCGGAATTCACTTAGACTATGTAAGATATTCAGGTTTAGCCCAGTATGGTCGGGCAGCCTGGCAGCAGCCCGGTGGTGTAGATGCTGCAGTGAACACAATAACTGATTTTGTGGCAAGGGTTCGCAACGCCTTAAATCCAAATCTATATCTCTCAGCAGCAGTGATGCCAGAAGCAAATGGTGGATCTCCAGATGGAACATACTGGAACAGATATTACTATGCCCAGGACTACGATAGACTAGCCGATTTCCTTGACTTCATGGTGCCAATGACCTATGAAGGAAACTTTGGACAGAACACTGCATGGATAGGTAATATGATAGGAATTATTGTCAGCAAGGCACAAAAAGACGTGGCTGGAACTCGAACTCCAATACCTGTATTCGCAGGTCTCTTGAACTACCGTTGCGACAGTAACCCAGAAATGTTACCTCAAGGCGAATTAGATGCAGATATAGCTGAAGCTATTGGTCATGGAGCAAAGGGATACGTGCTATTCAGATATGGAATACCAAGATGGGAATCATACACTGTGCCACATGCATACAAACGAGTAAGGTACAGAGGTTGGTACAAAGTTAGTTACAGGGTACGAATAGGCAAAGGAAAATACCGAAGATACGTATGGAGAACCAAATGGAAACGTGGATGGTTATACAAGTGGCTTTACTGGTATGAAACAAGATGGAAATGTGTACTTACATAAAAAGGCGTCTTTCAAGTTCATAAAAAGGATTTGAGAGATTCCTTTTATTTTTTTTATTTTCTAGATTTTTCATGGAGAAATAAAGATAAAATGTACTTTTCGATCTCAAAACAGAATATTTATAACATATAAAAATAGAAAAGTTTACATCAAATTCCAATTTTGTTTTTTTGGAAGGAGGTATTAGAGTGAAGCAACATTTGATGCTCGCGATTCTGTTAATTTTTGGTGTCGTCCTAGTAGCTATGAATGACGTATCTGCGTTAGAACAGCAAAGTAGTGGAGATGCCCAGAATCAAGTTCAAACAGCTAATACCACAGAAATTCAGACAAATGTGACGAATTCCTCAGAAACCCAAATACAAACGACAAATACACCTGAAAACCAGGTGCAGGCAAATAATTTCAACGCATATAACATAAATGGGGCTCGAGGAATTTGGCTTTGGGCAAGTAATGTAGATGAGATAAGTGGAACTGAACTTCAGAATTCTGGAGCTACAGATGTATTTGTTTTAACTAAGGGAGGTTCAGGTGCCCTGTACTACAGTGCGCTGAGCAGCGCTATAAATAAGCTTTCTGGTACAGGTATACGAGTCCATGCATGGATTGTATGTTTCTATGATACCAGCACCAGTTATCCAGACGGATGGGTCAACGCAGCAGATACAGGTTATCAACAACATTTATTCAACATAATTTCATATATTACAAGAAATTACGGTGTAAATGGAATACATCTTGATTACGTAAGATTTTCAGGGAGAGCAGACAAAAACAGGGCAGCTTGGCAGCAAACTCCCCATGGAAAAGAAACCATAACCTCATTTGTTGCAGGTGTATCCAACCTTGTAAGATCAATCAGATCAGATGTAGCAGTTTCAGCAGCTGTGATTGCTGAAAAAGAACAGAACGCGGATCTTTATGGACAAGATTACGAACTAATGGCTGACCATCTTGATTTCTTTGTTCCAATGATCTACGGGTCAGATACTGGCTGGATAGGTTCAACCACAAGATACATAGTTGATCATGCAAAAGGAAAACCTGTCTTAGCTGGTCTTTCATCATACGACAGTAACTACAACCCAGTGCCTCAATGGGAACTACAACAACGGATAAATGCAGCCATGAGCAACGGAGCAGTGGGATACGTATTATTCAGATATGGATTGCTCAATAAAGTTGTCTACAGTTACATGGGATGGGTTCCCTACGTGAAAAAGAAATACAGAACAAGGTACAGAGTCAGATACCTAGCAAAATATAGGTACAGAGGCAAATGGAGAACTAAATGGAGAACAAAATGGGTTCGTGGATGGAGATACATCTGGGGTAACAGATGGGGAACTAAGTATAGTTACCGCTATATAATTTCATGATCTACGATTAGAATCGCGCGCCCTGAATAGTCCTTGAATGCAGTGTTAAACTAAGTTATAACTCCTTTTTTTTATTTTTTTATATTATTTTTAGGTTGCTGATCTGGATGGTGAGGAAGAAGAAAAAAGCAGATGAAGAAGTGCAGGTTATCAAGTTTTATCAGCTAAATGGCAGTTTCCCAAAACTAAAAAGCACAGCGACCATCAAAAAATCCAAAAAATCCAGGAGAAAACGTGATATAAAATATGAATTGGAAAATACTAAGATGGATATGATTCAATAAGTTCAAGATATCTAATTCTATATTTATTGCCTATAAACGATTATTGATATAAATGTATCTAGAAATTTTTATGAAATCTAGCAATTTTTAAAAATTTCTTCATCAAATTCCATTTTTTTTATCTTTTTTATAATTTTACAAGAACTATTGAGGGGTAATTTTTTATATTCATTGATTTTCATTATTCTTGCATCCAGATTTCTGGCTTCAAGCTCTTCTTCAAGCCAATTTAAATCGAAATTTTGATCAGGACCTATTGCAATAATATCTGGCTTTATTCTCTCAACCACCTTAAACATGTCAGTAGTGCTACCCAAATAAGCCTCATCAACTGGTTTTAACACCCTTACTACTTCCAATCGTTGTTGTTCATCTACAATCGGTATTCTTTTTTTTGCTCTAACTGTAGTATCCCTAGCCACCACTACAACAAGCTTTGCATTCTCTCCCCCGAGCTTCTTTGCTTCTTCAAGATAATATAAATGCCCTGGGTGTATTATATCAAATGTTCCTGTTGCCATTACGATTTTCATGTCTTCACCAATGTTTAATATTTTCTGTACTTAGATAATGATTATTTTACAGATTATCAGATAATGTTGCATATTACAAACTAAATATATTTCTGTAATAAAAAAAATAAACTCTTATATGAGAATATTGAAAGGAATTGGCACAAGCTCATACATTGGAGTGGGAAAAGTAAAGAAAATAGAAATTCATGAGGATGTTCTGGATATAAAAGGAGGAGAAATTGTAGTAGTTCCAAAAGCATCCAGAGACATGCTTTCACACCTTAAAAAAGCAGGTGGTGTTATAACTGATTATGGGGGTTTAACAAGTCATGTTGCCATTGTTTTAAGGGAGTTAAAGATACCCTGCATTGTTGGGACAGGCGATGCGAGTAAAATTTTGGATGATGAAATGATTGTAACTGTTGATGGAAAAACAGGTAATATATATGAAGGTTTTATTGAATTAGAGGAAGAAAGCGAATTTTTGGAATTGCATTACCCTTCCACAAATATAAAGGTGAACTTGAATGTCCCTGAAATCGCTGCAAAAGTTGCTCCCCTTGCAGATGGTGTTGGTTCAATAAGAATTGAGAACACAATTATACACACAGGTAAACATCCATCTATTCTTTTGGAAGAGGGTAAATTAACTGAAACGATTGAGGGGGGTGTAAGAGACATTGTGGATACATTCTACCCTAAACCTGTGTGGTTCAGGACTTTTGATATTCCCACAGATGAACTTATACATTTGGAGGGTGGTGATTGCGAACCAGAAGAACACAATCCCCTTTTAGGGCTTAGAGCTATAAATAAAGACCTTAGAGATATCAAAATATTAAAAGCTGAATTTCAAGCTGTAAAAAATATTTTAGAAGAAGGTTACTACAATTTAGGGCTCAAGATACCATTTATAAGAGATATATCAGAATATGTGAAGGCAAAACAGATCCTAAGGGAAGTGGGTTTAAGACCTCACAAAGATCTAAGTGTTGGTGCATCCATTGAAACCCCTTCTGCAGTTTTTACCCTGGATGAGTTTATAAATGAAGGAATAGATTTTGCATCCATTGGTATGAGCGATTTGACCATGTGCTCTTTGGCTATAGATAGGAGAGGGGTGAAAGTGGCAAAACACTTTAATGTTATGCATTTTGCAGTTTTAAAGATGGTAAAGATGATAATAGAAAAATGCAATCAATATGGAATTGAAAGCTGTATATGTGGTTATGCAGCATCAGATCCACGTATAGTCAAAAAACTGGTTGAATTTGGTATTAGTTCCATTTCCACAAATCCTGATCAGATCTTAAAGATGCGAAAATTCGTTGAAAATGTGGAAAATGACATCATAATGAAGGGTTTCCGTAAAACATGATTTATAACCCTCAAAATCAAATAAAATTTTAATTTTTTTAATCATTAGAAAACATTTTAACTTTTTATACGTGTTTGTTACACAGATATTATTATGAATAAGTGGGATAGAATTGAAATTAAAAGGAAGATGGCAGCGGAAGAACTTGATCAGAGGATCAAGAAGCTGGAAATGAGCTTGAAAGTTTTGAAAAGGCTTCATTTCACAAAAAAACAGGTATATTGGAGATTCAGTGGAAGTTGCAGCCTCAAAATCGGGTGTTACCAAAAGAGTGGGGTACATATGGCAGAAAAGATCGAATGAAGAAGGTTATGAAGGATTAATACCTTGATATGCTGTGGAAGGCCATCCAAACTTACTGATGAGCAAAAAGGCAATTTAAAAGAAATTTTGAATGAAAGAGATGATCGGACCACCAAGGAAGTTGGAGTTCTGATCAAGGAGAAATTATAACACATTTTATAACAAATTTAACTTTTAAAGCACGTTTACATGAAATGAATGATTATCAAGAGGAAATTGAAATCCTTGATAAAATTATTAAAATGCACCCCAAAGACAAAATTCTTGTTTCAGCGCTGATACTTAGAGAAAACGCTCTATGTGATCTAGGAAACTTACAGGAAGGGATTAAATATTTTGATAAAGCACTTGAAATAGATCCTGAAAATAAAATTTCATTTGAAAACAGAAAAAACACTATGGATGAACTTAATTCTTGAAAATATAAATAACTGAGCACAAAGATTTTATTAAATATATAATTAGATTCTTATAAGTTAATTTAATAATTTAATTTTATATGCAGTTACAAATCAGTTTTTTATTAATTCATATTCGACCTCTTAA
>Ga0194112_10012533_pt1 | contig 10338 bp, 7 predicted proteins | sample TA2MahC400mmetaG_FD_146191 | JGI IMG/M metagenome (GOLD analysis project Ga0194112, IMG submission 146191) | Freshwater microbial communities from Lake Tanganyika, Tanzania - TA2015016 Mahale Deep Cast 400m | ecosystem: Environmental > Aquatic > Freshwater > Lake | place: Tanzania: Lake...
AAAGCAAAAAATCTCTAAAGAGCGGGTGATACTGGTAGACGGGCTCTTCATGAATACGCTTCTCGGTAAAGTAGTGGGCTTGGCTTAAACTGTCGAGAATTCGGCGTGCATTCGGGAGACCCGTTAGGCCTTCTGCCATTTTTATTGTCATCCTGGGCAAAAAAGCTGTCTTAAGGAAAAATTCCTGGGTCTCCGCATTGGTCTTATTAAATAATTCATTTCCAAAATAACCAACGATCTCATCAGGGGTGAACCTTCCAAGGGCCTTAGGTTCAATTACTTTTCTCTCCACGCTCTCAAGCATCATCACCAGCCCGGCCGCCCACCCATCAGCTGCCTTGTGAATAAGAGAGGCCGTTTCTTTTGTTTGTTTCTCTTGGGCTCGCAGTCGGATGATTTCCACCGATTCCTCAAGCGTCAAACGGAGGGCGTCCCACCTGAGAATTTCCATCTGATGATTGACATGCAACCTTATTAGACCTGGAGGAGGTTCTGTTCGGCTGATCAGAATCATGTTAACCCCTTCAGGAAGTCTCGATATTCCATTGAGGATGATTTCATGAAGGGGTGAATCTGACGGGATCTCTTGATAGTTATCGAAAACAAGAATAAATCCCCCCCTTCCCCCCTTATTCAAATCCCCCCTTTTTCCCCCCTTTTCTAAAGGGGGGGATGGGGGGATTCTCTTTCGGAAAGGGGGGTGAGGGGGGATTAAACGACTGGAGAGGTTTTCAAAATATCGAAGTGTAAATGTTGAAAGGCCCTGAAGATATTCCGGGGTAAGGAGAGGAAGGGGTCTTCGAAATCGAGGAGAAGCCCTTTTGGCGGCCTGACCTAAATAGTAAAAGAAGGTCGCAGGATCTGAATCGCCTGCATCGATCTGATACCAAAGGCTGGGAGTTTTGCGCTCCTGGAGGTAACTGGCAACGAGAGTGGTCTTCCCACAGCCAGGAGGTCCAGAGATCCAGACCACTGGCTGTTTTCGCATTCGGTCTAAGAGACCAAACAGCCGTTTCCTGGGAAAAACTCCCTTGAGGACAGGAGGAGATACCTTGCTCATCCGACAGCAATAACCTCCTTACGCCCTTCTTTTTGCGGTATGGTACAAGTCTATAGAAAACGAATAAAAGAGTCAATGTGTTTGTGATTGGGCCCTCTTTACCCCGTTAGAAAACCCCCACTGCTTGAATCGTTAGAAATTTTTCATTATAAAGCAGAGAGGCTGGTTTCGATGATCTACTTCTAACGGGGTTTACACAGACCTTTTTATCAAATAAGATTAAGCATAATATTTTAAACCTTTGAAGCGGCTATCGGACGATCAGGTGATCAGGTAGTAGATATCAGGATACTGGGATATCAGGTCAGACGAAAAACGGTAATTCTTTATCTGAGATCCTGGTACCCTGATATTCTGCATCTCGGTACGAGTCGATTCCGACCTGATACCCTGGTAACCTGATGTCCATCATTTTCAGCAAAAAACATTGATTAGTTTCAAACCCCTAAACTGCTTCGAAAAACAAGTATGACTGTTCGACAGATATTAACCCGTGACTTCATTCTCAGTTTCTTTGCCCAGGTTGCCTTCTCCTCTGTCTTCTTCATACTCATCCCCACCATTCCCATCTACCTTCAGCAACTTGGATCCACGGAGGCGGGCATAGGAGTCCTGGTAGGAGCGCTTAGTGTCTCCTCGCTCGTGCTCAGGCCTTTCATCGGAAGGGCCCTTCTCAAAGGCGGGGAGAAAAATTTTATGATCGCCGGAACCCTTCTCTATGCCATCTCCTCAGCAGGTTACCTGTTTGCCAAACCCTTCTGGCCTTTCTTTATCGTCAGGGTACTCCAGGGAATCGGTTTGGCCCTCTTTGCCACCTCCTCTTTCACTCTGGTTACAAGGATCAGCCCGGCAGCACACCGGGGCCAGAGTCTCAGTTATTTCTATCTTGCCATCAACATCGCCTTTGCCCTGGCCCCCTCTTTTGGAATGGCCCTCATCAACCATTTCAAATTCTTCGTTCTATTTATCGTTTGCGCGGTTCTATCCCTGGGCTCCCTCTTTATCACCCTTAAATTAAGGAGTGAGGAGGTTGACTCATCGGATAACCGATCCGTAAAAGATCAACCCCTCTTGAGTCGGGAAGCCCTTCCGCCAGCGATCATGGCATTTTGGGGAAGCTTTATCTGGGGTGCAGTTACCGCCTTCTTCCCTCTCTTTGCACTCCATCATGGGATTTCCAATCCCGGCCTCTTCTTCGCGGTCCTTGCCATCACCCTGATCTCTGCAAGGGGTTTGGGAGGAAAGATACTCGATCTTTACTCAAGAGAGAGGGTTCTCTTTCCCTGTCTGATCGCACAGATCATTGCCATGGCCCTTCTCGCCTTCTCCTCAAGCCTTCCGATGTTCTTTCTGGTCGCTGTGATCTGGGGGCTGGGCAATGCCTTTCTCTACCCCACTCTTGTGGCTTACGCCATTGACCTTTCGGGCTCCTCTCACGGGCCGGCCATCGGCACTTACACGGCCTTTTCCGACTTTGGAGCAGGTGCAGGAGCAGCGATTATGGGAGTGATCCTCCAGTTGACCAACTATCCCATCATGTTTCTCTGCCTCTCTTTTACGGGAGGTCTGAATCTCTTCTACTTATATTTCTTTGTCATTAAGGGGAGGAAGCGATATGCCCATCTATGAATATCGATGTGAAGAGTGCGGAAAAATATCAGAGTTTTTAGTGATCCGGACGGATGAGAAATCTATTCCTCTATGCAAACGGTGCAAAAGCAAGAAGATGACAAGAGTCCTCTCCAGAGTGAGAGTCATCCGTTCCGAGGAGAGTCGGATGGAAAGCCTGGCCGATCCATCGAAATGGGGCGACCTGGATGAGAAGGATCCCAAGAGCATGGCCAAATGGATGAAAAAGATGGGCAAGGAGATGGGCGAAGACATGGGTGAAGATGTGGATGCGATGGTGGAAGAGGCGATGGAAGAAGAGAGGGGAGCCGGATCACCAGAAGCCCCCGAAGATTAATCACTCGTTTAATCTTTCATTTTCGTTGATTTTTTCTATCATTTTGGTAAACTTCTCCCCAAAGACTTCACCTATAGCTAATTTAATCAAAATATAGACAATTAGGGCTCGTAAGCCAAAACCCAATATATCTTGATTTCTTATCTTGTTTCGCAATGGAGATATCATCATGGTCATCCCAAAACATTTCACTACAGAAGGACCCTGGAGGCATCCTGGAGGGAAGCTTCTTCGGTCTGGGCCTAACACTTTGACTGATGCAGAATTATTGGCAATCATCATTTCCTCCGGCTCGCCCCATAAGCCAGCGGAACAGATCGCTCAGGAACTCATTGAGAAATTTGAGTCATTCCGGGGGTTGGCGGAGCAGGATGTAAAAGAATTTATGAAGATCAAAGGTCTAGGCCAGGTTAAACTGTGTCGAATTGCAGCCGCCTTTGAGATAGCCCGGCGGATTGTTAATCAGGTATTAGAGGAGCAAAGCGAATGATACGCCGGATCTCCAATCCCTATGAGAAGATAGCCCGTAAGACAGAGCGGACTAATAATCAAAAACTGGTTCAATGGATGAATGAAATCATCCAGGGAAAAAACCTTCATTTGGGTATTGTGGAGCAGGAAACAAGTGGATCTGATCGGAAACAGCCTGATATTGTGATTAAGAAACGCCCCGGAAGTGAAGAGATTCTTTGTGTAATTGAATTGAAACCGCCTGCCTTCCTCGACCCCCTCAGTGAAACCGAATTGATGGAGCCGGCAAGAATCAAAGCCTCAAAGCGTCAGGCGCCTTATTTTTGTACTTCCAATTTTAGGGAACTGGTCTGGTTTAATACCGAAAAAGCTAACCGGATGGATTCTTTGGAGAAACAGATTGTCCAGCGCTATACACTTTCTTCCATGACCGATCCAAACACCATCGAAGAGCCAGGAATTAAGAGTGCGATCTACCGAGGGATCGAAAGATTTCTTATTGATCTGGTCGAAATATCCACTGGCAAGAAAGCTGAGCCCAAGCACCCCATTGATGAAATATTAGTTTACCGACTTCAAAATACGATCAAGACTCTTTCTGTCTATTACAAACAAATAATCGAGGAGAAGGTCAAAGGGGATCGAAAGTTTTCAAAACAACTTCAAAGCTGGTTTATCGAACAGGGATGGAGCTTCTCTTTTCAGGATCAAGATTACAACAAGGCAGCACGTCAGACAGCTTACCTGTTGGTCAACAAGATTCTTTTTTATAGCGTTATACAACCGATTCGGCGATTAGACCCCTTAGAAATTCCCAAGAGTCTTAAAAGCGGGGGGTTACTTCAATCCACCCTCCAGGGCTTCTTCAATCTGGTTCTCAAGATTGATTATGAAACGATTTATTCGACTGACTTTATCGATCAGATTGCGTTTCCTGATGTTGGAGATGTAGTGGAGGAGATTAAGGAATTAGTGGAGGTCCTCTCGAAGTATGATTTTTCGAAGATTGGATACGATGTCATTGGCCGAATATTTGAGAAACTTATTCCCGATGAAGAACGCCATATCCTCGGGCAATATTTTACCAATCCGGATGTGGTGGACCTCATACTTAGATTCTGTTTAAAGCATGAGACGGACAAAGTTCTTGATCCAGGGTGCGGAGCAGGAACTTTCCTTGTTCGTGCTTACCAACACAAAAAACTGATGAACCAGCGTCTAACCCATGAAGAAATCCTTAAGACCATTTGGGGCAATGACATTGCCAAATTTCCAGCGCATCTGACCACTATCAATTTAGCAATCAATGACCTTCGATCGGACGAGAACTATCCCAGAGTTATTCAAAAGGACTTTTTTGATCTCTTGCCGGACCGGGTCGAATTTTCCCTTCCTGAAGCTTGGCGGAGAGTCCAGATCAAAGGGTTAGGGAAAATCGAGAAAGTTTTGGAGCACCCTCGGTTTTTTAACTGCATTGTGGGCAACCCGCCTTATACCCGGCAGGAAGAGATCGAAGATATCCAGGAAAAGTCAGAGGGCTATAAAGATCAACTCATCAAGAAAGCCTTGTATCTCGATGGAAAAACATTTGCTCAAATCTCAAAAAGGGCAGGAATCTATGCCTATTTTTTCATCCATGGAACGAAGTTTCTCCAGAATGGTGGTAGATTTGGTTTTATCGTCTCCAATAGCTGGCTTGATGTGGACTATGGGAAAGGGGTGCAGGAGCATTTCCTTTCCCAATATAAAATTATCTCCATTATTGAATCCAAAGTGGAGCGCTGGTTCGAAGATGCGGATATCAATACCGTCATTGTCATCCTTGAAAAGGCCTCTGGAGATAAACTTAAAAAAGAGCGGGATGAAAATTTAGTCCGGTTTGCTTACCTTAAGAAGCCACTTCGCCACTTCATCCCTCTTGCAGAAAGTATGTGGGAAAAAGAGGTGGGCCGGCTTGAAGCCATTGATAAACTTATTAAGAACATCCTGGGACACACATCCTATTATGAAAATGAGGAGTTCCGCATCTACCCAAAAAGCCAGAGGGAGCTCTGGGAAGAGGGTTACGATTCCGAAGAGGATAAATATGTTGGATCAAAATGGGGAAAATATCTCAGGGCACCTGAGATTTTCTTTACGATATTGGAAAAGGGTAAAGGTAAACTTATCCCATTGAAACAGGCAGCAAAGGTACGGTTTGGTATTAAAACTGGAGCAAATGAATTCTTTTACCTTACAGAAGAACAGATCAACAAATGGAAGATCGAGAAAGAGTTCTGGATGCACAAGGATGGGCAAGGTCAATGGGTGCCCAATTATGTGATCAAGAGTCCACGGGAATGCCACTCAATCTTGGTTAAATCCGAAGATTTGAAATACCGGATCCTCATGATCCATAAAGATAAAAAAGCGCTTAAAGGGACAAATGTCCTTAAGTATATCGAATTGGGTGAGAAGAAAGGCTACCATAAACGCCCCACCTGCGCCAGCCGAGAAAAGTGGTATGATGTTGGAGACCAAATACCTCCGCCATGCTTGTGGTTTAAGGCTTTTAACGACAGAGTTGTCTCGCCTATAAACTCCGTTGGGTTTTTTGCAAGTGACCGTTTTTACCCAATTTATCCAATAGAAGGAATCGACGAGATTGTTCTTGGAGCTTTACTCAACTGTTCACTTCAAAGTCTATTAGTGGAATTATCTGGTAGGGTAAATCTTGGCGAAGGGGCATTGGATAACATGACTTATGAGGCTGCCGCAATGTATATCGTTGATCCAAAAATTGTTAGAGGATCAATAGCAACAGACTTAAAAAAGGAAATAAAGAACTTAGGAAATTATCAAATAAGGTCAGTTTTTGATGAATTTGGAGGTATCACCAGCATTGATAACTTAGAAAATTCACGAAGGTCCATTGATAAACTTATAATGGTTGACATTCTTGGCCTTACAGAGGAAGAGCAATTAGAAGTTTATCAGGCTGTTATTGACCTTGTAAAGACCAGATTGGAGCGTGCAAAGAGTCTCAAGAAAATAAAAAAGACGAAAGAAGGTATCGACATAGATTCCTTAACTCAGGATGTCTTAGGCCGGATTGGAGAGGCAAACCTGGTTACTTTTTATAAAAGCCATATTGCCGCAGCTTCATGCCTCAACATAAACCTTCCCGAACGAGTAGGAACTATAGAAATAGAAAAATCTCTTTTTGGGTGGAGGTTGAAAATCGGAAAAAAAGCAATAGATTGTCCGAGTGAGGCTCATGCCCGGTACTTACGTGTTTTCGCAGAAATGGGTTGGGATAAGGCCACGATTCCAAAAGACAGTGATTATCTTGCTACAATCATCGATCAATGGGAGAATCTTTTTAAGGCCGTAAAGGCAACCCTGGAAGAATATACTTCTTCAATCCTTCAAAACAAAACACGAGATATGCTGATACATAGAGTTTGGGCAACACTTCGTGAAAAAATGCATCAAGATCTCGAATGATATTGGTTGGATTAGTATGTAACCTTGCACCAGCGGGGAAATAGCCCAATTTGAGTGGAGGAAATCATGGGCAAGGTTGATGAAAATCAGAAGGATTTATTCGGGGAATTAACTCCAGCTCAAAGGTGGGACACTGGAGTTATTAAGCGTGCAATTGATGAGCTTTTAATCCTTGCGAAGAAATACCATTCCAGCCAATCCTATTGGGAATTAATGCGCTTCATTGCCAACTTCCGTTCCTACTCGCCATTTAATGCGATGTTAGTACATATCCAGATGCCTGGTGCGAGATACGCTGCTCCACCTAACCGCTGGGTTAAAAAGTATGGTCGGGAAATTAAGTCGAATGCACGCCCCCTTGTCATTCTTAAACCCAAAGGTCCTGTCATGTTTGTTTTCGATGTTTCGGACACAGAAACGGGGTTAAACCCCAAACCTTTACCTCCAGAGGTTGAAAGACCCTTTGAAGTTCGACATGGAAATGTAGGCGGCGAACTCGAGCAGACCATTGAGAACGCAAAGCGCGATGGTGTCCAAATTCTTTTACAAAAAGAAGGCTCCCAGTCGGCAGGATCGATCATTAGGAAAGAGAATCGGAGTTCCCCAGAGCCACTGTTTTTCCAAACAGGCAACGACAATAGAGGTAATCCAGTTTATATCACAGTTCCTACTCGCTATATCCTTCTCGTTAATGAAAATCTTAGTCGGGAGGCCAGATACGTAACCATTGTGCATGAACTGGCACATTTATATTGTGGACACTTAGGCACTCCGGACAGCAAGTGGTGGCCAGACCGACGTGGATTACCCCTTGATGTTAGGGAGTTTGAGGCTGAGTCATTGGCATATCTGATCTGTACACGTCTCAGAATTGACAATCCGTCTGAGGAGTACCTTTCAAATTACGTGAGGGAAAAGAAAAAAGTTCCAAACATAAGCCTCGAATGCATCATGAAAGCCGGCGGATTGATCGAGGATATGGGTCGCAGACATCTTAAACCCCGTAAGGATGAAGAGGGGTAGTTCAAGCGCCCTATAAAATAATTGTAAAGTAATTGGGGACGGGCTCCTATTTTTTCAAGTACCGCATGGGCCTTGGGGGAAAAGAAACTGAAGAGGTGGATGATTGACTCGAGAGGAGCTTTTTGAACTGATCGCTGAAGTCCAGCAACACCAAAGTGAACTGGACGATGTTGAAGTAAAATCAGCCCGAGGTGGAACACCGAAGCGACTGTTTGAATCACTCTCTGCATTTGCCAACCGTTCAGGCGGGGGCGTCATGTTGTTTGGAGTGGACGAAAAGCAAGGGTTTAATGTCGTTGGTGTTGGCAATGCAGATCAGCTCCAAAGAAAAATCAGTGATCTGGCATCCTCTGAGATGGAGCCTCCCTCACGACCTGAATTTACTGTCGAAAACATCCATAACCAAACAGTGGTCGTTGTTGAGGTTTCAGAACTTTCTGCAGATCAAAAACCATGTTTCTATAAACCGGCTGGCTTGAAAAATGGCGCATAGGTGATAACCTTAATGCTGTTTTGAAAGAAACGCACCGCCTTGCTGCTCAGTGCCAGTCATGCGATGAAGACACTGCTTGCTATGCTTGCCTGAAAACGTACGACAACCAGTTCTGTCATCACTTGCTAAAAAGGGGGCCAGTTGCTAGGTTTCTAAATGAATCAGGAATCGCTTTCCTGTAGAGACGTCGGGGGGCATTAGCAAAAAGGTAAAATAAAGTTTTCGTCAATTTGTGGGGGACGTAATTGAAACTTGACACTCAGGATTTTGAGAGAAAAGTCTCGGTGGTGAACCTAATCTGTTGTATTATTTACAACACATGATGTAAACCCCGTTGGTTCTTATGAAGAATCAAACCTTTGTAGTGTATGTAGATGAATCAGGAGACGAGGGATTTTCATTCGGAAAAGGAAGTTCGGATTGGTTTGTGCTTTCCGGGGTGATCACAAAGAAGGAAACCGATTCTGATACCGTCAAACTGGTTGACCGCGTTAGAGTTCGCCTGGGAAAGCCAGAAAAGAAGCCTCTTCATTTTAGAGATCTTAAACATGAACAGAGGTTGCCTTTTGTCGGAGAGATTAACCAGGCAAGAATTCGGATCGTTTCTATTCTGATCCATAAACCTTCTCTCCGGGAATCAGAGAAATTCCATGAGCGTTACAGGCTTTATTATTATGCGGTTCGTTATCTCTTGGAAAGAGTCTCATGGTGTTGTCGAGACCATAAGCTCCCAATCGACAAAGGTGATGGAAGCGCCCAAATCATATTCTCAAACCGATCGGGGATGTCCTTTCAAGAAATGAAAGACTATCTCAACCTCCTTAAGGAACAAACCCGTCTATCCGATGTTAGGATTGATTGGAATGTAATCAGAACAGATAACTTCATAGCTTATTCACCCGGGAAGAAAATGGGTCTTCAGATTGCGGATGCTGTGGCAAGTAGTGCTTACTATTCGGTTCAGCCGTCACAACATGGCTATACGGAAGACAGGTATATTCGAATGCTAAAGCCAGTCCTATATCATCATCGTGGACAGTATCTTGGATATGGTTTGAAGTTCTGGCCGAGGGAAGTTCACGGGTTGTTGCAAAGTGATGAAAAAATGGAGTGGATAAGATCAGATTTCAAATAAAAAAGCAGGTTCTGGGTCTCAGGATCCCACCCACTTAGGGCTGCCATCCTCACGGACGACCTGAGAATAATCCCACGCACACCTGCCATTGTCTTTATACGCTTTGGGTAAGAATTTGTCAAGATATTTTACAAAGCTTTATAGATAGCTGAAAGGAGACAAGGGGAAATAATTGGAAATTGACACTTTTGTCTCTTGGGCAAAACCCAGAAAAATGAAGGAGCTTGATCTGTATAAAGACTTCAGGGATGTTCATGCGGAGCGTGCCTGCGTGCATTAAGCATCAGATGCAATCCATAAAAAGTCAATTCGTTTCCAATGCGCCTGCCTGCGGTAGGTAAGGAATGCGGAATTTGATAGGATCGGGGCAATGATATCATTCGGGGTCATTGAGTTTCTCCAGTGCACGAGCGAATTTTTACAATTGTTCCCCGGTGAGTTTTTGCCCTTTGAGGGTTCTAAAAACTAACGGCAGTTTAGCGACGATATTCCTGTCTGCAAGCAAATCTTCAGGAATGCGACCAGCGTCTGTTCGTGCGATATCAAAGAACTCTAACCATTCTTCACTTCCTTCCTCGATCCCCAAGCATTTTGCATAGTGAGCCAATTTTTCTCTTGATTGTGGGGGTGGCAATATTCCCCTCTCTATTTTACTGATATTTCCGGGGTCCAATCCATTTTCCAGACAAATCATTTTAACATTT
>Ga0194112_10012538_pt1 | contig 10336 bp, 6 predicted proteins | sample TA2MahC400mmetaG_FD_146191 | JGI IMG/M metagenome (GOLD analysis project Ga0194112, IMG submission 146191) | Freshwater microbial communities from Lake Tanganyika, Tanzania - TA2015016 Mahale Deep Cast 400m | ecosystem: Environmental > Aquatic > Freshwater > Lake | place: Tanzania: Lake...
TGGAGAGTGGGCCTATAAGCCGAACTATACGCCCGAATTTCGCCGCATTTCGAGCCGAACGGGCGCTGTAACTCTGCAACTAGTGCCGTTTCCCGCCGGGCCTCGTGAGCGGCTGTCTACTGCCCCCGTCTTCGACGTGGATAGGGAGCACTCCTCCCACGACCTCGCCACCTGGCGAGGTCGTCCACGCTTGGGTGGGAGGTCGCCGGTAGTAGGTCCTCGCCCGACCTCGCCTTCGGCGGCCTCCCCCCAGCAAAGGCGGAACGGGCGACATGACCAAAGACGAAGCACGCAAGCGTAGCGTCAAGGAAGCAGTCGCGGGCGACCCACCGACCCGGTACGCCCAGGTTGGGCTGAAGGGGGAGGGCCGACGCGAGAAGACGGGCCACAAGTTCCTCTGCCCCTTCCACGCCGACACCGACCCCAGCTTGCACATCTACAACGACGGCAGGTTCAAGTGCTTCGGCTGCGAAGCCGAGGGCGACATCTTCGACTTCGTCGGCAGGCTCCACAACATACCCACGTTCTCGGAGCAGCTCGCCTTCGCCGGTGACGCCCTGGGGATCGCGCCTCCCCCGGACGCCCCGAAGGTCGAGCGTCGGCGCAAGGTTGGTGAGAGGCACTGGAGCATCCTCGACGCCCAGGGCCAGTACCTCGCAAGTCACTACCGCGCTGACTACTCGGACGGGTCGAAGCGGATGTGGTGGCAGGTAGGAGACTCGAACGGGCTCGGGGGGCTGGACCCTAACGTCTTCCCGCTTCACGGTACGGCCGACTTGGTCGCGCTCGACCGCCCCTCTACGGTCGTGGTGGTGGAGGGAGAGAAGGCCCGGGATGCCGCCCAGGCCGCCGGACTGATCGCCCTCGGGACGTTCGGCGCTGGCACGACACCGAGTGAGGAGGCACTCAGCCACCTGGTGGCCCACGAGGTCCTACTGTGGCCCGACAACGACGACGAGGGGCGGGCGCACATGGAGCGGGTTGCGAGGGTCCTCGGCGCCCTGGAGGTGCCGTGCAGCATCATCACGTGGCCTGACGCGCCGCCTAAAGGTGACGCCGCCGACTTCTTCGAGAAGCACACCCTCACCGACTTCGAGGCGCTTCCTCGACAGGCCCATAGTCCCCAGCTGCAGGTACTGGAGTCGGAGTCCCCTCCGCCGCCGGACGCCTACCTGGACCCGATCGCGCACTTCGTGAGACAGGCCACCCCGAAGGCCGGGTGGATTGCCGACTACATCCGGTACGCAGCTCCCTTCTCGGAGTGTCCGGAGCAGTTCCTTCTGGTTGGGGCCCTCACTGCCCTGTCGGTCGCAGCGGGCACATCGGCGTTCATGCTGTGGGGCGACGAGCGGCTACTGGCGAACACCTACTTCTGCCTTGTAGGCCCGCAGTCCATACCGCGCAAGTCAACCGCACTCCGAACCTCCAGGCGCCTTGTGGAGGAGGCCATCGCCGGCCCCGTGGACGCAGAGGGGGAACCGACGTCCATCAGCATCAGCGAGACCGGCAGCGACGAAGGCATCCTGGAGGAGATCGCGGCGAAGCCTGCAGGCGTCCTCTGGTGGAGCGAACTGTCGGCAGCTCTGGCGCAGTCCCAGAAGCGTTACAGTGGCGGTCTGAAGCAGCTACTCGCCGAACTCTTCGACGCTGCGGGCCAGGCCCGCACGCACAAGGTCCGCGACGCGGCCAAGACGATCCGGGTGGAGAACCCCTGCCCGCACGTCCTGGCGGCCACGACGATCGCCTGGCTCAAGCAGCAGGTGGGGGAGTGGGATCTCTACGGTGGGTTCCTCTCGCGGTTCTGTTACGTCTTCGGTGAGCGCAAGAGCAAGAAGCTCCCCATCAAGCCAGAGCACAACGCCGATCAGCGGCGGGAGCTGATCGGTGGACTGCAGAGGATACCAAGGGAGGCCGGGGAGCTGGCAGGCACTCCGTTCCGCCTCGGGGCCGAGGCCGAAGCAGCCTACTGCAGGTTCTACGATGAGTTCGAGGACCGTCCGGAACTGAGAGCCAGTGACGCCGTGGCTTCCTTCGCCTCGCGGCTCACCACCTACGTCCTCAAGGTTGCGATGCTGTACGAGCTGGCCCTCGACCCCGCAAGTCGGGAGGTCAGGCTGGCGGCATGGGAGCACGCGGTGGGCTTTGTGGAGATGTGCTACTCGGGCGCCATCCGCATCCTCGAGGAGATAGACCGCGGCGGCGATCCCGAACTCAACCGGGTGGTGCGGGTCCTACGCGAGGCGGGGCCGGGAGGCATCGGCTGGCGTGAACTCATGAGGGCAGTGCGCATCAGGAAGGACCGGCTGGAGCCGATCGTCACCACGCTCGGCGAGGCCGGCATGCTCCAGGCGTGGATGGTGAAGACAGGCGGGCGTGACGCGCGGATGCTGCGGTATGAGCCAAGATGACTTGCGTCCTTCCGTCACGAACACTGTGACGGAACTCGGGACAGAAGGCAGAGGGCGATGCGTGGCTGCTAGCCTGTTCAGAGCGTGAGAACCAGAGAGAGAAGGTGCTTCCGTCCTTACGTCACGACGAGGACCACAGTCCGAGGCTGGAGGACGGCTCAGAGAGGGAGGCCTGCGTGACGGAAGTGACGGAAGTCGATTTCGGCACTAGAACGCGTCCACGGGCACCGAGCGGCGACCCTTCCGTCGGGACGTAAGTGCGGACCGAAGCGACGGAAGGGTCTGTGGGAGTGTCGCCCGACCCGTTGCTGGGAAGAGCGGATAACAGGAAGGTGGGCAGGGAGGCGCCAGACTCACAGCCCCGCTGCTCCCCGCTCCGGGAACCACTGGAACCACCAACACTGGGCCCTGCCCCGCCGAACGCCGTGAACTGGTCGCGAAGTTGCGCGGAACCCGTTGCCGCGGTTGCCGGACGGGGACCGATGCCAGAGCGTCGTGTGCAGAGGGTGAGCACGCGCCAGAGCATCGCGACAAGCAACGACCGCCGGGCAACCTTGGCCCTTCTGCCACCTTGCCCGGCCTGTCCCCAACTGGGCACCGCGGCCCCGCGCGTAACTGACGGTTGGTGGCCGAGATCATGTACTGCGCTCTGGTGGAACTGGTGGCTCCTTGGGGGCGGCCGGGCCGGTGCGGCCACTGGGCCGGATCGGCCCGGATGGTGTAGAGGCGCCCAGCCGCACTACGCCATCGCTGGCGCCACGGAGGTCGGGGACCGAAGCCGTCTGCTCTCGCCCTCTCCGCAGACCTGCTCCAGTGTCCCAGGGCTAGGCCGGTTTGGCCTGCCGCGCTCAGGCCCTGCGGTGTTGCCGACGCCACTCACGGTGGCTGTCAGCCACCCGGTGCTGGGCGTCCCGCAAGTGACCGGTGAGCTCCGACAGCCGCGGAGCCAGGCCTTCTGCCACTCGTGCGTTGGCTTCCGCCAGGAGCGCTCGCAGTGCCGGGGCCGCAGCCTGCAGCCACGGCACCGCACCCCGCGGGATGGCGTGGTTGTACAGGGCGCGGAGTACGTACTGCAGCCCTCGCCTCAGCCCGGGCACTCTCGCGCCAGCTATCCGCATGGTGGGAAGCCCGACGCAGCGCAGCAGTTTCTGTTCGCCCAAGCCTGTGTCCGTGAGTCGACGGAGCACCGACCTCACGTCGTCGCTCAGAATGCTCCCCCGGGTCACGCCCAGGAACCAGTCCCCGGTAAGGGCGCCCGGCCATAGTGCTCTGGATGGGAGTACAGACGTGCATCCGCTGCTTCGGGGTCGTTGACCGTCAGGATCGCCCGCGGACGGCGCCTCCAGGGTCCGTGCCATCACCTTCGTCAGCCACTCCCTTGCCAAGATCGGGCGCGGGTCGCCGGTATCCGGGATGCCCCGATCAGACCGGACCTGTGACAGCTTGGCGTTGAGCCTGAGGAGACGGTGCAGCAGTCGCGCGAAGTCTCGGTCAGCGAAGTCTGGCGGGGCGCCGCTGCCGATGGCCGTCCTTTGTCTCTCCGAGCAGGCTAGGAGCAGTTCGAGCAGCGCCGCGGCGCCTTCGTTGGGCAGATCCGTTGGCAAGAGGAGAACGTGCGAGGGAAGCTCCTCAGGAGCTGCCAAGTGAGCCTGGCGGACGGCCTCGTCGCCGAGATCCACGATGTCCTGAAGGGTGCGGGGGGCGGCCAACCGCAAGCAACGCAGCAGAGCGCGATCGCAGACCAAGGCTCCCACGTTGAGGTAGTAGGGCACCGCGAAGCATGCGCTGCCCAAGAAGCACTTCGACCTAGCCTTGGGCCAGTGAGGCGCCACAAGATCTGCGGGAAGGGCAGCCAGGCACCCGCTCTCCATCAGGTTCGGCAGGACCCCTTCGTCGATGGCCACGATGTGCCCCACCGTACTCTCTTCATCCGCGTTGAGGTCGAGGGCCCGGTACATGCCTTGCATCGGTTGAGGTCCCCGGATGTCACACTTGACCCGTGATCCATAGGCGTCGGACAGCATCATGGAGATGTCATTGGCGAACGTCCTCTGGGGGGTGGTTTCGCCGTAGAGCGTGAACTCGAGGGGAAGCTGCTGGACGGCGCCATCCCGAACCACGTACTCAGAGGGCACCAACTCGGCTCTACCTCTTGGGTCCTGGGCCAACTCGAGGACAGGAGGGCCGGTGCCTGTTGCTACGCCCTTCACCGCATCCACCAGCAAGCGCATCGTTCCTCCAGACACCACCCGGCGGCAACGGAGTACCGTCGTGGCAAGAGATCGAGGAACGATCTCCTCCGCGCTGTCCTCGATGAGCACGGCCGTGATGCCTCTGCCCGACAGCACGTCACAGAGCACCGCCATGAACGTCGGACTCCGCGCCAAGAGCGGGAAGAACATCTGCTGCAGCATGAGACTATCGATGACTAGGCGCCTGACTGGCCCCCTGGCGTCCTTGGATGTCTCCTCGACCCAGTCAACGAGCGTGGTCAACGCCTTCCCGGGAGAGTGATAGCCTGGCCGAACGCGAACGACGCGGTAGACGCCTCGAGACACGGGCCATGGACCACCTGTTGCTCGCCCGTCGAGCGCGACCGGACCCTTCAGTGCGAGGAGTAGGCCGACCTCCCGCTGCCTCCATCCAGCCATCAGGAAGGAATGCGCGAGCAGACCGGCGCCAGCCTCCCACTCACCCTGCAGCAGGTGTGTCCCGCCCCGTGCCAACCCCCCGCCGAGCAACTTGTCAAGTCGGTCGATGCCGGTCTTCGCCAGAGGCTCCCCCATGAGCCGACGAGAGGGTCTCTGGGGGAGTCGGCGATGCGCCACCCACCGTGGCTTGCCGTACTGCTCTCGCCATAGAACAGCTGGCAGGGATGGGAACACGACGACGCCCCCGCCCGTGGCTGTAGGAGCGATCGCGATTGCGTGCCGCCCCCGGTGGTGGAACTGGTCCCGGGCCTTGACGATGTCCACGTAGCGCTCGCTGTACCCATCGACTGTCCCTGGTTCCACACCCATCTCAACCACGATGTCCGCAGTGAAGTCGATGTGCAGAGCGACGTCGCCCAGTTGTTCCGCCTCCACGATGAAGATGGCGGCCAATCCCCTCTCCTGCATCGCGGTCGCGAGGGAGGCAAACTCCTCCCGCGACGGCACGCCGTTGCAGAGGCCATTCAGACTGTCAAACACGACGAGGGTTACTGCCCCGGCAGCCGCTCGGTCCGTGACGCGGTCGAGGACCACCATGGTCGTTTCGAGTACCAAGCTCACAGGGAGGCCCCGCGGCAAGGCTGATGCTATGAGGAGGGGTCTTCCGGCCGGCAAGCTCTCCGCGATCGCCGGGGTGGGTGTATTCCATCTCTCGAAGCCCGGCCTTTCGGCCGGTACCGCCCAGATCTCGACATTGTCGGCCCGCCCTTGCCGCAGCCACGTAAGCCGTCGGCGGAGCGATGCAATGTCCCTTGCCTCAGACGAGAAGAACAGACACGAGCAGCCCTGCTGCGCGCAGACCGCTAGAGCTGCCTGCATACATAGCGTGGTCTTGCCTGACCCTGGCCCGCCGCGCACCACCACGGTGGGCCGACCCTCCTGTGGCCAGAACTGAAGACCGCCAACGAGAAGGTCGTCCAGACCCTCGACACCTGTACTCACGCTTGTGGGTCGGCCCCGGTGCATACTCACTCCGGTTGCCCCCTTGTTGGCCCGGAGGCCTCAATCAGGCGACGCCCATCTCCGCGCGGTGCGAACGCCCCAGCCGCTCCAGCAGCCTTCTGCGGATCTCCCAGGCACGGGGGAGTGGCTTGATGACGCTGGCTAGTTCGCCGCTCCCCTCATCGGTCCACCGATGCAAGAGACCCTCCTCCTCTGCCAGCGCCAGGAACACGCGAGCCGCTGTCGTGTCCACGTGCTCCAGGGCGCTGATGGGGAAGGCATCGCCAGCGATTGTGGCCATCCGGTGCAGTCTGGACGCCAGCGTATGGAAGTGGACTGCCACGGCGCGGAGATCGGAGGGACCAACGGCGTACGTCGGTTGCTCGCCGAGGCCGACATTGATCGTGCCGGGCTCACCGGGTGCGGCGAACCTCTCGTCGTCGCAGAGCCGGACGAGCCCATCATAGCCGAGACGCTCGAGGGTGTCGAGTTCGCCATGCACCGCCTCCGCGTCTTCAGTGGCCTGAAGCAGGCTCCACGTCGCGAGAAGGCCATGCCCCAGCTCCACTCGGCCGGGGCTCCCGCCGAACTGGCCAAAGGCTGCCAGAACCGCGTCGCGCGTCGCCCGGGCCACGGCCCCAGAGCGACGTTGAGGGCCGCGGCTACCGAGGTCGCGCGTCTCCATCCGCACCTGCAGCTGCCCCTCTTGCCAAGGCCCGGACGCGTCGCGCAGGACAGCCCATCGGGTCCATGACACCAGCCCCCCATCGCCGTTCTCGGCGCGGGACCAGCAGTCAGACCACAGCCGCCAGTGGTAGGCTGACGAGAGCAGGCGGAGAGTCCGGCGCAGGGCATCCCGTGCCAGCTGATCCCCCTCAAGGAGGCGCGCCTGGAGAGCGGCAGAGCACTCCAGCACCGGCGGACAGAGCCCGTCCGCGTCTAGGACCCACTCCTCCAGCACCGGCCTGTCTTCGGACCGTCCGCAGAGCAGTACATCCACAACCGATCCTGCAGGACCGCTCGGCCGACCGGGCTGGCCGTCCACCTGGACGGTCCGACAGGTCGTCACACAGGCCTCCACGGCCCGGAGGAGGTCCGTGGCCGGCCCAGGCAGGAACCCGATGGTGCACCACGCCTCCCAAGCTGGCGCATCTTGCGGGGGCTCCAGTCCCGTTTCGCGCGCTGCACGCCTGACCCACGCCACAGCCGTGTCCGGAGTTACACCGAAGGCCCGTGCGACGCAAGCCGCGAGCGACAGCGGCCGAACAATCCGCACGGCCACTTCACGCCGACCGCGAGCGGGCAGCGAAAAGCGACGGTAGGCGCGAGCAACCAGCCGGTCGGCGGCCGACAGCCGTGCAAGCTGCGCATGGACGAGCCCGGTCAGAGCGGCCCAGTCCTCAGGGGCTGCTCGCACCCAGCGTCTCAGATTGCGCACCAGAGGGGCTACGTTCACGGGGGGCATCCTCCGTTGCCTTGTACTTTGTACCACTGACACCCGCTTTCGGGAAGGAGTACCCGACCAGCCGGCGGGCAGCCCAGCACTGCCATCGCACCTGCCCCGTCGGTGCCGCCTTCGTGGGCCCGGGTTCGGGATCGGTCCGTCACCGGAGTAGGCCCCCTGGCCACACGGGGCCCTTGAGCAACTGCTGCTCATCGTACACCCGGTGCAACGTGAGGCCGACATCGCCCAGCGCCGTCACAAGCCCTCTACTGTCAGCCGCACAGTCCGGGTACCACGATAGCCCCAGGAATTCGCTTGTCTCATCCGTTTTTGAAGGCGCTGCTCCCCAGGGCGTGATCCGGATCGCCGTCTCAGTCGCACCATCCTCAACTACCGCAATCATCAACGCCGGCAAGGCGGCGACGGCCTTCTGGAGCATCTCCGGCACACCCTCCGCGGGGTCGACGACCAGGTCCGTCGCGATGAGGACCGCCGATGGTCTCTCACCACGGAGAGCCTTGCGCGCTTGCTTGGTCAGGAGGTCATGGATTGTGGTCCGGTGGGGCTGCAGGCCCCGGACCTGCTGACGTAGTTTGCCGGCCGCGATCGGGCCCAGCGTCCTCTTGGCGTCCCGGACGACCAGGTTCCGCGTGCGCTCACGACCAGCCACACAGTGCTCGGCTAGCGACTGACCATCCTCGAATGGGTCCCACTGGAGGCAGAGGCTATGGTTGGTTACGTCCTGGGCCGCGATCAGAAGCAAGCGGGCGTCCGCAGACGGGCGGGACGAGATGTGCGCCTTGGGTTTGAACCTGGCCAACTGCGTTTCACCTCGCTATGTTCGGCCCTCGTACGCTGACGCCAGCCTGTCCATAAGGCGCGCCCCGTCGCCGAGCGGGTCATCGACAAGGTGTGACAGCGCCGTGTGCGAGACCGTAGGTCCGGCCGAGGCCGCAAGTGGCGGTCCCTCCAGGGACGCCGTCAGGCATTCGCTGACCGCGCCCAGAAGCGCCAGTAGGTCATCCCTCCGACCGAGTGCATCGTCGCACGCACATGGCACAGCGCGCAAGCACTCGCTCGCGCCCTGGGCCCAAGCTAGCCACCGAGCCACGGTCGCGGTCTGTTGCTGCGGCTCCAGAGCGCGGAAGCGGGTGGGGTCCGAGGAGACGGAGCGCACCGCGCGGACCAGCATCGGGATGGTCACATGGTGGTCTCTTCGGACGTGGATAAGGGCCGCGCTCGAAGCGACGGCAGATGCCGTCACCGAGAACGCCACCGCCATGCACCCGGCGAAGGCAGCTGCCACCAGCGAGGGGGAGGGGTCACCGAGCATAGCGATAGGCCCCGTGATGGTCCAGTGGTGCTGCAGAACAGCGCCCAGAACGGTGCCGCCGTAGGACCCGGCCCATGTGCTGGCCGCGAGTTGCAGCTGCTTCCGCTCCAGCTCCGCCTGGGTGATCGTGTAGGGGCTCACCAGCAGGCGTGCCAACCCCCACTGGACCAAAGTCAGAACAGCCACAACGATCGCCACTGCGATCGTTCCCGATGGCCCCTGGACTACCACCGCCCTCGACGCCGCCGGGAGCCAGGGAGGGAGCGCCGCAAGGCAGCCCGCAGCCGCACCAATGACAACTGCTGCCGCCGACAGCTCGCGTCTCGCCAGGAAGGGCCTGGACGCTACAGGTCGATTCGTCGTCTCCACCACGATCTCCTGCGGCATGCGGGGCCTGTCTCAGGACCACGGAGCACGCGACACTGTCCAGGTAGACGGAGTGCCATTCCGTGATGCCGTCCACGTGACCTTCTTCGCGCACAGTATGAGCAGCAGATCGATCGGGGCCGAAGAGCGGAACAGCCGGCGCGGCCAATGACGTCCGGAACCACCTTATGGGCCGGCAGTGCAGGGAGCGCCACTGGCTCTGTGTGGCGAATGCCCGTTCCGGAAGCCGGGCGGGGATGGCAAGAGCCGTCCGGCAGGCCGCGCCGCATCGTTCTTGCACAGCCCGCTAGCCAGGCGCATCATACCGCTGCACCTCTGCACACTCAGCCGGGAGCCATCGCCCGGTGCTGGGCCTGCTCAAACAGGCCCAGCAAGACGGAACGGCTTCCAGAACGTTGCTGGCGGCTTGGCCGCTGGCGACGCCCTGACGCGTCCTGGCCGAGGAAGGGTCGTCTGCTGGTGCGGGCGGAAGACATTGCCGTGAGGACGCCGGCAGCAGATGCAGTTGGGGGGAACGGGCCAGCCGTCATCCTCAGCCGGGGGACATGGGCAAGGCGGTGTGGTTCCGACCACCGTAGGGGGCGGGGGACGGTGGGGCAATGGAACTCAACCACCTGGGCGGCAACGACGGGCAGCAGACGCAGATGGGGCAGAGCCATCTGTGTGGAACTCCGCCTCCTGCTGCGAGCGTGGCGGCGAGTCGGCAAGGCGGCCGGCCCTACGCGAAGGTTCCCAGTGACCGGGAGGAGGAGGCAGGCCCAGATCGCCAATGCAGCCAAGGCAACGGCCGCCCGGCGGAAGCGAAGGGAGTTACCCACCGGCGGGGGGGCGGCACCGAAGAGCAAGCCGCAGATGGCCGCAGAATGAGACGGCCACCTCGATGCGGGTCAGAGTACCACCCCGACCCCCTTGTCCCACGGAGCGGGGGTAGGCTCCGCTATCACGGCGTCTCTCGAACCTCGTCCATCGCCACCTCCACTCGTTCCACCGGAGCCCTGGTGCGCGTTGCGGCGTCGCTTCGCCGTGCACGCTGCCCGGGTTCGTGACCTGGCCCCCGAACTCGGCCTACTCGCAGCGATCGCTCGCGGATCCCGCTGACCGCACATGACGG
>Ga0194112_10012539_pt1 | contig 10335 bp, 8 predicted proteins | sample TA2MahC400mmetaG_FD_146191 | JGI IMG/M metagenome (GOLD analysis project Ga0194112, IMG submission 146191) | Freshwater microbial communities from Lake Tanganyika, Tanzania - TA2015016 Mahale Deep Cast 400m | ecosystem: Environmental > Aquatic > Freshwater > Lake | place: Tanzania: Lake...
AACCGGCTGGCTTGGCCTCGAACCCGGGCCAGCATCCCGTCGGCGCAATCGATGATCGAAGCGAGCTGAGCCAGGACGCCGGCAACAAGGAAAAGCCGCGGCCGCCCTTGGAAAAAAATGAAGGCGGCCCCGAGCCCGGACAGGAAGGACAGGCAGGTCAATTGATTGGGAGTGATCCGGGTCCGGTGGACGGCCCGGATGATCAGCGAGGCCGCCGGCCGGTTGAAGTGTCTGTTGAGTCTGAGGAACGGCGGGATGAACCGGGCCTCCGTCTTGTCGACGGATTTCCGGATGCCGGAGTCAGCTTCGGAGGCGGGGAGCGATTTCCCTCTGGGCATAGGCCAAGTCCTCGGGGGTGTCGATTTCAACCCAGGGACGCCGGGCCGTGAAAGCCATGCCGAACATCCGGTCCGCGCCTCCGCTCTCGGCGAGGAGGCGCTCGAATCCCCGCTCGAAGAAATGGTGGAATTCCCCCCGGGCCTCGAGGTCGTCGTAAATCCGCCGGAGGCCGGGGATGATCTCCCGGGCGATTTTGTAGAGGCCGATGGCCTCTCCCAAACAGGTCCGGGGGGCGAGGTGCTTGCCGATATCGACGACCCAGCCGTCCCGTCCGATGACCTTGACTTCCTCGGCCTCGAGGGGGATGTCGGCGTCCACGGCGACGCAATTCGCGGCCGGATGGCGGGCCAGGTCCTCGAGGATCGTTCGGTCGAAGAGGACATCCCCGTTGGCCAGGAGAAAATCGGAATCGAGGACCCTCAAGGCCAGGTTGAGGGAACAGGCCGTGTTCGTCTCGGCAAACCGATCGTTGACGATGATGCTCACGCCGGAGGCGGCCCGGTCGGCGATGAACCGCTCGACGAGGTCGCGGCGATAGCCGGCGACGAGGACGATCTCCTCGACGCCCGCGGCCTGAAAATCGTCCAGACAGCGGTCGAGGATCGTTCGTCCGGAGAGGCGGAGAAGACATTTCGGCCCGCCGTCGGACAGGCCTTGGAGCCGGAGGCCGCGGCCGGCGCACAGGATGACGCCCTTCAACGTCTCTCGACTCATGGGAGGACGCCCGTATTATCCTCCAACGCCGGAAAAAAGCAACCTGTCATGCTCCGGCCGTATTCAGACGACGATCAGGTCACATTTTCCAGGTCCCGGCGACGATGACGTTCGCCCCGGTCGTGCCCGAAGCCTCCTCCGAGGCGAGAAACCGCACCGCGGCCGCGACATCGGAGGGGCGGCCGACGGCCGAAGGCCGGACCGGCCGGCCGGCCGGGAGAACCCCGCCTTCGAGAAGGCCTGGGGAGACCATGTTGACCGTGACGCCCGAACCCGCCTCGGCCGCGGCCGCGGTCCTGGTCAGGAGAAGAAGGGCGGCTTTCGCCGCGGCATACGGCAGGATCGTCGGAAAAGCCGCCGCCTGCTCGATCCGGCCGAATCCGAGGTTGACGATCCGGCCCCAACGTCGGCGTCTCATCCCGGGCAAGACGGCTTTCAGGCAGTGATAGGCCGAGAGGAGGTTTCCACGGACCATGGCCTCCCAGTCGGCCGCCGACAGGGCGTCCCAAGGCTTGACGAGGATGGGCCCGACGTTGTTGACGAGGATATCGACCCGGCCGAAGGTCCGGACGACCCGGCGGACAAGGTCCCGGGCCCGGACGGCGTCGCCCAGATCGGCCTCGAAAACGGCGGACTCGGCGCCCGCGCGCCGGACGAGGCCAGCCGTCGCTTCGCCGTCGGTTCCGAGGCGCCGGACATGGACGGCGACGGCCTCGGCCGGACCGGCCAAGGCGGCGGCGATCGCCCGGCCGACGCCCCGCCCTCCTCCCGTGACCAGGGCGACGCGGCGCGCTCTCATGGCCTCCAGTATGAGGTTTTCGAGGTTTGATTTCAACTGGAGGCTGTGCTATAAAAGCGCCCTCATGTCCCAGTCATCTCCCCGCATCCTGATCACCGGGGCTTCGGGCCAAATCGGAACCGAGCTTCTCAAGCTCCTCGGCCTCCGGTACGGACCCGAGAACGTCCTGGCCGCGGACATCCAGCCGCTGCTCCAGGACCCGAATGCGGTCGAGAGCCCGTTCGAGATCCTCGACGTCACCGACGCCGGCCGGGTCGAAGACCTCGTCCGCCGCCGCGGGGTCGATACCGTCTACCATCTGGCCGCCGTCCTCTCGGCCTCCGGGGAGAAGGATCCCCTGAAGGCCTGGAACGTCAACATCCAGGGAACGGTCAACATCCTCGAGGCCGCCCGCAAAGCCGGTCCGGCCCGGGTCTTCATCCCGAGTTCCATCGCCGCCTTCGGGCCGGAAACACCCCGGCTCCGAACCCCCCAAGAGACCGTCCTGCGTCCGACGACGATCTACGGAGTCACCAAGGTCGCCGGAGAGCTTTTGGCCGAATATTACGTCGGGCGTTTCGGTCTCGACGTCCGGGGATGCCGATTCCCCGGAATCATCAGCCACGAGACCCCCCCCGGCGGCGGCACGACCGATTACGCCGTGGCGATTTTCTACGAGGCCGTCCGGACGGGACGCTACGTCTGCTTCCTCCGGGAAGACAGCCGGCTGCCGATGATGTACATGCCCGACTGCTTGAAGTCGATCACGGACCTCATGGCGGCCGATTTCAGCCGGCTCCGCCATCACGCCGACTTCAACATCGCCGCCATGAGCTTCACCCCGGCCGAGCTCGCGGCCGAGATCCGGAAACACATCCCGGGGTTCACGGTCGAATACAAGCCCGATTTCCGGCAGGCCATCGCCGACTCCTGGCCCGAATCGATCGACGATTCCGCCGCCCGCGAGGAATGGGGCTGGCGGCCGGACTATGACCTCGGGGCGATGACCGCGGACATGATCGGCGTCCTCTCCCGCCGGCGGGCCGAAGGCCGGCTCTGAGCTCAGCGGCCGCCGAAGCGAAAGACCAAGCCGACGACGGCCTCCAACCCGCCCAGGTCGACCTCCGAAGACAGCCCTCCCCCTTTTCCGGTCGGAACGAGGGCATACTCCAGGCGGACGTGGATGTCCCAGAACCGGAGGACGGGGATCTCCGCGCCCGCGCCGAGAAAATAGCCGGCTTTCCGGCCGGAGAAGGAGATCTCAGTCTCCAGCCATGACTCCTTGTAGAAGTTGTAAGAGCCGCCCGCCAGGGCAAAAATACTCGCTTTCCCCAGACTCGAATCGAGGCGGATCCCGGCCCGGAGGGAATGGACGCGAAGCCGGAGGTCGTAGCCCTCATCGTCGACCGGGGGGCCGACGGCCGCCGTCTCCCCCGCCGCCCCGAGATATCGATAACCGACGATGAGCCCGAACGGACCGGCCAGGCGCAAGCTCAGATGGGCATGAAGCGGGAACGAGACATCCCCATAAAGCGTCCGGACAGCCTTGTCGGCCGGGACACAGACCCCCCCTCCCCCTCCCAAGGACAGCCATGCCCGACCCGGCCGGGCCCCGGCATCGCCGGCTTCGAGGCCGCGGGGGAGCGCGGCCGCGGCCAGAAGGAGGATCATCCATCCCCCGCGATGCTTCATTTCCGGTTGCCCGCGTCGTCCCGGACCTCGGCCGAAAAGTTGCTTTCCCGGCCGCTGGAATCCACCGCCGTGACGGCGTAGTAATAAGCCGATCCGGCCCGAAGGAACCGGTCCGTGAAGGTCGTCGCCGTGAGAAGAGTCCCGTTGGCTTTCTCGTATCTTTCCCGATTCGTCGACCGATAGACGTTGTACCCGACGGCCTGATCCGAAGTCGTCCGCCAATCCAAAAAAACCGTTTTCGCGTTCGAAAAGAGCGAGGTCAAGACCTGGCTCCGGGCCGTCAGGCCGGCCGGGGCGGACAAGGAGACGACCGGCTGGGCGAGTTCCGCCCCGAGGGCCAGGGAAGCCCGCGTCACCGAGGTCACGAAGTCCATGTTGAGCGTGCTCAGGGTATCGGTCGTCTTGTGATAATGGGGATTCGGGACGCCGGCGTCCTCGATGCCGCAAAGCGCGTGGTAGCCTTGGTCCCAAAAAGGCGAATGGTCGCTGCCCCTGAAGCTCGCATTGACGATTTTGAGGGTCGGGAGGGGCGCGTACCGCTCCGCGGCGGAGAGGTAACGGGCCCCCAGCCAATCCGAGGCGGGGTTGACGATGATGTCGATATCCTCGGAAGGAACGTCCTCGTAGCCGATCATATCCATGTTGACGACCCCGATGATCGTCTCCCCGGCGGCCTTGGCCTTTTGGGCGTAGTGTTTGCTGCCGTAAAGGCCCCATTCTTCGGCCGAGAAACAGATGAACTTCAGGCTGAAGTCAAAGGCGTAGGACGACAGGACGCGGGCGATCTCCATGACCGCGGCCGTGCCGCTGGCGTTGTCGTCCGCCCCGGGGGCGTTGGTCGTCGGTTGGTTGCTCGTCGAATCGTAATGGGCGCAGAGGATGACCGAACGATCGGCGTTCGATTTCCCCGGCAGGACGGCGACGATGTTGCGCGTCGTCCGGGTTCCCGCGAAGAGGAACGGATCGTAGGACGTCTCGAGGCCCGGCAGAGAGGAAAAATGCTCGAAGAGGAAGGTCCCGGCGTACTCACAGGCGGCCGTCGAGGCATAGCGCGTCCGGAAATCCTGGAGGTCCTGGATATTCTTGGTCAGGTTGGCCTTGGAGACGAGGCTGACGAACTGGGGAATGAGTTCGGCCGCCCGGCGGCGAAGACGGACGTCGGCCTCGGCCGCCGATACGGCCCTCTCCCGCCCCGGCCTGACGACGGGAAAACGATCCTCGGGGGAGAGTCTCTTGAGCTTGAATTCGGCCGGCAGGATCTCCCTGGCCTCCCGCCCCCCCGACCAGAACAGAACCGTCCATTCGTCGAGAATCCGGACCTCGCCGAAACCCCGAAGCCCCCCGGCCGCCTCCGGCGAACGGAGGAAGACGAGAAAATAGGCTTTCCCCTCCGGGGAAATGTCCAGGATTTCGGCCGGAACTCGGCGGGCCGCGAGTTCGGACAGCTGTTCGTCCGAGGCCAGAATCACCCATGACGTTTCGAGCTCTTGAATCCCGTGAAGTCGGGCCAAAACTTCCGCCGGTAAAATCCAAAGGTCCCCTTTTTCGACCCGGATGAGGGCTTTCTCGGCGGTGTCTCCCGGACCGGAGAGAGCGCCGGCCGCGAGGCCGGCCAGGAGGGCAATGATTCGCCAACCGCCGCTTCGTCGACTCATGGTCTTCGTGGAAAAGACATACCAGATATCCTGAGCCGTTGCAACTCCCTCCCTCGGAGAGTCTTGCCGCGGACGGAAGGCCGGAATAGAATGGCCGCGAGGAGGCGCCATGAAATCACTCGTTTTCGCGATCCTGGCTTCAGCGGCCGGACAACCGTCAACCGGCCCCTCGGCGATTCCGGTCCGGCCCGCCCATACCTACTCGATCGTCGCTTTGGACAGGACGACGGGCGAGCTGGGGGCGGCCGTCCAATCGCACTGGTTCAGCGTCGGCTCTCTCGTGCCCTGGATCGAGGCCGGGATCGGCGCCGTCTGCACCCAATCCTTCGTCGAGGCCTCCTACGGCCCCCTCGGCCTCGAGCTCATGCGGGCGGGGCGGACCGCCGAGGAAGCCCTGGCCGGTCTCGTCCGGGCGGACAAGAACGAAGCCGTCCGCCAGGTCGGGATGGTCGACGCCCGCGGCCGGGCGGCCGCCCATACCGGAAGCTCCTGCATCGCAGCCGCCGGCCATCACCTCGGCGACGGCTTCGCCTGCCAGGCCAACATGATGCTCAAGGACACCGTCTGGAAGGCCATGGCTCAGGCCTTCGAGACGACGGGAGGCGAGCTCGTCGACCGTCTTCTAGCCGCCCTCGAAGCCGCCGAGAAGGAAGGCGGCGACATCCGCGGCCGTCAATCGGCGGCCGTGGTCGTCGTCCGCGGACAACCCAGCGGCTTGCCGTGGAAAGACCGCCTCTACGATCTTCGGGTTGAGGACCATCCCCAGCCGCTGGACGAGCTCCGCCGCCTCGTCCGGCTGAACAAAGCCTACAACCACATGAACGCCGGAGACGACCTGCTGACCGAAGGCAAGACGGCCGAAGCCCTGAAAGCCTACGCCCTGGGAATGGAGATCTATCCCGACAACCCAGAGATGGTCTTCTGGCCCGCCGTGACCATGGCCGCGACGGGCCGGGTTGAGGACAGCCTTCCCCTGTTCCGGAAAGTTTTCGCCCTCGACCCGAACTGGGCCGAACTTCTCCGGCGGCTTCCAGCGGCCGGGCAGTTCCCGAAAGACGGGAAGCTCCTCGACCGCATTCTGTCCCTCGTCCCGAAAAAAGAGCGTTGATTCCAGGAGCCGATGACCCTATAATCGGTCGCCGAAAGGCCAATCCATGACCGACCCGTCCTCCGAAGCCCCGAAGCCGCTCGAGCTCCGCCGTGAACTGGGCCTTCTCGCCGCCGTCGCCGCGGGCGTGGGCTCGATCATCGGCTCGGGGATTTTCAAGAAGCCGGCCCTCATGGCCTCCCAGCTCGGCTCGCCCGAACTCCTCATTCTCGTTTGGGTGGTCGCCGGGGTCATGACCCTCTTCGGCGCCCTTTCGATCGCCGAAACGGCCGGCTTGTTCCAAGACCCGGGCGGGCAATACGCTTACTTCAACAAAGGCTACGGCCGCTTCGTCGGCTATCTCTACGGCTGGGCCGTCTTCATCGTCACCCAGACCGGATCGCTGGCGGCCATCGCCTACGTCTTTTCGGACTCCCTGGGATATTTCGTGAAATTCCCCCGGCTTTCGGCGGCCTGGGAAAGCTTTTCCATCCCCGTCCCCGGCATCGGGGCCATGACTCCCTTCAAATCCATCGGCCTTAAACTGACGACGATCGGCCTGGTCCTCTTCCTGACGGCCATGAACTATCTCGGGGTCAGGTTCGGCAACGCCATCGCCGTCGTCTTCTCGGCCCTCAAGGTCGGCGTCCTGGCGGCGATCGTCGTCCTGGCCTTCACCTTGGGCCACGGCAGCGTGGAGAACTTCACCGCCTCCGTTCCGGCCGCGGCCGGCTCGCCGTCGGTCTTCCTGATGTTCATCATGGCCATGGCCGGCGCCTTCTGGTCCTATGACGCCTGGATCAACATGACCTTCTTGTCCGGGGAGATCAAGAACGTCCAGAGGAACCTCCCCCGGGCCATGGCCATGACCGTCCTCATCGTCATCGCCGTCTACGTCCTCATCAACCTGGCCTACATCTATGTCATTCCCGTCCCGAAGATGGCCGCGAAATACTCGGAAAGCTACCTTGTCGCCGTCGACGTCGCCGAAAGCTTTCTCGGACGATGGGGAGCGGCGGCGATCGCCCTGGCGATCATGATCTCGACTTTCGGGGCCGTCAACAGCATCGCCATGACCTCGGCCAGGGTCTACTTCGCCATGGCCAGGGAGAAGCTCTTCTTCCGGAAGCTCGGCCGCGTCCATCCCAGATTCCGGACTCCGGCCACGGCCCTGGCCGTCCAGGGGATCTGGGCGTCCCTCCTCGTGTTCAGCGGGACATTCGACCAGCTGACGGATATGTTGATCTTCGTCAGTTGGGTCTTCTACGCCCTGGCCGCCCTCAGCGTCTTCACCCTCCGCCGGCGGATGCCCGACGCTCCGCGCCCCTACAAGGTCTGGGGATATCCGGCCACGCCGATCCTCTTCATCCTCTTCGCCTCCGTCTATATCGTCTTCACCCTCTACACGGACATCATGAATTTCCGTTCCGGGCAGGCCCCGATCATCAATTCCCTGATGGGCCTAATCTGGGTCGCCCTCGGCGTTCCCGGATACATCTACTGGCGCCGGAAAAGCCGCCGGGAAGAGCGGGCCGCGAGTCAGACGGATTTTTCCAGGGAAATTCCCCGGTAATACTTCTTGAGGATGTCCTCGTAGGTGGCTCCCTTCTGAGCCATCCGGAAAGCCCCGATCTGGCAGAGCCCGACGCCGTGGCCCCATCCCCTTCCGTCGAAGACGAAATGGCCGGTCCGCCCGTCGGCATCAACCTCCCGGTCGATGACGAAAAGGTTGTCCCGGAGGCCGAGGACCTGGCGGATTTTCATCCCCGTGACGTGGACCTGACCCTCTTGGCCGACGATGAGAAGGTCGAGCAGGCGCTGGGAGGACCCGCGCGTTTTCGGGACGAGGTCGATGAGCCGGCCGACCGGAAAATATTGGTTCAAGCGGTCCTCGAGGTCCTGACGAGAAATTCGAACCTGCCACCGATGGTACTGGGACAAGCCGTCCAGGACCGGCGTCACGGAGTTGACGGGGATTTCGATCAGCCAAATCCGACCGTCCCGTTCGATCCATTTCACGGTCTCCCCCCCCTCGAAGACGTAGCTCGGCAATGATATGGAAACGCCGTCGATCGTCCTAAGAAGGAGAAGGCCCGGAGCCAAGGGAAACGATTTTTCCTCCCCGCCCTCGGACAAGGCGAGCCGGCCGTCCGAAAAGCCTTTGATCGCGCCGAAACGCGAGGGCAGGCGGGAAAAAGCGACCGCCCGGTCGATCATGACCGCGGCCCGGGCCCGGGTCAAAACGGCTCCCCGGGATAGGCCGTCTTGAGGGGTCAAGATCCCGGACGTCAGGAGAAATGCGGCCAAACGACGGTCGGCGGGCTTGATGTCGGCCAGATCCTTGGTCGCCAGGAGGGCTTCCCTCTCGCCGACCAGCGTCCGGACGTGGTCGCCCCAGCCGAAAGCCGAAACGAGGAGGCGGCCCATCGCAAGCGACCCGGACTCCCCGTCGGGAACGGCTTTGCCCGCCGCCTTTCCGGCCTCCGCCGCCGCCCGGACGGCCCAGGAGGAAGCTTCCTCGGGAGTGATGGCTTTTTCGTACCAGCCCGCCTCGGCGGCCGGGTCGGCGATGCCGAGGGCCGCGAGCCGGGCCAAGGGAAGAGCGATGTTCCGGCCGTCGGAAAAAACGGGCGGCACGGCCGCCCCGGCCCGGACGACGAACGCATCCCGACCCTCCCAGAGGCATTCGGTCGATCTCAAGTAGGGAACGGGCGCCCCACCGAACATCGCCTCGCCGTCCTCGGTCCGGCCCCCGCACGTGCTCATGTAGAGGGCATTGATGAGACGGCCCCCGTAAACGGCCGTTTCCCCCCTGGTTTCGTCGACCGCCCGGCTGCTGAGGGGATGCTCGACGCCCAAACCATCGTAGACCTGGGAGACGGGCGTGGCGTAGAGGTCGAATCCCAGGTCTTCGAACTGGCCGATGTTCTTCAAGGCATAGGTCCGGGCCGCGACGGCCTGGGCCTTTTGGGCCTCGATTTCTCCGTAAATCTGTGGCGACAGCTCGCCCGGCAAGACCCCCTTGAGGTAATCCTCGACATTCAAGATGTTGATGAGCAGAAGGCCCCTCCGGCTCCCCCGGAGGACGAAGATCCCGCGGTAGGGCTTTCCGTCGTAGGCGAGGTAGCTCTGGGGATTCGAGGGGATGAAATAGAGAGTCGTCCGTTCGTCGAGGTCGAGGAGTTCGTCGTTGACGAGAAGCCATCGCGGCCTGGACGTCGGTTCGGTGACGTCCTCCCGGACGATCCAGGCTTCCCCGGTCCCCAAGAGATTAAGCTTCTTGATGAATTGAAGGGCTTCGCCCCGGGTCGGGAAATCGCCCGCCCTGACCTGAAAAACGCCTTCCAGCCCTCCGGCTTTGTCTTCGACGACCAGAATCCTTCCGGCGATTTTTTTCCGAAGCTCCTTGGCCGCTTTCTCCGCCTCATCGCGCCGGCGGGCTTGGGCGGCGACGACCGTGAATTTCTCGCTCAGCAGCTCCTTGGTCGCACGAACCCTGACGTCCGAAACATCGTGGCCGAGGAGCTTGTAGCCGGCGTCGGCCAGATAGAGCTTGAGGCCCGAGGAGGCCCGGATGCGGACGTCCTCCAGGTTGACTCCCAGGGCGACCCGGATGACGGGACGGGGAATCAGGAACCCTTGGAAAAAGGTCGCCTCCTGGGCAAACTCGGCCGGCCTTCCCCCCAGGAAGAAAATAAGGCAGAAAGCCAGAAAAAAATATTTTTTGCTCCTTCGGAAGATGGGCGGCATGGTCTTTTGCTGGGGACTTTCGGGCTAAATGTATAATGTTTATAGCATATTGTCAAGAATTATTTACAATATATGCCGCTCTCCGCCGAGGGGATACAACCTGTGGGGGGTCATGTTCGGCCGAAAGGAATCCCTATCCTAGCCGAAAGAGGCATCGATGTCAATTCCCAGCCGCGTTCGCCTTTGGCCGAGCCGGCCGAGCCCCGGTTTTGACTTTTGGGGACTTTCGGCTATAATCTTCCTTCCAAAATTCCGCGGAGACGCATCCATCATGCCGAACATCGGTTCTTACGAAGAGCGCCTGAAGGATTTCCAATGGT
>Ga0194112_10012542_pt1 | contig 10334 bp, 10 predicted proteins | sample TA2MahC400mmetaG_FD_146191 | JGI IMG/M metagenome (GOLD analysis project Ga0194112, IMG submission 146191) | Freshwater microbial communities from Lake Tanganyika, Tanzania - TA2015016 Mahale Deep Cast 400m | ecosystem: Environmental > Aquatic > Freshwater > Lake | place: Tanzania: Lake...
GAGGTTGGTCAGGCCGTCGTGCTCGGCGAGGTGTTCGGCGCGCTTGTAGAGCTGGGCGTTTTCGATGATGAGGCCGGCGTGGCGGGCGAAGTGGGTGAGGAGGGTGAGCTCGCGGCCCGTGAAGTCGCGGTCGCCCTTGTTGAGTGCGGCGATGAAGCCGACGCTGCGGTCTGTGGCCCTGCGGCCTCGGCCCAGTGGGGCGGCCATGAGGGCGCTGTAGCCCTGGTTGGCGAGGTCCTTGTAGGCCGGGTTAGCCGCCAGGGCGTTGACGAGGAACGACTTGCCGCTGGTGAGCACCGCGCGGCGGGTCTCGGCGCCGAGCGCGAGGCCGGCGGCGCCCTCCTCGGTGGAGAGGGCGAGTTCGCCCACCTCCTCGTCCTGGAGGCGAAGGGTGACGGTGTGGACGTGGAGTGTGGACTGCAGGGTGCGGACCGCCTCGTTGAGGACGGCCTGGAGGTCTCGTGTGTGGGTGAAGACCTCGATGAGGCCGTTGATGCGGGTCATGAGGGCGAACTCGGCCTCGTCGTAGGCCTCGCGGCGGCGGAGGGCATCCACGGTGCGCTGGAGGCGGACGCAGTCGCGGGCGGCCGCGCGAACGAGGTAGAGCTGCCAGAACGCGGCGGCGATGAGGACCAGCGCGACGCTGGCGGCGACGAAGGCGAGGCCGTGGGCGCGGGCGCGGCCGATGGTCATGCTGGCCGGGGCCATCATGAGGGCCGTGGTGCTGAGGATGGCCGCTACTGCGCCCAGTGCCAGAACGGTGAACAGCATGAGCGAGGAGCGGCGGCGGGCCTGACGGGTGTCGAGCCAGGCCTCGGTGGGCTGCGCCGGCTCTGGGTGGCGGGTCGTCACGTGTGCCTCGGCGTCAGGGGCGGGTCCGCTCAGTCCTCGCCCTCGATGGTTCCGACCTCGATCTTGAGGTCGCGGCGTTCCTCGATCTTGTCTACCTTGCCGTCGCGTATCCACACGATGCGGTCGGAGGCGCTGAGCATCTTGTGGTCGTGCGTGGCGGAGATGATGGTGACGTGGTTCTCTTTGTTCAGTTGCTTGAGGAGTTCGATGATCTCGGTGCCTGTCTTGATGTCGAGGTTGCCGGTCGGCTCGTCGGCGAGGATGAGGCTGGGGTCGTTCGCCATGGCGCGTGCGATGGCCACGCGCTGCTGCTGGCCGCCGGAGAGCTCGAAGGGCTTGTGGGACAGGCGGTCGCCGAGGCCGACGCGCCCGAGGAGTTCGACCCCCTTGTCGCGCGCCTCGTCGGTCGTCAGGCCGGCGAAGACCATTGGGAGCGTGACGTTCTCCAGGGCGGTCATGACGGGGATGATGTTGAAGGTCTGGAAGATGTAGCCGATCTTGCGGCAGCGGAGCCAGGCCAGCTCGTAGGCGTCGAGCTGCGCCACGTCCACCTCCTCGATGTACACCTTCCCCGTCGTCGGCTTGTCGAGTCCGCCGACCATGTTGAACAGGGTGGTCTTGCCCGAGCCGGAGGGTCCCATGATGGAGATGTATTCGCCGGCGCGGATTTCGAGGTCAACGCCGCGGAGTGCGTGGACCTCCACCTTGCCCATGCGGTAGCACTTGGTGACCTCGCGGGTGCGGACGATGTTCTGCTGCATGGCGTGCTCCGTGCCGCCGCCGGCGATGGGGGCGGCGGGGTTACTCCTCGATGCGCATGGCGGCCACGGGCTCCATTCGGGCGGCCTTGTGGGCGGGGAAGATGGCCGCGAGGATGGAGAGGACGAGGCCGACGAGTGCCGCCATGAGGGCGGCGAACAGGATCGAGCCGAGGGACAGATAGGTCCAGGTGGCCCCCCCGTAGACGAGCCACTGTCGCACGCTGGAGAGGAGGAATCCGATGAAGATGCCTGCGAGGGTGCCGATGAAGCCGAGGAGGGCCGACTCGATGAGGAAGAGCTTCACGATAAAGGCGTCGAGCGCGCCCAGGCACTTCATCGTGCCGATCTCGCGGAAGCGCTCCTGCACGGTCATGAACATGGCGTTCACGATGCCCACGAAGCACACGAGGAGAGCGAGGACGGCCAGCCACTTGTCCGTGGGCGTCATGAAGTCGAGGAAGGTCCCCAGGCCGCCCACGCTGGCCTGGACTGGCGCGCCACTGGTCGGCTTGTCCTTGCTGGGGGCCTCGGCCTCCTTCGGCTCGGAGCCGGCGCGCTCCTGCTGGAGGATGGCGTCGAGGCGGCCCTTCTCGGCTTCGCGCACGGTGCGGAGCGCGACGAGGTGGCCCTGTAGCAACTCGAGCGACTTGGCGGACTCAAGCTCGGCCTCCAGCGCAGCGATCTCCGACCTGAGCTTCTTTGCCTCATCCGTCGTGGCCGACTTGAGCGCTTTCTGCTTCTCGCGGATGGCGGCCCTCTTGAGGTACTGCGCCTCCGCGAGGTCGTCGGCGTAGAGCTCCTCGACCTCGGCCTTGCTCCGCGTCCCGGCGCCGCCCTTGAGGGCCTCGCGGACGACGCCCAGCCTGGCCTTGATGCCGTCAATCTCGCGCTGCGGCCCGAGGGAGAGCGCCATGGTGATGGCGGTGGAGGTCCAGATGGACATGAGGAAGGCGATGGCGAGGATGATGCTGCTCATGGTGATCATGGAGCGCCAGAAGCGCACCTTGATGCTCTTGAGCGCGATCTCGAGGGCCTTGCTCCAGGGGAGCATGATTTGCTTGCCGATGCGCGCCTGGGCATTGCGTGGGCCGGCCTGTGCTTCGCTCATTAGAAGGCGTCTCCAGCGGGGTCAGGAGGGGTCAGCGCTCCTGTTTCCTGGGCTTCTCGGGGGTCACATCTTCATTTCGCACATGGCCGCCATGTGCGAAATGAAGATGTGACCCCGGGACAGCGATGCCGATGAGGCCGCGACGGGCCAGTTGCCGCAGGTAGGCGACGACCGAGATCTCGGCCTCCTTGCGGTGAAGCTTGTAGCGGGCCGAGAGGGCGGCGATGATGTCGCGGACACTCTTCCTGCCATCGCACAGGCCCCACACGTAGGCGCCGATCTCGTCGAGCACGACGCGCCGCTGCTTCGGCACATAGAGGACGCGCGAGAGCGCCCTGGCCCACCACGCGGGGCGGAGCGGAATCACCAGGCGCGTCTCCCCCGCGTCCGTCTTCTCCTCGCGCACCGCCTGGTTGCGCAAGGGCACGGAGGCGAGCGATTGCTCGCGTGAGAGCGGCTTGGGGCGGCGCCAGAAGGCCCAATTCGGCACGCGGTCCTTTCCTGCACATCAGGGAAAATGACACCAGGAGTCTTTTGCCGGAACGGCCCTTTGGGTGCTTCGCACAAAAGACTCCTGGTGTCATTTTCCCGTTCAGTGGCACGCGATCGAGTCCGCGCAGCCCTCGACCCGCGGGTCCTCGGACTGCGGCGATTCGCAGCGGAGCGCGAACAGCTTGTCGGCCTCCGCGCAATGCCAGGCCAGCGCCGTGGTGTAGCGGCGCTTCCGGAACACGGCGAGGGGCCGCGCCCGCAGGCTCAACTCGCCGCCGTAGCGCACGGCCTCGTGGCTGCGATACTCGTCGGCCCGCGCCGTGCAGCGGTACGAGCGCGTGGCCTTGGCGAACTGGCCTTTGAGCCATTGCTCCAGGGAGGTCCTCTGGAGCGTGATCGCCGCCAGGCTCTGCCGCACGACCTCCAATTCATCGTTCCCGGCCTTGAACAGGAACCGGAGCGAGCCGGTGCGAAGCGCGCTCTCTTCGAGGCGCCAGCCGGCGGGCACCTCGAAGCGCAGGCCAAACACGGCCCACTCTGCCCCGCCATCGCCCGGCGTCAGCTTCACGCTGCCAAAGATGCGGCGGGCCAGGGCCTTATGGTCGCCGCCCTTGTCGAAGAAGACCCGCAGGTGGACCACCCGCCGCGAGTCGGGGGCGACGAGGAGGAGGCCGTGGGCGTTGAACCCGCCGCCGCGCCAGGTGTACGCCTCGTGGTCGAGGGCGGCAAGCTCCTTCATAGCAAGGCCGCGGTCCACCGACGGCTCCGACGCGCCGCGGGGGAGCTTCTTGCGCGTCTGCTTTAGATAGCCGTCCACGAGACCCGACGCGGCGGCCACGGCCCGGCGGCCGGACTCCCACCGCAGCTCCAGGCGGACGTGAGTCTCGTCCTCGACGCGCAGGTAGCCGTTCGCCGCGTCGCCCTCGAGGCTGCCGGGGCACCAGTCCTCCGGCACGTCGAACGAGATACCTTGCCATCCGAGCCGGGCCCAGCGCTCCTGTCCCATGGCCACGCTCTGTGTTCCAGGCGAACCTGAACCAACAATGAATCTAGCAAAGGCGCACGGCTTTGTCAACCACATTGACCCGTCGAAACGCCCTCGCTATAATGCCGGGGTGTTGCGGGCTGACGGCTCAGGATTGGGCGCCCTGTGAGGAGACTTCGGCGTGGTCATCGGTGTGCTGAAAGAGGTGAAGGCGGATGAGTACCGCGTGGCGCTGATCCCAGTGGGGGCCGAGGAACTGCGGCGGCGCGGCCATCGGGTTCTGGTGCAACAGGGCGCGGGGGAGGGGAGCGGGATAGACGACGCGCTTTACGCGGAGCACGGGGCGGAGATCGTGGGAAGCGCCGAGGCAGTCTACGCCCAGGCGGAGCTCGTCATCAAGGTCAAGGAGCCGCTGCCCCAGGAGTACCGCCTCCTGCGCCGCGGGCAGGCGGTGTTCGGCTACTTCCACTTCGCCGCGTCGCGCGAGCTGACCGAGGCCCTACTTGGCACGGGCATTGTGGCCATTGCCTACGAGACGATTCACACCCCCGACGGGCGGCACCCGCTGCTGACGCCCATGAGCGAGATCGCGGGCAAGATGTCCATTCAGGAGGGGGCGAAGCACCTCGAGCGCCCGATGATGGGCCGCGGCATCCTGCTCGGAGGCGTGCCGGGCGTCGAGCCAGCCACAGTGCTCGTCATCGGCGGCGGCACCGTGGGCACCAACGCGGCCAAGACCGCCGCCGGCCTCGGCGCCCGCGTGATGGTGACCGACATCAGCCTCGACCGCCTGCGCTACCTGGACGACATTCTGCCCGCGAACGTGACGACGCTGTACTCGGACGCCCACACGCTGCGGGAGAAGATACGGGAGGCCGACCTGGTGGTGGGCGCCGTGCTGGTCGAGGGGGCGAAGGCGCCGGTCGTCGTCACCGAGGCCATGGTGCGCACCATGAAGCCAGGGGCTGTGATCGTGGACGTGTCGGTGGATCAGGGCGGGTGCGTGGAAACGACGGAGCCGACGACCCACCAGAACCCCATCCGCATCAAGCACGGGGTCGTCCACTACGGCGTCACTAACATGCCGGGCGCCGTGGGCCGCACCTCCACTTACGCCCTCACCCACGCCACGCTGCCGTACCTGCTGGAGCTTGCCGACAAGGGCTACGAGCGCGCCGCCACCGAGAGCCCCGCCATCCGGGCCGGCCTCAACCTCGTCCTCGGCCAGGTCACCAACCAGGCCGTGGCCGAGACCTTTGGCCTGTCCTGCCGTCAGCCTTGAGGAAAGAGGATTCGGAAGCCTGCTTGCCTGAAGTGCTCATCGCCGGTCAATGCTTCGGTGATCCCCTCCTCCTGCATCACCACGAACGAAATGCAGTCCGTCAGCCCCCACTCTTTGTCCTGTCGGGACTTGTAGAAATCGAGGCTCCTCTTCAGAAGCTCGCCTTCCAAGGGGCGGATCAGGGTGTTCTCGCCCGCCCGAAGCTTCTCGATGAAGGCCGCTGTTCTCAGGCGGTCTCGCGGGGAACAAAGCGCATCCGCGAGTTCGATCAGCACCGCCTCGGTTGTCACCACCTCGCCCGTCAGGCTCCTCGCCATGCGGTTGGCCTCGTGGTGCCGCGCGTCCCGCGGCGAGAGCAGAGCGATCATGTAGAATGTGTCTGCAAAGTAGCGTTGCGCCATCAGCGCTTCGGTCTTCCGTGCAGATAGTGATCGTGGTTCTCGGCAAGGTCGGGCGGATAGTCCCCCTGCGCCGTCCCTGCGTACTCCAGGAAGATGCTCCAGGGCGACTTCCTCTTCCTCCGCTTGTTCGTCTTCACAGGCTCCGCGCGCACCTGGTACGTCGTCCCCTGCCGCAATGCCACAGGCTTGTCGGGGATTAGGACCTTGCCGTCTGTGTGGGCGATGAATGGCTTCATAGCGTATCTCCGTGCTTGAGCGGCGGCGACACCTACATTCTAGCGCTGCGACCCCGCGTTGGCAAGTCCGGGCGATAGCGGGTTTACAGCGAAACAAGCTGGGCGCGGAGGATGAGGGGGGAGGCCTCGATTTCGCGGACGATTTCGGGGGTGACGGGGCTGTCTATGCTGATGACGAGCATGGAGGTTCCGCCCGGGTGGTCGCGGCCGCAGGTCATGTCGGCGATGTTGATGCCGCGGCGGGCCAGCACGGCGCTCACGTGGGCGATGACGCCCGGGCGGTCGTGGTTCCGTGTGACCAGCAGGTGGCCCTCGGGGGCCGCGTCCACGCGGTAATTGTCCACCCGCACGATGCGCGGCGTGTGGCGGGCGAGCATCGAGCCGGCGACCGCCAGAGTCCGCTGGCCCACGCGGGCATCGGCGGCAATGAGGTTGGCGAAGTCTTCGACCGCCGCCGACTTGGTGACGTCCACCTTCAGCCCGCGCTCCGCCGCGATGACGGGGGCGTTGACGTGGTTGACGGTGGGGATGGCGCGCTGGAGGAGGCCCTTGAGCAGTGCGGCGGTGAGGGGGCGGAGGTCGTGCTGGTTGATCTCGCCGCGATAGGTGATGGTGAGGCGGCTGATGCCGCCCTCGGCCAGTTGCACGAGCAGGCTGCCCAGCCGCTCGGACAGGTCAATGTAGGGGCCCAGCACTTCGAGGAGTTCGGGCTCGATGCAGGGCGCGTTGACGGCGTTGCGCGGCGGTTCGCCCTTGAGGTAGGCGGCGACCTGTCGGGCGATCTCGATGGCCACCGTGGCCTGGGCCTCGGCGGTGGTGGCGCCCACGTGGGGCGTGGCGATCACCTGGTCGAAGGCCAGGAGGGGGCAATCGGGCAGCGGCGGCTCCTTCTCGAACACGTCGAGGGCAGCGCCGGCCACCTGGCCGCTGCGGAGGGCGTCGGCAAGGGCCGCCTCGTCTATCAGGCTGCCGCGGGCGCAGTTGATCAGGAGCACGCCCTTCTTCATCTTCGCAAAGGCCGCGGTGCCGAGCAGCCGCTTCGTCTCAGGGGCCTGGGGGGCGTGGATGGTGAGGACGTCGCTCGTAGCCAGGAGGTCATCGAGGGTGGTGAGGCGAACCTCGAGGGCCTGGGCGCGCTCGGCGCTCACGAAGGGGTCGTAGGCGGCCACCTCCATGCCGAAGGCCAGGGCGCGGCGGGCGACCTCGGAGCCGATGCGGCCGAGGCCGATGATGCCGAGCTGCTTGCCCTGGAGCTCTGTGCCCATCGCGCCCTTCTTGGGCCATTCGCCGGCCTTGACGCGACCGCTGAGCTGCGGCAGGCGGCGGGCGAGAGCCAGCATCATGGCCATCGTCAGCTCGCAGGCCGCTATGGTGTTGGCGCCCGGCGTGTTCATCACCACGATGCCGCGGCGGGTCGCCGCAGCGAGGTCCACGTTGTCCACGCCCGCCCCTGCCCGGCCGATCACCCTCAGGCGCTCGGCCCCGGCCAACAGCTCGGCCGTGACCTTCGTCGCGCTGCGGACGAGCAGGGCGTCGGCATCGGCGAGCGCCGCCCGCACTTGCTCTGGCGGCGCGCCCGCCAGCTCCACGACCTCGTGGCCCGCCTCCCGCAGGATGCTCAGGCCCTCGGGGGACAGGGGGTCGCTGACGACGATCTTCATCTGTTTCTGTTCCTCAATGGCCTATCGGGAATCGGCCGCGGCCGCCGCGCGGCGGCGCAGGCCCGCCTCGCCGAGGGTGCGGAGCGCCACGTAGATGGGCAACGCATCGCCCAGGCGCGCTGCCGTGAGGGCCAGCGGGCCGATGCTGCCCGGCAATTCGTCGTCCAGCCCGTATCCGCTCCGCTCCTTGCTCACGAGGGGGCTGGGGAGATACTGCGTGAGCGGGGCGCGGACGCCCAGCGCCGCGCCCGTCGCCACGGGGCACAACTCGTCCAGGCTCAGCCAGGCGATGTCGGCCTCTGCCTCGCGGAGGCGCGCGTGGCCCGCCAGGCGCCCGAGGCCGGCCGCGTCCACGCCCAGGAGCGCGCCGCGGGCGTGCGCCACGTGGCCCGCCGCGAGCAGATTGCGGTCGAGCCGCCCGGCCGGCGTGAGCCAGCTTGCGGCGACAAGGGCCGTCGCGTCCCCGACGGCGGCTTCGAGCGCCTCCGCGTCCAGGTCGCCGCTCGGCAGGCGTGCCAGCACGCGGGCGGGCAGCCCCAGGTCCCTTGCGTGCGCGAGGGCGGCGCTGTCCGCGGGCGCCACGACCTCGGTGCGGCCGGGCTGCGTGCGGGCGAAGGAGGCGACGGCGAGTCGCACGGCGGCCCGCTCGGCGACGGGCAGGCTCGACGGCTGTAGGCTCCAGCGGTCGAGCCCCGTGAGTGCCGCGAGCGCTCGGGCCACTTCGTGCATGATCTCCAGCGCACCCTGCAATGTGGGAGGCGGCTGGTGTGGATGGAGTGAGCCGAACCCCGGAAGGCCGGCCGCGCGCCTGGCCGCCGCTGCCCCCGGCCAGGAGGGGGGAGGCAAGGCGGCGAGGTCCGCGAAACGCGCCCGCAGGGCGCCCTCGTCCCGCGCGGCCCGCGCGGGGGGCGTCGGTCGCCGCAACGTGGCGGCAACCTGCTGAAGGCACTCGATCGCCTCAGGCCCAGGCTCTGGGAAGTGCCAGTTGCTGCGCTCTGGTGGTTCAGGCATCGTCGGCATCCAGGGACAGGTCGTCGCCGCCGGCGCGGAAGTCGCTGAGCAGCTCCAGCGTGTGGCGCAGCAGCTCGATGTCGGCCCGGCTCCGCCGCTCCGTCGCGGCGAAGAGCACGCAGTTCTCCATCTCGGGATATTCGGCCTGGAGGGGCAAGGCGCCCAGCACGTTGCTCTCGAGCAATGCCTGCCTGACCTCCTCGGGGTCGCCATCGCACTCGACGGCGAACTCCTTGAAGTATGGCGCGCGGAAGCGCAGCGTGAGCCCCTCGATGGTGGTGATGGCGCGCTGGGCCGCGTGGGCCGCATCCATCGAGAGCGTGGCCGCGCGCGCCAGGCCCTCGGCCCCGACCGCCGCCAGGTAGGCCGCCGGCCGCACGAGCTGGTCCGCTCGGACTCGCTCCGCAGACGTGCCGACGGCAGCAAAGGCGTCGCCGAGTCGCTCGACCCGCCACCCACCGAGCGCGGGGGCCAGCCCGGGACGGCACGCGAGCAGCCCAAGCGATTCGCTGCCGTAGAGCGGCCGCGTGCCCAGCGGCTGGGCATCGGCCACCGTGATGTCCGCGCCGGTCGCGCTGGGCGCGGCGAGGATCCCGAGGGCAATGGGGTCCACCTTCACCACGAGCTGCGCCCCGGAGCGGTGGGCGGCCTCCGCGAGACCGGCCACGTCCTCGAAGCACCCGAAGAAGTTCGGCTGCTCCACCACCACGCACGCCACGCCGTCCGAGAGCAGCCGCTCGACGTCGCTCGGCCGCGTGACGCCGCCGTGGTAGCCCGCCTCCTGAAGCGTCAGTGGAGGGGAGAGGAGAGCGCGGGCGATGGCGCGGTAGCGGGGGTTCATCGTCCTCGCCAGCACGGCGCCGCTGCGTCCCGTCGCCCGCACAGCGGTGCGGATGGCCTCGGCGAGGGCCGACGGCCCGTCGGCGAACGGAGCGGTCGAGAGCTCAAGCCCGGTGAGAGCGGAGAACATGCCCCCAAGCTCGAAGACGGTGCGAAGCACGGGCGGCGGCGAATCGGGCGTAACCACGCTGGGCGGCACGCTCGCCGCCACCTCGTCCACGATGGCCGGCACGTAGTGGTCCCACGTGCCGCCGCCGAGGAAGCAGAGGGCCTCGTCGAGATGGGTGTTTGGCGAGGCCAGCTCGAGCAGCCGAGCGGTCAACTCGGATTCCGTGAGGGCAGGGGCGAGCTGGAGCGGGCGCGCGACACGAAGCTCCGGCGGTATCCGCTCGAGCAGGTCGTCGGCTTGAGGCGGGCCATCATTCATGTTCGCCTTCGACCCGGATGACGACCGGACTGCCCTCGACGATGCCTTGCGGCTCGATGGCGGCCAGCGCCCGCCGCAGGTTGGCCTCGCGGGCCTGGTGGGTCATGATGATCAGCGGCACGGCCCGCGTGGCGTGCCGTTCCTTCTGAAGGACCGAGGCGATGCTGATGTCGTGCCGCCCGAACTCGCCGGCGATCTTGGCCAGCACCCCGGGGCGGTCCACCGCCGCGAAGCGCAGGTAGTAGCGCGACTCGCTCTCCTCGATGCTCCGCACGCGC
>Ga0194112_10012543_pt1 | contig 10334 bp, 4 predicted proteins | sample TA2MahC400mmetaG_FD_146191 | JGI IMG/M metagenome (GOLD analysis project Ga0194112, IMG submission 146191) | Freshwater microbial communities from Lake Tanganyika, Tanzania - TA2015016 Mahale Deep Cast 400m | ecosystem: Environmental > Aquatic > Freshwater > Lake | place: Tanzania: Lake...
ATCTGGACGCGCCCGATACCCAGCGTACGCTGCGTCCCGAAGATATCGTGGCTTGTGTCCACGGCCTTGTGGAACTGCGCGACGGCAAGGGCGAGATCGACGACATCGACCACCTGGGCAACCGTCGCGTCCGCTCGGTCGGCGAGCTGATGGAAAACCAGTATCGCGTCGGCCTGCTGCGCATGGAGCGTGCCATCCGCGAGCGGATGTCGGGTGTCGAGATCGACACCGTGATGCCGCAGGACCTGATCAACGCCAAGCCGGCCGCAGCTGCGGTGCGTGAGTTCTTTGGCTCGTCGCAGCTGTCGCAGTTCATGGACCAGACCAACCCGCTGTCCGAAGTGACGCACAAGCGTCGCCTGTCGGCCCTCGGGCCGGGCGGTCTGACGCGCGAACGTGCAGGCTTCGAGGTTCGCGACGTTCACCCGACGCACTATGGCCGGATGTGCCCGATCGAGACGCCGGAAGGTCAGAACATCGGTCTGATCAACTCGCTGGCGACCTTCGCCCGCGTGAACAAGTATGGCTTCATCGAGACTCCTTATCGCAAGGTGATCGAGGGCAAGGTGACCGACGACGTGGTCTACATGTCCGCGACCGAGGAAATGCGTCATACCGTGGCGCAGGCCAACGCGACGCTGGATGCCGAAGGCAACTTTGTCGACGAGCTGATCAGCACCCGCCAGTCGGGCGACTTCATGCTGAACCCGGTCGATGCCGTCGATCTGATCGACGTGTCGCCCAAGCAGCTGGTGTCGGTCGCGGCCGCGCTGATCCCGTTCCTGGAAAACGACGACGCCAACCGCGCCCTGATGGGTTCGAACATGCAGCGTCAGGCGGTTCCGCTTCTGCGCGCCGAAGCTCCCTTCGTGGGCACCGGCATGGAAGCAACCGTGGCGCGCGACTCGGGCGCCGCGATCATGGCGCGCCGTGGCGGCATCATCGACCAGGTCGACGCGCAGCGTATCGTTGTGCGCGCGACCGAGAACATGGGTGCGGGCGATGCAGGCGTGGACATCTATCGTCTGCGCAAGTTCAAGCGTTCAAACCAGTCCTCGACCATCAACCAGCGTCCGCTGGTCAAGGTGGGCGAGAAGGTCGTCGCCAACCAGGTCATCGCCGACGGTCCGTCGACCGATCAGGGTGAACTGGCCATCGGCCGGAACGTGGTCGTCGCCTTCATGCCCTGGAACGGCTACAACTATGAGGACTCGATCCTGATCTCCGAGCGGATCCACCGCGACGACGTGTTCACCTCGATCCATATCGACGAATACGAAGTGGCGGCGCGCGACACCAAGCTCGGGCCCGAGGAGATCACGCGCGACATTCCGAACGTCGGCGAGGAAGCCCTGCGCAACCTCGACGAGGCCGGGATCGTCTATATCGGTGCCGAGGTGGGACCTGGTGACATCCTGGTGGGCAAGATCACCCCCAAGGGTGAAAGCCCCATGACGCCGGAAGAGAAGCTGCTGCGCGCCATCTTTGGCGAGAAGGCTTCGGACGTGCGGGACACGTCGCTGCGTCTGCCGCCGGGTGCCTATGGCACGATCGTCGAGGTGCGGGTCTTCAACCGCCACGGCGTCGACAAGGACGAGCGCGCCCTGCAGATCGAGCGCGAGGAAGTCGAGCGTCTGGCGCGCGACCGCGACGACGAACAGGCAATCCTGGACCGCAACATCTATGCACGTCTCAAGACTCTGATCATGGGCAAGCAGGCGCTGAAGGGCCCCAAGGGCATTCGGTCCGGTACCGAGATCACCGAGGAGCTGCTGGGCACGATGTCGCGTGGCCAGTGGTGGCAGCTGGCCGTGTCCGAAGAGGACGTGGCCAAGGATGTCGAGGCGCTGAACCAGCAATACGACACCCAGAAGAAGCTGTTGGAGGCCCGCTTCGAGGACAAGGTCGAGAAGGTCCGCCAAGGTGACGATCTGCCCCCCGGCGTGATGAAGATGGTCAAGGTGTTCGTCGCCGTGAAGCGCAAGCTGCAGGCGGGTGACAAGATGGCCGGTCGTCACGGCAACAAGGGCGTCGTGTCCAAGGTGGTCCCGATGGAGGACATGCCGTTCCTGGCGGACGGCACCCCGGTCGACCTGGTTCTGAACCCCTTGGGCGTGCCGTCGCGCATGAACGTGGGACAGATCCTTGAAACCCACATGGGTTGGGCCAGCCGTGCCCTGGGCCTGAAGATCGACGAGGCGCTGGAAGATTATCGCCGCAACGGCGACATGACTCCGGTCCGCGAGGCGATGCGCATCGGCTATGGTGACGAACTGTATGCCGAGATGTTCGACAGCCTGGATGACGAGACGCTGCGCGAGCACGCCGGAACGGTGCGCACGGGCGTGCCGATCGCCACGCCGGTCTTTGACGGCGCCAAGGAGGCCGACGTGAACGACGCGCTGACGCGTGCCGGGTTCGACACGTCGGGGCAGTCGGTGGTGTTCGATGGCCGCACGGGCGAGCAGTTCGCCCGCAAGGTCACCGTGGGGATGAAGTACGTCCTCAAGCTGCACCACCTGGTCGATGACAAGATGCACGCCCGTTCCACGGGTCCGTACAGCCTCGTCACGCAGCAGCCTCTGGGCGGCAAGGCCCAGTTCGGTGGCCAGCGTCTTGGCGAGATGGAGGTCTGGGCGCTGGAAGCCTACGGCGCCGCCTACACGCTGCAGGAAATGCTGACCGTCAAGTCGGACGACGTCGCCGGCCGCACCAAGGTCTACGAGTCCATCGTCAAGGGCGAGGACAACTTCGAGGCTGGCGTGCCGGAATCGTTCAACGTGCTGGTCAAGGAGGTCCGGGGTCTGGGCCTCAACATGGAACTCCTGGATGCGGAGGAAGAGGAGTGAGGGCGCAAGCCCTCACCCGTCCGCCCGTGCCCTTCATTAGGAATTGAAAATGAACCAGGAACTCGCCACCAATCATCTGAACCCGCTGTCCCCGCCGCGGCAGTTCGACGAGATCAAGATCTCGCTGGCCTCGCCCGAGGAGATCCTCGCCTGGTCCTTCGGTGAGGTGAAGAAGCCCGAGACCATCAACTACCGCACATTCAAGCCCGAGCGTGACGGTCTGTTCTGCGCGCGCATCTTTGGTCCGATCAAGGACTACGAGTGCCTGTGCGGCAAGTACAAGCGCATGAAGTATCGCGGTCTTGTCTGCGAGAAATGCGGCGTGGAAGTGACCTTGCAGAAGGTCCGCCGCGAGCGGATGGGCCATATCGAACTGGCCGCCCCCGTTGCCCATATCTGGTTCCTCAAGTCGCTGCCATCGCGCATCGGCCTGATGCTGGACATGACGCTGCGCGATCTGGAACGGATTCTCTACTTCGAGAACTATGTCGTGATCGAGCCGGGCCTGACAGATCTGACCTATGGTCAGCTGTTGAGCGAAGAAGAGTTCCTCGACGCACAGGACAACTATGGCGCCGACGCGTTCCAGGCCGATATCGGCGCGGAAGCGATCCGGGCCATGCTGGCCAACATTGACCTGGCGGCCACGGCCGATCAGCTGCGCGAGGACCTGAAGGTCGCCACGGGCGAGCTGAAGCCCAAGAAGATCATCAAGCGCCTGAAGATCGTCGAGTCGTTCCTCGAGTCGGGCAACCGTCCCGAGTGGATGGTCCTGACCGTGATCCCGGTCATTCCGCCGGAACTGCGCCCGCTGGTTCCGCTGGACGGCGGCCGCTTCGCGACCTCGGACCTGAACGACCTGTATCGCCGCGTCATCAACCGCAACAACCGCCTCAAGCGCCTGATCGAGCTGCGTGCGCCCGACATCATCGTCCGCAACGAAAAGCGGATGCTGCAGGAATCGGTCGACGCGCTGTTCGACAACGGCCGTCGCGGCCGCGTCATCACGGGCAACAACCGTCGCCCGCTGAAGTCGCTGTCGGACATGCTGAAGGGCAAGCAGGGCCGCTTCCGCCAGAACCTTCTGGGCAAGCGCGTCGACTTCTCGGGCCGTTCGGTCATCGTGACCGGCCCCGAGCTGAAGCTGCACCAGTGCGGTTTGCCGAAGAAGATGGCGCTCGAACTGTTCAAGCCGTTCATCTACTCGCGGCTTGAGGCGAAGGGCCTGTCCTCTACCGTCAAGCAGGCCAAGAAACTGGTCGAGAAAGAGCGCCCCGAGGTCTGGGATATCCTGGACGAGGTCATCCGCGAGCATCCGGTCCTGCTGAACCGTGCGCCCACGCTGCACCGTCTGGGCATACAGGCCTTCGAGCCGATCCTGATCGAAGGCAAGGCGATCCAGCTGCATCCGCTGGTCTGTTCGGCCTTCAACGCCGACTTCGACGGCGACCAGATGGCCGTGCACGTTCCGCTGTCGCTGGAAGCGCAGCTGGAAGCGCGCGTCCTGATGATGTCGACGAACAACGTGCTGTCGCCTGCCAACGGCGCGCCGATCATCGTGCCGTCGCAGGACATGGTTCTGGGCATCTATTACGTCACGATGATGCGCGAAGGCATGAAGGGCGAAGGCATGGCCTTTGCCAATGTGGACGAGGTCGAACATGCCCTTGCCGCAGGCGAGGTGCATCTGCACGCCCGGATCACGGCACGCATCAAGCAGATCGACGAGAACGGCAACGAGGTGCTCAAGCGCTTCGAGACCACGCCGGGCCGCGTCCGCGTGGGTGCGATCCTGCCGATGAACGCCAAGGCGCCCTTCGAGCTGGTGAACCGTCTTCTGCGCAAGAAGGACGTGCAGCACGTCATCGACACCGTCTACCGCTACTGCGGCCAGAAGGAATCGGTGATCTTCTGCGACCAGATCATGGGCCTGGGCTTCCGCGAAGCCTTCCGCGCCGGCATCAGCTTCGGCAAGGACGACATGGTCGTGCCCGACACGAAGTGGAGCATCGTCGAAGAAGTCCAGGACCAGGTGAAGGAGTTCGAACAGCAGTATCTGGACGGCCTCATCACCCAGGGCGAGAAGTACAACAAGGTCGTGGACGCGTGGTCGAAGTGCAACGACCGCGTGACCGAGGCCATGATGTCCACCATCTCGTCCAGCAAGCGGGACGAGATGGGCGCCGAAATGGAGCCGAACTCGGTCTACATGATGGCCCATTCGGGTGCTCGGGGCTCGGTCAACCAGATGAAGCAGCTGGGCGGCATGCGCGGCCTGATGGCCAAGCCGTCGGGCGAGATCATCGAAACGCCGATCATCTCGAACTTCAAGGAAGGCCTGACAGTTCTTGAATACTTCAACTCGACCCACGGCGCCCGGAAGGGTCTGTCGGATACCGCGTTGAAGACGGCGAACTCGGGCTACCTGACCCGTCGTCTGGTGGACGTGGCGCAGGACTGCATCATCCGCGAGCATGACTGCGGCACCGAACGCGCGATCACGGCTTCGGCCGCAGTCAACGACGGCGAGGTGATCAGCCCGCTGAGCGAGCGCGTGCTGGGCCGAACCGCTGCGGAGGACGTGCTGGTGCCGGGCGAGGACGAGATCATCGTCCGCGCCAACGAGGTGATCGACGAACGCAAGGCCGACGCCATCGAGGCGGCGGGCGTGCAGACCGTGCGCATCCGTTCGGCATTGACCTGCGAATCCGAGGACGGGATCTGCGCGCTGTGCTATGGCCGCGACCTGGCCCGTGGCACGCTGGTCAACATCGGCGAAGCTGTCGGCATCATCGCCGCGCAGTCCATCGGTGAGCCCGGCACGCAGCTGACGATGCGGACCTTCCACATCGGCGGCATCGCACAGGGCGGTCAGCAGTCGTTCCAGGCGGCCTCGCACGAGGGCACGATCCAGTTCCGCAACGAGAGCATCCTGGCCAACGCCAATGGCGAGCAGGTCGTGATGTCGCGCAACATGCAGCTGCTCGTCCTGGACGACCAGGGGCAGGAGCGCGCCAGCCACAAGCTGTTCTACGGCTCGAAGCTGTTCGTGAAGGAAGGCGAGCGTGTCATCCGCGGTGCCAAGCTGTTCGAATGGGACCCCTACACCCTGCCGATCATCGCGGAGAAGGGCGGCGTGGCCAAGTTCGTCGACCTGATGTCGGGGATCTCGGTTCGCGACGAGACGGACGATGCGACCGGCATGACCCAGAAGATCGTGACCGACTGGCGGTCCGCGCCCAAGGGCAACGACCTCAAGCCCGAGATCATCATCATGGACGCCAACGGCGAACCGGTGCGCAACGACCAGGGCAACCCGGTCAGCTATCCGATGTCGGTGGATGCCATCCTGTCGATCGAGGACGGTCAGGACATCCGCCCCGGCGACGTCGTGGCGCGTATCCCGCGCGAAGGCGCCCGGACCAAGGACATCACCGGGGGTCTTCCCCGCGTGGCGGAACTCTTCGAGGCCCGTCGTCCCAAGGATCACGCGATCATCGCGGAAATCGACGGCTATGTGCGCTTTGGCAAAGACTACAAGAACAAGCGCCGCATCACCATCGAGCCGTCGGAAGAAGGGAACTCGCCGGTCGAGTACATGGTGCCGAAAGGCAAGCACATCCCGGTGCAGGAAGGCGACTTCGTGCAGAAGGGTGACTACATCATGGACGGCAACCCGGCGCCGCATGACATCCTGCGCATCATGGGGATCGAGGCCTTGGCCGACTATCTCATCGACGAGGTGCAGGACGTCTATCGTCTGCAGGGCGTGAAGATCAACGACAAGCACATCGAGGTGATCGTTCGCCAGATGCTGCAGAAGATCGAGATCCTCGACAGCGGCGAGACCACGCTGCTGAAGGGCGAGCATGTCGAGCGCGACGAGTTCGAGGAAGAGAACGCCAAGGTCGAAGCGCGCGGCGGACGTCCCGCCTCGGGCGAGCCGGTCCTGCTGGGTATCACCAAGGCGTCGCTGCAGACCCGCAGCTTCATCTCGGCGGCGTCCTTCCAGGAGACGACGCGCGTGCTGACCGAGGCTGCCGTCCAGGGCAAGCGCGACAAGCTGGTCGGCCTGAAGGAGAACGTCATCGTTGGCCGCCTGATCCCGGCGGGCACCGGTGGCGCGACCTCGCGGGTTCGTCGCATCGCCACCGAGCGTGACGCGGAGGTGATCGAGGCACGGCGTGCCGAGGCCGAGGCGGCTGCCGCCCTGGCGGCGCCCGAGCCGACCTTCAACGCTACGGCGCCGGAGACGATGACCGACAGCGCCATCGCGGATCTGCCGGAGTCCAACGGCGAAGAGTGATCCTTGCCCCATAACAACAGGCAAAGGCCCGGCAGCGATGCCGGGCCTTCGTCGTTGCGGAAAATCATCCGAAAGGTCGGTGCCCTTGTCTTTCAGCCAGAATGTCGAAAAGGCGCTTTCCGGACATGATGCAGTTGCCGGGGCATCGGTGATTTCGGTAAAGGGCGTTGTTGCGGGCCATGCATCAAGGTGGGTCTGGCCCGGCTGTCGACGCGCCCTGGCTGATCCAGGAAAGGACGCTTGTGGAACGGCAAAGCTTTGCACTGTCGTTTGAAAGCCAAGATCCTTTCATGCAGTTTGTGAAAAAACCTGCTGTTCTTGATGCGGCTGCCTGCTAGCACTTGCAGGGTCACGCCCGACTCGATTTCTTTCCGGATCCTGCTGATGCGCACTCCCCTGATGTCTCCGATCCGGCGCGTCCGGCCTGCCTCGATCCGGGTTCAGCCGCTGCAGCCCGGCGACAACCTGAAGGGCGCGACCGTGATGGTCCTGTCCATGATCGCGTTCACCTGCAACGACACGGTCATCAAGTTCGTCACCCAGGACATGCCGCTGTATCAGGCCATCACGTTGCGGGGCGTCTTTGTCATGATGGCGCTGATGCTGCTGGCGGCGCGCAGCGGAGGGCTGCGGTTGCGGATCGCCACGCCGGCGCGGTGGCCCATGGCGCTGCGGCTGGTGGGCGAGGTGGGATCGACCCTGCTGTTTCTGAACGCGCTGCAGCGGATGGCAATCGGCGACCTGACGGCGGTGATGCAGTCGCTGCCGCTGGTCGTGATGCTGGGCGCGGCCCTGATCTTTGGCGAAACGCTGGGATGGCGGCGGATGATGGCGGTCGGCCTCGGCATGGCTGGCGTGCTGATCATCCTGCGCCCGGGCAGCGGGACCTTTGGCATCTGGTCGCTCGTCGCGTTGGGGGCGATGGTGATGGTTGCGCTCCGCGATCTAGCCACGCGCCAGTTCGCGCAGGACGTGTCATCCACCACCATCGCCTTTTATGCGGCAGCCTGCGTGACGCTGATTGGCCTTGTCTTCAGCCTGGGGCAGGGGTGGGTCATGCCGCAGCCTCGCCACCTGTTGCTGCTGCTGCTGGGAAGTGCCTTTCTGACCGTCGGCTATGTCAGCGCCGTCGCCGCCATGCGGATCGGGGAAATCTCGGCAGTGGCACCGTTCCGCTATACTTCGCTGCTGGCGGCGGTGTTGCTGGGCTATGTCGTCTTTGGCGAGGTGCCGGACCTGTGGACATGGCTGGGCTCAGGCCTGGTTGTCGGCGCGGGCATTTATACGATCTGGCGCGAGGCGCAGTTGGAACGGCGGCACTGATGCGGATCCAGATGCTGGGTCTGTGCCGATTTTCCTATCTGGGGCTGCGTGGCTATCAGGTCGAGCATGACACCATCGAGGCAAGGCGCGCCTATCTTTATGACCCGGAGCGGCTGGCGCGGCGCTGGCTGTGGTTCACCACCGTCGCATTGCCGGCATGGCAGGCGCAGACAGACCCCGACTTCACGCTGGTGGTGATGACGGGGCCGGACCTGCCGCAGCCCTGGCTGGGACAGCTGCAAGCGCTGTCCGCGACAATGCCTCAGCTGCGGCTGGCCTTGGTGCCGCCGATGGCGTTTCACCTGCAGGCCTGCCGGACCGCGGTTGCCCCGCATGTGGACGCCGAGGCGCAGGTTATCGGCCATTTCCGCCATGACGACGACGACGCCGTGGCGGTGGATTACGTGGCGCAGGCGCGGCGGGATTTTCGCAAGGTGCAGGCCTTGTGGCGGTCCGAGGGGAAGCTGTCGCTGGATTACGGCCGCGGCCTGATGGTGCAGGCGCGGGACGGACAGCTGACGATCACGCCACGCTTGTCTCACAACATGGGCGTGGCGCTGACGATCTTCCTGCCGCCGGATGCGCCCGAAACGGCGCTGCATTACGACCACACGAAGCTGGCGCAATGGATGCCGGGCGTTCAGGTCAACCGGCCGTTGATGTTCATTCGATCCATCCATGACGACAGCGACTCTGGCGACATGGGGCCGGGTCTTCCCTGGCAGCCCGAAGAAGGCGCGCTGAACCGCCTGCTGCGACAGCGCTTTCGCCTGACGCGGGCCGATCTGGCCCGTCTGGCGCAGCGGCTGGAGCCAGGCGCCCGTTGACAGCGGGCCGAAATCCACTTATAGCCCCGCTACCCGGCGGGAAACCGTTTCGGGTGCCAGAACCTGTGAGGTCACGATCCGGGCCGTTATTGCCCCGATCCTCTGGAATTACGCCCGTCAGCCCGTTATGGGCCGGACGGGCTTGGTGTTTTGCGATTCGCGCATGACACCGTCGAGAAGCGGCGCAACCGGACTGGTTGCGAGTATTGACAGAGCAAGACGGGGAACCGAATGCCAACGATCCAACAGCTGATCCGCAAGCCGCGGCAGCCGAAAGTGCAGCGCTCGAAGTCGCAGCACCTTCAGGGCTGCCCGCAGAAGCGCGGCGTCTGCACGCGCGTCTACACCACGACGCCGAAGAAACCGAACTCCGCTATGCGCAAGGTCGCCAAGGTGCGCCTGACGAATGGCTTCGAGGTCATTTCCTACATCCCGGGCGAAAAGCACAACCTGCAGGAACACAGCGTCGTGCTGATCCGCGGCGGCCGCGTGAAAGACCTTCCGGGTGTCCGTTACCACATCCTGCGCGGTGTGCTGGATACCCAGGGCGTCAAGGATCGTCGCCAGCGTCGTTCGAAGTACGGCGCGAAGCGTCCGAAGTAAGGAGAGGCATCAATGTCCCGTCGTCACGCCGCTGAAAAGCGCGAAGTCCTGCCCGACGCCAAATTTGGCGATCGCGTGCTGACCAAATTCATGAACAACCTGATGGTTGACGGCAAGAAATCCGTCGCCGAGCGCATCGTCTATTCGGCCCTGGACCGCGTCCAGGCCCGCCTGAAGCGCGAGCCGATCGAGGTCTTCCACGAAGCCTTGGACAACGTGAAGCCCTCGGTCGAGGTGCGTTCGCGCCGCGTCGGCGGCGCCACCTACCAGGTCCCGGTCGAGGTTCGCCCGACCCGCCGCGAAGCCCTGGCGATCCGCTGGCTGATCGATGCGTCCAAGAAGCGCAACGAGAACACCATGGAAGAGCGTCTTGCTGGCGAACTGGCCGATGCCGTGAACGGCCGCGGCACCGCCGTCAAGAAGCGC
>Ga0194112_10012545_pt1 | contig 10333 bp, 9 predicted proteins | sample TA2MahC400mmetaG_FD_146191 | JGI IMG/M metagenome (GOLD analysis project Ga0194112, IMG submission 146191) | Freshwater microbial communities from Lake Tanganyika, Tanzania - TA2015016 Mahale Deep Cast 400m | ecosystem: Environmental > Aquatic > Freshwater > Lake | place: Tanzania: Lake...
GCAGATCCACGGCGGGTACGGGTACATGCGGGAATACGAGGTGGAGCGCGTGTACCGCGACCAGCGGCTGTGCACCATCGGCGAAGGCACCAGCGAGATTCAGCGGCTGGTCATCGCCCGGCAGGTGCTGGGAGCGTAGCGCCTGGCGCGGTTTGCAACTTGGGGCAAGGGGTGTATAATAAGGGAGGAGAATGATCATGTCAATCTCACATCCCCTCGTCAAACTAGCCAAAGAGACCATCGAGAACTACGTGCGCCACGGGAAGATCATCCAGCCACCAAAAGAGCTGACGCCAGAGATGGAGAAGCGGGCCGGAACCTTCGTCTCCATCCACAAGCACGGGATGCTGCGGGGTTGCATCGGCACCATTGAGCCGACTCAGGCCAACGTGGCCCAGGAGGTGATCGAGAACGCCATCTCCGCCGCCACCCGCGACCCCCGCTTCCCGCCCATCATGCCAGAAGAACTGGCCGACCTGGACATCAAAGTGGATGTCCTCAGCGAGCCTGAGCCGGTGGAGAGCCTGGAGGAGCTCGACCCCAGGCGCTACGGGGTCATCGTGCAAAGCGCCAGGGACTGGCGAAAGGGTCTCCTCCTGCCAGACCTGGAGGGGGTGGACACGGTGGAGTACCAGGTGGACATCGCCCGCCGCAAAGCCGGCATCTGGCCCGACGAACCGATAGAGCTCTACCGCTTCGAGGTGGTCAGATACACCTGATCTTCCAGGTACCCCCATCACGTAGGGGGTAAGGCTTGCCCTTACCCAAAAGGGCAACCGCGAGGGTTGCCCCTACATCCATTCCACCATCGGTAGGGGCAGGGCTTGCCCTTGCCCCCTGTGCGTCAACCGCATCCTGGGCGACCACACTTTGGGCAACCACAAGGGATTGCCCCTACCCTGTGGAAAAGCAACACCCCACGTTCCCAGCGTGGGGTGTTTGTGTCCGTGCAAACGGCAACTCAACTATCGTCGCCTCGATACTCGTGCTCCCCTTTGCCTCCCTGGAGCAGCTCGATCCCGTGCGGCAGGGCCGGCAAAATGGCCTCCAGATCCTCGCACACCGCTTTAGGGCTGCCTGGCAGGTTGACGATGAGGGTATGGCCCCGGATGCCGGCTACGGCGCGGGAGAGAATGGCGTGAGGCGTGATCTGCAGGCCCCTGGCCCGCATGGCCTCAGCCAGGCCCGGCGCTTCCCGCTCTATAACCTCCTTGGTGGCCTCGGGCGTGACGTCCCGCGGCCCGAAGCCCGTCCCCCCGGTGGTGATGATCAGGTCCAGGCTCACTTCGTCGCACCACACCATCAGCGTGCCTCTGATGATGTCGAATTCATCGGGCACCACCACCTCCAGTTCCACTTTAGCTCCCAGGTGCTCGACGACCATCTCGCGGAGGAGAGGCCCGCTCAAATCCTCCCGCTCCCCGCGATAGCTGCTATCGCTGATGGTCAAGATACCCACAGTGATCATGAAAACCTCCCGATTGAAGCCCAACGACAAGCCACAATCCCATGTGACCCAACAAAAATCGAATTCCTAAACATATTGAACACCCTGGAAGTATAATGCCCTGACTAACTGTGCGTAGATGACTCTCATGGTCTGGGGAGTAAAGGTTGTGATATAGTGTTCATCTATGAGGTCATCACGATTGATACAGTAAAGCTGGTCAATCTTAACGATAGAGTCTTTGTCCAAAGCCGGATAGTCCGCTACCAGCACGGGCACGTGGAAAGCGTAATTAGGTTTCCGATGTTCTAGGCCAGATAAGGGAGTCACTGTGACGGTGTGGCGTAAAACTCTTTTGCAGTCCGATAAAACCAACGTGGGGCGTGCCCTGGCTACCGTGTACTGATTTGACACGGGCCTCTCAAAGTCAAACCAGTATACATCGCCCCAAGTTATTTCCCGTGTGTGATGCCCTTGGTGCAAAGGGTAGTTTGGAAACGGCATTGCTAGACAGAGTCCTTGTCCGATTCTTCAACATATTCGTACTCATAGGTAGCCAGATCATATTTGGCTGGCACTTCAGGGGTCTCTTCTTCGATCCGGGCTACAGCCTCCTCAGGCATTGGAGAATGCAACTCGACGCTAAATTGAGCCAGCACCTGTTGTAACAGAGCATCATCTGACACCTCTTCTTCGGGTAGAGTGGTAGCCGCTAAATCATGGCTCGTGGGAGCAGGATATGGCCAAAGCAGTGGGCGTTTTACATAGGGCAGCTCTACAACAAGCGCTACGCTATTACTTGTCACCCAATCGGCTTCATTCGGCAGATTAGACTTATAGATTCTTTGATAGCCTAGTTGGTTCATTTGTCGCCTCCCTATGATTACTGCTTAACTACGATATTCCTCAAGATTTGATTAAAATGAGCAAACCACTTCTGGCGTGACTGCAACATGCGAATAATGTCCTGGTGATGCACTCGTTGGAAGCCAGCAGTTTGAGTGACAATTGCCATCTGAATAGGTCCCCCAACAGTCTCTTCCACTGCCATTGTCTCTGCAATTAAGAACACAGCCAAGTCAGTTAACTCGTTTACAGTCATCTCGGAGTAGTAGAATTTAGTCAACAGATATCGTGCTATGTGCCATTGAGCAGCCAACAGATCACCAGGCATAGGTCTCATACTAAGTCCGCCAAGCGGCTGTTCAGGACTTGGAGTGATATCGTAGTGCATGATGCGAAATTGATTAGTTTCGAGATTGTCATAGCCTGCCAGGATGAATCCAACCACACCATGAAATCGCTTTTCTTTCTGCTTTGTCAACCAGTTCTCATAGGAGATTTGGAAGATTCTTGCTGCCTCACCTGCGATTTTGCTAAAATGAGCCCACTGGTTTTGATTGACCTCCAACACGAGTTGAGAAATTCCTTCGTATCCAGGCTGTGCCAGGCCATAGGTGAGGACGCCAATATCACGATTGACCTGCAGAAATTTCTCAGACGTGTCAACCGTACCGCCTTTCCCTGTGATGCGACTATCGGTCGCCAAAACGAGCCCATCTATTGCCCTCAAAGCCATTGCGAGTGTCATTTTCGCTCCTCTGTTTTGCTACCAGAAAGCGGAGAGAATATTGAAGCACAAGCAGCAAACAACCACTCAGACCAACAACTGGCCTCGCTAACATATTGCTTGGCTTGTTCTCGATCTACACTTTGAAAACCACTGCTATATGTAATTGTAGCCAGGCTAAGACTCGGCTCCAATTTAAGAACAGGGACGGACCGAGTTTCAATAAAGTAGAATGCGGCACGCCGTAGCCCATTACCCACGCCAACGCTAAAAGTATGTATCTTACTGTCCAGAAGCCTTGCCACGGCATTGTGTTCGCCGCCGAAAACATTTCCTCCAAAACTTCTTGGTTCGAAACGATTACCTATATGAAGACCATAGAGCTCGATATCGCCTGTTCCATTTACATCAATGCCACCCATGATTGTCCCCACTGGAAAGGGAATAGGTTGATGCTGATCTGCTAACTCCTGACACTTGCTGTCAAAGAGGTTATGAGCTTGCTCAGCAATCTCTCCAATTGGCACATCCAACTTCGGTGACGAGGCAAGAAACTCGTCCACAAGCCGGTTTCCAAAAAGTCGATCATCGTGTATTAAGATGGCTACAAACTCAGAAAGAGGCCTGATCACACCTTCGGTCTCGGATACATCCCCAAAAGGCACATCGCCTCCCAGCACGATGCCATCTATGCAGCGTAGCGCCATAACAAGCTTAGCCATAACGCCTCCTACGTAAGTCAAGTATAGCACATATCCCACAATTTGGCAATTGACTCAAGGGATTACGAGAGCAACAGATGGATGCAGATAAGCGGATGCAAGACATCCTCATCCGCTTACCCGCTGTTAATTCGCTGCCTCACATCCTCAAAAAGGCGTCGGCGTAGATGACCCTGTTGCCCAGGATTTGGATGGTCTTGTAGATTGCGACCTGGTCGGGGTCATCCATGTCCACCAGGGACGGGTCCAGTTCCTCCATGGCTGCGGTGGCATCGTAGAGATTGACCAGGAGCTGGCCCAGCGGCGTGCTGGTGTCCCGCTCGACGATGATGCGGATCACCTCATTTTGGGCCTTGTCCAGGGGGTCGGCGATGGCCGAGTCGAGCCCCGCCGCCATGAGCATCACCAGAAAGGTTCGGTTGATCAGGCTGCGGTTCTCGTGCGGCACGCCGTTGGACACGTTGGACAGTCCCACCACGGTCATGGGAGGCGGATCGCTGAGCACCTTGAACATGCGAATCGCGTTGAGGTTCTCTGTGGCGTGCTCCTGCATTCCCTTGACGGTCAGCACCAGCGGATCGAGATAGACGTTATCCATGGGGACTCCCAGCTCCATGGCCCTGGGCAAAATGACCTCCATGGCCAACTGTACCCGACCGTCGGCTGTGGCAGGGATGCTTTTTTCCATCGTGAGGGCGATGATCTTAGAGCCATACTCCGCCGCCAGGGGCATGGTCGCCTCCAACCGCTCCGCATCGGCCGAGGTGGAGTTGATCAGGGCCTCGATGCCCAACTCCCGGCAGCGTTTCAGGCCGGCTTCGATGGCCGCCGCGTTGGTGGTGTCGAGGGATAGGGCCGCGCCAGGAGCCACTTCGTGGACGACCTCGACCAGCCAGGGCATGACCTCGTGCCCGTCCTTCTTGCGCCGGCCGATGTTGAGGTCTATCATCTGGGCTCCTCCCGCGACCTGCTTCCTGGCCAGCTCCTGGAGGGGTTTGGCATCCCTCTCGTCTACAGCCCTTCTGACCAGGTCGGATATGATCTGGATGTTCTCGCCAATGATGTACACTTTATCCTCCTTTGTTGGATGTTGGAAGTTGGAGATTGGATGTTGGAAGTTGGATTTCCAACCTCTAACCTCCAACCTCTAATCTCTAGCCCAGCAGCCTGACCACCGACGGGAAGCTGGCCAGGTCGGTGTGGGGCAGGAAGAGGGCCTTGGTAAACTCGTCCATGAAGGTGTTGTCGGCCGATAGCTCCAGGTAGGTCATCTTGCTGGCGATGTCCATCACCTGCTGGCGCATGTCGGGGCACATGAGAGCGGTGTAAGCACCCAAAACCGAGGTGTTGCCCAGGAACTTGAAGCGCTCCCAGGGCATGTCGGGCAGCAGCCCGATCTGGATGGCTTTCTCCACGTTGATGTACTTGCCGAAGGCGCCACCGATGAGCACCTGCTCCACCTCGGCCAACTCCAATCCCACACTGCGGGTCAACACCGAGAAACCGGCGTAGAAGGCGGCCTTGGCCCGGATCAAGTTGGCGATGTCCACCTCGGTGATCACCACATCAAGGGAGCCTGCTCCCCTGCTCCCCTGCTCCCTTGCTCCCTTGCTCTCCGCCCATGCGACCACGTACTCAGGGCCATGTTCACCGATGCGCACCCTGGGGGTGTCCAGGCTGCGGTTGATCTTGCCGCCCTTGTCAATGACCCCGGTGATGAACATCTCCGCCAGCAGCGAAATCATTCCTGAGCCACAGATGCCCCGCGGGGGCACGTCGCCAATGACGCGGATGGTAGGCTCGCAGGTCTGGGAATTAATCCAGACCTCCTCGATAGCCCCGATGGTGGCTCTCATCCCAGAGTGCACCCCTGCGCCCTCGAAGGCTGGCCCGGCCGAGCAGGCGCAGGACAGGAGCCAGTCGTTGTTGCCCAGCACGATCTCGCCATTGGTGCCCACGTCAATGAACAGGGTCAACTCCTCGGTCTGGTACATGAGGGAGCTGAGAACGCCCGCGGTGGTGTCGGCTCCCACGTAAGCACCCACGCCGGGCAGGCAATCCACCGTGGCTTCGGGGTTGACGTGCAGCCCCAGCTCCCGCGCCTTGACCGGCAGGGGGTGATTGATGGCAGGCACATAGGGTTCGAGACGGATGGACTCCGGCCAGAGACCCAGCAAGAGGTGAATCATGGTCGGGTTGCCGGCCACCGTCATCCTGTCCATTTCCGCCGGGTCTATCCCGTTGCGGTCGGCCAGCTCCTCTATGCACCCATTTATGGTCTGCACCACCAGCCGCTGCAGGTGATCCAGGCCTCCCTCCTGCTTGGTGGCGTAGATGATGCGGGAGATGATGTCCTCGCCGCAGGATATCTGGGCGTTGTACTCCAAAGCCGTGTCCACCACCTGACTGGTCAAAAGGTCCACCAGGTAAACCACGTTGGAGGTGGTGCCGATGTCCACCGCCAGCCCCCAGGAGCTTGCGGTGCGGTCGCCGGAGCGCAGGTCAATGAGCCGTGGAGGTCCATCGGGGGAGGCCCAGGTGCCCATGTCCAGGATGGCGGTCACCCGCCAGTTGGCATCTCGCAAGGTGCGAGACAGCTTCTTGATCACGGGCAGGTCGGCCATCAGCCCTCTGATGCCGTGTTGGCGGGCCAACTCCCTCTGGAGGCGCTCGAAATCGGTGGTGTTGTCGGCCAGGCTGGGCGGCTCGATCTCCAGGAAGAAGGAGCGGACGGGGATCCTTCGCCAATCACATTCCACGGGAAGGGTGATGACCTCGGCCTCCTTCTCGCTGGGGAGCGCGCGAAGGATCACCTCCTGAGGCGGTATGAACACCGCCAGGTCGCTCTGGACGACGGCCTGGCAAGCCAGAGCGTAGCCCTGCTCCAGTTCCGTTCGGGAGAGGCGGCTGGTGGAGCGACGCTTGACCTGTCCCTCTTCGATCACCACCTTGCAGCGTCCGCAGCGCCCCTGGCCACCACAGGGCAGGTTAAGCTCCAGCCCCACCTCGTCAATGGCATCGGACAGCAGCGTGCCGGGGACGACTTCTATTCGATCGCCTGAGGGCTTGAGGGTGATATGATATCTGTTTTCCGATCCGTTCATCGTTTTTGCAATTGCCGGCCTGCTGCCTCCAGCCAAGCTGTCTCCGGAATGCCATAGGGTCGGAATTTCTCCAGCCGTCCTTCGTCCTCGCTGTAGAACAGGGCACGGTAAGGCCCCAGTTTGCTGGCCGCCGGTGTGTCAATCAGGTTGGCCGAGTCTTCAGCGCTCATCTGAAAGACAACCCGCATGGTGAACTCACGCAGTGCCCGCCGGTCCAGGCTGCGGTTCAGGTTGGTCAAGGTGTCACACCAGACCACAGTGTGCACGCCTAGATCTGGGCCCTCGCGCAGGATGGTGGTGAACTGCTGGGCCGGGTTGGGCAGAGCCTCTTCGCTGAAGGAAGGGAAGCCGAATTCTTCTTCCAGTCGCAAGTCACGAGCACGTTGCAGACCGTAAACGAACAGGTACTTTGGCGGGGCGCTCATCTCGTCGGCATCCAGGCGGCGCTGCACGTCGGTAGCCAACTTGGCGATCATCTCGGGCAACTGGCGACGCCGTCCGATTTTCACTGGATGCGGCAAGTAGCCAGCCAGGCGAGTGAAGAAATCAGCGTAGGGGGCGTCTACGGCGCCGAAGTCGAGTACGTAGAAACTGCCCTCACCCCCGGCCCCTCTCCCGACGCTTGCCCTGAGCGAAGCCGAAGGGTCGGGAGAGGGGAGTTGGGTGGCCAGGCTGATGAGGGCGGTGGACATCATGGCCAAGGCAGCCTCATCGTTCTGGCCGATTATGAGCAGGTTGCTCCCGCTTTGACGGCGGAAAACTGCGGCTACCGGTTCGCGAATGGCGATGGGTTCGCCCAGCCAGGCACGAACGGCACGCGATGGTGCAGGCCAGGTGGGGGCAGCAAGCAAATCGTGGAGTGGGCGGTTCTTTGTCACGTCCGCTGGGGCATTCCCCTCGAAGACAATCTGCGGCTGGGGTGGTTGGTAGCCCTGTTCCTTTGCCAACGCCTGCACCTGGGCCAGATAATGGTCACGCTTATCGTCAGGGAGCCAGGCCACCTGGAAGAGGTTGTTGCCCTCCACCAGGCCGTTGGCGGCGTTGTAGATGGCCTCGCCAGGGCGGGAGAGGAGGCGGGCGGCCGGGTTGTCATCAGCCAGGATGAGGCGGGAGTCAGCCTCGCTGCATTGCAGGGCTATGCGCACGGCCATCTGGTCAATGGTGCTGCGGGCCAGGGTGTAGGCTCCGGCCAGGGTCTGGGAGCCTAGCAGGACATGGATGCCGAAAGCGCGGCCCTGCCGCACCAGCCGGTCCAGAATCTGGGAGGATTGAGAGGCGATGGCATCGTCTTCGGTGAAAAATTCTTGGAACTCGTCAACCAGGAGAAGAATACGCGGCATCTGTTGGCCGGTTTTCCGCCGGTAGTCGGCGATATGGTCCACGCCAGCGGCGCGGAAGAGGTCGCCGCGGCGCTTGAGTTCGGCGTCCAGCCCCTGGAGCACGCTTAAGCCGAACTCTCGCTCGCTCTCGATGGCGACGACGCGGGCGTGGGGGAGTTCGTGGATAGCGTAGGTCTTGAACTCCACCCCCTTCTTGAAGTCCACCAGGTAGAATTCCAGTTCGTCGGGCGAATAGGCAAGGGTCAGGGTGGCGATGAGGGTGTGGAGCAGGGTGGACTTGCCAGCGCCGGTCTTCCCGGCCACCAGGGCGTGCTGGGCCGTCCCTTTCCCCAGGTCAAGGACCTGCACCTTCGTCGCTCCGGCCCGGCCCAGAGGAACGACCAGGCCGCTACGGGTATCCCCACGCCACCAGAGCTCGGGTAGTAGGGCGATTCTCTCGAAGGGCACCTCCACCCGCATGGCCTCTTTTGCTTGGGCGCCCACGGCCGGCAGGATGCGGTCAAAGAGGTTGGAGGGCGGGGGCTCGTCTAGTTCCAGCAGGCAGTCCTTGAAATCCTCATCCTGCCAGACAAAGCGCTTGCCGTCCCAGGCGATGACCGTGGCGGTCCGTTCCAGGTCGGCCAGGTTGAAGCCGTAGGGGAGGGGCTGCTGAGTGTCCACAGCGATCAGGGTGTAGACACCGCAGCGGGGGCCGTTGGCGGCGATGCTCACCAGGCGGCGGGCGGCGGCCTCGCTGAAGTTCACCGGAAAGCTCATCACCACCAAGAGGCGGTAAGGTTCGGCCACCTCGCCCGCTTCGGCGTTGTAGGCCTCCATGGTAGGGTACTTGTCCCGCAGGAACTTCTGGATGACTGTCTCCATGTGGGCAGAGAGGTCGGCCAATCGCTGCTCGATGTGGTTGGGCTCGGTCCAAGCTTTGCTGGTGACCAGGGCTTCGTCGTAGTCGGCCAGATGCATGAAGGCAGCCACATTCTGCCCCAGGCCCACAGGGTCAACTAGCAGGAAGCGGAGTTTGCCTGGCGACATAGTCGCCAGAAGCCGTAACATCAGGGACTGGACGGCGCGCACGGCCGAGGCCTTGGCTGCGCCGGAGGCCTTCAGGAGCACATTGCGCCCACCGATGACGGAGAGGAGAGCAGGCAAAGTGAGGCGGTGCCACTGCCCCGCTTCTACCAGTTGGCCTACGCGGGTGAATTGGGAAACACTGCTCTCTGCCACCGGAGCCCAGGAGTCCCAGAGGGAGTTATCCCACGGGGTAGCCATCAGCCCGGTAGACTGGGCGATGGCACCGATGTCTTCGGTCACCTTCGTCACCGTCGGGGTATAAGCTGACTTGGCCTCAGCCATCGCCTGCTGATGTTGAACCTTAATCTCGGCGACGCGCTGCTGATGTTCCTGCTCCGCCTGCTCCAACCAGCGGTCATGCCAAAACTCAGCATCGGCCACGGCCTGCAGCAAGCGAGTGACGTGGGATTGGATTTGTTGGATAAGGTCACGTTCAGATGGCATATGAAACCTCCAAGAAAGCACGCCCGTCGCCTACCCTGCTTCACACAGCTTCACCGCATCGTCGTCGCTCGCCAAGTCCAGTATCCGACCGTCCGGAGAGAAAGCCACGCCCCGCACACAGTCCGCATGTCCGAGGGAGGGCGCGTGGGCAGCTACTACATCCCATAACGCCCACTCAACCGTATTAGGGCAAGAATGGCGGTAACAACCAGAATAAAAAAGACAATGGCAAAGGTAATGACGTCTGCCCGGCGTTCCTTCCACTTTCGTTGCAATTGCAATAATTCCTCAACATCTGCCTGCGCTCTTTTGCTGGTTTCAGCCGCCGTGGAAACATGATAGGGCAATTCCTGGGCTGGGTGGGCGCCAAGTCGCAAGGTAGGTGGGGTCGGCTGGATTTGACCCAGCAGGTGTTGCAAGCCGGCCTTGGTCAGGCTGGCTTGGGCTGCCTCCAAGACCTTGCGGGCTTCGGTCAGTTGGGCGGCGGCCGTCTGGCGGACCTGGTCCAGGGCCGCATCGGCGCCCTCGCGGTCGGCTTTGCGGCAGGCTTCGGCGTCGGCCTCGGCCTGAGTGCGCCGGGCGGTGGCCTGGCGGAAGGCACGCAGGATTTCACGCTGGCGTTGCAAAAGGTCAGGTTCAGC
>Ga0194112_10012553_pt1 | contig 10328 bp, 6 predicted proteins | sample TA2MahC400mmetaG_FD_146191 | JGI IMG/M metagenome (GOLD analysis project Ga0194112, IMG submission 146191) | Freshwater microbial communities from Lake Tanganyika, Tanzania - TA2015016 Mahale Deep Cast 400m | ecosystem: Environmental > Aquatic > Freshwater > Lake | place: Tanzania: Lake...
GAACCGGCGAAAGGTGACATGCCGCAGCCAGGCATTTTTCGCAGCACGGATTTCGGGCAGACGTGGGCCAAGGTCGGGGACCATACCCTGCATGGCACATGTCCAGTGCATTACGGACCCAATATTTACTGGGCGGCGAAGGAGGGAGTCGTGGTCTCGCGTGACAGCGGGAAGACATGGAGCGTGTGCGGATCGCCGGTCGCGAACATCGTGCATGGCCCGTACTTCGGAAAGAGCGAACAGGAGATGATGGTGGTTTCGTTCAAAGACGGATACTCCATCACCCGGAACGGAGGCCAATCGTGGACCCAAGTGGCGCCGTTCTTCGCTGACGCTCCGGATGCGTGGGGCGCACCGAAGAACGAAAGGACCTCCCCGTCCACTTCCGGCCGCCACTGGCGTGGGGCCCTCTGGTATTTCGGCTGGGACTCGGAGAGGAACATCCTGTACGAGAGCCTTTTTGGCGGAGACGTCTGGAAGTTGCAGTTGGGCCCCACGCCTGCGGCGAAATAGCACACAACCCATCAAGAGAAAGGAACAATAGAACGATGAAAACGATCAACACCATCAGCCTCGGCCTCATCAGCCTGTTGTTTTCGGTCACGAGCCTGCCTGCGGCGGACTCGCCGGTCACGCCTCAAGAACGCAAGAACCTCTGCGAGCGGGCCATCAAGGCCGGCTGGCTGAAGGGCGTCCGCGCCGTCGAATTGATTCGCGCCGACATCATCTCCGTGACCATTGATGCCGGCATCACCGCGGCGATCGCGCCAACGATGTACAGATTGGACGCGGCAGTCGGCAGACACACCGACGTGCTGGCGCCGTACGCCAAGCCGGATGCGTTCACCATCGCCAGCCCCACCGACCCGGACTACAAGACGCCGGTCCCCCGGCCGACGTCGGCCAGTGCACCTATGAGGGCCGCAACGCCATCAATCCTGGCAAGACGTTGCCCAGTTGCACGATCTTCCACACCGACTGCTTCCTGTTCCTGCCCAAGCCGATGAAGTCGGGGCACCGCTACACCATCGAGGTGCAGCCGCGCGGCGAGCGGCAGGCAGCCCTGGCCTACTCCGGCACGCTCGATTGCGACGACGCGAAGACCCCGACCAAGGCGATCAAGATCAACCAGGTTGCCTACAGTTCGCTCGCGAAGCAGCGCTACGCCTATCTCGGCTGGTGGGCGGGCAACAAGGGGAAGGTGGATTATGCCGCCTTGAAACGGTTCGAGGTTATCGACGAGAAGACGGGGAAGACCGCGCTCACGGGCGAGGTCAAACTGCGCGCCGGAGACGAGATGACGGCCAAGGTCGCCGGCGAGGAGATCTACGAGATGGACATCGCGGCGCTGCCGGTGGGCCGCTACCACATCCGCATACCCGGATTGGGCTGCTCGGATCCGCTGGAAGTCGGCGGGAAGGGATTCCATGCGCTGTACTACCACACCATGCGCGTCTTCCTCCATCAGCGTTGCGGCCAGGAGTTGAAGGAACCCTGGACCTGGGTCAAGCGACCGGCCTGCCACAGCTTGATCTACGAGAATGGCTCGTTCGCTCCCGAAATCCTCATACCCGGTCAAAAGAACCCCGATCCTAGAAGGCTGGCGCCCCTGGCGCCCGACGCAAAACCCCGGCACTTCCGCGGAACCTACCACGATGCCGCCGATTGCGACACCTTCACCTTCCACCTGACGGCGACTGACAAGTTGCTCAAGTTGTACGACCTTTACCCCGATGCCTTCGCCGACGGCGATCTCGACCTGCCGGAAAGCGGCAACCGCATCCCGGACATCCTCGACGAAGCCGAGTGGTGCCTGTTGGGCTTCATCGCGCTGCAATACCCCAATGGCGCGGTGCCGTTGGGGATGGCCAATATGGAAGATAGTCTGTGGCATCGTTACGAGAAGGGAATGAACCCGTGGAAGAAGGACTGCAACGTGACCCCGCCCTACGGGATTCATCTTCCAAGTCCGGATTCCACGCCGACGTTCGCCGCGGTGGCCGCTGCGTATTCCCGCGTCATTCGGAAGTTCGATGCCGCCAAGGCGGATCGCTACCTTGCCGCCGCCCAGAAAGCCTTCGTCTATGCCACAACGCATACGGCGGAACAGGTTCGCAAGGAGTACGAAACCGATACGATCAATATGAAAGCGCCGAACTACGGCGGGGGCACGGGTGAAGGGGCTTTGGAAGGGTGCTGTCTCTGGGCGGCCGGCGAGTTGTTGCGCGCCACGGGCAAGAAGGAATACCTGGACTACATCAAGGCCAACGAGAAGCACATGAACAAGATGAACTGGCACTACGCGGAGCAGCGCATCTGGGCGTTCATTAATGCGGACGCGGCCGATCCCGCCCTGCGGGAGAAGTATCGCAAAGACATGCTGTCCTCGATGAACGGCGTTGTGAAAGACACACTCGCGACGCCGTATCGGATGCCTTATTGGCCCACCACAAAAGGGTGCGGCTGGTGGGGCTCCATGCAGGGCATCAACTCTTCTCTGGCGTTTGCATACGGCCTGACGAAGGACCAGAAGTATCTCGACGCCATGAGCCTGCAGGCCGACTGGCATCTGGGCTGCAATCCGCGGTCGCAGGCGTTCATAACCAACATGGGGTACCGCTACCCGCGGCGGCCGGAGATCAACCCGGTCCTGTACGAGAAACCGTTGGAGGACGCCGGCGGCAAGACCCTGCGCGGGATCGCCCTTTACGGTATCGGCCCGGCGCTCAATGACTGGTTCGGGCCATGGCCCATGCACCGCTCCTGGCGCGACGTCTTTGGCGATGGCGCCGAGGTGTACAGCGAGTTCACCATCCACCAGATCACGGGGCCGGCCGCGGCGTTCTATTCCACGCTCTACGTGACGGAGAAGAAGGCCGGCACGATTCCGCCCAACAGCAAGCCCAATCCGCTGGAGCGACCGTCGGAAGGGCATGTGCCGGTATGGTAGCCTATCGTTCCCACGCCACCCGACCTCAGAGGAACACAGGAGTCACGTCATGAGAGCATCCACGACGCGACAACACGGAAAGCAGAGCCTGCCGACGCTGGCGGCGCTGCTGTACATATCGCTTGCGGTGAGACTCGCCGCTGGGGCCGAATCGGCGCCGGCCGCGCAGGCCGAGATGGTCCTCGACCTCGGCGCCGGGGTCAGCATGAAGCTGGTGCGGATTCCGGCGGGGAAATTCCTCATGGGAAGCCCGGCGGACGAGCCGGGGCGCTGGCGTGCGCCGCGGGCAAGTTCCTCCAGGCTCATCCATTTCCCCTCGTTGTAATTCTGGATTGCGTCGGCGACCTTCCTGCGGTAGGCATCGTCCCAGCCGTCGTAGCAGAGGTCGTAACCCAGGGCGGTCCACCCGAGCGAAGGCCCGGCCCGCAGCGCGCCGTACGGCGCCTTGAACGAGTACCGCTGGTCGCGGTCGCGGTAACCCTCCAGCGACTTCTCCATGCATTCCCGCCCTGGGTCGGCGTACTTCTTGTCGCCCGTCAGGACGTAGAGCATTCCGTAGCCGGCGACGTGAGAGAAGATGAAGATGCCCGGCGGGGCGCCTTCGAGCGGCCCGGCGCCGTCCTTATCGACCGGCCCCTTGACGCCGAACTTCTCTGGCATCGACTCGCCGTCGCTCCCGTTCAGGCAGACCCGCAGGCGCTTGATGATGGCCTGGCCTTCGGGTGTCTTGGCGCGGGCCTTCAGTGACGCGATGTCGGTCTTGCGGAAGAGGAGGCGCGGGTGCTCGCCCGGCAGGGGCGCCTTAAAGCCCGGAACCGGCGCGGGCCAGCCATCGGATTGCGGAGAGCCATCTGCCGGGGTCGTGGGGGCGCTGGTGCGGCCCGCTGCGGGCGCAGCCGCGGCCGCTGCGCAAAGCAAGACCGCTCCAATTAGGACCAGCAAGAACATCCTTCCCGCACGCATGATAGCATCCTTCGAAGAACCCCATTATGGCCTGGACGCGGGTTATCTGCCCCCGGTTGCAGCAGCCTGCCTGAGGTCGTAACAGCGAACTCCGCCCATCACCCGCGCGAACATCAGTCCGTCGGCGAACGCCTCATAGACCGGCACCTCGTACCCGCCCGTGGCAACGTGCACGGGATTTGTCGGGTTGTTGACGTGCCATGCGCCCCCCAGGGGCCTTGAGTCGGCCGGGTCTGCCGCATACATCTGCCATATCTCCGCGTTGGCGGCGCGCGGCCGGTGCTGGAGGTCGGTCACGGTGATGAGCCTGTCGCCCCAGAGGTAAATCTGTCCGGCGGCCACGTCCTGCTCCTTCAGGATACTGCCGTCCTCTTCGCGGAGAACAAGCAGCCTGTAGGATTTCTCGTCGGAGCGTTTACTCCGGGCGAGGTAATAGACGAGGCCATTGCGGCAGATCACGCGGCGGGCCGGGCCGGCATCGAGTTTCAACTCGTGGGCAAGTTCCGGCCGGTCGGCCGGCAGCGACCAGGCGCGCGATGCGCCCTTCTCGTCAAACCGGTACCCGGCCAGCAGGCCCACCTGGTTGACCCCTTCCTGCCGCCCCTCGCTGTATTTCGGGTGCGACTCAAAGGCCATGATGCGGCTGCTGCCGGGGACGGCGAACGTAAGGTGCTCGCACTTAAGAAGGACCGTCCAGAGAATCTTGCCGGCCCGATGATCGATCAGGCGCAGGTCGCCGCGGGAGTTCACGCAGACCATATATGTCTTGTCGCCGATTTTTACGGGGCAGGGGGTGTTGAAGCCCGAAAGGATCTGTTCCCGCTGAGCCCGGCCGAGCGTCCAGAGCGTTTTGCTGGATTCCACGTCGATGCCCACCAGGCCCCCTTCCCAATCGGGGGCCAGAATCACGCCGTCGGCCGCCACGAGCATCGCGTAAGGGTGCGAGACTTTGGCGAGGTCCGACGCCAGGCGCCTCTCGGCCAGGCCCCGGGTCCGCGCCTCCTCAAGCCTCTTATGGACCGGGCCGATGTCGGATTCCCATAGCGGCCGGCCCGCGGCCAGGTCCAGGCAGTATATGCGGCCCGTGGTGCCGAGTGCGAAGACCCTGCCGCCGAATGCGCACGGCGTGGCCGCCCATCCGCCGCGCTTGCCCGCCCCCGTGTTGATGCCGCGGCCCGCGTAGACCTGCTTCCAGCGGGTCTTGCCGGTTGCCGCGTCGATGCCGATGACCACGTCGTCGGCCCCTACAAGCCAGACGTGCCGCTCGAATGCGGCGCCCATGCGCCGCTCGACCTCGGCGTCCCAGACGTTGCCTGTGGGGACGAAGTAGGACATTATGACGAGGCCGCCGGCGACGATGGGGCTTGCCTCGCCGCCGGGCGGAAGGCCCTGGAACTGGGGGCCGACGCCGGTCTTTCCCGCCCCCGTGTGGGCTTTGCCGAACCCGATGCCTTTCTCTTCGCTCTCCCACAGCAGTCGGGCCTGGGTCATGTCGGCCAGGAGTTTTGCACCGGAGTTCTCGCTGAAGTTGCCGTTGGGACCCATGTAGGTGGGCCACTCCGAGCGGACCGTGACGGGCGCTGTCGGCTGCGATGGCGCGGCGACCGCGATTAGCGCCAGTGCGCCGCAAATACCGACCGCCGCGGCCGCCGACAATCCGAACGTTCTGGACACGCACACGGGCGTTCCTCCTGCGATAATGGCGTCACTTCGCCCAATCTGGCCGCTTGGCCCGCTGGCGGATGAGCCAGTCGGGGATCTCGCCGAAGGGGTAGCCGGCGTCGGGAACAAAGAGGCCGATTTCTCCCTGCGAGCGGTCCAGGTTGATCTCGGCGCCCGCCAGCGAGAGTGCCTCGCGGCCGTTGTGGCGGACCGTGACGACCTTCGCGGCGTCGCCGGCGGCAGGCCGGTCGCCCGCAAAGACGATCTCGTCCGCGCCGACCTTAACGCCGCCGGGCACGGCGCTCACGGCCGGGGCCGCGCCGGGATAGAGCACCGTGATGAACCGCCCCTCATCGCCGCGAACGGTCAGACGCGCGCCCTGCGTGGATTCCAGGCCCCCGTTCTCGTGACTCCACGGGAACGGTTCGAAGTCGAACTTCTCGGGCTCGATGCAGACGACCGTGAGGCGGCCGAAGTCAACCCGCGGGCCTTCCCGGCGAACCGCGTCGGCCAGGACGTGCAGGCAGTAGGTTGCGGCAAGCGGCTCCGAGGCCCAGAACTGGTCGCGGACGACGAAGTAGTCCTGCTGCCCGCCCTTCACGAAGACAACGGTGCGGCGGTAGATGAGCGGCTTGGCGAAGGCGTGCTGCGGATACTCCTGGTGCCAGATTTCGGGCGGGAGTTTCTCGACCTGCCGCAGCCGCTCGGATTCCACCTGGCCGACAGCGATATCCGCCTGCGGCGAGGTCTTGAATGCGATCAGCCGCTCGTAGCCGTCCATGTTCGCGTACGGGAACTCATCGGTGTGGAACGCCAGACGATTGTGCATGTGTTCCTGTCCGGCCCGCGGGTGGTACGAGCAGTGGTGGTCCACGGCCAGCGGCTTGGCGGCGGCACAGTAGTGGAACGCAAGTTGGTCTCCGTGGTAGTGGCCGCGGTTCGGGCCGCTCTTAAAGGCCAGGTACGTCTCCTCCGGCGTGCCGGGGCGGCTGCTGAAGATCACGCCGAAGCCGGGAAGTTCCTCGGTTGCGAACTTGCGGACCTCGTCGGCGGGGACGTCGACAATCGCCGGGCCGCCTTCCTTTGCCGGATGCGTGTCGCCCATGGGCAGCGTGCGGCGCAGTGCGCCGTCGGGCTGCGTGATGCGCTTCTGGAAGTACTGCGCGGCCTTGAATCGGTCCCAGGCGGTCGGGTCGAAGCCCAGGTGCTGGCGGCAGACGGCGGCAAGTTCCGTCCAGTTCCGCAGGGCGTAGCCGACATAACCGGGGCACTCCTGTCCCGCGCCGCCGGGCATGGTTATAGAATGGTACACATCTTCGCGCAACTTCGCCTCTGCCGCGCGGCGGAATTGCTCGAACCTCGGGTGCGCCTTCAGGCCGGCCGTCAGGGCGATGGGGACGCGCGTAAAGTCGGTGAAGAAGTTCGGGTTCTCTGGGCTCCAGAAGTTCCAGTACGTGCCGTACGCGTCGGGGTGCATCATCACCTGGACACGGGCGAGCGTGGAGATGTCGCCGCTCTTGCCGGCATCGGCGATGGCGCGCCTGCCTGCACCGCGTATGCCGCCGGTGGGGTTCATCTGGCCGCCATCGTAGAAGTTCATGCCGGCGAACGAGCCTTTCTTGCCCGGCCAGTCGAGCAGAAAATCGTGGTTGAGTTTGTCGAGGCCCTCCCAGGCGTAGCGCGTCACATAGTCAATGCTGCATGGGTTGAGCGTCGGGGCGACGAGCCACCAGAGCCGCCGGCCCTTCCAGGTTGGCGCCCGCAGGCCGGCGTAGTCGCCGCTCGACCGGACGACAGCCTCGATGGCGTTTGAGTGCGGCCAGACCCACTGGCCGGCCCGCACGACGACCGCACCGACGTAGTTCGTGCCGTCGGCGGCGGCAAAGTACCACCCGTCCTTATAGTGCTGGTTCCATCGCGGAAAGAGGTTGATGAAGAGGTCCTCCCGCTGGTACGGCAGGCCGCCGGGCTTGAGGGGCCGGTTGGGTTCGACCTTGCCGGCGACGAGGCCGGAGCCTGCCCCGCCGCTGAAGGGTTTGGATAGCCCTTGAGTCGGCGACCAGCCGTTTGAGATCTCGAACTCCCAGAAGTCGCCGCGGGCCATCTCGTGGCGCTCGAAGATTTCCGCGTGGCTCCAGCCGGGGCCGACGGCAACATCGACCTCGGCGAAGGCCGGCAAATTGCCGTCGAGGCCGGCCTTGCCGTCGAACTCGTACAACAGCCGCACCCTGGCCAGGACCGTCCCGTCGCCGACCACCGCCGCTGTGAACTTCTTGAGGGGCAAGGACGTCTTCCACGCGCTTGCGCCGACCCACCTGTCGCCGAGTTTGACGGCGGAGATCGGGCCGGGGACGCCGCCGGCGGCCTCGGCGGGGACCTTCACCGCCACCAGGCCGTTGTCGAGAACGTAGATTCCGCCCTCCCTGCGGACTGCGATCCTGGGCGTCGCTCGGACGGGCCGGCCGGGGGCAACCTGGTACTTGTGCGAGGCCCCAGGGTCAAACGAGGAGCAGACCCATATCCAGTTACTGCCGCCGATCTCCTCGACCTGATAGGGCGCCTCTGCGCCGTCCTCCTTGACGACGAACGAGCCGGCCGGTCCGGGTGCAGGGGTGAGGAGTCGGACGGCTTCATCGGCGTACTGCCGCTTCGTCGGGTTGACCAGCAACGATTCCTGCCCTGCGACCCAGGATGCTCCGATGAGGAGACAGATAGCAGCAACAATTCGTGGTATCTTCATTTTTCCCGCTCAATTTTTCTCGCCGGTACCCGCTTTCCAGTCGAGGACCATGAAGTACCCGTCCGTCTGGCCCGGCGACTTTGCTTGGATGGCGTCCTTGGCGGGCGCGGCCCCTTTCTCGGCCCGGCCCACGAGGATGACGCGGGTCGGGCTGAGGCGCGTAATCTCAAACGGCACCAGGCCCGGTATCTCGGTGCTGAACATCAGATCAAATTCCGGCGAGAAGACACGCAGGAATGCGTTGGGGTTGTCGATGGGGCTCTCTTTGGCCCACGCATCGTCGGTAAAGTCGAACTTGCCGTTGAAGCGGCCCACGGCCAGTACGTTCCTGCCGGGCAGTGCGGCCATGTCGACGACCCAGCCCCAGGGACCGATGCGCGCCCCGCCGAGGCCCGTGCGGGCCTTGGAGTCCACGCGGTGCACCTGGCCCCACCAGTGGACCAGTTTGACGCCGAAGCCCTTGCCCTTGATGGGGACCTCGAACCTGGTGGACATGTCGGCCTTGGGGCTCCAGCCCATGACCGTGTTTCCGCCATCGGCCATGAGGCTCGTCAGGAGGTTGCCATCGTCATCCGGCACTACAGTGAGGAGTGCTGTGTCGCTTACCGTGCCGCCCATGCGGTTGCCGCCGCCCGACATCGGGTCGTACTGGTAGGCGGTCCATACGGCGTCGCCCGTCCTGGAATCCAACTTCCACAGGTACGGCGACCACCACGGCTCGTTTGCGGTGGCCGACGCCGACCAGCCGCATAGGTAGATATTCTCATCTTTATCCACACGCATGCGATGGGTTCGCGGGCTGCTGTAGTGCGGCAGGGGCCAGCCGTCCTTCACGCGCCTGGCGACTTCGGGATCGACCGGCGGCGTGTACACCGGCTTATTCCAGGTCCGCCGGGCGAGGTCCGGCGACAGGCGGCTGACCCAGTCGCAGCAGTCGTAGAAGGAAAGGCGGTCGAGCAACTTCTCGTTGCCGGCGGCAAGTTGCCTGTCCTTGTCCGTAAGGAGGCGGAAGTATCCGCCGTCGTGGCAGACGAGGACGTCGTCGCCCTTAAGGAGGGCGATGCTCGTCGGCTGCCAGTAGTATTCCTGGTATCCGCCGAGCAGTTCCCTGCCGGGCTTTGCCACGCGCTTCTTGTCCCACACCTGCTGCCATCCTTCGAGATATGTGCCGCTTTCGATTTTCTGGAGATCGGCCGAGAGGCGGAGGATGCACGGCGCGCCGTAGCGTCCGAGGCCCGGTCGGCCGGCGATCTTATCCTCCTTGCCGGCGGCTTTGTCGGCCGCGATCTGCTGCATCTCCCTGGCGAGCGGGTACTGCCGCATGAGGCCGGGGCGGTCTTTCAACAGTTCTTCCAGCCCCTCGGATGCATACCCGCCGACGTACACGCCCTGGTCGTTTGCCTGCACGGTGGTCAATATGACGATGCCTCGCGCGAACTCCGCGTAACGCAGCAGACGCCTGCCGTCGGCGGAGAGTTGCGCCACAAATCCGCAGCCGCATTTAGGCTCTTTAACGGGCGCCCCCAAGGTCGTGGGCCGGACGCCGCCGGGCAGGTCCTTTGCGGGCGCGCCGGCGTTGCCCGCGATGTAGACCGTTCCATCCGGCGCGGCGGCGGCGCCCTGGAGGTCCCCGTCATCGGCCGGGGCGAAGTACGATGCCGTCACGATGTCCAGCGGCGGCTTCGCCGCGGCCACGCCGGCGAGGAAGGCTATTGCGGCAACAAGGGCGGCAACGTGCGGTGCATGCCTATTCATATAGTTACCTCGCTAAGTACTGCCCCCTCTTCGAGGGCGGCGGGTGGCATGGTCACGGCGAAGGAAAGACCATGCTTCCGCCGGGCAATGAGCACAGTCACCCTTCGGGATGACCATGCCACTCCGGAGCGCCGGACTAAGAGCGCCTAACATAAAGAGTTTTCAAGGAACCGCCAGCAAATGAGACACGCGGCGATGACCATGAAGGATTCGTGGATGTCGTCGCGGCGGTCGTAGCGGGTGCGGAGGCGACGCTGT
>Ga0194112_10012568_pt1 | contig 10323 bp, 9 predicted proteins | sample TA2MahC400mmetaG_FD_146191 | JGI IMG/M metagenome (GOLD analysis project Ga0194112, IMG submission 146191) | Freshwater microbial communities from Lake Tanganyika, Tanzania - TA2015016 Mahale Deep Cast 400m | ecosystem: Environmental > Aquatic > Freshwater > Lake | place: Tanzania: Lake...
TTATAGGCAGGTTGATGAGCAAAAATTAGTAAAGCTTCGACTTTCGACGCAATTTCTAGGTTTGCCTTGGGATAGTGTGAAAGTTTCTCCCACGCCTCCCAGTCGGTAAACTCTCCAATAGATGCAACCCTGACACACAAGGGATCGGGTTCGTCGTCAACCCACTCCGCATGATATGAAAGTTGATTACTCATACCTACATCCGTTCTCCCTATGTAGAGCAAGGTGCTGCTTCCATAAACCGGATGGGAACCCTCAATAGAATACATTACATGATATTTTTTCAAATACGGATGGCGCTTCTCCCATTCAAATGGCCCCTCCCGAAAACATCGTATATCATCTCCTTCATATAGCTCCCCCACTTTGTGGCTAACGGGCTCGCGGCTGAGCTGTGGGCCGCAGGCCCGTTTGCTCTGTGGCGTGTTCGCCCGTCGCAGGCGTAGAACACGACGCGCCTCAGATGCGAGCCCGTTCCTCCCGACCGCCCACATAAATTCCTAATTTTTTTGTTTACAATACCCTTCAATGCCGAAAATCCCGATTTCCTTTTGCCTGCGGTCGGGAGGAACGACTAAAGTCAGCGGTGGCTGTAAGCCATCCGCTGAAGTGATTTGTTAGCGACCCATAATCATGCGTTCGTATTCATCATGGGTTCCAATCCAAACCCAGACGAAATCGTCACCATCCGGCACAGCCAGCGCTCGGTGGGCGGCGCCGACCCTTGCGGACCACAGCTTCCCAACCTTCTGGAAGTGCAGGGATGGGTGGCTTGGATCCTCCTTTAGCAAGGCAAAGGACTTATTCGCCAGTTGGCGGATCTGTTCTGGGAGCGCCGAGTAGCAATTCCAGAAGCGCCTTGTCGCTCGATGTTTCACAGATCCTTTAGCCTTCCTAGCTTCTTTTCTTCATCGGCTTCCTTGAAAAGAAAGTCGAGCTTCCCCGCCGCTGAATCGGCCTCTATCTGGCGGTCCCACGATGACCAATCTCGCTCGAGGAACCACTGGCGAAACTGCCGGTATTCCTCAACTGGAAGCGAATCAACGGCATGTTCAATTTCTTCAATCCTTGTCATATTAATACCTCCATTAATCTTGTGCGTCTCTTTCTTACTCGCTAACGATAGAAATAAGGCGCGGGGGCGACCACCCTCTCTAAAAGGCGACGGGGCTATTCCCCGTCACCTTGATTGAGGTGTTATGTGCAAAGTCTTATTGACTCAATTTTGAACTGGCAAGACGATTCAGACTAACTCCAGACTCTGCTGCTTGGATTGCAAGTTTTCGATGCACTTGGGGAGGAACTCGTATCATGAATTTGCCACTATAATGCCTGCAGGCAATTGGTTCAGGGACAGCCTCCCCTTCGTCTTGCATATCCTTCACGACATCTTCAACTAACTTACGGATTCCTTTTAAGGCTACCTCTGGTTTCGTAGCGAGCCAACTCAAGCTGGGAAATTCAGCACACAAACCCACATACTCCTTATCGTCTTCAGACCAGGTCACCCGGTAAGTATACCGATCATTTTTCAGGGCCATGATACACCTCCAACCTTTCAATAGCCAATAACACTTGTTTCACTTGGTATGCTTTGGCTTTTCCTTTATGGCTTTGAATATTTATCCGAGGATCACCCTGCCACGGTGTTTTATAAACTCGATGACTACTACCACTTTGACGAGGCTCACCAAAAAAATGGTTGCATACCTTGCACAAATCGCTGAAGCGAATGTTTCTAGGGTTCTCCTCCATTTGTGCAAGTATGTCATCTATTCCAGCCATATTATATTAATTATAGTATCATTATTGGTATCATTGTCAAGAGTTGTTTTTGACGTGGCAGAAAAATATTTTGTTTCTTACACATTTAACGCCGCGGGCCACTGGGAGCCGGATTTATTGGTGATCCAGTATAGGCGATTGTTATGTCTTGTCATTTTGCCATTATCCAATATGGGTCTTTGAAGATTTCTTTCAGTGTTAGCAGACCCTTTGGATTTAAGGTTTTGTCGCCTGTACCCCACCAAGTGGTATGAAAATAAATTATTGCCTTAATTGCTGGAAAAGAGTTTTTTATATTATTGTAAGCATTTATCAGCCACCTATATTGAAAGGTTTCATTTGTTCTCCCGAATGATGATATCACTATTGGCTTTTGAGGGTGATCTTTAGACAATTGTCTATAAGTCCTATATATCAGCACATCAAGCGTATGATTAATTGTTGGTTTTTCGGCTACTGACATGGCACAGAGACCTATCCAATCCACATACTTGCCCCCAGGATAGTATAATTTAGGATCATCCACCATATGTGAGGGCACTCCCTCAGGGCAAGATGCCGCCCACACCCACGTGGCATATTGGTTCGCTCCTTGATCTTCGAATATTTGCCAGATATGCCTCCAGGCTGGAATGAAGTGAGAGTTCTTGCCCCAGGAAAACCAATTTCCGTTCATTTCTTCCATAGTAGTAAAGAAGAAGCCTCCATATTCTTTCCCAAAGTCTACGGCACCCTTGGCAAATTTTTTGATATAACTATCACATTGACCTTGGGCAATTTCTTTTGGACCAATTCCTGGAACCGGTAGGTGTATGTCAAAAGGGCCAAGGCCTCCATAAACAAACGGCACGATACCACTTTTAGCCACCACCATTGCTTGGGTTATTGGAAATTCTGAGTATAACTTTGACCATGGCAAGGAATATATGAATGGTTTTGCATTAAGAGCTTTCTCTATATAGGTAATTTCGTTGCTGATTTGATATCTTTTTCTCGAAGATGTTCCTCTCTTAAGCATAGTTATAAATTCGTCAAGAGTTTTTGCTTTTCGAGTCGCTTCAATTTCGGGAGAGCGTTGGGGGATAAAGGCGGAATCCTTCATTCTCAGAGAAGTCTCAGGCTCTATAAAAAAACCTACCAGACAACCTTCTTGAGGAGGCTGGATTTTATGATAGGGTAGTGGCGGATAAACCAAAGTCTTTACTTTAGATGTTTCAGTTGTAGCGCAACTTGCAATCAATTCGAGGCAGCTTAAAGTAGCGGCGAAACCAACTCCTTTCGTTAAAAATTCCCTTCTGGTAATGGTCTTCATGAGGAAAACCTACTTACGCTCCCCCTTAAAAACAACTGAAGTCGGCCAGGCCATTTTTTAACCATTTTTCTAATCATTTTTTGATGACCTAACGGTCTCGCGGCAATACGTACCAAAGGCTCTTCTGAAAGCTCTGCCCAAAGCAAAGTTCACTGGCGGGGATGAAGCGCCAGTGCAATTCCCTTCCAGGGCAGCGACTTCTTGGCTGAGGTTACTCAAGCGGGGCTATCTTCAGCAGGTCCTTCTGAGACCGCGCCCTCTCCCAATCAACGAAGAGCTCCTCCTGGTGAATGGTCGCCCATTCGATCACGAGCCCCATCACACGAGGCGGCAAGCGACCAGAGAAGACCGATAGGTTCCGAATGTCAATCAGGGCGAGGTCACCGCTATACTCCGCATGAAAATGGGGCGGGTTGTGGTCGTCAAAAAACATCTTGATAACGATGCCGAAAAAACGGCTGATCTCAGGCATAGGAATGCTCGTGGCGCAGGGCGGGGAATACATCTTCCGGTTTCTTGCCCGTTGCCCTAAAATATAAGGAGTCCGGGCAGAGATCAATTTTGTCGCCCCAGACAAGCTCGCCGAATGAACCGATCCGAACCTGTTCGAAAACATGACGGTCGCGCCAGGAAGAAAAAACGCCTTTGCCGACTAACTCGGAGAGGTCCACTACCCCACAGACTCCATCGTCAAAGAGTAATTCCAGCCGATAATCCTGTAATACCTTGAACTCGGTGATTCTAACCATTCTGTTCTTCCTCCTTAGCTACCAATCATGCCACGATTTAGACTCAGTGAGATAACTTACCACCGTCGTTTTAATGTATAATCATTTTTCATAAAAAGATGGTCAGATGTTTTAGATTTTTCTAAAAAAATCGTACATTCTTGCTCAGAAGGCCATTTATTTTTAGGCTTATTTTGCTAACAAGTTGATATTATATATAAAAAAATTAATAGTCAATGCTTTTTTCCGAACTATTCGTTGAAATTAAGGTGTGATTTCGGTATTATAATTAAAATTTTTTAAGCAAAACCGCCAATAAATAGTGTCCCGTAGGGACATAAACAACTGTGGTTTGATTTTGACAATACTCACAATATTATAAGGAGGAACAGATGAAAAAATCTACGCAACTTCGGCAGTTGCTGGCTAAGAAAGAGATTTTGGTTGTCCCCGGCTGTTTTGACGCCGTAACCGCTAAGGTGATCGAAAAAGCCGGGTTTCCGGTTGCCTATCTCTCCGGCTATGGTGTTGCCGCGGGCCTGTTAGGGATGCCTGATGCCGGATTCATTACAATGACGGAGATCCATCAGGTGGCGCGCTATGCTGCCAACGCGGTCAACATACCCATCATTGCCGATTCCGATACCGGCTACGGGAATGCCCTGAACGTAGTCCGGTGCGTTAGAGAATATATCCAAACAGGCGTGGCCGGGATTCACATCGAAGATCAGATTACACCTAAGCGCTGCGGGCACGTATCGGGTAAGGAGCTTATCCCCCTGGAAGAGGCTACAGGCAAATATCGGGCGGCTGCGAAAACTCGAGATCAATATGATAAAGACTTTCTATTAATTGCCAGAACGGATGCCCGGGGAGCGGTAGGGGGAGGACTTGACGAAGCCATCAAGCGGGCCAACGCCTATCTTGAGGCGGGTGCGGACATTGCTTTTGTTGAGGCCCCGACCTCCCTTGAAGAAGTCCGGCGGATAGCCAGGGAAGTAAAAGGTCCTCTGTTTTATAACTGTGCGGGTATTTCCCCGCAACTTTCACCCCAAGAATTGCAGGCTCTCGGGTTTGCCATAGTCATTTACCCGGGTGCCGGCCTGCGGGCCACTTTGAGGGCGGTATATAACTTGATGGCGGACATCAAAAAGCGCGGTACCGAAGCCTGGCTGGATTTCGAAAAAGGGATGGAGGGCCACCCGCTGCAAGACATCAACGCCTTCCTTGGATTTCCCGAGGTGCGCAAAATGGAAGAAGAGTTTTTACGCGGGGAAGAAGTTAGAAAAAAATATGAATCCACTTTAGGGTATAAACTCTAATAACCCCTAAAAATATCAAATCTCCCGGCGAGAAAAAGTAAGGAGTAAAAAATGCCTTCCTGGATATGGAATCAAGATGATCTAAGGCGATTTACCAGGCACCCTAAGCCGATGGTCAGGCTTTGGGCCTGTGAACGACTGAAAACTCTTTATGGGAAAACAGGACTGGAAGTTTTGGAAAGGCTTTTAAAAGACCGGGATAAAGAGGTTTTATTGGAGGCCTTGGATTACTTGGAAAGCTACCCGGAGCAAAGATTTAATGATCTGGTTTTAAAGGCCTACGAGACGAACACGGAAGCTGTTGCCGGAAGATGTGCTTTGATCTTGGGCCAATTCAAGGATGAGCGATTGATACCGGCTTATGAAAGAAAAATTAAGGCGAAAACAACCGATCATGAGGGAAGGATCTGGATGACTATTGCTCTGGGGGAATTGGGTACTGATCAGGCAAGAAAGATTCTGCGGGATCTCCTGCTTGATATCACTGAGGATACAGATCCTTACCTTATTGATGTTCTGATCAAGTCGGTCCTTAAAGCGAAAGAAGATATTTTGGTTCTCTTAGAAACCTATGCCCGGGTCTATAGAAAAATGGGTATGGAGATCCTTTACCCTATAACCGTGATATGTGGTTCAGGATATATATTGGAAGACGTGAAAACGGAAGGGAAAAAGAGATGGTTAGGGGGGAATTTGCCTCCGGTTGTGCAGGAATCCCTGGACTTTGTGAAAAGAAAGAATTTTTCTTCCCTGGCTAAGGAGCTTCAGCAAGCCTTCTCCAGGAAGGATTATCGCCAGGTCATTGAGACCGCCTGGCAATGGGCAGAAAAGATCATTGAAGAGAAAGGAGACCGAGTAAGGGAGGAACTTTCCTTGAGGAGCGATTTACCCCCTTCGGTAAACTATCAGATGCTTAGGGCTTTTAAGGATTTTTTGAGGAGTGGTCCTGAGGATTCCTTCAGAGGCATCGCCATAGCAACCCTGGTCATTCTGGCCAGATTCATTGAACTTAAGAGCCTGTGGGGTTTAAAGATCGACGAAGTGGACCCGCCGCATTTATTTCCGATTCTTTTTGAGGATCGGGATACGGTTCCAATGGATGAGGCCTTAATCGAAAAGATTCTGGCCGTATGTGAACCGCAGATCATCTTCGATTATGGCCTTGAACAATTGAACGGTCATCCCGATTCCTATGGAACCGACCGGGTCTTGAAGCTCATAGGAAAGCTTAAAAATCCGAGGGCTATTCCTTATTTAGTGCCTTTTCTGAACAGGTCGGGCAATGATGATTTAAGGGAAGAGTGTATCGAGGCCATGGTCCAAATTGGAAGCCCTGTGGTCGATTACCTGGAAAAGAACTTTAATCAACTAAACGACGACCAGTTAGCGGAATTTTTGTTCGCCCTAAGAGATATTCCCGAAGAAAAAACAGCCGATTTCCTTCTCGCTCACTGGGATAAACTGTGGTCTCTTGAAAAGGAATCTTTTCTTGATGCCCTGGAAGGAATTGCTTACCGGAGATTCATTGAACCATTAAGAAAGGAATTGAAGGAAGGAGAAGGGATGGATGAGGAGGTTTTTTCCCTTCTCTGTTACCTTAACGAAGTCAACGATGCTTTGCTCCCCCAAATTGAAAAGAACATTAACGAAAGAAAGAGGGAAACCGAAAAAACATTAGAAGCCTGGCGCAAAAACAGCTCGCGGGCCTTGCAGCCCAATACTGCCAGGGTGGAACTGAAGTGTCTCCGCTGCGGAAAACCGTATCTTTATGAGGTTGGGAATATTTATTTCACGCCGGAGAAAAAGACGCCACCCATGATAATGGATAAGATCGTCTGTAAGAACTGCCGGGCCATCAACCAATATGAGATTACGGCCAAGGGGCACCTGGCCATTACCAGCCATATGATTCTGACTGCGGCCCTGATGGAGGAGGAGCGATTAAAACCGGGGGAGGGCCCGATCCAGTTGGCCGATACAGGTCTCATGAATGGCCAGCGCATGTCCGTGGAAAAGGTCCTGGAATATTATAAAACCGAGATTAAAAAATCCCCCCAGGATCCGGCATTAAGGGTCGGCCATGGAAATGTATTACTCAAAAAGGGAGCGGAAGATGAGGCCGTCCGGCAATATAAAGAGGCCCTGAGATTGGATCCCTTGGCAGTGGAAGCATATGCTTCCCTGGGCGAATTTGAAGCCGACAAAGGAAACCTTTCGGGAGCTTATGAATATTTCCGCCAAGCCGCGGAGCGGATCCACACGGGAAATTATTATCGGACAAAAGAGATTGACCAGTTGAAGGAAGCGGTTATCTTCAACCTGGAGTATTTCGAGAAGGTGTTAGGAAAAACCGGGGAACGATCTCCCGCTCCTGTTTCCCAAGGGATTATAAAGAAAGAAAAAGTCGGGCGCAATGCCCCCTGCCCCTGCGGGAGCGGTAAAAAATATAAAAAGTGCTGCCTGATTAAAGAGGAAGGCGGGAGACCGGAAAAAACCTCGGCCACCCCGCAGGAGCTGGAATTACGAGATAAACTTATTTCCTTTGCGGCCAATGAGAAGTTCAAAAAGGATTTTGCCAGGGCCTATGCCCTTTACTGGAGAAAGCCTTTTCGGGAGCCTCTGGTCCTGGATGAAAAAGAAGAGGTCAACTTTAGTCTTTTCTTGGATTGGTTTATTCATGATTTCAAGCTGGGGAACGGTTTGACCATAATCGAAGAATTTTATCAGCGGAAAAAAGAAGAACATTCCCTTGAAGAACATGCTCTCTTGCAATTTGAAATGGCAAGTCATTTCAGCATTTATGAAGTCCTGGAAGTGACTCCGGAAGAAGGAATAAAGTTGAAGGACCTTTTTACAGGGGAAGCTCTGGATATTCTGGAGGTGAGCGGGACTCGGACGGTGGCCAAATGGGATATAATTTTTGCCAGGGTGATCAATATGGGGCCTATTAATAAATTTTCCGGTATAATTACCCTTATTCCTCGAAGGGAAAAGGAAGACATTCTCTCCGCCATCAAGAGAGAATGGGAAAAATTCAAAGAAGAGACCCGAAAGACGGAGTGGGCTGATTTTGCCAAGTTAAATGCGGAGAGGATCCAGCATATTATTGAAGATCAGCCGCGGAAGGACCCTGTTTTTGTAACCGAAGAAAGACACTTGATTGTTTCAGCCAAGGCGATTTTCACCGTCAAAAATTTCGACACTCTCCGCTATCGGCTGGGACGAGAATTTGACTTTGTCCTCGATGAAGAAGAAGAGGGGAAAAAAGGAGAGTGGACCTGGCTGAAAAGAGGGCCGTCGAAGGATTGGGAGGCAGGAGAAGAAAAGGAATACGCCGTTATTTTAAAGTCCGAAATGATCGCGGGTAAAGGAGAGCTGAGGTGGGTCTCTTTAGGAACGGTCACTTGGACTCCGGGGAGGTTGGAACTATGGTGCCTCTCCAAAGAGCGGCTTAACCGCGGCAAGAAGAGGCTGCGGGAGATCCTGGGCGACGATATCAGGCATCTCGCGGATACCTATGAAGATATAAAGAAGATGACCAAAAGGAAACCCAAGGAGGATTCCTCGTTCCAAGAAGAAGAGATGCAAGAGAAATTCCAGCCCATTTATTTCAAGATGATGGAAGAATGGGCAACCCAATGGCTTGACGAAAAGATTCCAGCCCTTGATGGGAAAACTCCGCGCGAGGCCGTCTTGACCCCGGACGGAAGGGAAAAGGTTGAAGATCTCCTCAAGGACTGGGAAAACGTGGAGGAGAGGAAAAAAAGAGATGGAGATCCGTATATCGATATCCAGGTTATCCGCAAGATGCTAAGGCTCTGATCCTGATAAGGGCTATTATATGATTAGGCTGAGTGCAAACGGGTGGTCTCACTTTGACCACATTATTTAAGGAAGGTTACTTTTTTAGGGAAGAAAAGCCTAATTGCTGGAGGAAGCACTATAGCCAGAACGGCCAGGATCATTAGAGTCGAAGAAATAGGCCTTCCCCAGAAACCCCAAATGTTGCCGTCCAATATAACCATGGACTGGCGGAAAGAATTCTCGAGCATCCGGCCGAGAACCAGACCCAGAACTACCGGAGCCGGTTCAAATGAAAACCGGCGCATGAGGAATCCGAGAAGACCAAAGGCCAGCATCACCCAGACATCAAACATACTGTTATTGACGGCGTAGGCTCCGATGCCGCAAAGTACCAATACGACCGGGATGACAATCGCCGGCTGAACCCGGGTTATGCTGGCGAACACGCCGACCAAGGGCAAGTTGAGAATGAGGAGGATTATATTGCCCAGGTACATGCTGGCAATTACCCCCCAAAATAGTTCGGGATGTTGTTGCATAAGGAGTGGGCCGGGGATAACTCCGTGAATCATGAGACCGCTTAGAAGAACGGCCGTGGGCGGAGCAAAAGGCAGTCCTAAAGCGAGAAGGGGAACCAGGCCGCCGGCGGTTGCCGAGTTGTTGGCTGATTCCGGCCCGGCGACACCTTCAATGGCTCCCTGGCCAAATTCTTCGGGATGGCGGGATAATTTTCGCTCCAGGGCGTAGGCGGCAAAGGAAGACATTACGGCTGCCGGACCGGGGATCAAGCCGACAAAAAATCCCGCCACCCCTCCGCGGAGCATGGGGGCCAGGGAGCGGCGCAGGTCTTCGCGGCCGGGGTATAAATCCCGCAAACGAACCCGTAGAACTTCCCACCGTTGCATGCGTTCCGCGCAGGAACTCAGGATTTCAGCCACTCCAAAAAGGCCCATGGTAACCGGAACAAATTCGAAACCGCCAAAAAGAGAGGTAAGACCCAGGCTGAAACGGGGATGACCGGAAATCGGGTCCATCCCTATCGTGCCCAGGATCACCCCCAGGGCAGCCATGAGCAGCGCTTTCGGGGTTGATCGTCCGCTGAGGTTCGATAGCAGAAGAAGGCCTAACAATCCTATCCAAAAAAATTCCGGAGGGCCGAAGTTTAAAGCGGCATTAGCCAGCGGAGGGGCGAAAAGGGTAAGTCCGATGACTCCTATGGTCCCAGCGACAAAAGACCCGATGGCCGCAATGGCCAGGGCCGTGCCGGCCTTGCCCTTTCGGGCCATCTGGTAGCCGTCGAGGCAGGTGACAACAGAAGCTGCTTCCCCGGGAACATTTACCAGTATGGAAGTAGTCGAGCCTCCGTATTGAG
>Ga0194112_10012570_pt1 | contig 10322 bp, 5 predicted proteins | sample TA2MahC400mmetaG_FD_146191 | JGI IMG/M metagenome (GOLD analysis project Ga0194112, IMG submission 146191) | Freshwater microbial communities from Lake Tanganyika, Tanzania - TA2015016 Mahale Deep Cast 400m | ecosystem: Environmental > Aquatic > Freshwater > Lake | place: Tanzania: Lake...
AGCAGAGGATGCGGCTCTGGGAGACGCCGCTCACGAACCAGATAGGCCCTGAGGACGCATACATCTCGGACGACGGGCAGTTCTTCGTCACCGTGGACGACTGGTGGCGAGGGTCCGGACCCGATGTGCTTGCTTTCTACTCCCGGAAGGGGCAGATCAAGCAATACGCCCTCGGGCACCTGCTCCTCGACATCGCGGGCATTGACTTCCTGCTCAAGGTTGCGAAAGAGGGCAGGGGCTTCAACGTCCCGGCTACGCCGGAGGAGTTCAAGAAGGCCCTGCTGTCGGGCGATCGGATGCGGATCAAGGACCTGTTCTGTGACTTCGGCGGCCCATTCTCTTACCACGTCGAGTCCGGCATCACCTGGCGCACCCACGAGGTAACGCTGGTTGACAACGAGGGGAAGACGCCGACCTTGTGCATGTGGCTCAAGTGGGCGAACGGTTGGACCGCGTGGGACATGGCCACCGGCGCCAAGGTCAGCCCCGCACAGGACCGCGTGAAGAAGTGGAATGCAAGGGCGCGCGGAAAGGCGCTGGCCGCCGCGAAGACGCGAGACTACACCAGCGCCATTGAGTTCCTGGCGTGGCTCAAGGTGCCCGAGGACCGCAAGGTGATCGAGCGCTTCCTCGACGACGCGAGCTTCGACTCCGGCTCGTGCACTCAGCGCGCCACCAGCCCCATCAGCTATTTCTACGGCTACTCCTTGGCCCGCGAGCGGGCCGACCAGTTGCTATGCCAATGGGATGGGCTTCCCGTGCCTGAATGGGGGGACTATCGTTTCCTCGGCGTCGTCGAGGGGCGCGTGAAGGTGAGCCACAAGCGGCAGAGCGGCGATGGCTTCCTGTGGGTCTATCTGCTTCCAGGTGAAAAGGACGCGCCGTTCGAGGCAACAGAGAAGGCAGCGCGTCACACGGCGTACCTCCGCTCCGAGTACTTCCCCGGCGACGAGTTCGAGGTGCGGTTCTTGATCAAGGGCGTGACCCCGGGACGGTACCGGGCAGCCGCCATCTGGGACCGGGTGGCGCCCCCAGCGCCAGATTATGAGTGGAAGCTTCCGGCGCCAGGCAAGGGCGATGTCACAAGTGACCCTTCCGCCGTCTTCGAGGTCAAGGCGGGGCAGACGACCCGAGTGGGCGTCCTCGACTGCAACCAGGTTCACTGAACTGGGGCAGGTGGGACTCAGGGGTGCACGGCTTCAGAGACATGGATGATTGTATCAGGTGGATCCTGCCGCGCCGCCCAGGCGCGCCCCTGCGATCTGACTGACCATAGCCTATCATAACCCTCATGATAAAACGCGGCGCAAAAGGCCATTAGCGGCCACAGAGCGACCGAAAAGCGATTCTGAGCGATTCTCGCCAGCTTCTTTCGTCGCTGCAAGAGCTTGCCAATTATGCACTTGCACAGATCAGCCCCCGACAGGCCGCCCCGGATGAGCGATTCTATTAGCGGCTGACGCCATGGAATGGGGGGAGTCCCCTCCTGCCGGGGCAGGCAGGACGAGGACGAGTGAAAGCCCGTACAAAGCTGGCTGAAAGCGATTTGAGAGCTTTTTTCGCCGGCCGCACTTTCAGGCCATATCTATCGTACTCTCAACCACTTAGGACATTTGCCCGCTTTTCCGGGCCTCGCACTGAAAGCTGTTCAGTGCGCGATCTCCTCATAGGGTGGAGAGGGTTCCTGGAGGAGACTCCAATCTGGGGCAGTGGGATGTGTAAGTCGTTGTCCGCTTGGGACTTGGGTTATTCATGCTTGGTGCTTCCTGGCCTCCGGCCAGGGGCGCCCCCCCACCCCCCTGGTGCTGCGCGTGGCGCAATGTTGAGCCACTTTGAGCCACATTGGGCTGGACCGCCCCGGACGGGCGAGGATCGCCAAACGGCAGTTGAGCCACATTGGGCCACATTGAGCCACATTGCGCCGTTGGGCGTGGCGGCGAGCGTCCCGCTTGCCGACCGCTACGCGGGGCCACAAGCGGGACGCTCGTGGCTACGCGGTCTCACCAATCGCCTCGCGGGCGAGGGCGACCCAGCGGGGGAGGCGCTCGGGCTGGTTGTTCAGGGTGTGAACGTCCTTCATCACCAGCTCGATGCGGCAACCGCGGGCGACCTCGAGGGTGCGGCGGAGGTCGGCCTTGATCGCCTCCTCGTCGAAGCGCTCGGTGCTGATGAGCGTTGGCTCAGGGCGATGGCGGGCTCTCCTTCACTTTGGCGAGCGCGATTTGCCGAGGCGGCGCTGGCGGCGGACGAGGAAGCGGTAGAGGAACGGCACGTAGTCGCGGATGAAGGCGTTGAGCTTGCTCACGCGCCTGGTCCACTTTGCCAGGTGCTCAACGGTCTGCATGGCCTTTGGGTCGTTCGGGCCTGCGGCGATGAGGGGCGCAGCCATGTGGGGGCCGATGGCGGGGAGGAGTTCGGTGATGAGGACGCGCCAGAAGTGGGGCGTCGTGTAGCCCCCCTCCTTCGTGGGCATGAGCATCGCGTCGTAGGCATCGGTCGCGAAGCGGCCGAGCATCTTGTCCTTCGCGCACCGCTCGTAGAGCGGCGTGTGGGGGAACGGGGTGAGCGACAGGGCGACCACGCCCCAGTTGGGCCGCGGCAGGGCGTTGAGCGTCTGGGCCACCTCGCGCAGGTCCTCCTCTTTCTCGTAGGGGTTGTCAATGATGACGTCCACCGAGAGGTGCAGGCCGGCGTCCAGCACGGCGCGGGCGGCCTGGAGGAACGAGCCCTTGTCCTCGGGCCGCTTGTAGAGCGTGCGGTTGATGCGGCTGGAGCCTTCGAGGCCCATCGTCACGTACTCCAGCCCGCCGCTCTTGAGGAGCTCGAGCCGCTCCGGGGTGACGAACTTGGGGATCATGCGGACGATGAAGGGGAGGCCCACCTCGGCGCGCATGCGGCGGCAGAAGTCCTTCACCCAGTCCTCGGCGCCGTAGAAGAAGGCGTCGTCCTGGATGTTCACGCCCGCGATTTCGGGGTGCTCGGCGCGCAGGTGCGTGAGTTCCCCGATCACGCGGCCCACGCTGGCGCGGCGAATCGCCCCCGTGTCCACGCGGCAGCAGTAGGCGCACCTGTAGGGACAGCCCCGGGAGGTGATGACGTCGTAGTACTGCCCGTGCCAGTCGGCGAACCTGCGGTGGACCCGCCACGTGTAGGGCCGCAGCCTGCCCTTGAGCAGCACCTTGTCGCGCCCGAAGCGGAAGAGGGGGTAGGGCAGCGAATCCAGGTCCACCCGCTGCGCCGCGTCCTGGGGATTGGCCACGACGGCGCCGACGCGCCGCCAGACGAGGCCGGGGATGGTCGCGGGGTCGGCCCCCTCGAAGAGCATCTTGAGCGGCAGCTCGCCAGGCCCCTGGACCGCGAAGTCGGCGCCCTCGACGAGCGACTCCTCGGGGCAGAGCGTGGCGTGGACCCCGCCCGCGAGAATGACGCCCCCGAACCCCGCGTCGCGGAGGCCCTTGGCCAGGAGGGCGTAGGGCTTGAGCGTGGCGGTCATCAGGTACATGCCGAAGTGGGTGACGGCCTCGCGCCGCAGGAAGCGCGCAACCCGGCGAATCTCGGAAGGGGCGAAGACGAGGGGCTTGCCCGCCGTGGCCAGCGGCTTCACGATGACCAGCAGCGTCACGCGCGCGCCGAGCGATTCGGCGTATGCGCCCAGCACGCGGATCGTGAGCGCCCGCACGCCGTCCTCGATGCAGGCAAGGACCAGATGCTTCCCACCGCTTCGCGGGGAGCCAAAGCGGCAACTGCGTTGCCGCAGTCCATACTGTTCGGCACTGCTCACGACCCGAACTCGCTTACTGCGGGATGCCGCAGGCGTACAGCCCGCGGGTCGTCGCCACGTAGAGCTTGCCCGCGTGCTTCAGGACGGCGAGGCACTGGGTCTGTTCCTGATGGGCCAGCCACGTGACTTTGCCCGTCCCCCGCTCGACCTGGTAGAGGCCCAGGAAGCCGGGGACCCAGATGCGCTTGGCGTCCAATGCGGCCTCGCCCACGCATTCGGGGACGGGCAGCTCGACTGCGAGCCGCTCGCCGGCCTTGAGGAACTCGAAGAGCGTCTTGCCCTCGACGTGGGACACCCGAAGCGCCTCACCGCCCTCGGAAAGGACGTAGCGGGGAGCGGAAGCGTCGGCGGGAGGAGAGGCGGCTTCCCAGCCTTCGCCGGCCCACGTCCAGCCCTCGCGCCGCCACGGCCTCGGCGCGCCCGAGAGCAGGTACTCGTTGGCGTAGAGGCGGGAGCCGGCGGCGTCCCACCAGAGCCGGTAGGTGGCGTAGACGGGCTCCGCGCCGGGCTTGTCATTGAGGCCCGAGGGAGCCAGGATGCGGAGCCTTTCCGTAGCGGGGTCCAGCTCGGCGATGACGTAGGAGTCGCTGCCTTTGTCCCATTTGTAGAGGCTCAGGAAGAGCTTCCCGCCCCCTTCGCAGAGGTCCACCACACGGTCGCTGGGCAGAGGGCCATCCTTGCTCGTGTAGTGTTTGAGGAGCTTGCCGTCGGCGTCGAGGCGGTAGAGGCCCGAGGAGCCGCCAAAGAAGACGTCGTCGCCCACGGCGGCGACGGCGCGCAGGTCTCGGGGCAGGCCGTCGAGCTTCTCGGCGGAATCGCTGCCCGGCTTGTGGACGAGAGCCGGGCCGCCCGATTGCCAGGGCTGCCAGGCGAGCCAGAGCTTGCCGGCGGCGACGGCCATGCGCGGGCAGTAGAGGTTCCGTGCTTCCGTGCCCTTGATGAGGGTCATGCCCTCGAAGGTCGGAAGGGGCCGCCCCTCGAGCTTCGCGGCGAGCCGCTCCCTCACCTCGGCGATGCGCGCCCCGTAGTCGTTCTGGACGTTGCGGTCGCGTGCGGCGGCCTTCAGATAGGCGTCGCACACGGCGATGGCCTCCTTCTCCTCGCCCTCCTTGAGGACCTCGGTGACGCAGTAGAAGTAGAGCCAGGCGATCGGCGTGGAGAACCTATCGGCCTTCATGAAGTGCCTGACACCATCGAGCACCGTCGTCCGGGCCTCGCCCGGCTTCTTGAACACCTGGCAGGCCACGAGCTTGAAGCGGTAGACGTCGTCCACGTAGAGCTTGCGGATGATATTGGGCGTCGCAGCGTAGGCGGCCTCGTGGGCCTCGATTGCGCGGTCGTAGTGCGCGAGGGCAGCGGGGTCCTTCTTCTCCCGAAACAGGATTTCCGCCATCGCCACCTCGAAGAGGAAGCGAACGAGGGGGTTGGTGGAGTCCGCGTGCTTCGCGGCGAAGGCGAGCACTTGGTCTGGCATCTTGTGCGCCTGGTTGAGCATCAGCCCTTCCAGCTTGCACATTGTTTCGGGATCCCTCTCGGCATTCGCGATGGCCTTCTCCAGCTCGGCGAAGATGGTCTCGGTGCGGAGGCTTGCCAGGATTTGCTTGGCGTTGGCGACGTGCCAGTCCTGAAAGGTCTTGGGATTGGCCACGATGTAGTCGCACATTTCGGCGGCGCGATCGGGGAGGCCGCGCTGGAGCCCCTGGGCGATGGCGTAGAAGCTCGTCGTGTTGTCGGCCGAGGGCTTCGCCCGCACGGCGGCGTCGGCGAGCCGCGTCGCGCGAAGGCACTCCTTCACCGCGTCCTGCTCCCCCGCCGCCTCACCCTTGGGCAGCCCGCGGACGTGCAGGCTCACCAGGCAGATCGCGAGGTCCATCTTCGCCTCCGCGTCGCTGGGGTCGAGCACCAGGAGCAGCTCCCACGTCTGGATGGCCTCGCGGGTCTGCGCCTTGTCGCGGTCCGAGATGCACAGATAGGGATAGCGGCCGTGCTCGTGGTCCGGCTTGGGCATGAGGGCGAGTGCGGCGCGGCGCAGCCGTGCCTTCTCCGCGTCGCCAGGCTTCTCCTCGCCGCCGGCGGCCCAGGCCCAGACGAGCACGAGGAACAGCCCCACCACGACACCCCGACGGCCTTCGCCTGCCATGATAGGCCCTCCAAAAGGGGACTCGCTACGGCGCGTTCTCCTCGCCGTCCTGCTCCTGGCATGAATGGCGTGAAGATAAGGCATTTCCGCCTGAAGGCCGAACTACGAACGAAGCCGCAACCTGTTGGTAGTTCGGCCTTTAGGCGGTCCGCTCCCGTGGGTGCGCTGGGAATAACGCCCTTATCTTCACGCCGTTCGCTCCTGGCACTGTCCGCAGTAGTCGGCGGTCGTGAACCGTGTCAGCCCCAGCTCGGGGCGGGCGCGCTCCTTGAGGAGAATCGTGTCGCGGAGGAGGCGATAGGTGTCGCGGACGCTATAGTGCTCGCAGACGTGGAGTGCGATGCCATACATGGCGAGCGCGCCGAGCACGCCCTTGAGGTGGCCCTCCACCTCCGCGTCGTCCAGGTCCTCGGGCAACGGGAGCGGGCCGAGGTAGCTCACGATGTCGCCCACGGTGTCGCCATCGCTGTCGCCCGTCGGCCCGTCCGCCGCCTCGTCACCCGCGTCGGGTGAGAAGAGTCCGTAGGGGTCGTCGGGCTCCTCCTCGACGACCTCGTGCTCGCCATCGGCCGAGATGAGGTGGTGAGTGACGTGGGGCTTGCCCTGGTCGTCGAGGCGGACTTCGGCGACTTCGAGGCCGCCCTGGGGCGGCTCATCGCCCTCCTCGGGCGGCTCGGGCGCGGGCGGCAGCGTGTCGGCGGAGACGCCGGGGATGGACTGGAAGTCCACGAACTCGAGGATGGGGTCGCCGACCTCGATGACGACGCGGCCGTTCTGGCTGTACCATTCGAGGTAGAGGCAACGGACCCATCGGAAGGGCGGCGGCTCGCCAGCCTTGCAGCGGTACATCAGCTCCTCGATTGAGCAATCGGCGACCTTGACCTTGCGTGCGGCGGTCATGTCGCCCGTCGCGCCGATCTGGTGGGGGTTGAGTTCTGGCGGCTCCTGGGCGAGGATTTCAGCGAGCTCTTCGGGCGACGGCTCGCCGCCGGCGCCGGCGCGCGGGCCGCGGCTCTCGAAGCGAATGTGCCAGCCCGCAAGATCGGAGCTACAGTTCCCCGTCAGCTCCAGGTGGACGGCGGACTCCTGTCCCCGCAGCTTGATCCAGCCGCGGGTCGAGTAGTTCCTCGTGTTGATCAGCTCGCCGCACTCGATGAAGTCGTTCAGACGCCAGGCCACAGAACACCTCCTGGATGAGCAGAGCAACGGGACCCTACTAATTCGCTGGGCAAGCCGTACCGTTCCGGGCCATGGGCGGAACCCCACTCCCATGGCGTCGGCAGCTAGTATACCTGCGGCGTGTGCAGGGGTGCAAGCAGGAACCCAGACTCGCGGGGACCGTGACGCTTGACTCGCGGGAGGGAACCGGGCAGAATGGGGTCTGCGCGAGGTCTGCCCCACAGGCCATGTGTCATGGGGGCGCGGAAGCCATGTATGTGAAGCGAATCGTGCTGGAGAACGTGCGGGGGTTCCGCGAGCTGGAGTTCTTGCTAGAGCGCCCCGATGGCTCCTATGCCGGCTGGACGGTGTTCACAGGGGATAACGGCTCCGGCAAGAGCGCATTGCTGAAGGCGATGGCGGTTGCGTTGGCAGGGCCGGACTCGGCGCGTTCTCTCCAGACATCGTTCCGCGGATGGGTGCGATCGGGAGAACCGGAGGGGATCGTCGCCCTGGAGCTGGTCCCAACGGAAGGCGACGATCGCTTCGTGGACCCCGGGCGGACCAAGTGGGGCCCGTTCTGGGCTGAACTCCACGTGGTCAATGGCGGCAAGGAACCGCTGCTGCAACGTGGCGTGAAGTACGTGAAGAAGGGCAGGACTGCGCTTCGGGGTCCGTGGGCGGATCAGCCTACTGGTTGGTTCTCGTGTGGGTACGGGCCTTTCCGTCGCACCTCTGGCACTTCCCCGGATGCCCAGCGCTTGATGGTCGGCCCCAGCCGGGTTGCGAGATTTGTCACTTTGTTCCGGGAAGACGCATCGCTGGCAGAATGCGAAAACTGGTTGAAGGAACTGAAGTTCCGGCAGACGGAGGACCGCCAGGAAGACGCGGTCAAGCTTGCCCTCGTGGAGAGAATCCTCAACGACGATCTACTCCAAAACGGGTTGCGGGTGGACCACGTGAACTCGGAAGGGTTGTGGTTGCGAGACAGGGCAGACATTGTGCTGCCCATGGCGGACATGAGCGACGGGTATCGCGCCGCTCTGGCGCTCATGACGGATATCCTACGCCACCTCGTAGAGGTCTACGGCCTGCCGGGCCTCGTGGCCGAGCAAGACGGCAGGATGGTCGTTCAACGCAGCGGCGTGGTGCTGATTGACGAGACTGACGTGCACCTGCATCCGGAATGGCAACGCCAGATCGGCTTTTGGCTCAAGCAGCACATGCCCAAAATCCAGTTCCTCGTGACCACGCACAGTCCGCTCATCTGCCAAGCTGCTGACCCCGGCGGGCTCTTCCGCCTGCCAGAGCCCGGGAGCGCCGTGGCTCCATTCGCGCTGACTGAGGACGACCGCATGAGGATCATCGCGGAGAAGCCAAACGTAATCCTGCTCAGTCCGGCATTCGGCCTCACCCATACGCGTTCTCCCGTGGCCGTCAGGTGCCGCCAGAGGCACGCAGAGCTGGTTGCCAAGAAGGCCAGCGTTGGCTTGACCCCGCAAGAGGAGAAGGAAGGCCAGAAGCTGCTTCCGTACGTGACCGACTCCGAGTCGTGGGGCCATCCGTATGCGCAAGATACGACGAGTTGATCTCCCTCCTCGATCAGCCAGTTTCCTCCGGAGGAAGCAGGAGGAGCTCGACCGCGCGTCGGGCGGCATGTCGGCGGAGGATGCCTGGGGGAAGGCGCGCCGGACAGCCACAATGCGGGCGGTTGTCGGAGTCCTCCGCAGTATGGCGAGGAAGCGCCAGCGATGCATGTTCTGCGAGGACTCGCGTGGCACCGATGTGGAGCACTTCTGGCCAAAGAGCGTCTACCCAACTCGCACCTTCGACTGGCTCAACCTTCTGCTTGCGTGCGCCGCGTGCAACCAGGCCAAGGGCTCGGGCTTTCCCCTCGATGCACAGGGCCGCCCGCTGCTTATTGATCCCACCGCCGAGGATCCGTGGGACTATCTGTTCTTCGATGCTGCCACAGGCAATATCACGGCGCGGTTCACTGAGGGCGGACTCCCGGACCCGAAGGGCAAGGCGACGACTGACCTCCTGCGGCCTCTTGGTGACGAAGTGGTGACGGAAGGCCGTCTCCAGGCATGCCGCAACCTGGCCCGAGTCATCCGCGCCTTTCTGGCGGAATGCAGCAACGGCGTACAAGACGCGGACCGACAGCGTCCGGTGGCTGAACTGCGACGAGCCGTTCATGACAACGACGGCTATGGGTTAGGGCAGTGGTTCCTCTGGCACGATGGGCAGGAGACAGAACCGTTCCGAATGCTCCGAGCAAGTTGCCCTGGCATCTGGTCAGAGATCCAGCGGGCAGTGATGGCCTGACAGCCCGATCGGCACCCCCTCATCTACTTGGCGGCGATCCTCTCCTTCACCCCGAGAAGGTCCTGCTCGTCGAGGGGGTAGTCGCCGAGGAAGGCCTCGACGGCGAGGACGTAGCGGCGGCCGGCGCGGTTGGGCGTTGAGGGGTAGGCGGGGTTCTGGATCATCATCGTGCCGAGGATGCGGTCCTTGGGGCCGGAGCCGGGGAGGCCGGCGTCGGCCTCCTTGAGAAGCTCCAAGTATTCGTCGTGGTACTCGGGGCGGATGAGCAGCAGATCGCGGGGCTTGCCATCGCGCTGGAAGCGGACCGCGGCGACGGCCTCGGCGTCCCAGTTGAGGTAGTTGTTGACCTCGCGGTCGGCGGGGTCGGGCTTGGCGATGGCCCGCGCCGCCGCGGGGGCCGCGCCGACGCCGAGGAAGAAGAGGTCGCTCTTCACCGTCAGGTCGGCGATGCCCGTGATCTTGCGCAGATCGGCCTCGGTGAGGGTGGGCAGAAGCTCAATGTAGTCGTCCTTGACCTCCGCCCACTTGTAGTGCGGGCCGGCCTTGGGCGGCTGGTAGAGGGGGTTGTCGAGGCCGGTGACAGTGAACACGAGGTCAGCCTTCTTGATGTAGCGGTCGAGTTCCTTCGTAAACAAGTCTCTCAACTGCATCGGGGTGAGGCCCTTGACATAGACTTCCTTGAGCAGGGGGAGCGAGACGTTCCCGTCGGGTCGCACCTCGAACGAGCCGCTCAGGTCCGGGTGATCGGGAACTCTGACCGTCACCACGTCGGGGCTGCCGATGCGATGGGTCTCGTTGAAGCGGGCGAGCGCCTCGGGGGTGGCGCTCTGGTACTTCAGCCCCTCGACAGGGCGGTTGTCGAAGGTCGTGAGGCCGACGGAGAAGCCCCATTTGCCCCCGCCGCGCTCGCTCTTG
>Ga0194112_10012572_pt1 | contig 10321 bp, 11 predicted proteins | sample TA2MahC400mmetaG_FD_146191 | JGI IMG/M metagenome (GOLD analysis project Ga0194112, IMG submission 146191) | Freshwater microbial communities from Lake Tanganyika, Tanzania - TA2015016 Mahale Deep Cast 400m | ecosystem: Environmental > Aquatic > Freshwater > Lake | place: Tanzania: Lake...
GGGCTAGGGGAGGGTAATATTGCAGTGCACTTTATTCATCTCTTAGTCACCCCCACCTGGCCTCCCCCGTCAAGGGGGAGGAACGAGCGTAATGCTCACGAAATTGTCCTTAACTTAATGCGTATGGCGTTCCTAAAAACCTTCCTCATGTCCATGAACCGCTCCCTTTTGCTTATGAAAGCACAGGTGTAGAAACCTTTTTCAGAGATTTGAGGGACCCAGACCCACGCTCTCGGAGAGTGTTTGCCTTTCACAAGCCGGAAACACTTTATGAATTGCTTGCGCGGGAAAACACGCTTAGAGCAAGGCTCAAAAATATGCCGCTTTTACCTTGACTTTGGTAAATTAGATTTTATTGCCTTTAAGCCGTCGTTTCTGCTTTTCTGCATGAGAACGACGTGCAGATAATCTGGCATGATGTTTCCGTTCCAGAGTGGCAATAAATTCCTCTTTGGAAGAGGACTTCCGGGGTAAGAAGGTTTCGAGTATCTCACGTGCATCCTGTAAAGTTAAGAGTGGGGCTTTCTCACGAAAGAAAAGCGTGAGTTGCAACAGAAACAGCATTGCTAAAATGGTCTTTGTCATGTGGTGGTGCCAGCCAGCCTCTTACCTGGTACTGGTCCAGCCCGGCTTCTCCGTTGGCATCTTCTAAGGCTCTTTCGACCCAATACCTTCGACCTTGCATCATCGCTAAATGCTGCAACGGAGTATCGGGTGGTGCATTGGAGAACGAATAACGGGTTACTCCATTTTCACCTAAAGGTCGCCTTATGACAAGCCAGACTTCCTGGAAAGGAAGATTATCAAGCGAGTGCCAGACACGGAACGCGGCAACCTTGGCAAGGAGCTAACCACGTTCGGTTTCTCTTACAGAAAAAGTAGTCCACTGTGTGTCGTCAAGAGTTGCAGCCAATTTTCGGACTTCTATCGGCGACACATAACCTTCGGCCAGCCTTTCCTTTGTGGGATGGCGTCCACGATTTCCTTTTCTCTTGGGGCTTTCCGTCACTGGAGGAGTGGTGAAAATGCGGGTGTCAGAGGGGATATCTGCCATATCGCCAATGCCCTCTAAGTTAAGTTCCGACAGAAGCCAGGGTTGTTCACCATAAAGAGGCAATCAATTGCGTCTAAATCCTCAGAGGATAAATAAACCAGATTCATCTTCTGAACTCCGAATTAGCTAAGTTTTAAAGTTACAATGATTATACCCTAACTCCAAGCGAAATACAACGCTTTCTAATGAAACGAAATCTAAAGAAATGATATCAGATGTTAATTTACCAAAGTCAAGTTACTTCATGGTGGGAAAATAAAGGCGTTGCGCCATGTTACAAAAAATTTCCATTGGCTCTCAGGCTGAAAAATGATAAAATAACTGAAATCTTAATCACCGATGCAGATATTAGAACCTGGCTCCCGGGTGATAACCTTTATGATGATGTTCTTTTGATTCCGTCTCATATACCCATAGGGGAATATGACCTTGAAATCGCTATTCTTGATAGGGTCTCCAATCAGCCCAAAGTCAAACTTGCCATATCGGGAAGACAGCCAGATGGCTGGTATTATCTTGGAAAACTAAAAGTTCAAAATTAACCAACACATAAGGTATCTAATCAAACTGTCTTTGTCATTCTGAGCGCCAGCGAAGAATCTCCTTCTGTCAAACAGAATAGATTCTTCCCCTTCACTTCGTTCGAGGGTCAGAATGACAAAAAACAAGTATACAAGGAGCTGGAGCATGAAAAAACTTGGTAGCGGCGATCGCGTTTACGAGGAATTAGCAGATTGGGCAAATTTGCCCGAAGGCTGGGCCTTTAGAGAAGTTGCCGACGTCGTTGTCGATTCGAACGAACGAGTTTATGTGTTCAATTGAGGCGAGCATCCCATAATGGTCTTTGAACGAGACGGCAGCTTTGTCACCTCATGGGGCGAGGGAATGTTTACCCGCCCTCACGGACTCACTCTGGGGTTCGATGAGACCCTCTATTGCGCGGACGACGATGGACACTGTATTCGGAAATGCACCTTAGATGGTCAACTATTGATGACCATAGGCACGCCCGGCAAACCGTCGCCGCGTCACAGCGGCCAACCTTTTAACCGACCGACTAAGGTCGCCTTCGACCCCAAAACAGGTGCCCTCTACATATCCGATGGTTATGGAAATGCCAGAGTACACAAATACTCCGCTGAAGGAAAACACCTTTTCTCCTGGGGAGAATATGGTACAGACCCCGGACAGTTTAACTTGGTTCATAGCATCTGCACAGATAGGGACGGAAAGGTTTATGTCGCTGATAGAGAAAATCACCGTGTGCAGATATTCGACGAGATGGGCAACTATCTTTCCCAGTGGAACAATCTCCACCGGCCCTGCGGATTGCATATCGAAGGTGAACTTGCCTATATCGGCCAACTACCCACCCACTTAGCGGTGAATGCCGACTATCCCAACATTGGCGCCTGCGTTAGCATTCATGATTTGACCAGCCGCCGTCTGGCCAAACTGGGCGATGTGCGACTCGGAGAGGAACCAGGACAGTTTACCGCACCCCACGGTCTGGCCGTCGATTCGCACGGAGACATCTACGTAGGCGAGGTATCCTGGAGCGCTTATGGCCGAATGCTGGATTCACCTAGAACGGCACGCTGCTTCCGTAAATTGGTCAAAATTAGTTGATGAATTTGGGAGTGCAAAAACTCTGTAAGCCGGAAGCCCGAACTTGTTCGGGTGTTTTTCCTCAACAAGTTGAGGCGTCCGTCGATTTTCTTCTCAAAATACAGGAGGTAAACAATGGCAAAATTAACGGAACAAGAAATGTTAGAGGAATTGAAAAAATTTGACACACCGTCAATAACCAACATCGTCGCTACCTATCCAGGTAACCCGCTCTGTCTTGGACTTTACAATCCCTGGACAGAAAACTGGTACACCGACCAATCCATCCGTTGTATGTATCCTGAATTAGGTAGAACAGTTGGATATGCTGTAACGTGTGTATATGGATTGCCTGACCCAAACTACTCACGTTTATCCTTTATGGATGTAATTGACGCGTTAGATGCATCAAAGAAACCGACAATTCTGGTCTTCCAGCAAAAATTCCCCCCAGAGATAGCTGGTAAAGTGGGCTTGGCTGGTGGGAATATGACGTCGGCAATGAAAGCTGTGGGCTGTGTTGGCGCTATATCCAATGGTCCTTCAAGAGACATAGATGAAATACGTCCAATGAAATTTCAGTATATGTTGAGCGGTGTTACGGCAGGACATGGAGCCATGGCTGTCCACTCAATAAACGCGCCAGTCACGGTGGCAGGTATGGATGTTTCCCCAGGTGAGATTATCCACATGGATGAAAATGGCGCTTGCAAGTTTCCAGCCGACAAACTTGAGACCGTTCTTAACAATGTTCGAGAGCTACAAAAACAGGAGGAAGCGCGAATTAATTTATTGCTAAATGCGAAAACAGCGGCAGAGGTCAGAGCGATATTCGGTGGACGTTCATACGCCGCCGAGAAAGAAAAGAAAAGCTCATAATGTCATGTAATTTAGGAGATATGAGTCACAGTCACTTACAATCATTGTTAAACGGTTGGTAGTTTGATAAATGAATTAGAAAATAAATGTTTAGTGTGAATTAGCAGATAGTAGCCGAATTCTGGGCGAGTTCGGCTACTAAGTTGCTTTACCGGTACTTTTCTGCGGTGGATTGGATTCTGCGAAATTTGTTCAGGAGGCAAATCATGAAACCTACCTTATTGAAAACACAACTTATGGAGATATACAAGTAATTCCTTAACCATCTGTATGGAGGACGCCAAAGACATGAGTAATGAAACAAAGACGACTTATACCCTTGAAATGATTAAGCCTGGTGATTTGCGCGCAAAATATGTAAACTATCCCGGTTTGCGCATTGAGCGAATGGAGATTAAATGCCCTGAGTTTAACAAATTCCTTCACACGGTTGTTGGCTACGAATACCGTTGGGGCGGTAGGACTGATTGGGACAAAGATGATTGGTACCGCTATGTCAATCGTGATGAAATGGAAACCTGGGTGGCGTATCTATCAGGTACGCCTGCTGGATACTTCGAACTTGAAAAGCGTCCTGAAGGGGATGTTCATATTCTTACTTTCGGCTTGCTTCCGCAGTTTATTGGTAAGGGACTTGGCGGTCACCTGTTGACTAAGGCTGTAGAGCGTGCCTGGGAGATTGGCGCCAGCAAGGTATGGTTAAGCACCTGTTCTCATGACCATCCGCACGCTCTCAAGAATTACCTCGCCCGAGGATTTCAGATTCAGCAGACAACTCAGGGTACTGCCAATCCACCGATTAAGTCTTTTTGGGAATTGATGAACGTGAAACGTGAAGAGTGAAACGTGAAACGTGAGAAGGGAAAAATCACGCATCACGCATCACGTTTCACGCATCACGCATCAAATGTAAACTATTTTCTGAAACATGCCTCACCAGACAAGATTTCCGTCGAATTTCACCTTTCCCGTACCTTCCACGATTTTTCCTATCGGATAACACTCACAGCCGTTTTTTTCGAGATGATTCACCACATCATCAGCGATATCAGGGGCGCAGACAATTGTCATGCCTACACCCATATTGAAGGTGCGCGACATGTCGTGGTCGGCAACAGACCCCTCATCGCGAATGGCTTTGAATATTGGAAGTATTCTAATCAAGTTGCGATTAATATTTGCATCCAGCGAAGGCGGTAGTATACGATTAAGATTGCCTTCGATTCCGCCGCCGGTGATATGCGCGAAGCCCTTGACGCCGGGCAGATGAAAGAGGTCGCGGATTTCCTGGAAATAGCATTTGTGAGGTCGCATTATGATTTCAAGAAAGCTTTCGCCATCAATTTGTTGGTGAATTATCTTTGGCTTCTTTGCTATCAACGCTCTCACAAGCGAATAACCGTTTGTATGCAAACCATTCGACGCGACAGCAAGTACGATGTCATTTTCGATAATCTTAGAGCCATCAATGATATATTCTTTATCTACAACCCCAACAATACTGGCGCTGAGTATATATAAGCCCACATCTACAACACCAGGTTGCTCGGAAGTTTCACCGCCTACCAGGACACAGCCTTGAGCCTGACACGCAGATGACATCGAAGAGACCAGGGTTTTGACTACTTCAGGTTCGATTTTCCCACAAATCACGCAGTCTTGCACATACAAAGGCTCAGCTCCCATCACGGCGATGTCGTTGATGAGATGATTGATTAGGTCGTAACCAATAGAGGAAATTCGTCCATACTGAAAAGCAAGTTTCTGCTTGGAACCAGGCTCCTCTGTCTTGAGTACAAGTACAGGATGTTTGTATTTAACAAACTGTCCCTCAACAAGACTCGCGAAGGCTCCCAAACGGTTCAATACACGAGTATCGCCGACATCAATGCTCTTTGCCATCTCCCTTTTCATAGCGTCTGCAACGTCAATATTGACGCCTGCAGCAGTATAAGAAAGCTTTTCTGACATATAATATCCTTATCATTTCCTGGCGTGTTTCAGAAAATAGTTTACATTTGATGCGTGATACGTGATGCGTGATGTGAAATATAAGTCACTCTTCACGTTTCACTCTTCACGTACAGTCAACTAATTGGGGAAAGAAAAGTTTGGTTACTCCGACAACAATTCATAATAACTATCCACCAGTGGTCGGTATTCTGGCGGCACATCCTCTTGCCGCACCTGTGCCAGGCGTTTCTTCTCCTGGATGAGGTCAAGTCGTTTTTCCATCGTTTGTCGCAGGATGTTTAAATTTCTAAGCGCCATATCGTAATCCGCAAAGCGAGAATTGAAGGTGCCGCGCCAGTTGTGCATTGCTTGCGTCCAATCGCGCCATTGGTTGTTCAGGTTCAAAGCATCTGCGAGTTCGCGCATCTGTTCGGCGCGTTCGCGGAGTTCCGCTTGCTGCTGGGCTAACTCTTGCAAACGTTTTTGCTGTTCCTGGGTCAACGGTTTTTGGTCTTTGAGAGCTTCCATTTCACGTCGGATATCTTCTAATTTCTCCTGCCATTTTGCCAACTGTTCGAGGGCATTTTCGAGGCGTTCTTCTTCCGTCGTTGCTAACTTCGTACGCGCTGATTGTAACTCATCCTCCATATTGGACAAACTATTCAAAACCTCCTCCTGCTTCTGCTTCGCAAACTCGAAATTCTGCCATTGAAGATTACGTTGAACTTCCGTCATATCTCGTTTAACTTCGTCTTTCCGGATGGTTCCCAATGCTCGCTCAACATGCTTGCTGGCTTCTGGCGATGAATTTCTGAGATTGTTATTAAGATTTTCCAAATCGCGCTGAAGCCGATTAAGGTTATTGCGCATCTGCTGCTGTTGCCCCGCCATTCGATTAACTTCCCTTCTATCCTCTGCATTCACGCCGTCGCGCTGAGTTTGCTGTTCCAGTTGTTCGGTTTCCTGCTTTAATTTCTCCTGTTGAGACATCATACGCTGTAGCCTCTCCGCCGCATCCTTGAGGGCTTCAGCAGTGAAACTGGCGTTAGCTTTCTCAAGTTCCTCAATAGCCTTCTGGAGATTTTCCTCCGCTTTCGCGCCCTTGGCGGCGCTCATCTGAAGAGCTTCTTGTTGACGGCCCTCTTGGGATTGCTTAGAATCATCTGTTAAATTCTGAGACGCGGATTGCATCTGTTGAGCGGCTTGTTCCATTTGCCGCGACGCTTGCGGACTCATAAACGAGTTGTTTTGCGCCATGTTACTAAGTTGTTGCGCCATCTGCGAAGCCTGCTGACTGAGTTGAGATTCCTGCTGGCTCATCTGGTTCATCTGTTGTTGCGAAGGCTGCGATTCCTTGCTCATATCCCGACTCTGTTGGGTCAACTGCTGCTGCTTTTCCAGCATATCTCGCGCTTGTTCCAGCATTGCCTTCGTCTGCTTGTGCATCTGCTCATCCAGCTTATTTTCCTGGTTTTCAAATTGATTCTGCAAATTCTCCATGTTGAGTTCCAAATTCTCAGCAATCTGCGGATTAAAGCTCTGCTGCATACGCAAGAGAATTTTGGGAATATCCAGGAGCGCTTTGTTCAGATATTCTAAGGCTTTTTGCTGATGTGGCAGCGCGGCGCTGGTTTTGATAGCAAAGAGTTCATCGCTTGCAACGTCCATCTCATCAGCGGCGTTTTCAAAGTTATTCAACGCTTCCGGCTCTATCATTCCAGTCCGCATAAAAGAATTTATCTCACTAATCACTTGCTGCAATTTATCCCTCAGTTTCGTCTGCGCATCGCCCTGCTTCTTGACATCAAATTCATAATCCTTCGTTACAGGAGAAGGGCGGGAGTTGTCGAGTTTCCAGGTTTCTCTAATGACACGTTTCTGTTCAGTTATCAGACCTGATAGCAAATCGCTGGTGGCATCCGATTCTCCGCTTTGCGCATTCATCTCCTCAAAACGTTCCTTGAATGAGCGAATCTCGATAAAATAGATTTCCGAGAGGCCTTTGCTCGGACCGCTACGGGTATTGTTATCCAGAGCCTCCGCATGATAAGTAATGACATCCCCCGGCTCAATGTTCATTTCTTCCAGGAAGAATGTATATGTACCGGAAATTTTCTTTGAATCGCCGCCAGGTCGGGGTGATTTAGACAATTCCAGCGGCGCTGACGCCTCCTGGTTAATTCCTACGGCGTATTTCAAGTCCACGCTGGCGATACCGAAATCATCCGTGGCTTCTACGACGATATCAACTTCCTCGACCTTTGTGGCGTTGATATCTCTCCCGGGTTTCGTAATGACCACCTTGGGCGGTTCATCTTTCAACGCAGTGATGGTATATTCGATTGGGTCTTGATTTTTGAAACCATCAACACAGGTGACATTGATTGTATATTTTGAATCCTCAAGCACAGTCAATTCACACGTAAGAGTTCGCCCGGCGGTGATAGCCATCGGCTTGGGCTCTTTACCTCCGAGGTTCAACGTCGCTTCGGCAATGCCCTTATTGGTCGTCGCGCGAATTTGCACTTCAGTTCCAACGACAGCGCGGATGTTACCCTCACCTTGCTGGACGATGGGTTTGAGTTTTGTATATTCAGGATAAGTATAACTCACATCGATTTGTGTGATTTTGGGCATCTCATAGACGTTGATGGTATAAATCTCGGACTTGGCGTTTTTGCCAGCGACGTAATATTGTTGCGTTTGGGTTATGTTGAAAAGTTCATAAGTAAACCTCCGTTTATTCTCTACTGCCGGCATCATGTCCACATCTTTCCAATCAGATTCGCCTTGTTTGTAGTAGAGAGTTACAGTAGGAATAGACCTGCCCGATACCTTTACATCAATTAGTTGATTCTGGCCGCTTAGAATTTTCGCATTCCCCGGCGACACAGTGAACTTCGTTGCCATGACTGGTTTCATCTTCTCCCACGGCACCAGGATTCTGCTTAGAGCTTGATTCAATTGACTGGGAAAAATGAATACGCAAAGCAAAATGACTGCTACCGCGAGAAGTGCAATCTTCCAGTAATCCTGCAATTTCTTCTTACTTATCGTCTTCTTGAAATCGAGTTCCTTAGTCCGTTCCGCTGTATCAGCGACCAATCTGTTGATGAGATGTGAGGCAATTGCGTCCTCCTGTTCCTGGCCGCCAAACTGAAGCGAACTGACCAATCTGTCCTCTAAATCCGTGTAATGTTGCTCAATATGTAGCGCAACATCATGCTCTGGCAATTTTTTTCTGACTGGTTTAACGATAAACCGATACACGAGATATCCAAATGACGCGACGATTCCAGCAAGAAAAATCGCCCGAATTATCATGGGCAAAGGCATCAAGAGGTCAAGGATAATCTCGCCTAAAAAGATAGCGATGAGGCTAAACAATACCACCGCGCAGCCAGTCAAAAAAATAGTGCGCTTCCATACCCGACGGACTTCATACACCCGCTCGCGCAATTCTTGAAGAGCGTTCGCTTCGCTCACCGACGCCTTCGGCTTACAGCTATTTTCCGACATTGTTCATTCCTCCAAACTATTAGCCAATGTTTTACAAAGTAAACTGCTGAATAAAGAGAAAAAACATAGAATAACCTGTACTAGTGCACTAGTACATTGTAAAATAAGTCTTGACAAGTTTAAAAGGTTATGTTATAATCTCCTGTAAAACTCGAAGGAGATATAATGTATAAAAAATATCGTGTCAAACTTAGCCCTCAAGAGAGAAAGAAGCTTGATGATCTGACTCGCAAAGGTGAAGCTAAAGCCCGGCAACTGACCCATGCTCGTGTTCTGTTACTGTCGGATGAAAACCGTAACCAAGGTTGCATGACTGATGAACAGATATCGTCTATCCTTTCAGTCAGCCTTTCGACCATCCACCGCCTTCGTCTTAAGTTTGTCGACGAAGGTATAACTGAAGCTTTAGAAGACAAACCTCGTTGTGGTCGACCGAAAGGTTTTTCTGGTCGGGATGCCGCTCACGTTACCGCGCTGGCTTGTAGCGACCCACCAGAAGGACATGCCAGGTGGTCGATGAGATTAATTGCCGATAAGCTGGTCGAATTGGATTATGTTGCTCAGATTTCTCATCAGACGGTTTTCAACATCCTAAAAAAAACTCGCTGTCTCCGCACCTTAAAAAGCAGTGGTGTATTGGACAGATAACCCCTGGTTTCTTATGGCAAATGGAGGATGTTCTTAATCTTTATGAACAGCCATACGACCCCTTAAACCCTCTGATTACCTTCGATGAGCGTCCCTGTCAACTGATTTTAGACGTACTTCAGCCGTTGCCGATGAAAGAAGGTCAACCCAAGCGCGAAGATTATCATTACCAGCGTAACGGAACGTGCAACGTGTTCATTGCATTTCAACCGCATACCGGTCAAAGGATAGTTGCGGTTTACGACCACAAGACCCACAAGGAAGATGCCGACTTTTTCACGCTGATTTCTCAGCAGTATCATAATGCAACCAAGATTACCGTCGTGCAGGATAATCTCAGTACCCCTTCACCCGCTTCCTTTTACAAGGTCTTCAAGCCAGCGGAAGCCTTTGCTCTGGCACAGAAGTTTGAGATGCATTATACACCCAAGAAGGCATCCTGGCTTAACATGGTTGAGATTGAGCTTAAGGCTCTCTCAAAGCAATGCCTGGATAGACGAATCGGAGAACGCCAGACTTTACAGCGAGAAGTCAAAGCCTGGACCGAGGCACGAAATCTCAAAGAAATCACTGTCAAATGGCAATTCACAAATGATAAAGCTAGGGAGAAGTTTTCAAGATTCTATCCTAACTTGTCATAATTTATTTTACAGTGTACTA
>Ga0194112_10012574_pt1 | contig 10320 bp, 19 predicted proteins | sample TA2MahC400mmetaG_FD_146191 | JGI IMG/M metagenome (GOLD analysis project Ga0194112, IMG submission 146191) | Freshwater microbial communities from Lake Tanganyika, Tanzania - TA2015016 Mahale Deep Cast 400m | ecosystem: Environmental > Aquatic > Freshwater > Lake | place: Tanzania: Lake...
CGCGCGGTATCGTAGGATATGTCTTTGAAGACCTTCTCGACGAACTCGGCGATTGTCTGGTCCTGCGGGCTGTCGGATGCAGGGATGACATTCCATTCCCTGCCGATCACCGCGAGCTTACGCTTCTGGAACTCGGAAAAAACCCTCGCCTCGTAGAGCATGTCTTCGTAAACCTCGATGCCCTTGCCCCTGGCCTCGGCCGAGAGGACCTTGTCGGGATTGAGCAGAATCTTGCCCAGGTAATTACGGGTGATGTCGTTCTGCGCCGTCGCGATCTGTTCAACTACGGGTCGGTTCTTTGGTCTTGTCATTCTGCCTTCTGCCTTCTGCTTTCTGCCTTCAATAATTCGCTGCTTTTCCCACTGGCAGATAACTCCCGATCTCCGAGCTCTCGCGCTTGCCGCTCGATCTATATTCGATGACCGCTGCCGGCTGGCTCGCCGCCTGTGTTGCCAGCGCCTTCGCCCAGAAGTGGTCGGCGTGGCCTGTTTCTTCAGTTCGGTCAGCATCGAATCTGAAATGTCCAGTCGAGGTCTGATACTTTTTTACACTGTGGATTGAATTTCGAATGGCCTGGCTGATCGGGATTCTGCATTTTATGTCCTCGATAGCCTGCTTCAATCCGGTCGCCAAGGCTTCCTTGTTAGCGGCAGTAAAATCGATGCCCTCGACTTTATATGTTCCAAAACGGTCGATTGCCTCTTCGGCCATTTGCATTCCAAGGCCGGATTGATCGATGCAGGCGCGCCTCATATTGGGGTGCGCCAGAATCGCAAAAAGGATTCTCTTCTGGATGAAAAAAGGCTGCCTGGCCAACTCAATGACGGCGCGGGTGAGCGCCAATCCTTCTCTAATTTCATCGACCCAGATCACCGAGAGATCTCTCTTTCTCGCGACATCGAAGCCGACATAAAGATGGCCGTCGAATTTTTCGCCTAGGGCAGATTGAATTAATGCGGTGGATGTTCGTCGGCCGATCCTATAAGCCTCCCCCGCCTCGTCGATAAGGCTCGTCGCCCAACCGGGCATGACCTCGCATTGGTCGCTTTCGACCGTCCCGATCAATTCGTAGGTGATGAATGCCGTAGCCTCATCGATAAATTCGACCTCATATTCCTGGGCCCAGCCCTCGTCGTCGCCGAAGCCGCGCTTGAGTTCTTCGACCGTTGTTGGATTGCCTTTTTCATCTCTCAACTCAAGACCTTCGGCCACGGCCTTCCCGATCGGGACGGTATATTTTGAGTAGCCATTGTCTGCTGTAAAGAGTTCGTAAAATTTATTTTTCTTTCCAAAGGGCGTCGAAAGAATGCGGATCTTGAAACCCCGCGTGATGGTCGGGTAAAGGGCCCGCCAAATGGCCCGGCTATCCATATGGAGAGCGAATTCATCGAGCAGCACATTGGCGCTCCAGCCCCTGGCCGTGTCGGGATTTGCCGGAAGGCCTACGATTCGCGATCCATTCGGGAAAATCGTTTCGAGCATCTTATATTCTGTTTCTTCTCCCCGATACAATGACTCAATCTCCTCCACGGCAATGTTTATCGCTTCGCTGTGCATCTTCACCTGCCTTATGAGTTCCTTCGATTGCCGCTCCCCGCGGGAGAGAAGAATCCACATATTTTTCTTTCTTTCATTGCTGTCCAGGGTCGCCTCAAGGCTGCCGGCGAAACTTTTCCCGCCCTGGCGGCAGATCCGGGCGATTTTAAACCGCGAGCCGTCTTCGATCCAGGCTTTCTGATAGAGCGTTAAGGGGACGGCCGGCGCTCTTTTCGATTCAATTTTTTGCGGCCTCTTTTTTCGGGGCAATGCCATAAATCTCTTCTTTTATTTTTGCAAGTGTTTCTTCACTCAATCCGAGATTTTTTTCCGGCTCTGCCGGAAGCTCGTCGAGCGCCTTCCCTTTCTCCACGCTCTCGATAATCCTCTGAAGATTAGCCATCGCATGGACCATTTGAGGATCGCGAGTCTCGAGCGCACCCTGAAGCATCTGAAGGCGTAAAAGGTATAGATCGCGGCGGAAGCCCGTCTGCGCCGAAACGTATTGCATTCTCTTTTTTCGCCATTCATATTTGTCGCTCCAGCGCTGAATTTGTGGAACAGAAACGCCCGTAATCCTCGAAATCTCGTCATAGGTTTTTTGACGATAGACGTAGAGACATTCGGCCGCTTCTATGACGGCGAAAGAATATTCTTTGCGTCCGCCTCTCATTCTCATTGCTCGATCGCTCCATCGAGCTTGATCCCGGCATCCTCGATAATGCCCTCTAATAGATCAACGCCTTTCGCCGTGAGCTTGATCAAAAAACGTCGGCTCCCGGAAAAGGCCATCTCCTCGGGGCCTGCTTTTTCGATCTCGACATAGCCGCGGTCCTTCAGATAATCGAGAAAAGATTCGAGCTGCGCGGAGGAGAGAAAAACCCCGCTCTGGGCCAAACAATCATTTATGACGTCATCGCCGACGCGATGGGGATGTCCGTATTCGATTGTTCTCAGAATAAAACCCCGAATGCGAGAATTGATGATCGCCTTAATCTTTTTGGGCATGTGTCGCCTCCATCGCGGCTATGCGCTCGCCTATATCGACGATGGCCTCGTGCGTTTTGTCGAGCTTGGCTCCGAAACTGCTCATCGCCCGAATGTAATCATCGCGAAGAACAAAGCGCTGGGGGAGAATTTCTTTAATATCCTGCAACTTTTCTTCCACGCCATTGATCCTTTTCTCGTGCTTCTGAAAGGTCTCCTTGACGCTTGTGCGCATGTCTTTCATGAAATAACCGATTATGGCCAGAGCGGTAAGGATCGCGGCATTCAATATGATTGATTCCCAGTTCGTCATTGTCATCTCATACGTCAGGAATCTTGTTGGGACGGTTTTCCTTGAATTTGGCGAGTGCGATTTGAAACGCTTCGTCGATCTCGGCCTGGGTCATGTTGGCTCTTTGAGCCTCTTGGAAAGCCAGAAGCAACAACAATTTTACAAGCTCGATGCCGGCCAGGATCGGCAGATTTGACATATATACCCTCCTTATGTGCTCAATTTCCCGCCCAATTGATCGAGTAAATTGAGGATTTTATTCTCGAGTTCTTTATCTGGAATCTGCCCCATCGAAATGGCAAACAGGTAGAACTCTATTAGAGGGTTGAGCTCCTTCAGGATTCTTTTCTTGATTCTGACGATCTCCTTCTGGTCGTCCGTAATTTTAGGATTATTGGCCATCTCGAGGGTGTTCAGAAATTGTGCATTATACATCGAAAGAATGGCTAAGGCCTTCTCTTTGGCAGATCTTTCGCTCCACGGCTTGATGGTCGTTGACATGGAGGCGCAGGCTGCCAGCCCGAAGGTCAAAAAGGCCCACAGTGATAGATAAATGATGAATTTCTTTTTCATTTCTTTTCTCCGGTTTTTTTGACCAGATCATAGATGAGCGCGGCCCCGCCGCTGACCCAGGCTACATTGACTGTCTGGTCTATGAATGTGGAGCCTGGATTCGGCCCCACGCCGAGAAGGGCCGAGACCCCCCCCAGGATCAGCACGATTAGAGGAGCCCACCGGCTGGCGATCCATTTTTTAAGAATCTGTGTCAGGCCGATCACGATGAGAGGCGCCAGGTAGCCGAGAATTGTTTGAAAGTCCATGTTTACCTCCTTGCGGAAAATGTATTACCATCTCCTCTTTAGTCCGATGTCCGAATGGATAAAGTGCTGTTGCGGGTAATAATGCCAGCCGCCGTTCCACTTGTCATCCAAAAATATTCCGAATCGCCGCAGTTTGTCTTTGTCTTTGATTGTCCAGTCGACTGCCTTCATTCCGCCTGCCGCCGTATGCAGGCTGCCGGAGGCCCCTCCGACTTTTTGGTTATGTTCCGGACAGCGGCACCCGGAAAGTATAATCAGCGGTTCCTGCAAGATATCCCTGCAAACCTGGAGACGTTCGACAATTCCGAGGTTTATGCTATCGAGACCGCAGCCGCACCGGCAAGCGAATTCTACCCGATTGAAATCTGGAGTCATATCGTCCATCAATTCGAATCATGTTCCCAAAATAAAAAAACCCGGCTCATGCATGGCATAAGTCGGGTTTTCCTCGTCCTTATCTCTATTGTCATTCCGTGGCTCAGACATCGCGCCTGAGAACGGAACCTAATTATTTTCTTTTCTCCTTATTTTTATAGATCAGCATCCTAACGTACGCCGAGATGCTGAGCCCCAGCTTCGCCGCCTGATCCTCCACCATTTTTCTCTCCGGCTCGGTGAGCCGGATCTGAATTGACTCCATTTTTTTCATAGTTTCAATATATTTCATTTTGATAATAATGGCAAGTGTTTTCCAAATCAATTTCCCAGGCTTTGGAGAATTCTTTATCAGCGAAAAGTTCTGCAAGTCCCGTGATCTGTTTCATTCTTAATACTTCATCGGCATCCATGCCCAGCTCTTTGGCGATCCGTTGATCGCTCCAATTTCGGCGCGAAAGCTCCAAAACGATCTCACTCATGCCTTGAACTTGATGTTTTCCCCTGGCCCGGTTGTGTCGGATGGTTGCGGCGATGCGATCCTCTCGCCCAGAGCGATCCGGATTGATTATGGTGATAGGCAAATATCCTCTGATGCGTTTCCTGACCTCGGGATATTCCTTGCCCACCCGATTGCGATGAAATCCATCGACTACCTCATAATGGCCGTCTTCGCTGAAGCTCACAATAGGCTGCGTGTAGCCGTCGACCTCAATGGAGTGTCGAAGTAATTTCATCTCTGGTGGCGCAACAACATTGGGATTGTAATCATTCGCCTGAACAAGATCAGATTGAATCCAAAGAACGCAATCGACCGGTTCGGCCTTGAATGGACTTTTCTCATGAAGAGCAATTCTGATCTGGTTGATTGTCTCAATCTTTTCTTGTTCTTCAAGGCCATCGAGTTTTTCGAAAAGCGATTTTGCCTGATTTAAGATATTGTTTCCTATGAGGCCCAGATTCCCCATTTCTGCCTCCTTTTTTTCATTACCATCAGATATCGCTGATAAGCCTGAGATTTGTGCTGGCTGAATGATAATCCTTTACACCAGTAATCATTTCGAAGAAGTGCCTTACAAATCCGTTTCCAGGAAGGAACTTGCCGCGCCGCTTCCTGCTTGGGATCGGCCTCGTCAGGAATGCCATTGGGATATCCGCGCTGCATCCACCAATGCAGAAAAACAGCGATCTTATTCTGAAAATGTTCTTTTGTCCGAGGCGGAAGCGTCTCCAATAGCATCTCCGCAAATGATCGCCATGTATGACCTTCGGGTTTTGAGATTCGGAAATTTCCCTGAATATTGCCGGACTCTTGCGCATAGAGAGCACCGGAATTCGCGCCGTTGACTCGGGCAACAACTTTGCCCCATGTCTCAGGTTCTATAACATGAAAGAGCCAGAGCCCTTTACGTTGATCATCTCCATAGGGCTGGCAGATTCTCATCTGATGGATTGTTAGTCCTGCCAAATACATGCGATCATAGAGAGCATTGTAAGGCATTTTAAATTTTCCATTATAAGTCCAAATATCATCCGTTTTCCAATCATAAATTGGATAGATATTATAGACGGCCTTGCTCTTCCAGGTTGTCCACTTCTGCCCATCAAAAGAAGATTTCTTTCCCATCAGGGTTCGGAATCGATTCAAACTCTCATCCGCCCTTATTCCGACAAAACATGCTGTAAGTTGTCCTTCGCCATACCAATGGCCGAACTCCTCGATGAATTCTTCAAACTCCATCGCATAGCGGAAAAATGGAAAATAGTTTTTATCGGTGATCGCCATCTCCGGAGGTTTGCGTACCCAGTCTTCCTCTCTCCCCGGCTCAAAACAGACCCAGTGCGTCTCATACATACTGACTGCATTCCGTAGGTGGATTGGGAGGGCAATCCAGAATGGTTCAATATGGTCACGATAGAGATTATAGCAGGCTTGCACATGATCAATCGTGAGTTTATATTGGGCCTCGAGATCGATGAAGAGCACGCCTACTTTGTGGCCTCTGCGAATGGCTTCAGACATGACGAGATGAAGCATGACGGTAGAGTCTTTGCCCCCTGAGAAAGAGACATAGATTCGGGGAAATCGGTCAAAGACCCACTTAATACGACTGTTGGCTTCATCGAAAACACTTCTTTCAATTTCTTTTTTAAGCATTCAATGACTTCCTCTTTTTCCATCCGGATCGACTTACCATTTTCGATCCGGCAAAAATAGCGATCATCATGTTTCCATGAGACCGGAGAGTTTACCTCGTATATTTTCCCCTCCTCTAAGACGTAATATTTATAGACGCCCGGGTGCCGCATCCGTTGGCCTCGGAGTAATCCTTATGGCCTCTAAGGAAAATTCTCTTGAGGCCGTATTTGGGATCGAAGCCGGCGATCTCGGCACACCATGCCCTCTTGGGCATAATAGGGTTATCGTCACCGATGCATTCGAGGCTAAGAGATATCAACACCCAGGGCCTCCCAAAGAGTTGCAACTGATGCATATTGATTGCAGATTTTTTCTTTTGCCCGGTCGAAATCAGACCTTGACCAGGCCGGATTCTGAAGGATGAATTCTTTATACTTTTTAAATGATGGTTGCAGAGAGTTTCTAACCCCGATGGCGCGATGCTGTCGTTTATAGTCATAGATCAGGATTGGGATCATCTCCTGGCGGATCATATCGTCGAAAGATTTTTTTCCGTAATCGCCTTCGGCGTGATAGTTCCACCAGGTCTCATAGGGCAAGCCGGCCAGCTTGACCATCACAGCCACGATCAGCACTGGTTCCTTCCATATACCGCTGCGAAGCTCAATAATGGGATTCTCCGGGATCGTCCGGATTTGCTTCTCATCCTCGCGGATAAGAAAACAGGTTTCCATGCCGGCCGCGGATTCCCCGGCTCGGCCATAGAGCGCCGAACCAGGGGGCAGGCTTTTGATCAACTCAAAAGGATCGGTCAAAATCAAATTCATCATAAGGCTCTCTGGTCTCGTACCTACGCCAATTTTGGGGCGGCGATACGCGGGCACAAAACGTATCAAGCCACTCCATAAGCGAGTATTCCTCGCCCTCGCCATCATAACCCTCCGAACAGAGCCAATCGTTCTTGGCCTGCACCACCTTATCAACAGACAACCCGTGTTTAATCGCATAATCTTTTAAGGTCATAATCTCCTCCTTTCCCTCATTTTTCCACGGTTTCGGGTTTCCGTGGACCCTCATTAATTTTCAGTTTCATAGTAACACAATGTAATGACAATGTCAAGAAAAAAAAGCAACATCAGAAAAAATTAATTTTCTTGTGAAATTGATTCACATGGAATGCATCTTGGCGGATTTATTGGGGTATTTTGTTTGTTCAATTTTGAACCGCAAGGTGAGATTGATGAATTTTATTTCGCCGTCTCGGCGCTCTTCTTGGTAATCGCAATACGAGCCATATTTCTCAATCACCTCGTTGCAGATCCTGCGGGCTTCTTCAAGGGTCATTCGGCGCTCCCCCCGGGCGTTAATCTGCCTATCCGCAAAGCGAAGCGATAAGCCAGGGGATCTTCACCATGATAATCGAAATGCGTTGCGCATTTGGGGCAGATACGATTAAATCGTCCCTTCGCGATAAAAGACCGGTCGCATCTAAGACACTGACGGGACATTTTTTCTATATTATTTTTCATGCTAAATTTATACGGTTTCATTTTACGCTTTCTCATAGAGCCCTCTTTTGTTTGTGCCTGCGCGCCTGGATGTTTTTGATTGCCTCGATGACATCGTAGGCGTTTCGCTTAGTGAGAAATCGCAAATCAGAGACCTTCACTGTTTTGAAAAGAAATTCCCTTAGCGATTTTGCCTCTTCATGTGTATAAGAAATTTCGTGCCAGAGCGCCTCGATCAGCCGCTTTTGTTTCGGCGTGGCCGAGTAGACATCGCCCTCTTGATCGTCATATTTTTTGGGCTTGCTCTTAGGCTGCCAACCTTTCTTTTTAAAAATGTGGATCAGTTTGAGGGCCTGGCTGTTGTCTAAGAATTTTGAACTCTGAACTCCGAACTCGGCATGGAGTATCTCCCTGTATGTTTCATCATCCAGAGCCAGCTCCTTTTTCGCAACATGAATCTTGGCCAACAATTTCTTCGCAGGCATAATCCCTCGCGTCAAAAATTTTTTCTCCGAGGCCCAAACAGGCCGCTTTCCAGCCATTGCAGACGACGGGATTTTTATCTGCCCATCTCATTACTTTACATGGCCCGGCTGGGTAAATTTTCTCTCTCTTTTCTGTGGGCTCTGCCCATCTACAGCGTCTCATCGTTCTTTTCCAATGGACTTTATCGTCTCTTCTTGTTTATAGGAGCAAACCAATGGCCGTTAATAAGCACATGGGCTCCAAAAATCAAATCAATTCTTCGTTCGAGGACCTCTATTTTTTCTAAGATCAGTTGAAGCATTTCGTTCTGATTTTTCCCTTTTTCTAATGTCTCTTTTAATGAAATCCTTTTAGCCAATTCTTCCAATCGTTGGCCTGTTGATTTATTCAGTTCTGCTTCATCCAAAAAATCTTTAATTCCCTCTCCCTGATCTCCTTCAACTAAGGGTATTAAGTTTCCATCTGCATTTACCATAATAGCCTCCTTTCTTTGGGCGGGGTTCACGATTCATCATCCATGTCGGTCCTTCCCCTTTCCCAATATGGATTTTCGCTAAAAGTTTCTGTGCGGGCATTGTCACCGCTTCTCCGTGTCTCCGATTTTCGCCATCAGCTCTTTGAGCTTCTCCGGTCCTTTCGGGTCCCTGTTTCTGTTCACGGCCTCCTGGACGCGCTTTTCCTGCTCTTTATCGTCTCTCTCGATCATCTTCCGGTTGCAATCGATTGCAACCCGCTTGAGATAGTTATGGTTTTTGAATCCTGTCTTGTTCGTCTGGGCCACATGGCGGATCGCCTCAAAGACGGCATCGGGCCGGATCGGGTGCCACTGTTTGTCAATCCTGAACCCGTTGTCCTCGATGAAATTCAGAATCTCGCCGAGGAGAATCTTCATCCGTGCGGGCCTGAGCGGTCTGTCGGGCGAGGCCCGGAAGCAATGAAGGTACTCTTCTGTCCAGGCCCAGTTCCTCCCGAATTTCGCCGCCAGGCGCGAGAGCTCGAGGATATCTGCGGTATCCTGAAAAGAGGCGAGGTGCGACTGCAGGCCGCATTTGGGACAACAGAGTTTTGTATCAACGCTGATCATAGTTCGTCGTAATCTCTTCATCCTTGAGGAGTGCATTCACCAGGCGGTCGATCTCGGAATCGGTCGGTTTGATAATGACCTCTTCGCCCGTCTCGACGACTGTCACGCCGATTCGCCTGAGGTCGGCGACGGCAAGCTGCGAGAGCGCCCCCTTGATCACGCGTTCGGTCATCTTGATGTAGGTCTCAGAGTCGTCGGGGAAATGCTTTTTAATTAACTTGATTACCTGCGACTCATCCTCCCACTGGATCTCGCCGCGGCCTTTCATGAAGCCGATCCGTACGCCGTGAAAAATAACCGTCTTCGGTTTGATGAAAAGCTCCGGGCTTCCCTCGATGGCTAATCTGAGCGCATTGTGTTTATCGGCCGTCCGTTCGGCTGCCTTGCGGATGGCCGGCAGGCACTTCTTTTTGATCTCTCGGATCTGGTCCTCGAGCGAATTGATATATTCCTTCAGAACTTCGCGCTGCGAGGCATATTCCTCCGTCAGTTTTTCGATTTCAGATAGTTTCATGTTGCCTCCAGTCTCATTTTCAATTGGCCGAGATATTCGGCCATGTGGAGTTTTCGAAGTCTTGATGCTTTGTAAAGGGAGCTCATGCCATACGACTCGTAATAAGAGATGACTTTTTCAAGCTCTGCCACGGTCTCGATAATGAAATATCCGTTCGTAGAGCTCCCGATTCTCTGGCCATGTTTTTCAATCAGGTGAACAATGGCTTTTCTTATTTCCCTATCTGGCACCGGGAACAACGGCCAATGCTGATTCACGCGATCGACCAAATCCTTCCGCGGGAGCGCGTTCTCCTGGCCCCGGTGCCCCGACAGAATCCGTCCGATAACCTCCTCAAGCCCGTCTCTTTTTTGTTTTTTCTCCATAAGATCACCTCGCAGACCGTCCGTCCCAGATTATCGAGCCGGTAAACCACGCGGAACTTATCATTTCGGCAGTTATGGCCGACGCGACTGGCAATTGACGTTTTCTTAGCAAGCGGGCACCCCGCGCATTTATTGGGCGCCGAGCGATAGGTAAAGCGCTCTCCGGAGAGACCGCGGTCCTCAAACGGCCCCTTTGATAGAGCCTGGATTTC
>Ga0194112_10012577_pt1 | contig 10318 bp, 6 predicted proteins | sample TA2MahC400mmetaG_FD_146191 | JGI IMG/M metagenome (GOLD analysis project Ga0194112, IMG submission 146191) | Freshwater microbial communities from Lake Tanganyika, Tanzania - TA2015016 Mahale Deep Cast 400m | ecosystem: Environmental > Aquatic > Freshwater > Lake | place: Tanzania: Lake...
CTGAGAATCGAGGCGCGACTCGTCGAGAGGCACGCCTGCTCGCCGGCGGCCCTGCGCGTGGCCCACGCGCTCACCCTCGGCCTCCTGCCCGCCTGGGAGCGGCACGAATGGACCCTGGCGACCACGGTCAGCGACCAGGACGGCAAGGAGCTTGGCCACTTCGAGAAGTCCGAAGCCGTCCACACCTGGCACCAGTTTCTGCTGCTCCTGGCCTTCCCCTTCGCCCCGCCGCCGGGCGTGGCCGCCGACTGCATCTTCGACCTCAACCGCGCGACCATCCTGGAGGCATTCACCCGGGGTGTCTACTGAGGTCACGACTTGCGGAGTGGCTTGGGTTGCCAGAGGGAGGTCTTCGGTCGCAACTGAGAGGGATGAATGGATGGGTGGATGAATGGATGGCTGTCTGACATTCATCCACCCATCCATTCATCCACCCATCCCCCATTGTCTACGGACGCGCCAGACGGATGAAAGTGCTCATCGCCCCCGATTCATTCAAGGAGTGCCTGCCGGCTGAGGCCGTCGCCGAGGCGATGGCGCGCGGCGTGCGCGCCGCTGCGCCTGGGGCGGAGACCGTCTGCGTGCCAATGGCCGACGGCGGGGAGGGCACCGTGCGGGCTCTGGTGGCCGCCACAGGCGGCAGCCTCCTGCACGCTAGGGTCACGGGGCCGCTCGGCGAGCAGGTCGAGGCCGAGTTCGGCATCCTCGGCGATGGTGAGACGGCCGTCATCGAGATGGCTGCCGCCTCTGGCCTCCCGCTCGTGCCCCCCGAACGGCGCGACCCGATGAAGACGACGACCTACGGGACGGGGGAGCTGATCGCCGCGGCCCTGGGCCAGGGGGCCAGGCGGCTGATCCTGGGCATCGGCGGGAGCGCCACGGTTGACGGCGGCGCGGGGGTGGCCCAGGCTCTCGGCGCTCAGTTGCTCGATGCCGCCGGCAAGTCCATCGGCCCGGGCGGTGGACAGCTCGCCCGCCTCGTGAGAGTTGACGCGTCGGCGATGGACCCGCGGCTCCGAGGTGTCGCCTGTGATGTCGCCTGCGACGTGGCGAATCCGCTCACCGGCCCGCGCGGGGCCGCCGTCGTCTACGGGCCGCAGAAGGGTGCCACGCCAGAGATGGTGCGGCAGCTCGACGCAAGCCTGGCGCATTTTGCTGAGGTCATCGAGCGGGACCTGGGGCTTGCGGTGAACGACCTCCCCGGCGCTGGGGCGGCAGGCGGCTTGGGGGCTGGCCTCGTGGCGTTTCTCGGCGCCAGGCTCCGGCCAGGCGTCGAGCTCGTCATGCAGGCGGTTGGGCTCGAGGCGAAGCTCGCGGGCGCGGACCTCGTCCTCGTCGGCGAGGGGCGGATGGACGCGCAGACGGCTTACGGCAAGGTGCCGGTCGGCGTGGCGCGCCTCGCGCGCCGCCTGGGCATCCCCGCCGTGGCCATCGTCGGGTCCCTGGGCGAGGGATTCCGCGCGGTTCACGCCGAAGGCATCGCCGCCTGCTTCGCCATCCTCGACCGCCCGATGCCTCTCAAGCAGGCCTTTGCCCGGGCTTCCGAGCTCTTGTCTTCTACGGTGGAAGAGGTGATGCGTCTGTTCGCCAATCAGAAATCAGAAGTCAGAAATCAGAAATCATGATCGCCCTTTCCACCGCCTGGTATCCGAGGAGCCGGCCGAGGCTGGACGCCACCGTGGAAGCCATCGCCGCGATGGGCTTCCAGGCGATTGAGCTCGGGGTCAGCGAATCGGTCCCGTTTCGCATGAAGGACGTCGAGCGGGCGCTGAAGAAGACGCCGCTGAAGGTGGCCAGCGTGCACAACGTGTGCGCCGAACGGAAGCTCGAGCGGACGAACCGCCGCGGGGACTGGTTGGCCTCGCCCGACGAGGCGGAGCGGCGGGTCGGCGTGGAGGCGACGCTTGAGACGATAGGGAACGCGCAGGCGTTGGGCGCATCCGCCGTCGTCCTCCACCTCGGCTCGCCGGCCGTCGAGGCCAAGTGGGAGAAGCAGTTGCTCCTCTACGAACTGGCCCGCGGCGGAGCCGAGGCGGCCATCACGCGGGCAGTGTCGAGCGCGCAGATTCTGGCCAGCCGAGCGGCTGTCGCCGGCAGCTACTTCGCCGCGGCGTGCAGGAGCCTCGATGAGCTTCTGGCCCGCTCGGCCGGCGTGCGCCTGGGGATCGAGTGCCGGCTCGGCTGGCACGAACTGCCGAACCTCGACGAGCTGGGCGTGCTCCTGGAGCGCTTCCCCGACCCCAGGGTGGGCTATTGGCACGACGTCGGCCACGCGGTCATCCAGGACTTCCTGGGCCTTGGCGATCACCTCGATTGGCTGCGCCGCCACGCCGCCCGCACCATCGGCATCCACCTGCACGACGTCCACGCCGGCACGGACGACCACTACCCCCCCGGCCTGGGCGACGTGCGCTTCGAGCCGCTCCTGCGCTTGCTGCCGGCCGACGCCCTCCGCGTGATGGAGATAAGCTCGGGGTTCATCGCAGAGGAGATCGTCCTGGGACGCCGCCGTCTGGAGGAGATAGGCTTTTGAGGTTCAGGCGCTCAAGGCTCGTCCTCGCCTCCGCCTCCCCGCGCCGACGCCAGCTCCTGGCTGAGATGGGCTATCGGTTCGAGGCAATCGTGCCCGCCGTGGACGAATCGGTTGACCCGACGCTGCCGGCGGAGCGGCAGGCGGAGGTGTTGGCCGAGCGGAAGGCGGAGGCGGTGGCGCCGGTGGCAGGCAATGCCATCGTGCTGGGCGCCGACACCCTGGTGGCCTGCGAGGGGCGCGTGATTGGCAAGGCGGCCGACGCGGCCCAGGCACGCGAGTTCCTCCGCCTCCTCACCACCCATCGCCACGCCGTCATCACTGGCATCTGCGTGCTCGACACGGCCAGCGGCCAGAAACAGGTCGCCCACGACGCCACCTGGGTGCGGATGCGGCCTATGAGCGAAGCGGAGCTCGACGCCTACATCGCGGGGTGCAGTTGGCGCGACAAGGCCGGCGCCTACGCCATCCAGGAGGGCGGCGACCGCTTCATCGAGAGCCTGGACGGGAGCGCGTCGAACGTCGTCGGCCTCCCGACCGAGCTTGTCGCCAGGCTGGTGCCCTTCTCCTTCCACGAGCACCTCTCAAGGCTACGGCGCGACACGATAGCCCGCCACCGCGCGCTGCTGCTCGTCGAAGAGGACCTCGGCCCCGAGGGGCTTCTTGAGGCCCGATTCGCGGACCCCGCTGCCCCGCTGGAGGTGGAGATTGGCCCTGGGAAGGACGACTTCGTGGTGCGGGCCGCGACTGCCTCGCCCGGTACGAACTTCCTGGCTATCGAGCGCATGCGCGAGCGGGTGGATTCGCTCTGCGGCAAGATCGCGCGTGCCGGGGTGGCCAACGTGCGGGTCTTCTTCGGCGACGCGCTCCTGGCCATCGCGCGCCTGCTGCGGCCGGGGAGCGTGCGGGCCTTCTACATCCACTTCCCCGACCCCTGGCCGAAGCGGCGGCACATCAAGAACCGGCTCATCCAGCCGGCGGTTGCGGCCCGGCTCGCCGGCCGCCTGGCCCCCGGCGGCACGCTCAACCTCCTCACCGACGTCCGCCCCTACGCCGAGCAGGCCCTCAGGTGCCTCGAAGCCACCCCCGGCTTGTTCAATCGCCTGGGGGCGGGACAGTGGGCCAACGAGCTCCCCGGCTACCACCAGAGCGTCTACGAAAAGAAGCGACGCGCAGTCGGCTCCATGATATACTATCTCCTGTTTGCCAGGAGCGTATAGTGCCGAGCGAGCGAATTCTGGCCGTGGGCTTCGTGGCCGAGGGGGAGTTGATAGACGCCACCCCCTTCGACGGGGAGGCCGCGCTCAGCAGTTGCCGCCACGCCGCGGTGGACCCCGTGGCGGTGCCGCTCCTGTGGCGCGGCCTTGCCGGGCCAGAGGCCGTGGAGGCGGCCAACCGTCTTGCGGAGCTCCTCCAGCGCAGGCGCCGCGAGGCCACCGAGCTCGTCGCGGGCGGCGGCACGCTGCTGTGCGTCCTGCGGCCCGTCGGCCCCACGCTTCGCGTGGCGGGCGACAAGCCCATAGTGCTCCACGCCTATGCCTGGCTGCCTGAGGAACCGAGCCTCGCGCGCCTGGTGATCGCCCCGGCCTCGGGCGGCGTTCAGGCAACTGACGAGGCCCATCCCGCCTGGCCGCTCATACGCGCCCAGGGCGCGCGAATGCGCCCAGCGGCCTGCGCCGCCAACGCGCAACTGCCGCCTCACTGGCACGTCGTGGCCGCCGACGGCGAGGGGCGCCCCGTGGCCTTCGAGGTCAGGGTGGGGGAGGGGAGAGTCGTCTTCATTCCCCCCATCGGAGCGGATAGCCCGATAGAGCTCGGCGCGCTCCTGGAGAGCTTCTTCGCCCGGCGTGCGGGGCCGGCGGCTCACGCTCCCGCGCCGGACTGGCTCGAAGCCATCCTCCTTCCCGGCCAGGAGGAACTCGCCAGACGCCTCGCGCAACTGGCAGGCCAGATCGAGGGGCTTGAGAGAGAGTTCATCGGCCTGCGCAAGCGCCACGCGCGCCTTGTCCTCCTCAACAAGCTCCTGGCGGCGCGCGACGGACGCGAGCTGGCGGGTCCTGCTTCCGCCGCCTTCCAGCTCCTCGGCTTTCGCGTGGAAGCATCTGATGCCGCGTCCCTGGAGCTCCACAGCGATGAGGGCGCGGCTCTCGTCGTCCTCGTCGCCTCCGAGCAGGCGGCGGACTCCGACGCCTACTGGGACCTCGTCCACCGAACGGACGCCCGGCAGGAGCGGCCGGCCAAGGGGGTCATCCTGGCCAACGCCTTCTCGCCCCTGCCGCCTGGGGAGCGCGGGACGGCGTTCCCGGACCTCCTCTGCCGCGGCGCCCTGCACCGCAGCGTGTGCCTTCTCGCGGCCACGGAACTGCACCGTGCGGCGGAGGCGGTCCTGGCGAATCCCGACGCCGTCGAGTTGCGCGGCAGGCTCCGCCGCGCCATCCTCGACGCGACCGGGCCATGCGACCTCAGCCAGGCCCTGCCGGCCAAGGGAGACCAGCCATGAGTTCCTGCCGCTTCTTGAAGGAGACGAGCCCTCCCCCTCTCCCTTGGGGAGAGGGCCGGGGTGAGGGTGCCTGCCCTCCCCCTCTCCCTTGGGGAGAGGGCCGGGGTGAGGGTGCCTACCGCGCCCCGCACTCCGGAGAAGCCACCCTCACCCGCCCGCCCCGGGCGGGCGACCTCTCCCCAAGGGAGAGGTGGTTGTGCGCGCGCCTGAGGCAGCGCATTTGCCATGCTCCTGCACAACTTGCCCTCCTGGCGCATTTGGCCTGCGCCGCGGCGTGGGCGGGGGAGGAGCCTGTGGCGTTGCGCGTCCAGCACTTCACCGTGCCGCCCGCCACGGGGCCTCTGATGCACGTGACGGTGCAGAACCGGCGCGATGCGCCCTACGAGGGCCGAATCTCAGTGCGGCTGCCGGAGGGCTGGCGAGTGGAGCCGGCCGAGCGCCCAATCGCGCTCGGCCCAGGAGAGACCAAGGACGTGGCGTTCACTGTGGCGAAGGGCCTGAACCTCGACTCCAACCGCTACCCCGTGGAGGCCGTGGCCACGGGTTCCGACGGCACGGTCGTGTCGCGCAAGCAGGAGATCGCGTGCGCCAGCGCCCCATTCTTCCAGCCGAAGATTGACGGCAGGACGGGCGACTGGGCCGACGCCATTCCCGCCACCTTCTCCGCCGGCGGCAAGCGCACCACGCTGAGCGCCTGCTGGAACCGAAGCGACCTCTGCCTCCTCGTCGAGGTGGAGGAGGAGAAACACGTCGCGTACCGGGCGGGGGCGGAGTTCGATGCGGTGCAGGTGGCCATCGCGCCCCGCTCCGCCCCGCCAGCGGCCAAGCCCGACCAGAAGGCCGGGCGGCACGAGTTCCTCCTCGTCGGCTCGGCATCGGCGTGGTCGCGGGACAAGTGCTTCCTCCTTGCGAGGGCGGACGACGCTCTCGCGGCCACGCAGGAGCCACGGCCCCTCGCCCCGTTGGAGCTCAAGGCCGCCAAGGTGTCGGTCAGGCGCAAGGGGCGGACCACCGTCTACGAGGCCGCGATCCCGCTCTCCGCTATGCCCGGCATCGAGCCGATGGAGGGGCGCGAGCTCTGCCTCTCTATTCTCGTCCACGACCCTGACGGCACGGGGCTTCGCGATTGGGGCGAGCCCAGCGGCCTGTGGCCCTGGCAGCGCAACCGCCTGGCCTGGAGCCAGTGGCCCGGCGCCAGTTGGCCCAAGGAGCCGCCCTTCGATTCCCGCATCGAGTGGGGCGTCTGTAGCTCCAAGCATTAGGCCCGACTCGTGCGCGCTCTGCGCGCATTGTGGCGAGGATGAATGGATGAATGGATGGTTGGATGAATGACGGAGCGAGGCGAATGCGTTCTCTTTCATTCATCCATTCATCCACCCATCCATTCATCCTCTTTGGTTCCGGCGCCAGTCCGCTTTAGGAGATAGCCCATGGCTGTTCGCACCGCCCTTCTTGGCCTCATCCTCGTGGTTGCTGGCTGCGCGCCGCAGTTGCGCGAGAGCTACGAATCGGCCCGCGCGCGCCCGGGCAGCGAGATGTACTTCCTGGTGAGCAGCGCATCGGGCACGGACCCTTACAAGACGGGGCGCCTTGCGGCCGAGCGGCTCAGCAAGCGGCTCCTCCACCCGCCCCACGCGGTCATCGTGGCTGAGTGCTTCGACGGCGAGGCCCGCAAGCGCGAGGCGCTCCGCGGCATCTGCTCCGTGCTCCCCCGTGAGGCCGTCTTCGGCGGCGCCACCTACGGGGCGTTCACCCACGCGGGCGTGGGCGACCGCGACTCCGTGGCGTTGCTCGCTATCGCGGGGGAGGGCATCTCCGTGGCCGCGGCGCTCCAGCAGAACCTGGGCACGGCCAAGCTGAGCGCCGAGAAGGACCAGGCGGAAATCCAGCAACGCCTCCGCGCCGCGGGCGCCGCGCTCGCCGCTAAGCTCCCGAAAAGCGACGACCGCCGCCTCGCCATCGTGATTGCCGACGCCCACTCGCCCAAGAACGCCCCACTCGTCGAGGGCCTTCAGGAGGGCCTCTCCAAGTCCTTCCCCATCACCGGCGGGGCAGTGAACAAGAACGCCGGGCAGACCTACGTCTACTTTCAGGGCAGGATGTTCCAGGACAGCGCGGTCGCTCTCATGCTCAGCGGCGCACTGCGGACCGCGATGGTCGGCCGCCAGGCGAAGGAGGGCGCGCAGGTGGTCGCCACGGCTGGCGAGGCCGCGGCGAGCGCCTTCCAGGCATTCCGCGGCCAGCCCGTGGCCGTGCTGGCCTTCGACTGTGCCGGCCGCAAGGGCAAGCTGGCGAACGTCGAGGACGAGCTCCTCGCCATCCGCAAGGCCGTGGGTGCCGAGTTGCCCCTCTTCGGCTGCTACTGCGCCGGCGAGATCGGCCCCCCGGAGGGCTCCAAGCCCAACTCCCCCTCCGTCGGCGTCGGCTGGCACATCATGCTCACCGTCATCGGCCGCTGACCGCCCATCTGAGCCCAGGAGTATGGCCCCCAATTCTGGTAAGGTCCTTCGGCGCCGAAGCTCCGAACGGAGCATACTATAGCAGCCCAGGGCGAAGCCCTGGGACAGGCGGGCGGCCAGATCCAGCCCTGTAGGGGCGTACTACTCGCCCTGGGCACGAAGTGGCGCCCGGAACCGCATAGTACGCCCTTTCAGGGCTGGTCCACCTACCGCGCCCCCTTCTTCGCCCTGGGCTGCTATAGTACGCCCCTGTCGGGGCCCCGGAGTAGTCCACCAGAATTGGGGGCCATACTCGGCACCCAGGACCCACTTGCGCGCCCGGCTCAGTTGGGCTATCATTCCGGCGAGCGGCGCGCGAGGAAGCGAGGAACCGTTTCGCGAGCGGCAGCCAATGTCGGCGAAGCAAAACGACCTCTGGGTGCAATTCGACCCCAGCCTGTCCCTCCCCGCCGTGGCTGACAGCCTGGTCGGTTCGACAAGGAACCTGATGCGGGCAGCGCGCAACGAGGAGGAACTGCGCATCGGGTTCGAAAAGGCGCTGGACCCGCTTCTGCGCCACCTTGGCATCGCCCGCGACCCCCACTACGAAAAGACCGTCTACCACAGCACCGGCACGGGCCGCGCCGATGCCGTTCACGGCCAGGTCCTGCTCGAGTACGAAGGACCCCGAGCATTCCGCTCGCAGGCCGTGGTCCGGCACTGCTTCGGGCAGCTTGCGGAGTACATCGGGGGTGAGGCGAGGGCGGATCGGCCCGCCATGTTCGTCGAGGACCCCAAGTTCGTCGGCGTGGGCTTCGACGGTGAGAGCATCTTCTTCGTTCACTACCGGGGGCCGAAAGTCAAGCCCTGGGTTGAGCTGGACCCCGAAGACTTCGTGCTGATGGGGCCGTACCCCTTCGAGCAGGCCGCGGCAAAGACTCTACTGACGTACATGCGCGCGCTTTCGCGCCAACTCCTGACAGCGGAGGAGTTGGCAAGAGCCTTCGCTCCACGGGGCGAGATCGCGCCCTGGGTTGTCAATGCTCTGGTGGATGCCCTGGCCAACTGGCCGAACAGCCCTCGCGTGCGCACGTTCTTCGACGAATGGCGCCGCCTCTTCGGAATCGTCTATGGCGAAGGCTTCGCCACACACGGAGCCGAGGAAGCTGAGAGCCTCCGCCGCGCCTACGGCTTGGCACCCAAGGCCGACCTCCAGAGCCTGCTGTTCTGTGTCCACACCTACTTCGCCCTTCTCATGAAGCTGCTCGCCGCGGAACTCATCTCGATCTCCAAGACCTCCTTCATGTCCTCATTCTGCCACGATCTGGCGAACAGCGATGACCCTGAACTGGACGCGAAGCTGGCAGCCGTTGAGAGCGGAGGCGTCTATGCCAAGCGCGGGATCACCAACTTCCTGGAAGGCGACTTCTTCCGCTGGTACCTCGATGCTCTCTCTCCGCCACTGAGGTACAGGATCAGGGAGCTTGCGGGCGCCCTGGGTGGATTTGAACCGGCCACGTCCTCCATCACGCCAGAGGTGCAGCGGGACCTCCTCAAGAAGCTCTACCAATACCTGGTTCCCCAAGAGGTGCGGCATGATCTGGGTGAGTACTACACGCCCGACTGGCTGGCGGAGCTGACACTTGATGAGGCCGGCTACGATGGGAGCACGCACAAGCGCTTTCTGGACCCCGCCTGCGGTTCCGGCACCTTCCTTTCGCTCGCCATCCAGCGGGCCAGGGAGTTCGGCGCGGAACAGGGCGAGCCGCCCCGCGAGACGGCCAAGCGCATCCTCGCCAACGTCTGGGGCTTCGACCTCAATCCCCTCGCCGTGATAGCGGCCCGAACAAACTACCTCTTCGCGCTCGGCGATCTGCTGCATGAGGTCGAGAACCCGGAAATTCCTGTCTACCTCGCTGATTCCATCCTTTGGCCCCAGCGCGCAGGCGCCCTTTCCGCCGAAGACTACGTGCCTGTACCGACGACCGTGAAGGTGTTTCACGTCCCCACGCTTTGGGTGAAGAACAACGGCTTCCTGATGCGCAGGGCCGCCCCGCTGGTGGAGGAGATGACCAGGGCGAAGTACTCTCCTGCCGAAGCCCTCAAGCGCCTCAAGCGCAAGGGGCTTGTGCTGCCGGGCAAGGAGAGCGTCGTGCGCAGCTTCTATGAGGAACTGTCGGAGCTGGAGGAGCGCGGGGAGAACGGCATCTGGGCTCGCTTTCTAAAGAACGCGTTTGCCCCGATGGTCGCGGGGAAGTTCGACTATGTGGTAGGCAACCCGCCCTGGATTCGCTGGGGGTATCTATCCCAGGACTACCGCAACGCGACGCTTGGAATGTGGAAGGACTACGGGCTGTTCTCTCTTGGGGGCATGGCGGCTCGGCTCGGCGGCGGAGAGAAGGACTTTTCCATGCTGTTCACCTATGCCGCGATGGACTTCTACGTGGCCGACAAGGGGAAGCTCGCCTTCCTCATCACCCAGGAGGTCTTCAAGTCGAAGGGGGCCGGCGAGGGGTTCCGCCGCTTCAGACTGGGCGACCGCACACCCTTCCGCATCCTCAAAGCCCACGACCTCGTCCATGTCCAGCCCTTCGAGGGTGCCGCCAACAAGACCGCCATCCTCGTCGCCCGCAAGGGCGAGCCCACCCGCTACCCCGTCCCATACACTGTCTGGCGCCGCAAGCCCCGCGTCGGGCGGATTCCCACGGACACGCCCCACAAGGTCGCCCTCTCGCGCCTCCAGAAGACTCGGCTCCTCGCCAAGCCCATGGAAGGCATGACTGGCTCATGGCAGACCCTTAGCCCCGGCCAAGAGCGACTCGCACCGATCAAGGGCGACAATGCCTACCT
>Ga0194112_10012578_pt1 | contig 10317 bp, 7 predicted proteins | sample TA2MahC400mmetaG_FD_146191 | JGI IMG/M metagenome (GOLD analysis project Ga0194112, IMG submission 146191) | Freshwater microbial communities from Lake Tanganyika, Tanzania - TA2015016 Mahale Deep Cast 400m | ecosystem: Environmental > Aquatic > Freshwater > Lake | place: Tanzania: Lake...
AGCGCAGCCCGATGTCCGAGGCCCCCGAGAAGGAGGTGAACGAGTACAGGCCCCGCTCCGGGACCGCCGAACGGAAGCGACCGTCCACGGTGAGGATGCAGGCGGTCATGTAGCCCCCGTAGGACCCGCCCATGATTCCCTGCCGCGTCGGGTCGAGGCGAGGGAAGCGCTCCAGGGCGGCGTCGGCGACCGCCAGGATGTCCTCCAGGTCGGGGGGCCGCTCCTCCACCCACCGGCCCACGGGCACCCGCACGAAGTCGCGTCCCCGGCCGCTGGAGCCGCGCGGGTTGCCGGCCACCACGCCGTAGCCGGCCGAGACGTACACCTGGAACTCGTCGAAGAAGCCCCAGCCGTACTGCGTGGCCGGGCCGCCGTGGATGTTCAGGAGGAGCGGCACTCGGTCTTGTCCCGGCGGCAAGTAGGCCCAGGCGTCGATCTCCACCCCGTCGCAGAGGACGGTGAACGGCTCCGGCGCCACCAGGCCGGCCTCAGCCCGGAAGGCTTCGTTCAGAGCGGTGAGGCGCCGCTCCTCACCCCGCTCCCACCACCACAGCTCGCCCGGGTCGGTGGGGGTGGTGGCGATGAAGGCGAAGGCGGACCCGTCGGCCCGGGTGGTCAGGCCGGTGACGACGCGATCGCCCGCCAGCACCCCGGCCACCTCGCCGTCGGGAGCCACCCGCACCACCCGCTGACGGCCGCGGTCTTCGATCACGCCCAAACACGACCCGTCGTTCAGCCACTGCGGCCCGGAGGGAACCACCGCCGGGGAGGGCGGGGCGAAGGAGCGATCCAGTTGGGCCGCAACCGGCATCGGGGTCTCGCCCGCGATCTGCCACAGGCCGGCCGGGGTGGGGTAGTCCCAGGAGTCCGGATGGCCGACCAGGAACGCCGCTCCGTCGGGACGGTACGAGAGGACCTGCCAGGACCCCGGAGCCACCAGCGCCCGGGCCTCGCCGCCGTCTGCCGCCACCTCCCAGGCCTGGGTGGCGCCGTCCACATGCCGTGACGCGTGACGGGCGCTCAGGAACCCCACGGCGGCGCCGTCGGGCCGCCAGGCCACCGCACCGTCGTGGAAGTCACCCTCGGAGAGCCGGATCGGGTCCGCGCCCGCCGGGTCCACCAGGTAGACCGTGGACCGGCGATCGTGCCGCCAGCCGAGGTCGTCGTAGCGGTAGCCCGCCCCGGTGATACGGCGCGGCCGCCGCGCACGCTCTGCTTCGTCCAGGCCGGCCCACTCCCCCGCCCACTCCGCCCCGATCACCGCCAGACGCGACCCGTCGGGCGACCACTCCGCCTCGGTGGCCCCGAGGGCGAAGCCGGTAACCAGTGCCGACTCGCCGCCTGCCGCCGGCATGACCGCCACCTGTGCCGGCTTCCCCTCCTCCCCCGACGCCCGCAGAAAGGCCAGGCGGGCGCCGTCGGGCGACCAGCGCGGCCGGGAGTCGGCCGGCCCGTGGGTGAAGGCCCGGGCCTCCGACCCGTCCCACAGCCACACCTGCTTGTGGTAGCGATCCTGCTCCAGGTCCATCCGGGAGACGACGAAGGCCACTCGCCCCCCGTCGGGATGCATCTGGGGGTCGGTGACGGTGACGAAGCGGGACAGATCCTCGGGGCGCATGGGAGCGCAGGCTACTCCGCCCGATGGCGGGGGCAGCCTCCGGCGGCGGGCCTACCGAGGGGAATCGCCTGCCGTCAACCGCTCATGCACTGGGTGACCAGGCCGAGGATGAGAGCCGACGCCTCCGGGTCGGTCATGGGATCAAAGGGTTGGCCGAGCAGGCCCGCCACGACCATCTCGTGCACGAAGGGCGCTCCGGCCACCCCGTCGGCGATGCACACCGCCGCCGCCTGGGGCAGACCCTGGCTGGTGAACTGCTGGACGAAGAGGGCATGCATGTCGAGGCACCCGAGGGCCACATCGGCCACGATGCCGACCTCGGCGTCGGTCATCCCCGCGAAGACCTCCTCGGGGTCGGCATTCGCGGTGGTGGCGCCCAGGTCCACCAGGCGGTCGTAGCCGACGTCGTCGACGACACCTTCGGCGAAGCACCGGGCGGACTCGTCGTCGTAGGGACCGTCGCCCCCGGCGACCTCCCCCGCGATGAAGTCGATCAACTCCTCCGGGCTGTTGATCGCCCCGCCGCCGGTCGTCGTGGGCGCCTCGGTGGTCGTCGGCATCTCGGTGGTGGTGGGCGCCCCGGTGCTCGTCGGCGCTTCCGTGGTCGTCGGCGCTTCCGAGGTCGTCGGCGCTTCCGTGGTGGTGGTCGAGGAGAAAGCGCCCCCGTCGCCGCCGCAGGCGGCGGCCAGGAGCAGGAGGGAGAAGAGGGGGATCAGAACCCGGCGCATGTCGTTACCTCGTCGTTGGTGAGTGCAGCGCGCAGCCTATCGCGCTCACCCGCCCTACTACCCTCCCGGCGGTGCGCCGCTTCGTCGCCTCCTCCTTCGGCCTGGGGCTCATCCCCCGCCGCCTCTGGAAGAGCGACTCCGGCGCCGGCACCTTTGGGGCCGGCCTGGCCGCCCTGGTGGGCGGGGTCGTCTGGGCCGTGGACGCCCCGTGGTGGGCCACCCTGGTGTTGGCCCTGGCGGCCATCGCGGCCTCCCTCTGGTCGGCCGTACCCTTCGCGGTGGGCCGGGCCGATCCGGGGTGGGTCTGCATGGACGAGACGGCCGGCACCCTGGTCGCCCTGGTGGGCCTGCAGGGCTGGCCCTGGGTGCTGGCCCTGGTCGTGGCCCGGCTGGCCGACATCTTCAAGGTCCTGCCGGGGGTGCGCCGGGCCGAGGCGCTGCCCGGGGCGCTGGGGGTCACCGCCGACGACCTGGTGGCCGGCCTCTACGGCCTGGCCGCCGGGTGGCTGTTGACGCTCGCGCTCTGAGCGAGCCGTCGCCCCTTCCCCTTCAGCGCCGCGCCCGGGACCTGCCCCCCACCGGCCGGCGGCGGCCCCCGTTCGAGCGCCGCCCCCCGAACCGCCGCGCGTCCTGGGGAGTGATCAGCGTCCGGTGGTGGGCGGCGCCTCCGGGGGCGCGGGCCGAGTCGATGCGCTCCCCGCCGGCGGCCAGGCGGGCGAGGTCGACGGGGTCTACCACTCCGGTCAGCCCGAGACGCCCCTGCATGCGGCGCGACTCATGAGCCTGATCGGGCGAGACCAGCGACACCACCACGCCGGAAGCCCCCGCCCGGGCGGTGCGGCCGGAGCGGTGCATGTAGTCCCTGGCGTCCGTAGGCGGGTCGAAGTGCACCACGCAGGCCACCCCGTCGACGTGTATGCCGCGGGCGGCCACATCGGTGGCCACCAGGGCCCGCACCCGGCCGCCGGCGAAGCCGCTGAGGGCGCGGTCGCGCTGCACCTGCGAACGCCCGCCGTGTATGGGGGCGACGCTCAGGCCACGCTGCTCCAGGTGGCGGGCGAGACGGTCGACACCGTGACGGGTCCGGCAGAAGATGATGGTGGACCCGGCCGCCGCCACGATCCCGGCGGTGTGCTCGATGCGGTCGTGAGCCCCCACCTGCCAGAAGAAGTGGCGGGCATCGATGGCATCCTCGCCGATCCCGGCCACCTCGTGGCGCACCGGATCGCTCTGGTAGCGGCGGGTGAGGGCGGCTACGGGCCCGTCGAGCGTGGCCGAGAAGAGCATGGTCTGGCGGTCGGGGGCGGTCATGTCGAGCAGGCGGCGCACCTCGGGCAGGAAACCCATGTCCGCCATGCGGTCGGCCTCGTCCACGACCACCCGATCGACCTCATCGAGCCGCACCGAGCCCTGCTCGATGAGGTCGGCCAGGCGGCCGGGACAGGCGACGAGCACATCGACGCCGCGGCGCAGCGCCCGCCGCTGCGCCTCGTAGCCCACCCCGCCGTAGACGGCGGCGGTGTGCAACCCGCAGACGGGAGCGATGACGTCGAGTTCGTTGCGGATCTGCTCGGCCAGTTCGCGCGTCGGGGCGAGCACCAGAGCCCGGGGACGTCCCGGCCTGGCCCGCTCCACCTTGGTGACGAGGGGGATGCCGAAGGCCAGCGTCTTCCCCGAGCCCGTTGGGGCGCTGCCGCAGATGTCGCGGCCGGCCAGAGCGTCGGGGATGGCGGCCACCTGGATGGGAAGGGGTTCGGTCACGCCGATCGCCGCCAACGCGGCGACGACCTCTCGGGGCGTGCCGAGGTCGGCGAAGGTGGGGGTCATGGTCTCTCCTGGCTCTGCGGTGCGGGGAATCGTGGGTGGAGCGCTCTCGCTCGCGCCCTGCCACACCACTTGTTGCGCAGGAGCGAGATGCGGGCCGCGGGTGCGGCCGGGCTGCCGGCCGGGCCCGATCCGGGCCCGCCCTCCCGAGACATCGAGAGTGCAGCCGCGGCGACGGTAGCAGCCGACCGTCGCTAACCCGGTATCGGCGCCGAGGAGGGCGGCCTTGATCCGTTGCCGGCCCCTCAGGGGCCGCGCCGATAAAGCGAGCGGAGCGAGCCCCATCCGCCGGACCCCCGCCCGATGGAGCGGCTTCTTCGGGCGGACCAGATCAAACGGCGGGCGAAGCCCACCGCCTCTCCGCCAGCCCGGTCTAGCGGATGTTGAAGTACCAGACCCAGGCAGCCACGCTCAGGATGGCGAACAGGAAGGCGGTCTTGAAGGCCTGCTTGATGATCCCGAGGACGAAGAAGAGGGCGGTGAACGCCCCCACCCCGACCAGGGTCCACATCAGCGTCGGGTTGGCCTTGACCTGCTCGATGATCTCCTGGCCCCGTTCCTGGAGCTCCGGCGGGATCGTCTGGGCGATCTGGAGTAGCAAGTAGCGCATCGGTGCCAGGTTACCCGCCTGCCCGTCCTGGCTCCCACCCCGATTCCCATATCGGGTGCCTACCTATGCTGGCGGTGTGAACCGGCGTGCCCGTCTCCCCTCTCCCCTCCTGGCCGCGTTGCTGTCGGCGCTGCTCCCCGGGGCCGGCCAGTGGTACGCCGGGGCGCGACGGCGGGCGATGTGGATGATCGGGGTGGCCATCGCCCTCCTCACCCCGGCGCTGATCGTGGTAGTGCTCCTCTTCGGCCCCTGGGAGATCAGCGGCCGCGGCCTGGCGGTGGATCTGATCCGGCCCTACTTCCGTCATCCCAACCTGCTGCTGACGCTCTTCGCCGCCCTGGTGGCTCTCCTCGCCTTCCGTGCCTTCGCCGTCATCGACGCCCTGCTGGCCGCCCGCCGGCGCCCGTGGCGCCCGGGCCGCGCCGCCGGGGTGGCTCTCGCCCTCGGTTTGCTGCTGGCCGCGGTGGCCTGGCCCCACGTGTGGGCCGGGGAGCAGGCCCTGGCGCTCCACGACTTCGTCACCACCGACTTCACCCGGGACCCGGCACAGGCGCCGACCACCACCACCGTGCCGCCGACGACCACCACCCTGCCGGCCACGACGACCACGGGAGAGGACGGCACCACGGCGCCGACGACCACCACCACCGCCCCTCCCCCTACCACCACGACCACCACCGCGCCCGACCCCTTCGGCGGCGCCGAGTGGATCACCATCGCTCTCCTGGGCGGCGACGCCGGCCCCGGGCGCTGGGGCATCCGCACCGATACCATCATCGTGGTCGCGGTGGCCCCCGCCTCCGGGCGGGCCGCCATGTTCTCCATCCCCCGCAACCAGGTGCAGTGGCCCATCCCTGCCGATATCCCGGCCCACGGCGCCTTCGCCGGCCACAGCTACCCCGAGATCACCAACACCATCTACGCCTACGGCCTGGAGCACCCCGACCTGTTCCCCGGCGGCCCGAACAGCGGGGGCAATGCCGTCAAGGCCATCCTGGGAGAGGGCCTCGGTCTCCGCATCGACTACTTCGCCCTCGTGGACCTGCTCGGTTTCGTGCATCTGGTGGACGCCCTGGGGGGCATCGACATCTACGTCACCAAGCCGGTCAACGACCCCCAGCAGGTGTGGCCCAACGGGCAGAAGGTGGACGTGAGGATCGGCGTGGGCCAGCACCACTTCGACGGCCTCTGGGCCCTGGCTTACGCCCGCGTCCGCCAGCAGGACACGGACTACCACCGCATGGACCGCCAGCGCTGCGTGCTGGAGGCCGCCGTGGCCCAGGCCGACACCCTCACCCTGCTGCGGCGCTTCTCGGATCTGCTCCCCATCGTGCAGGCCAACCTGCGCACCGACATCCCGGTGGGCCGGTTCCCCGACCTCATCGACCTGCTGGGCAAGGTCGACACCGGAGCGGTGACGGCGGTGCGCTTCATGCCCCGGGCGCCGGAGTTGTCCGGAACCGGGACCTCGTTCATCAGCGGCGTAGACGAACGCGGCTACTCGATACCCAACGTCGAGGTCATCCGGGCGACGGTGCAGGCGGTGCTGGCCGCCGAACCCGGCGAGCCGGGCACCGGGGTGGAGTTGCCGACCCTGGAGGAGGTCTGCCGGGCGGGGTGACCTAAGCCTGAGTGGCCGCCGGCATCTGCTCCCCCATCGCCATCTCCCGGCACTTGAGCGCCCGGTCCAGGTCGTCGGCGGTCTCCACCAGCAGGCGGCGCAGCATGGGGCCGATGTCACCCCGGCCCAGCACCCCGTCCACCATCTCCCGGGTCGAAGGCTCGATGCGGTGCCAGGGGAACAGGGTGCGGAAGTAGGCCCGGCTGGCCTCCGCCTCCCACTCGGTGAACAGGCCCGGCAGCCCCTCGAAGAAACGCGGCACGAACCCCTCCACCAGGTCGCGCTGCGAGCGACGGAAGAAGCCCCGCGCCGCCGCCAGGGTCAGGTGCAGCGAGGGGTAACCGCCGCCGTGGAGGCGCTGCCACACCTCCTCCTTCACCGCCGGGTCGGGACGGGAGGCTTCGGCGGTGACCATGGCCCGGTCGCCCCGGTCCGAGGAGTCGCGCTCCCGCTCCGAGGCCAGGCGGTCGTCGGCGCCGTCGAGGCCCAGGGCCACCCAGGTGACCGCCACCCCCCAGCGCATGTCCTGGTCCACCGCCAGGCCGTCGGGCGGCACATCCACCAAGGTGGCGGCCAGGCGAGCGTCCTCGGCCGAGCGAGCCTGGCCCAGCAGGGCCCGGCCCCACAGCACCCGCAGGTCGCCGGGCGGCACCAGGTCGATGGCGGCGCGAGCCGCCTCGACCAGCAGGTGCGCCTCGGCGTCGATGCGCTCCTCCGGCACGTACCGGGCGATGGCCGAAGCCGCCGTCTCGGTGATCAACTCCACCACCGGCAGCACCTTCTCCGCCCCGCCGGAGCGGCGCACCAGGTTCAGGTAGTCCGTAGAAGAGAGCAGGCGGTCGCGCACCATCTCCCACAGCGAGCCCCACACTTGCTGGCGCAGCAATGGCGAAGCGATGCGGCCGAGGTTGCCCCGGGCCCAGGCGGTGGAGACCGGGTCGAGGGCCACCTTGGCGTACCCGTGGTCGTTGAAGTTCGGGTAGACGAAGGAGGGGGCGGCCAGGCCGGCGGCGCCGGTCAGCGGGCTACGCTCGGCGGAGATGGTGGCGGGAAGCACCTTCGGCTTCCCGTCGGCAGCCACCAGCGCTACTTCGACGTGATGGGGCCGCAGCACCGGATGCTCCTCGGGTGCCGTCTGCACCAGGTCGAGGCGGGCCAGGCGGTTCCCCTCGACCTGCCACTCGGCGGCCAGGGTGTTCAGCGAGGCAGTGCGCAGCCACCGGGCCGCCCAGTGCACCAGGTCCACCCCACTGCCCTCCTGCAAGGCGGCCAGGAAATCGGCCAGCGAGGCGTTACCGAAACGATGCCGGCGGAAGTAGGTCTGCAGGCCGGTGCGGAAGGCGTCGGGGCCGATGGCGGCCACCAGCTGCTTCAGCACCGCCGCCCCCTTCCCGTAGGTGATGCCGTCGAAGTTCAGGAAGGTCTCGTCGGTCGACGGGACCTCGTCGGCGATGCGGTGGGTGGTGGGCCGTTGATCCTCGCGGTAGGCCCACAGCTTCATGCGGGTGTGGAAGTCCAGCCAGATGCCGGGGAAGCCCCCGATGTGGTCGAGAGCCAGGTAGGCCACGTACGAGGCGAAGGACTCGTTGAGCCACAGGTCGTTCCACCAGCGCATCGTCACCAGGTCGCCGAACCACATGTGGGCCAGTTCGTGCATCAGGTACTCGGCCCGCCGGGTCAGCTGGTCCTCGGTGGGCGGATCGCGAAAGACCACGGTGTCGGTGTAGCCGATGGCGGCCACGTTCTCCATGCCCCCCCAGTTGAACTCGGGCACGAAGATCTGGTCGTACTTGCCGAAGGGGTAGGGCTGGTCGAACAGGTCCTGGTAGAAGTCGATGCCCGCCTTGGTGACGGCGAACATGGGCTCGGCGTCCAGGTAGCGGAAGAGCGACCTGCGGCAGTAGATGCCCAGGGGGATGTCGCCGTGGTGGTCGTGCACCCCGGCATAGGCCCCGGCGAACACCGACATCAGGTAGGTGCTGAAAGGCACGGTCTCGGCGAAGAGGCGGCGGGTGCGCCCGTCGGGCAACGCCTGGCGGTCGATCTCCGCACCGGCGCTCACCACCACCCACTCCGCCGGGGCGCTCACCGCCACCCGGTAGGTGGCCTTCAGGTCGGGCTGGTCGAAGCAGGGGAAGAGGCGGTGGGCCGAGTAGGGCTCGAACTGGGTGTACAGGTACTCGGCGCCGTCCTCGGGGTCGGAGAACTGATGGAACCCCTCGCCGGTGTGGTCGTAGGCCCGCTCGTAGGAGACGTGGATCTCGTTGCGCTCGCCGAGCACCGCCCCCGGCAGGGTGATCCTCCCGCCGTCCCAGTCGGCTTCAGCCTCGGACCCGTTGACCACGAAGCGGTCGATGCGCCCCCCCATCCACTCCAGGAAGGTGTCGCCCCCGGCGTGGTCGAAGGTGATGGTCACGTCGCCGTGGAACACCTTGGCGCCGGCCTGCAGGTCGAGGTCGAGGACGTAGGCGATGTTCGACACCTGCTCGGCCCGGCGGCGGGCCTCCTCGAGAGTCAGGCGGTCGCGAGGGGCGACGGTGGGCTCCATGCCGGCTCCTTTGGGGGCGAGATGGGACGGCCTCCGGGTCCGCCCGCCGGGAGGGTAGTGGCTGCGCCGGGCAGTGGGAGGAGGCGCACCCGGGGCCCGGCGCCCCCTCAGCCCTCCTCGAACAGGTCCTGCAGGATGGACCGGACCGTGTCGGGCAAGCCCTCGTCCAGCGATCGCGGGGCGAAGCCGAGTTCGGCCCGCGCCTTGGCGTCGCGACCCAACAGGGTGGTGCCCGCCCCCAGCCGCAGTGTCTCGGCGGCGCCGCGCAGCGGGGGCAGGGCGAAACCGAGGCCCTGTGCTCCCCAGGCGATGGGGCGCAGCGCCCACCAGGGCAGGGGAAGGGGGGGATGCCGCCTCCCCGCCAGGCGACCCGCCCGTCGCAGGACATCCCGCAGGGGATGCGCCGGGCCGCCGAGAATGTAGGTCTCCCCCGGGCGGCCCCGCTCCATGGCGGCCAGCAAGCCGGCGGCCACGTCCTCGACGTGGGCGAAGCAGAAAGCGGTGCGGGTGGGGGCCGCCGGCAGCCGCCCCCGCAGGTGCGCGCCGATGGCCCCGGCCAGGTCGCCGCGGTCGCCCGGGCCGTACACCGCTCCCGGCATGGCGATCATCAGAGGAAGCCCCTGGCGCATCATCGGGACCGCCACCTCGTAGTGGGCCTGCCACTTGGTGCGCTGGTAGAGCGAGGGCAGGCGCCCGTGGTGGTGGTACGACTCGTCCACCACCCGGCCTTTCGTGTCGCCGTTCACCGCCAGGCTGCTGGTGTGGACCCCCTTGGGCACATGCAGTTCCCGCATCACCTGCAGCACGTGACGGGTGCCGGCCACGTTCACCGCCTCCGCCCGCCGCCGGTTGCGGGAGCCGACCCACACCACCGCCGCCAGGTGGAAGACCCCGTCGGCACGGCGCATCGCCCGGCGCACCGACTCCTTGTCGAGGACGTCGCCGATGAAAGGGCGCACCCCGTGGCGCGCCAGCGCCCGGGCCTGCTCCGGGGTGCGCACCAGCGCGCTGACCACGTGGCCGTCGGCCAGGAGGCGGGCGGTCAGGTAGCCGCCGATGAAGCCGGTGGCGCCGGTGACGACGTAGTGCATCGGCGCGGCATGCTATCGGGCGGGAGCGGCAGTGGTCAGGCGGCCCGCGGAGCGCGCTGCCCGGAGGTCGATGCCATCCAAGATGCTGCCGCCCCGTACCCGGCCCGACGAACCCACTCGCGCTCCCGGCGGCGAGCGGCCCGATCCTGCATCCGGCGGATCCATCTCGCTCGTCTTTGGTAGGCCAGCATCTCTCCTCCTGCATCGGTTGGACGCTGGAGAACGATGAGAGGTTTCCGCGAGATCTCCCGCCGGACCGCTTCTCCTCCCGCCCCAG
>Ga0194112_10012580_pt1 | contig 10317 bp, 7 predicted proteins | sample TA2MahC400mmetaG_FD_146191 | JGI IMG/M metagenome (GOLD analysis project Ga0194112, IMG submission 146191) | Freshwater microbial communities from Lake Tanganyika, Tanzania - TA2015016 Mahale Deep Cast 400m | ecosystem: Environmental > Aquatic > Freshwater > Lake | place: Tanzania: Lake...
AAAACGCCAAGTAACATATAGCTTAGAACAATTCTTAATGAACCGGGGCTTAATACACACAGAACCATTTGAGGATAGAGTTAATCCTGATGCAGATTATTCAGTTATAGATGAGGATGAAGTGAAGGATTTTCTGCAAAAAAGAGCTTTAAAACTGGATGTTGATGTTCCGGAGGGATCAGTCCGTGAAATTCTTCAAAACCGCTTAGATATTTTAAAGGAGTTAGAAGGAGAATACAAACCAACCAACGCCGCTTTAATTTTCTTTTCTCAACAAGCTTCGGCGTTCATCCCTCAACATGAGATTAGAATAGCTCGTTATAAAGGAGTAACTCGATTACATACTATTGACAGAATGGAGATAAAAGGGCCCATCTATGAGATTTTAAAGGAAGTTGAAAGTTTTTTCAGGCGAAACACCCGTCTGGCCAATAAGATTGTTGACTTTAAAAGAGTGGATATACCTGAATATCCCTACGATGCTGTAAGGGAGGCGGTTATAAATGCCATTGCCCACAGGGATTATAATCGGTTGGGAGCTCCCATTATGTTCTCTATTTTTGATGATCGGGTGGAAATAAGCAACCCTGGTGGCCTTTTACCGGGACTGGATATTAATAATTTAGAGGGGCACCACGCCACTCGAAATCCACGTATATGTGAAATTTTCCATCAGACCAAGGACATGGAAAAATATGGTACTGGTATAGGCAAGATGAAGAAACTCATGACCGAACACGGTCTGGAAGAACCAGAATTTAGTGAAGAGGGAGATTTCTTTGTGGTTAAGTTTTATGGGCCTGGTGAAGACATACTAAACTTGGTTTCCAGCATTTCTGATGAGCGAATGGTTGATTTGAAGGAGTTAGGTTTGAATGAGCGGCAGATCAAGGCCTTGGGTATGATTGTAAATGAGGGGAAGGTTTTTACTAATAAAATTTATCAAGAAGCATTTGATGTACCCCGTAGAACCGCAGCTAGGGAACTCATGGGTCTTGTTAAGGCACAACAAGTAAGAAAAGTAGGTTCAGGGAGGGGAACAAAATATGAATCTTAACACTTTTGACACAATTACTAAATTTTTGGCACATTTCATGGCACAATTAAAAATGGCACATTTATTGGCACATTTATTGGCACATTTATTATTCAACTATAAACTCTGAAAACATATGACAGATTACAAATCGAAGAACCTGACTCGTAAAGAAGTGTCTGGGTTCAAAGAAACCGAAATAGGATTGATTCCTGAAGGTTGGAATTTTGATAACTTAGTTAAGATATGTAATATTAAAATGGGTCAATCACCACCTTCAAAATTTTATAACATTGAAATGGAAGGTTTAGCTTTTTTTCAAGGTAGAAAAGATTTTGGCATTAAGTATCCTAAAATCACAATGTGGTGTTCTGAACCTCAAAAAACCGCAAATACTGGAGAAATACTTTTATCTGTAAGAGCACCAGTTGGTGATTTGAATATTGCTCCAGAAAAATGTTGTATCGGTAGAGGTCTCTCTGCTTTATCCATGAAAAATAAAGAAAATGAATTTCTCTATTATCTCCTTCAACACAATAAAAATAGGCTAAAATCAATTTTTGAATCAGAAGGAACTGTTTTTGGTTGTATAACTAAAAAAGGTCTTGAAAATTTTAATGTTGCTATCCCTCCAGAAGAGGAACAGGATAGAATAGGTAGAATATTGTCAAGATTAGATGACAAAATCGAACTCAACCACCAAATGAACCAGACCCTTGAAAAAATCGGCCAGGCCATCTTCCGGCACTGGTTTGTCCACTTCGAATTCCCCGACGATAACGGCCAGCCCTACAAGTCCAGTGGTGGGGAGATGGTGGATTCTGAGTTGGGGGAGATTCCGGGGGGTTGGGAATTAATTGAAAACATCAAAGAAATCTGTGATTTAGTCGATTATGGTTATACTCAGAGTGCTTCTGAAGAGGAAGTTGGTCCTAAATTTTTAAGAGTGATGGATATCAATAAAGCAGATTGGATTGAGTGGAATACAGTACCCTACTGCGAAATTGGCAAAAAGTAATTACCAAAATACCGTTTAAAAAAAGGAGACATTGTAGTTGCAAGAATGGCCGACCCTGGTAAAGTTGCTATTTATGAATCAAATATAGATGCAGTTTTTGCTTCTTATCTCATAAGGATTAGGTTATTAAACCCTAATTATTCTTATTATTTATATTATTTGATGAAATCGCCTTATTATCAATATTATATTATGGGAGCATCTTCAGGAACTGTGCAAAATAATTTAAACGCTAAAGGTCTGACCACAGGGCTTTCTATTATAATTCCTGATGAAACCACTATTAAGAAATTCAACGACATAATAGGTGTTTTAAGAAAAAAAATAAATGAAAATATATCTCAAAGTCAAAATGTCGGACAAATCCGCGACTCACTTTTACCGAAACTCATGTCTGGCAAAATCAGGGTAATTCCTGAAAAGGAGGGTGTTGTTTGACCAACCTCACCGAAGAACAAGTTGAACAAATGGCCCTGGAAATCCTCGGGGAAATGGGCTATGAAACTCTTTACGGGCCAGACATAGCGCCGGATGGTCTCAACCCTATGCGGGAGCTTTATAGTGACGTGGTCTTGGTGGAAAGATTAAGGGATGCAGTTTACAGTCTTAATCCTGATATCCCTCCTGCGGCTAAAGAGGAAGCCCTAAAAAAGATTATCCGTGCCAAGAGCCCTGACCTCTTGGTCAATAATGAGAGCTTCCATAGGATGGTTACCGATGGTGTGGATGTGGAGTATCGCCAGGAGAATCGTGTTGTTGGGGATAAGGTGTGGCTTTTTGATTTTGGAAATCCTGATAATAATGATTTTTTGGCTGTTAACCAGTTCACCATAATTGAAAATAATAACAATAGAAGACCTGACATTATTTTATTCATTAATGGGTTGCCTCTGGTCGTCATTGAACTGAAAAATCCGGTGGATGAAAAGGCAACCATTCGCAAGGCACAGAGACAACTGGAAACCTACAAATCCCAGATTCCATCCCTCTTCCATTCTAACGAGGTTCTGGTAGTGTCTGATGGTATGGAGGCCCGGGCCGGGACCATAACCAGTAATTGGGAGCGATTCATGCCATGGAAAACCATAGACGGGAAAAGCAGGATACCAGATGCCATGCCCCAGATGGAGGTTTTGCTGCGGGGAATGTTCAGCAAATGGGTTATCTTGGATCTTGTGCGTCATTTCATTGTTTTTGAAAAAAATCATAAGATTTCTAAGATTCTTGCAGCCTATCACCAGTATCATGCTGTGAATAAGGCGGTGGAGACAACTCTTGAAGCTGCCAGTCCAGAGGGAGACCGCAGATGTGGGGTGGTATGGCACACCCAGGGATCAGGTAAGAGTCTTATAATGGCATTTTATACAGGTAAACTGGTTCTGGAAATGGATAATCCCACCATAGTTGTCATAACGGATCGTAACGACCTTGACGACCAGCTTTTCGGCACCTTTGCAAACTGTAGTGACCTTCTACGCCAGGAGCCAGTGCAGGCTGAGACCCGGGAGAATCTTCAGGAGCTTCTACAGGTTGCTTCTGGTGGTATTGTTTTTACAACCATCCAGAAATTTCTCCCAGAGGTGAAGGGTGGAGAGTATCCTCTACTTTCTCTTAGAAGAAACATTGTTGTGATAGCTGATGAAGCCCACAGGAGTCAGTATGAGTTTATTGATGGATTTGCCAGGCATATGAGAGATGCTTTGCCTAATGCTAGTTTTATTGGATTTACAGGTACTCCTCTGGAGCGTGGGGATAAAAATACTGTGGCTGTTTTTGGAAACTACATTGACGTTTATGATATTGAACAGGCTGTGGAGGATGGGGCCACGGTTCGCATCTTCTATGAGAACCGATTGGTCAAATTGGATCTGAAAGAAGATGAAAAACCCCATATTGACCCTCAGTTTGATTTCGTCACTGAGGGCCAGGAGATGGAGAGCCAGGAAAAATTAAAAAGCAAATGGGCTCGTATGGAGGCTATTGTAGGTAGTAAGACCCGTATCAAGCAGGTTGGGAGGGATCTGGTAAAACACTTTGAGATCCGGTTTGAAGAACAGAAAGGTAAGGGAATGATCGTTTGCATGAGCCGCAGGATCTGTGTGGATCTCTACAATGAAATTCTCAAACTAAAACCAGACTGGCATCATAAAGATGATAATAAAGGATCCCTAAAGGTCGTAATGACAGGCAGTGCATCAGATCCAGTGGATTGGCAGCAGCATATACGCAACAAGCAGAGAAGAAGAGAATTAGGGGATACTTTCAAGGACCCTGAATCACTAATTAAGTTAGTAATTGTGAGGGACATGTGGCTCACTGGTTTTGATGTGCCCAGCCTGCACACCATGTACATTGACAAACCCATGCAGGGACATGGACTTATGCAGGCCATCGCCAGGGTGAATAGGGTTTACAAGGACAAACAAGGTGGACTTATAGTTGACTATCTGGGAATAGCCACTGAGCTTAAGAAAGCTCTGTCACAGTATACTGATGGCGGTGGCCGTGGAGAAATAGCCTTTGATCAGGAGAAGGCAGTGGCAGTGATGATGGAGAAATATGAGATAGTTACCAGCCTATTCTATGGCTTCGAATTTGCTGAATATCGAAAGGCAAAGGCCTGGGAGAAGATGAAACTCATTCGGGCTGGAATGGAACATGTCTTAAGTCAGGAAGATGGTAAAAAGCGCTGCTTAAAATATGTGAATGAGCTCTCCAAGGCTTTCTCTCTAGCAGTTCCACATCCGCAGGCCATGAGGATAAGGGATGATCTGGCATTTTTCAAGGCTGTACGGGCTTACATTATCAAGTTAACTGGTGATCCTGCAGGTGAAGGAGAGGATCTGGATCTGGCCATCCAGCAGATACTGTCCACAGCCCTGGTCTCTGAGGAAGTTCTGGATCTTTTCCAGTTGGCAGGGCTTAAGAAACCTGACATTTCCATACTTTCCGATGAGTTCCTACTGGAAGTCAAGGGCATGGAACACAAAAACACCGCCACTGAACTCCTTCGCAGACTTTTAAATGATGAGATAAAAACCATATCTCGCAAAAATGTGATAGAGGCACGTTCATTCGCTGATATGCTAGAAAAAACTATTAAAAGGTATCATAACCGGAATATTGAGGCTGTGGAGGTTATAGAGGAACTCATTGAGCTAGCTAAGAAGATGAAGGAAGCCCAAATGAGAGGGGAAGAACTGGGCCTTACTGAATACGAATTAGCCTTCTATGATGCTCTGGGAGTTAATGAAAGTGCTGTCCAGATCCTGGGGGATGAAACCCTCCGAACAATTGCCATGGAATTGGTTAAAACCATTAAAAACAACATCACCATTGACTGGACCCTTCGCGAGAACGTGCAGGCTAAAATGAGAGTGTCGGTTAAAAAGATTCTTAGAAAATATGGTTATCCACCTGATAGACAGAAAAAAGCGGTTGAAACAGTCCTTGACCAGGCTAATATTATTTGTAAAGAATGGACGGGAGCTGTACCGGGCTGATTTTATTTTCAGGTATGAACTGCGAAAATTTACATCAAGAATTTTAGAATTGAGGATTATTTTCATATAAAACAGGATTTTGGATTCATGCTCATAAAAGACATAAAAGACTGTAAAATTTGCCATATTTGGAATGAAAAGGTTTGATGTATATAAACGAGGAATCTGCGGAAGTTTAGCCAGGTCCGGCTATTTATATTCCTTCAAATGCAAAGTAATGGATTGAAAACATTGGAGATTCTGATTTAAAAATTTAGCTATACCCTTGAAAGTGTGTAAAAATGTGTCCATACCTCTAAATTGCAACTTCGATTAATATAAAGCAAGAAGGGATTGAATATTGGACTCATATGAATGTATCCCTGCATCAAATTCACGGTAGGAATGATGCATTACAACAGGGACATGGGCGAATTTGTTTTCATGTTTTTATAGGAATTCAACACCTATATTTAATTTTTAATTCATTTAAAAAAAATCCCTTACTTTTTGAAACTTTAGTTTATGATTCCACTCACAATCATTTGAAAAATTATAAATATTTAAAAAACTAAAATAAGGCGGGTGATGGATTGAGAAAAAAGATAGATTTACTGGCAATTGGACATACTGCTTTCGATTACATAGTCCAGGTGAAGGAATTTCCACCGCCCAATTCATCAACAGCTATAAAAAAACTAAGAACTTTTTTTGGAGGCGCAGCAGCAAATGTTGCCATTGTTTCTTCCAAATTAGGACTTAATTCAGCTCTTATATCCGCTGTTGGCCATGATTTTATGGATTCAGAGTATCACAGAAAACTCAAAAAGCTGGGTATAGATACAAAAAGCATGATAGTCATTGAAGAAGAAAAAACCCCCATGGCATATGTTTTTACTGATTCAAACAATGATCAGATAAGTTATTTTTACTGGGGAGCCGCAGAACACTTTAAAAAATCATATCCGCCTGAAAAACCTATAAAAAGGGCAAAGGCAGTTCACCTCGCAACTGGCGACCCAATTTTCAATGGAAGAGCTGGAAAAATAGCCCATGAATATGGAAAGCTCATATCATTTGATCCAGGTCAGGATCTCCATATGTACTCTCCTAAAGAGCTTAAAGACGTTGTTAAAATTTGTGATATTCTTTTTGGAAACCATTATGAGATTGACAGAATCATGGGAGCTTTAGATATGGATATGGAAGATTTAAGGGAATTTGGTCCAGAAATTGTGGTTAAAACCTATGGTAAAGATGGTAGCATTATATATGCTCATAAAGAGATTAAGATAGATGCCATTGTTAGGAATCCATTTGATCCAACAGGTGCAGGTGATTCATATCGTGCAGGTTTCCTATATGCTTATCTGAATGGAGAAAAACTTGAAGATTGTGGAAAATTCGCATCCTCAGTTGCCTCCTTTGTGGTTGAAGCAGAAGGATGTCAGACAAATATTCCAGATTTAGATATGGTAAAAGAGCGAATGAAGCAAATGTGGGGTTAATAAAACTTATAAATCAATTTTAAAATATTGAAAGGTTATACAATTATAAATAAAAATATGGTTTTTAGAATCTTATTGTTATAATTATGTAAACAATATCTATTTTTAAGTTGAAGATAGATAATGAGATGAAATCATTAAAATCAATAAATGAGATTAAGAAAGAAACAGAATAATTTGAAAATAGAATAATGTTTATCAGATCTTTTTCAGTCAAATCAAGAATCAATATAGATATATCATAAATATTATTCACTATTCACTGTATCTATTTATTATTTCCCAATAAAAAGACTGAATTGGGTGATTTAAACTTATAAAACTATAAATCACGAACAACATGGTGATTCTATGACACAAATGGATGAAGCAAGAAAAGGCATTATAACAGAGGAAATGAAGGCAGTTGCAAAATCTGAAAATGTTTCAGAAGAGTTTATCAGAAGATCTGTTGAGAAAGGAACAATTGCAATTCCAAGCAACATAGCGAGAGATATTGAAGCTGTTGGAATTGGGAAAGGTCTGCGAACAAAGGTGAACGCCACAATCGGAACCTCCACAGACATTCTGGATGTGGATATGGAGGTCCGGAAGGCCAAGGTGGCAATGGAAAATAAAGCTGACACATTAATGGAACTCAGTGTGGGCGGGGATCTGGATGCCATACGAAGAAAGATATTAAGCATCACAAACATACCTGTGGGGAGTGTACCTGTTTATCAGGCTGCCATAGAAGCAATAAGAAAAAAAGGCGCTGCTATTTATATGGATGAAGATGATATGTTCACTGCCATTGAAAAACAGGCCCAAGATGGTATAGATTTTATGGCTATACACTGCAGTGTTAACAAAGAGACTCTAAAGCGGCTTAAAAGGCAGGGTCGTGAAGGAGGACTGGTGAGCAGAGGGGGAGCCTTCATATCTGCCTGGATAGTTCACAACGAGGTTGAAAACCCTCTTTATAAAAATTATGACTATGTTCTTGAAATTGCCAAGGAGCATGACTTCGTGATCAGTCTGGCCAATGGAATGAGAGCTGGTGCCATTGCTGACTCAACAGACAGGGCTCAGGTTCAGGAACTAATCATTTTAGGAGAGCTTGTGGACAGGGCAAGAGAAGCAGGTGTGCAAACCATAGTTGAAGGTCCAGGACACATTCCATTAAATGAAATAGCTGCAAATGTAATGGTTCAAAAGAAACTGTGTCGGGATGCTCCATTCTATATGCTGGGACCTATTGTAACTGATATTGCACCTGCATACGACCACATAGTTTCTTCAATAGGGGCAGCAGCTTCTGCATCTGCTGGAGCAGACTTCATATGTTATGTGACTCCTGCAGAACACCTGGCACTGCCTTTCCCTGAAGATGTAAAGGAAGGAGTAATTGCCACCAGAATCGGAGCATATGTTGGCGATATGGCAAAAGGCATTCATAACGGTGAACTCGACCTTAAGATGGCGAATGCACGTAAAAAACTGAACTGGGAAGCCCAGTTTGAATCTGCAATGTGTCCAAATGAAGCTAGAAGGATCAGGAATGAACGGCCACCAGCAGATCCTGACACATGTACTATGTGTGGAAGTTACTGTGCTGTTAAGATTGTAAATGAATGGTTGGATGATGCAAGCACTGATGTGTTTGAATAAATTCCATTGCCATTTTCTATCTTTAAAATCATTCATAATCGGATCGCTGGTTGATTCTTATATTAATTTATATCATGATTTTATTTTTTAACATAGGTGAGCTAATTGAAACACTGGATTGAAAGGATAGCGGATGATTTAATCAAGTGGGGTGTTGAAAAACACGTAGTTGCAAGCGGCACATCCATATCGGGTTCCATACACATCGGGAATTCTTGTGACGTTTTCATTGCAAACGCTGTAACACTGGCCCTTAAAAAAATAGACACTCCTTCAAAAACAATCTGGATTGCAGATGACCATGACCCCCTAAGAAAGGTCCCATATCCTCTCCCAGCAGGTTATGATAAATACTTGGGAATCCCCTATTCTAAAATTCCCTGCCCAGAAGGGTGTTGTGAAAATTTTGTTGAGCATTTCCAAAAACCGTTCCTTGAAACACTTGTTGATTTTGGAATAGAACTTGAAATCTATTCCGGGGCAAAGATGTATGAAGAAGGAACTTACAATGAATACATTGGAATAGCTCTGAAAAATGCAGCTAAAATAAGGGAAATATTCAATAAATTCCGGGAAAAACCCCTTAAAAAGGACTGGTTACCCTACAATCCCATTTGTAAAAGCTGTGGGAGAGTTAACACCACCTATGCTCATGATTATGAGGGGGGTACTGTTTATTATCGGTGCGAATGTGGTAATAAAGCTGAAATGGACATAAAATCTGGTGAAGGTAAGCTCACATGGAGAGTTGAATGGGCTGCCCGTTGGAAGATATTTGAAGTCACCTGTGAACCATTTGGAAAGGACCATGCAGCACACGGAGGATCTTATGATGTAAGTAAACTCATATCCAGTGAGATCTACAATTACAAAGCCCCCTATCCAGTGCCCTATGAATGGATAACCTTAAAAGGCGAGGCAATGTCCAAATCTAGAGGAGTGTTCTTCACACCTAGACAATGGCTTGAAATAGCTCAAGGCGAAACCCTTAACTACTTTATATTCAGAAGCAAACCCATGAAACACAAAGATTTCAATCCGTTCATGCCATTTCTGGATTTTATAGAGCAGTATGACCGGGTTGAGAGAATATACTTTGGTGCTGAAGATTCATCGTCACAAAAAGAAGAAGAAAAACTTAGAAAGATCTATGAAATTTCACAGATTGAAATTCCAGAATCCATGCCATTCCAACCATCCTACAGATTCCTGACAGTAGCCTACCAGATAGCAAAAGACGATGCAAAGCAGATTTATGAAATATTAAAAAAGAATTCACAACTTCCAGATAATATGACCGGAAAAAAATTTGAAGAGGTGGATGAAAGGGATCTAGGAAGGCTTAACATGAGATTAACCCATGTTAAAAACTGGCTTGATAAATATGCCCCTGATTTTGTGAAATTTGAGGTGCAGAAGGAAATTCCAAAGGTAACTTTAAGTGAAAATCAGCGCGAATTCCTCAAAAAGGTTGCAGATCTAATGGAGACGAGAGAATTCACCCCCCAGGAACTTCATGATGAAATGTACGTCTTGCTGAGACATCTGAATATGAAACCTCCCAAGGCGTTTCAAGCGATTTACAAGGTTATAACTGGCAAAAAACAGGGGCCTCGGGCCGCA
>Ga0194112_10012583_pt1 | contig 10314 bp, 4 predicted proteins | sample TA2MahC400mmetaG_FD_146191 | JGI IMG/M metagenome (GOLD analysis project Ga0194112, IMG submission 146191) | Freshwater microbial communities from Lake Tanganyika, Tanzania - TA2015016 Mahale Deep Cast 400m | ecosystem: Environmental > Aquatic > Freshwater > Lake | place: Tanzania: Lake...
CGCGGCTCTGCCTGAGGGGTTCGAGGCGGTACCCAACCTGTACCTCACCCTCCGGGACGCCGCGAACCCCTCCCAGTCCGCGCTGGCCCGGGTGACCGGCGCGGGGGACCGCCTGGTGCGCCTGCAGAAGCTCCAGAAGCCCGTGTGGGGGATCCTGCCCCGCAACCGGGAGCAGACCTTCGCCATGGACCTGCTGCTGGACGACTCCGTCAAGCTGGTGACCCTGGCGGGAAAGGCCGGTACAGGCAAGACCCTCCTGGCCATCGCCGCGGGACTCTCCAAGGTCACCGACGAGAAGACCCACTCCAAGCTCCTGGTCTCCCGCCCCATCTTTCCCCTGGGCCGGGACATCGGCTTCCTCCCCGGCACCGTGGACGAGAAGCTCAACCCCTGGATGCAGCCCATCCACGACTCTGTGGACTTCCTCATGGCCTCCACCCGGAAGGAGCGCGGGTCCGGCAAGGGCTTCGCGGAGCTCAAGGACATGGGGTTCCTGGAGATCGAGCCCCTCACCTACATCCGGGGACGGTCCATCCCCAACCAGTACCTCGTCGTGGATGAGGCCCAGAACCTCACCCACCACGAGGTCAAGACCATCCTCACCCGCGCGGGAGAGGGCACCAAGGTGGTCCTGACCGGCGATCCGTACCAGATCGACCAGCCCTACCTCGACGCCATGAACAACGGCCTCACCTATACCGTGGAGCGGATGAAGGGCGTGTCCCTCGCGGGCTCCGTGACCCTCACCCGGGGGGAGCGCTCGGAGCTCGCAGAGCTCGCCGCGGACCGCCTCTGAAAGGTCTGGATGGCCCCGTTTCTTCCTTTGACTTGGGCCGGAGCTGCTGGTATCGTTTCGCCGATGCCATCGGAGCCGGGCAAGGCTGTCGGAGGAGGTTCACGATGAACGTTCGGTCCCTGGTCCTGCGGACGCTGCTGGCGCTCTCCCTCGTCGCCGTGACCGGCTGCCCCTCCCCGGGGCCCGTGGGGGGGGCCGAGGACACCATCGAGCCCGACGCGGGCCCGGAGCTTCCCGGGGGCGACGGGGAGACGGACGCCCCGTGCGTACCGGACTGCACGGGCCTGGCATGCGGGCCAGATCCCGTCTGCGGCACCGAATGCGGCGGCTGTGACCCGGGCTTTGCCTGCGAGGAGGGACAGTGCGCCTGCATCCCCGACTGTGCGGGGCTGGAATGCGGGCCCGACCCCGCCTGCGGAGAGGAATGCGGGCCCTGCGGTGACGGCGAGGTCTGCGATGCGGGGACGTGCGTGCCCGGTGACTGCCCCCCGGAGGAGACCTGCGCGGACCTGGGCCTCGAGTGCGGGCCCCACCCGGAGTGCCCGGAGCTGAGCTGCGGCGAGTGCGACGAGGGATGGGTCTGCGAGGAGGGGACCTGCGAAGAGGAGGTCTGCACGGAGTGCTGCCTGGAGTGCGAGGACAACGGCGACTGCGAGGACACGTTCACCCCCGCGCAGCTCGGCGCATGTCACGAGAGCCGCTGCATCTGGGACGGGGAGTGCGCCGCGTTCCAGTGCGCCATGGTGCCGGTGGAGGACGCCCTGTGCTGCGACTCCCTGGAGGATTGCCCGCCTGCGGGCCTCTGCGCGACCGCGACCTGCATCCTCAACCAGTGCACATACAGCAAGAAGGAGGACTGCTGCGCGGCCGTGCCCGAAGTCCTGTATTCCATGACCTTCAACGACCTGGAAGAGGGCGCGGAGCCCTCTCCCCTCCTCTTCTCCATCCAGGATGGTGACGTCCTGGACAGCGTCGCCTGGACCGCACAGCAGGATCCCTGCGATCCGGATGGCATGGCGCTGTACCTGGGAGATCCCTGGTGCATGACCTACGACAACGGGGCCCTGTGGGACTGCGCGCCGGTGACGGAGATCGGCTGCGTCTCGGACCAGGACTGCCCCCCCGGAAGCACCTGCCTGACGGAGGACGGCACGAACCTCTGCAGCGGGGAGCCCTCGTCCCCGATCGTCTTCGAGGCCTCGGTCCCCGCAGAGGAGGTGGTCCTGCCCCCGGACGCGTTCGTCGCGCTGTTCTATACCGTCCGCACGGACCTCGAGCCCGCGTCCGAGGGGTTCAGCTTCGACACCCTGAAGCTCTTCGTGGAATACACGCCGGACCCCGACGGAGACCCTGTGGAGGTCCCCGTGCACACCGCGCCCCAGTCCACGGACGGGGACTGCGTGACCTTCGCGGCGGACCTCTCGACCTTCGCGCCGGTGACGGCCCCGGGGAGCCCCGGCGGCGAGGTGGCGGCCCGGCCGGTGAAGCTCATCTGGCGCTTCGACACCCTGGACGGGGAGAACAACTACTTCCCGGGCCTCTGGCTGGACGATATCCGGGTGGAGACCTACTGCGACAACTGCTTCGGCAACGTGAACTGCGAGGACCAGAACGTCTGCACGGTGGACCAGTGCATCGTACCGCCGGTCTTCGGGGGAAACGACGGGCTCTGCGACAACGCCGAGGTCTTCGATGCCTGCGTCCCCTGCCCCGGCGGGCCCTCGGACTGTGCGCCCTCCGCACCCCCCGGAACCGTCTGGACCTGCGCGCCGGAGGGCTACTGCCTCTACGTCCCGGATCCGGACCTGTGCATCCCCCCCGAGGAAGGCACCGGGATCCTGCTCGACGAGGGCCTGGAGGAGGGGGACGTCCCCGACGCGTGGACCGTGGAGACCCCGGTGCCCGCGGGCTCCGACGTGACCTGGCAGGTGACCAACGCCAGTGCGTGCGACGGCTCCTACGCCCTCTACTTCGGCAACGGCACCGACTACGACTGCGGCCAGGCCCTGTGCTCCGGGGCCGTGACCACCCCGGAGATCGACCTGGAGGACGTGGAGGACCTGTACGATCTCCGCCTGTCCTTCTGTGCACGTCTTTCCACCGAGTGGGACACCGTCGAGCCCGGCGCCTACCCGGTGGACAACGCGCACACGCTGCAGATTGACGTCCTCTACGTGGAGGTCCTTACGGGGGCGATCGTCACCGAGGTGTGGAACTCCGACGCCGTCGCGGGCACCACCCAGGGCCTCTGGAAGGACGCGTGGGCCAGCCTGAGCCCCTTCAAGGGTCAGACCATCCGGCTGCGGTTCCGCTTCCACACCGGCACGGCCACCCCGGCCAACAACGACCACCCGGGCGTCTTCGTCGATGGCATCCGCATCGAGAAGGTCTGCGGCGCGGTCTGCGGCACCGCGGCGGACTGCACCGCGGGAGGCGCCTGCACCGACGCCGTGTGTGACTTCGGGGCCTGCAGCTATCCCCAGGATCCGGAGTGCTGCACCGTGCAGATCAACCCCGCCTGCGACGACGGGAACCCCTGCACCAACGACTCCTGCACCCTCGCGACCCAGACCTGCAAGCACACCTTCACGGGCAACCCCCAGTGCTGCAACCCCAACCCCTCGGTCTGGACGGACTCCTTCCTCTCCATCCTGAACTCGGCGTGGCACGTGCCCCCCGCCGGCGCCACCTGCGGGGTCTTCCCCTTCGAGTGCGAGGACATCCTCGGGGAGTCCTGCATGAACTGCCCCTCGGACTGCGGCCCCTGCCCCGTCTCCTGGAATGTCACCACCGCCCAGTCCTTCACCGCGCCCTTCGCGCTGCACTTCGGCAACCCGGAAACCGGGACCTACGCCAACGGCCAGGAGCCCGCCCAGGGCTTCATCGCCAGCCCGGACGTGCTGCTGCCGCCTTACGGAATCCCCGCGGCGAGCTTCCACCTCTGGCTGGACACGGAGCACACCTCCGTGTGGTGGCTCTTCGAGCAGAAGGTGGACTGGGACATCCTGCGACTCCACGTGCAGGTCAAGACGGGCTCGTCCTATGGCTCCCAGCTGGAGGTGTGGAACTCCCAGGCGTGGGACTTCAAGGGCTCCACCTTCGACGGCGTCGCGGACGACGTGGTGTGGAAGACGGTCTACGTGGGGCTGGACGGGATGAACCTCGCGGGGAAGACCGTCCGCTTCGTCCTGGAGTTCGACAGCTTCGACGACTCCAACAACGACTACGCCGGCGCGTTCGTGGACGACTTCAAGGTCTTCACGCTCTGCGACGAGGCGTTCGAGTGCCTCTCCGGATACGACTGCGCGGAGACGAGCCCCCTGTCCCCCGACTGTTCCATGGAGCTCTGCGACGGCGCGGACGGCGCGGACGCCTCGGGGGGCACCTGCATCGCGGAGCCCAACCCCTTCCTCGCGGGCTGCTGCATCCAGAATCCCGTGGGCGTGATGCAGTCGGACTTCGACGGTCCGTGCGGGCTGGAGGGCTGGGTCGCGTCCCCCACCGCGGGCCAGACCCCCGTGGCCTGGCAGACCTGGAACGAGGAGAACAAGACCCCCGGCGGCCAGTGCGCCCTCTACTTCGGCAACCCGGCCACCGCCGGCTACGACAACCCGGGACAGGTGCCCGAGGGGACCGTGACGAGCCCCACCTGGGCCATCCCCACGGGGCTCGACGCAACGGTGGACGTGAGCTTCTGGCTGTGGATGGACCTGGAGGACACCTGGAGCCTCACGGACAAGCTGACCCTCTCCATGGGCCTGAAGTTCTTCTCGACCCTGCCCCCCGACAAGGTCGTCACCGTCTGGGACAAGCCGTGCGACCAGGCCCTCGGCCTCTGCACGGATCCCGTCTTCCAGGAATACTGTGACGCCTGGGGGTGCACCAACTGGCCCTGGGGGCAGTGGAAGCACGTCACCGTGACCATCCCCACGGCACAGTTCCAGGGGTACAGCCACCTGAACTTCTGGTTCACGTTCGACACCATGGACAGCATCGCCAACGACGGTGTCGGCGTGTTCGTGGACGACTTCGAGGTGACGACCTCGTGCCAGTGAGCCCTGGTTCCTGCCCCTGGGCACCCTCGGGGACCACCCCGGACGGCACGGTTCGGAAGGAGCTGCGACGATGATCGCGTCATGCAACCGCGGATTCCGGATGGTGGCCCTCCTCTCCTGTCTGGCGGCCTGCAGCGGCGGCGGCGGCGGGGAGAACACCTGCACCCGGGATGAGGACTGCAACGCCGACGAAAAGTGCGGCGACGAGGGGCTCTGTGTCCCCCGCTGCTCCTGTGACCTCGCGGACCCCTGCACCGCCACCGCCCCGGAGTGCCAGCAGGCCGACGTTGTGTCCGAGGTCGAGGAGGAGGTGCACGCCTGCGTGGCGTGCACCTTCAAGTCCCAGTGCGACGACTCCAACGACTGCACCAAGGACGACTGCCTGGAGGGGTGCTGCTCCAACGTGGTCTACACCCCCGAGGAGGCCGTGGGCTGCTGCACGAGCCTCGCACAGTGCGTGGACCCCGACAACCCCGAGTCCACCACCGGGAACCCCGACGGGGACCCCTGCACCGTGGACTCCTGCACCGAGGACCACCACTGCCTCAGCGAGATGGTGGACCCCACCTGCTGCCGCAAGGACTCGGACTGCACCGACGAGAACTTCTGCACCGTGGACACCTGCGTCGCCAGCGTCTGCACCTTCGGCCCTCCCCTGGCCAACTGCTGCGCCGGGGACCCGGACTGCCTCGATGACGATCCCTGCACCAAGGACGTCTGCGTGGCGGGGATCTGCGCACACCCCCAGGACAACCTCAACCCCGTCTGCACCTGCACCGGCAACGAGGGCTGCGACGATCACAACGAGTGCACCCTCGACTCCTGCCTCGGCGGCAAGTGCGTCTACGATCTGCACTCCGGGAACCAGTGCTGCGGCGACTCCTCCCAGTGCGATGATCTCGATGAGACCACCGTGGACTACTGCAAGCTCCACGTCTGCATCCACGAGAAGCTCAAGACCTGCGTCTCCGACGGCACCTGCCTGGACGACAACGCCTGCACCAACGATTTCTGCCTGGAGGGGCACTGCGTCCACGAACACACGGACAACCCGCTGTGCTGCAACTTCAACTCCGACTGCGACGACGGCAACGACTGCACCACGGGCAAGTGCATCAACAACCTCTGCCAGTTCCAGATCCTCGACAGCGAGGGCTGCTGCAAGACCGACATCGACTGCGACGACGGCATCGGCTGCACCCTCGACTTCTGCGTGGCGTGGAAGTGCACCGGGGAGCCCGTGGGGAAGAACTGCTGCACCCCCGAGACCGCGGAGACCGTCTGCGACGACGGCAACCCCTGCACCATCGACCAGTGCCAGAACGGCCTCTGCGACTGGCAGATCGTGTCTGGCGGGTGCTGCTCCGTGGACGATGACTGCCTCGACTGCATCAACGTGAACACCGGGGACTCGACGGGCTGCTTCGTGAACCACACCACCACCCCGCCCTCCTGCGAGGGCGCGGGGTGCGTGGACAACGTCTGCACCCTCCACACCTGCGTCTCCGAGTTCTGCTACTACACCAAGATCAGCAACGACTGCTGCCTCTCCCACGCGGACTGCGCGGACTCGAACCCCTGCACCGCGGACACCTGTACGGGGAACGTCTGCAGCAACAAGCTGGATCCCCTCTGCTGCGCCAACAACGGCATGTGCAACGACGGCATCATCTGCACCGTGGACGTCTGCGACATCCCCGCGGGCAAGGAGACCGGCTCCTGCTCTTACTCCGACAAGCCCGACTGCTGCGAGAGCCCCGCCGAGTGCACCCCCAAGCAGTGCAAGAACGTGTTCTGCCAGAACGGGAACTGCATCTACGTGGACAAGGAGAACTGCTGCATCCACGACCAGGAATGCAACGACTCGGACATCTGCACCACGGACAAGTGCGACGGCAGCGAGTGCAAGCACACCCCCTCCGGCTACCCCGGCTGCTGATTGGGCGCTCGGCTCGGGGTTCCTTGGCGATGCCGGGCTGCGGACGGCTCACCCGGGCCGGTTGCGGGCCCTCACGACTCGAAAGAGCGATGCTATTCCTGCGTCGTTCGGGCCGCAACCCGACCGGGTCGCACGTCCTCGCCTGCGGCCTCGCCGGCGTCACCCCTCGACGAGCGCCCGGAGACGGGAGCCAGGTCGCACGTCCTCGCCTGCGGCCTCGCCGGCGTCACCCCTCGACGAGCGCCCGGAGACGGGAGCCAGATCGCACGTCCTCGCCTGCGGCCTCGCCGGCGTCACCCCTCAACGAGCGCCTGGAGGCGGGAGCCAGGGGAAGGGAGAGGAGAATGATGGATGGAATCGGGAGCATTGCGGCGGAGGCGGCCGCGGCGCTGGGGCGTGGGCTGGCAGGGGTCGAGCCGCTGTCGGGGCAGGCCTCCGCGCGGCGCTACGTGCGGCTGCGCCTGGACCGGGGCCTGCCGGGCGGGGAAACGTCCATGATGCTGGTCCTGCTCGGGGACAATCCCCTGGGCGCGGAGGAGGTCACGTCGGAGGGGCAGGCCGCGGAGCTGCCCTTCAGCGCGATGCAGCGCTTCCTGGCGGGCCGGGGGGTGCCGGTGCCCGCGCTCCTGGTGGATCGGTGGCAGGAGGGCTGGCAGGTCCAGGAGGACCTGGGCGCGACCACCCTGAAGGCGAGCCTGGAGGGACTCGAGGCATCGGACCGCATGGCCCGCCTCCGCGAGGGGGTCGATCTCCTGGTGGACTTCCAGCGCCGGGTCTGGAGCGCGGCCCCCGGGGCCTGCCCGACCCCCGCGGGACGTTTCGACCACGCGCTCCTGCGCTGGGAGCTGGACCACTTCGTGGAGTGGGGTCTCCGGGCCGGTCTCGGGGCCCGGCCCGACGCGGACGAGCAGGGTGCCTGGGACCGCTGCCTGGACCGTGTGGCCGCGGCCCTGGCGCGGCGGGCGGACCGGGTGGCGCACCGCGACTACCAGAGCACCAACCTCATGGTCACTCCCCGGGGCCTGGTGCTCATCGACTTCCAGGACGCGCTCCTCGGGACCGAAGCCTATGACCTCGTCGCGTACCTGCGGGATTCCTACGTGGAGCTGGCCCCGGCCGAGCTGGAGGCCCTGCTGCGCCGGTACGAGGCAGGGAGGGAGGCCGCAGGGATCCCCGTGGCCGGGGACTTCCGCGCTCTCTTCGACCTGCAGACCGTGCAGCGCAAGCTCAAGGACGCAGGCCGCTTCGTCTTCCTGGACCGCGTGAAGGGCAAGCCTGGATACCTGCCCTACGTTGCCCCTTCCCTGCGATATGTCATGGCTGCGCTGGATCGCCTGCCGGAGCACGGGGAGCTGCGCTCGCTGCTGGCCCGCCAGGTGCCCCCGGGGTGACCCGAGCCGCGTCGTCCACCCGGTACAGGACGTGGGTGTCGTCGCTCCAGACCCGCGTGAACTGAGTGTCCAGGAAGGGCTCCGGCGAGACCTGGTAGAAGACCCGGTGGACCACCAGCCAGCGGATCTGGTACCGGCGCAGGATCTCCGGGGCCTCCTCGGGACGGGCCTGGGCCATCGCCCCCCGCACCCCGTGGTCCGTGACCCGCGAGACCCGTCCGTCCCCCAGGGGGATCCCGTGAAGGGTCTGATGCATCATGTACAGCGCGTCGAACTTGTAGGAGTCCATGGGAAGGTTCAGCAGCGCGGTGCCCTCCTCCCGGGGGATCTGGTCGTACACCCGCGGCGCATGCACGGGCGTGCAGACGTCCGCCACCCCGAGGAACTCCACCAGGGACACGGCCCCCACCGCGGCCACGGCCCAGGCCCGGCCGCGGCCACCCGCCAGCCAGGATCCGGGCCGCGGGAGGTCCAGGAGCGCGACCTCCAGGCCCCGGGCCGCCAGGATCCCCAGGAAGAGATGCCCCATCACCAACATCCGGGAGGGAACCCTCCCCAGGTTGAGCACCGGGATCTGGTCCAGGAGCCGCCACGGGAGGATCGGCGGGCCCACGGCCTCTCCCAGGACGTGGAGCTCCGCCCCGAGAGACAGGACCAGGAACAGGATCAGCATGCCCCCGAGCCAGGCGCTCTCCCGGGGCCGCTTCCAGAGCGCGAGGCCCGCGGCCGCCAGGTTCAGCCATCCCAGGAACACCGCGATCTCCCAGGAGTTGCCCGTGAAGGGGCGGGGAGACATGGTCTCCGGGCTGCCCCAGAAGGGGCTGTACGTGTTGGGCAGAACGAAGAGGGCCAGGTCCGCGACGAACCAGCGCGACGGATCCGGCCCCACGGTGCCCATCCGGTCCGCGTTGGCAAGGAACTCCCGGGCCATCATCACCAGCAGGGGTGACAGCAGGAGCACCGCCAGGCCCCCCGCCAGGATCGCGGCCCTGAGCCCCGCACGGTCCACCCGCCGGGCCGCCACGGAGCGGAAGACCACGTCCGCGAGGACGAAGAGCATGAGCTGCGGCAGGAAGTAGAAGCTCGACAGGGTGGCCGCCACCACGAAGAGCGCCGCAAGGAGCACGTTGCGCAGCCGGGGCGCCTCCCGGCACCGCAGGTAGAACAGCACCGCGAAGGGCAGGTACTGGATGCTGCTCACGTCCAGGTGGTGCAGGCTGTGCGCGAAGTGAAAGGGGTTGAACGCGAAGACAAAACCCGCGAGGAAGGCCGCCCCGTCCCGGCGGAGGAACCGCCGGGCCAGCAGGTACGCGCCCAGGCCGCCCACCGGGAATGAGGAGAGCATCAGGAGGTTGTAGACCAGGGGGAGCGGAAGGACCGCGTGGAGAGGCAGGGACAGGGCCACGTTCGAGAGGCTCAGGGAGTGCAGCCACAGGGAGTGCCCCCCGGGATGGAACAGGTGCCGGGTGTGGAACAGGGACAGGGCAGGATCCCGCAGGGCCTCGTTTCCCCACCACAGGTTCCAGTAGAGGAGCATGTTGTCCTCTGCAGGTCCGATGAGCGCATGCCCCAGGTAGGGGAGCACCGGCAGGAACCACAGGGCCGTGAGGCCCAGGTACCCGGCCAGGGCAAAGAGGAGGTTGCGGCGGGAGGAGTCCATGGGGATGACCGTATCAGGACCGGGCGCGCGAGGCAACGGGCGCCTCGCGCGTGCGTGCGAAGCTTGACTTTCCAGGGGAATCCTCCTACAAGCAGAGGCCCTGAGCCGACGTGACTCCCGGGGGCGCGGCCCCCTCCTTGGGGGAGACAGTGGACTACAAGGACACGCTGAACCTGCCGAAGACCTCGTTCCCCATGCGGGGGAACCTGCCCGTCGCGGAGCCCGCCCGCCTGGCCCGATGGGAGGCCCGGCGGCTTTACCAGCGGATGGTCGAGCGCAACCGGGGCAAGCCCCTCTTCATCCTCCATGACGGCCCCCCCTACGCCAACGGCTTCATCCACTCCGGTACGGTGCTCAACAAGGTGCTCAAGGACATGGTGGTGAAGCACCGCAACATGTGCGGCTTCTTCACCGAGTTCGTCCCCGGCTGGGACTGCCACGGCCTCCCCATCGAGAACAACGTCGAGCGGGAG
>Ga0194112_10012586_pt1 | contig 10312 bp, 6 predicted proteins | sample TA2MahC400mmetaG_FD_146191 | JGI IMG/M metagenome (GOLD analysis project Ga0194112, IMG submission 146191) | Freshwater microbial communities from Lake Tanganyika, Tanzania - TA2015016 Mahale Deep Cast 400m | ecosystem: Environmental > Aquatic > Freshwater > Lake | place: Tanzania: Lake...
GACCGCGCGGCCAAGGCTGTAGCCGGCCCTCTGCACCTGCCTGCGTACCTGCTGGTTCACGTCACCGTAAGGGTAGACGAACGTGACCACCCGGACACCGAAGAGTGACTCCAGCGCCTCTTTTGAGCCGCGGATCTCGGCCCAAGCCCGGGCGCTGTCCAACCGGGTCAAGTAGGGATGTGACAGGCTGTGACTGGCAATCTCGATGCGGCACGAGTCAATCATCTCCTGAACCTCGGTCCGACTCATGAACCGGTCGCTCGGCGTGTAGGAGACCGGCATGTCGGTGACGTAGTTCAGTATTGGGGCCAGCGTCGCTGTCATCCGGTACTGCTTGAGCAACGGGTATACGTATGCGAAGACTGCGTGGTAGGCATCGTCAACCGACAGCACGACGACGCGGCCCGACAGGTCAATCGTATCGAGAGACGGCGCGGGCGGCAGAGCCGGCCGCGCTACCTGAGCCAGCAGGAGTGACAAGACAACGGAAGAACTGAACACCCGGTCAATGATAGACCAACTGCACGACGTTGACAAGACGTGCCGGTTTGGCAAACTGCTAGGCAGATGGTCCGCCGTTCCAGCCCATGAGAATCGCACTCGCCCAGCTCAATCCAATCGTCGGTGACTTGGCCGGGAATGTCGTCAGGGTAGAGAAGACCCTTGCCCGGGTTGCTCCGAACCGGCCCGACCTTGTCGTCTTTCCCGAGTTGTTCCTGGTCGGGTATCCGCCGCGGGACCTTATCAGCCGGCGCTGGTTTGTCGAGAAGGCTGAGGCCGCTCTGGCCCGGGTCATCGAGCTGAGCCGGCAGTTCCCGGACACGGGCGTTGTCGTCGGCGCGGCAGTGCGCAACCGCTCCCGGTCCGGAAAAGGGCTGGACAACGCCGCGGTCCTTGTCGCCGGCGGCAGGGAGCTTCACCGTCAGGCCAAGACGCTGTTGCCGTCCTATGACGTGTTCGACGAGGCGAGGTACTTTGACCCGGCCGCGTATTCAAGCACGGTTGAGTTCAGGGGTGAGCGGCTGGGGCTCACCATCTGTGAGGATGCCTGGAACGTACCCGAACTGCTGGGTCGCCGGGCTTACGACCGCGACCCGGTGGCCGAGCTGGCCGGTCAGGGTGCAACGCTGCTCATCAACATCTCGGCCTCGCCATTCACTGTGGGCAAGGAGTCGCTACGGTACCGGTTGCTGTCCGGCCACTGCTGCCGGCACGGAGTGCCACTGGTCTTTGTCAACCAGGTCGGCGCGAACGACGAGCTGGTTTTCGACGGCCGCAGCATGGCCCTGGACCGTTCTGGTCTGGCCATCGACGTGCTGCCCGGCTTTGACGAAGCGGTCACGATGACCGATACCGCTGCCCACGGCAGCGACGGTCGGTTCCAGCCGCAGGAGCTACCTGAGTCGGTCCACGACGCACTGGTGCTCGGCATCAGAGACTACGTTCGCAAGTGCGGCTTTGCGACCGTCGTGCTTGGTCTTTCCGGGGGAATTGACTCGGCCGTGGTCTGCAGCCTGGCGGTCGCTGCCCTGGGCAAAGAGAACGTCCTCGGGGTGACGATGCCTTCAGAGTACTCATCTCAGGGCAGCGTCACCGACTCGCGGGAACTGGCCGGCAATCTGGGAGTGAGGTTGACCGAGGTACCGATTACCCCGGTCTGTCGCCAGTACCTGGTAGCGCTCAAAGATGAGTTCCGCGGCCTGGCCCCGGATGTTGCCGAGGAGAACCTCCAGGCCCGCGTCAGAGGCAACATCCTGATGGCGATTTCGAACAAGCACGGCCACCTGGTCCTCTCCACCGGGAACAAGAGCGAGCTGGCGGTCGGCTACTGCACCCTGTACGGCGACATGAGCGGCGGGCTGTGCGTGCTTGCTGACGTACCCAAGACCATGGTCTACCAGCTCGCCCGGCACATCAACCGCAAGGGCGAGGTCATTCCGCGCGCGATTATTGACAAGCCACCATCGGCCGAGTTGAGACCGAACCAGACCGACCAGGACACCCTGCCGCCCTACGACGTGCTCGACGAGATAATCAGGCGCTACGTTGACGAGGGAGAGTCACCAGACCAGATTGAAGCCGCGGGCTTCAGAACTGAGACGGTGCGCTGGGTGGTGCGGGCAGTCAACTCAAGCGAATACAAGCGTCGGCAGGCCGCGCCCGGCATCAGGGTTACGAGTCGGGCCTTTGGCATCGGCTGGCGCATGCCGGTTGCCGCCCGCTACTCAACCTGAGAGCCCGCGGTCCGACCAGGCTTCCGGTACCGGCGGCTAACCGATTATCGGCAAGGTCGTCTGGAACACGTTATCCGGTAGTTCCAGGAACTTGGTCCGGCTCCGGTGACCGGCGACGATCCGGATGCCGGTCTTCGGGATGCAGAAGTGTCGTGCCACGACCCTGACCACTGCCTCGTTTGCCTCGCCTTCGCGGGCGCGCGCCCGAACCCGCACGACCAGCGTACCATCCGCCCGGCGCGTCACCTCATCGGCCGACGCGCCGGGCTTTACCAGAACTCCGGTTCTCACCGCTCCCGGTCTCTTCCTGTCCCCGCGGCCGGGACGAGGGAAGGATAGCGGCTACAGGTGTCCGCCGAAGTGGCCTTTATACCGGTCCATCAACTCGGCCCGCTTGCCCGCGTTCCAGCCTGAGACGCGCGAGAAGTACCCGGTGACGCGAGTGATGTAGTCCACCTCGGCCGAGCCGCAGTGGGTGCAGACGTCGGTCAGACCCCGGCTGGTCCTGAAGCAGGAGTTGCAGGTCGTGAACTCGGGTGAGAAGGCGACCTGGGCGTTGCGCGAGTGGCGGAACGTCTTGACCACGAAGTTGGCGATTGACTCCTTGGGTGGCCGGGCATCGGCAAGCCAGACATGGGTCAGCGCCCCGGCGTCAATCATGTCGTGGAACTTGCCTTCCATGTACACCCGGTCAATCGGGTCAACCGGGTGGCCGACGTTCAGGTAGGTCGAGTTGGTATAGTAGGCCGAGTTGTTCTCGATCGAGCCCTTCACGACCTGCTGGGCGTGGTCCGAGTAGTATTCGAGGTCGAGCTTGGCGAGCCGATAGGCGGTTGACTCGGCCGGAGTCTGCTCGATGACGAACCGCATGTTGTGCTCGCGCGACAGCCGCTGGCACTCGAGATTGAGAAAAGCCATGACCTTGAGACCGAACCGGAACGCGGCGTCGCTCTCATGCAGTTCCTTGCCGAGGTGATACTGCACCAGCTCGTTCAGGCCGAGCACGCCGATAAGGTAGGTGGCGCGGTGCATTCTCAGGTACGGCTCGCCGTCCCGGTCCATGGTCAGGAGCGCCAGGGGGCCGTCCTGTTTCAGGGCCAGCAACGTCTCAAGGAAGTTCCGTTTCTGCATATGCGCCTTGACGACAATCTCGAGGTCGCTCCTCAGTCGGTCAAACAGCGCCCCGTCGTCGTGATTGGCCAGGAACGCGGCCCGGGGCAGGTTCAGGGTGACGTTCTGCAGGGCCGAGTAGCGCATCCGCCACGGCGTGTGGGCGTCGCACAGGTCCGACCGCTCGAGCTTGAAGCTGAGCCGGCAGCACTCGGAAATCTTGGCGGTCTCGCCCCGGTCGAAGACGAAGTAGGTATTGCCCTTCTCGGTCGCCACGTCCGAAATGTGGAGCAGGAAGTCCTGCGCGCCCGGGGTCTCGAAGAACCGCTCGGTCAGGTGGACGAGCGGCTTGGGGAAGAAGAACGGCCGGCCCGAGGCGTCGCCCTCGCGGTAGATGTCGAATATCGCCCAGACGAAACGCTGTGCCTCGGACAGGTATTCCCGGTACTTCTTGCCGGTGTACTGGCCGCCGGGCCCCAGCGCGTCAACGTCCTCGAAGTGCTTGGGGATTTCCCAGTACAGATTGATGTCGGAGAAGATTGCCTGGCCGCCGCGCGCCACGTTCTGCTGGGAGTACTCGAAGACAAGCATCTGGGCCAACTGGTGTACTTCGCGGTCACTCATCCCCTCAAGGAACGGCGCGAAGAAGATGTTGACCGCATCCCAGCCGATTGCGCCGGCAAAGTGACCCTGGAGCGCCGCCGAGAACTTCACCATGTGCGCCAGCAAAGTGTCGGGGTGCTTGGCCGGATGGGCCATCGAAAGGGCGTTGGGCAGCGACAGCCCGAACTTCTTGACGTACTCAAGCGACTGGCCCGAGCAGTACGGCCGGTTGACGAACCCGAGGTCGTGGAGATGGACGTCACCCCGGGTGTGGGCGTCGGCCACGTCCTGGTCGAAGACCGATGAGAGCGCGAACTGCTTCAGCGTCCACTCGGCCAGCGTCATGTTGGTCGCCTCGGGATTGTGCGGGACGTTGGCGTTCTCTTTGTTCTTGAAGAGCATGATGCGCTCAACGTCGTATGTCGGAACTCCGAGCCGGGTGTGCCGGCGATACTGCTCCTCCAGGCCCCGTTCGAGCAGTTTGGCATTGACCAGCTCGCGCACCAGGCTCGAATTGAGCCGCTTGATGCTCGAGTTGAAAATGGCGTCCTCGACCTCTTCGGCGATCTTCTCGGCCTCCTTCGGCTCGAGGTTCGCCTCGCGCACCAGGGCGCGGGCGATGCGGCTCCGGTCCCACTGGACGATCGCGTCGCCGCTCGAACGGACGAACAGGGCGAAGTCGGTCGCCTCTTTCTGAGGGGCGACAATGCTCTTGAGCTGGGTTCGACGCCTGCGCGCCAGGCGCCGCTGCTCGCGATAGAGGATGTATGCCTTGGCGGTGCGGGCGTGGCCGTTCTCAATCAGGGTCTTCTCGACCGCGTCCTGAATCTCCTCGACCCTGGGCACGTGGTCACCGCGCTGCTCGAGCAGGTGGTGATGGACCTGCTCGGCCAGGCTCTGAGCCAGGGCTCGGTCTTCGCCGCCGACCGAACGGGCCGCCTTGAAGACCGCGGCGGTAATCTTCTCCAGGTCAAAGGGCACGGTCGTGCCGTCGCGCTTCTGGACGTGGCGCAACCGGTCCGTGCCCGGAACTCGGGCTTCAGACTTCTTGTGGACTTCGCTGTCCGGCTTGTCCAATGCTTCCCCCGCTTTCTAGGTTCTTGAGCTCTTCGACGAACTTCTCTGGAGTGTCGAACTGGCGGTAGACCGATGCGAAACGTACGTAGGCAACCGGGTCGAGCTTGCGGAGCTCAGTCAGAACCATGCCGCCCAGCTCAACGGAGCTGACCTCGAGCCGGTTCTGCTCGCCGAGCTTCGATTCGACCGAATCAACCAGCCGCTCAATCTGCTCCCGGCTCAACGGCCGCTTGCGACAGGCGAGCATCACTCCGGCAAGGAGCTTGCCCCGGTCATACGGCTCATTGCCGCCGCTGCGCTTGATAACCACCAGCGGTGCCTGCTCAACATACTCATAGGTAGTAAACCGGCGCCCGCATTGCGCGCACTCCCGCCTCCGACGGACTGCTGCGCCATCACGCGCCGGCCGAGAATCAAGCACCCGGTCGTCATCAGCACCACAGAAAGGACACTTCATGTTGTAGCTGGGTAGCACTATACCACACAACCGCTGGTAGTCAACAGTGAAGTCATGTATCCCACCAATTCGCTAAGTTATTCCTAAGCAGTAGCTTAGCAGACGAGTCAGGCCTGAACATTGTCGCTCAGCGGTTTGGGCCAGCCTGCCGAGCATACACAACAGGTAGTGGTTGTCTCGCGGCAATTGTACGTGCTATCCACATAGTTATCCACATGTTGTCAACCAATTGGCTTCTGTCGTGTCAAGTGGTCGTAGCCACGGGCCGGTAGTCTGTTGATTCGGCCGGCCTGCTCAAGCCACAGCCCGGCCCCCTTCTCAACCCGGCCAATCCGGGTAACCGGCACACCATTGACAACTGCCGGCACAGACCGGCGGCCGGCAAAGAGCAGCTCATAGTCCTCCCCCGCGGAAAGCACGAACGACCGCCAGTCAAGCCCCTGCGCCTCGGTCACGCGTCTCACCTCGGGCAGGACCGGCAGTCGCTCCGCGTCCAGCACGATTCGAACCCTGCTCTCCTCGGCCAGATGGGCCGCGTCGGTCGAGATTCCGTCCGAGGTGTCAATCATGCTCGATATCACCGGCCGAAGTGTCAGCGCGACCTCTAGCCTGGGCAGCGGGTACAAGTGCCGCTCGGTCAGCTTCCTCGCCCAGCCCGGGACCGCTCTTCGTGGACGGGCAAGTACAATCCTGCCTGCTTCGGCTGCTCCCAGGCTGCCGGTCACGTAGATGCTATCGCCCGGTCTGGCTCCGGCCCGGAGCTTTGGCCTTGTAGTCGAGCCGATGGCAGTCAGTACCAGAACCAGTCGGTCAAGAGCGATGATGTCTCCCCCGCCGACCTCACAACCCAGTTCCTTGCAGACCCGCTCAATTCCCCGATAGAGCGAACGCACCGCGCCTGAGTCGGTCCTGCCCGGCAGTGCCAGGGCAACAACCAGGACCTCTGGCCTGGCACCCATTGCCACGATGTCGGAGACGGCCCCACACGTACAGCGCGCGCCGACCTGCTCGAAGGTCATGTACGAAAGGTCAAAATGCACGCCTTCAGCGTACGCGTCGGTCGTGACCACCGTGCCGGTGGCGAGCACACAGGCATCATCCCCGATGCCGACCATGACCCGGCCGCGTCTGCCAGCCGTCCGCGCTATCAGCCGGATAAGGCCGGCTTCGCTCAACTGGTCAATTCTCACTTGCTCATGATAGCCTCGCCGGTCAAAACTGCAACACCTGCTGCCGGCCAACCTCGGGCCACCTGACGCCGCACGTCCATGCACGACGGTTCGGTCGGTCACGCCTCTCGGGTGCAGCCACGCCCTGACCGCGGCCGTTGTCTTGCGCTGCCGCCTGAGCCGAGCCGGCCGATGACTCTGCCTGTGCTTCTAACATACTTAGTTCCAATGTGTTATTCACCACCATCGACTCCAAACGTAGCTCTGCCAGCGGTGCTGGAAGCGGGTGGGGGGACGACTCCCACTGCCGGCCGCAACAACAGGCGTCAGGACAGGCGCAGATACAGAACCCTTGGCAGATGCAGCGGTTGTCTGCGGCCGGGCCCGGCTGCGGTCTGCGCAGCAGCGCAGGCGTCAACCGAGAGAGCAGATGCATCAGCGCGTCACTGGTCATGCCTGTCAGCACCTCGGTCAGCAGGTGCGAGTGCGGCAGCGATGCCGGCTCTGGCTTCTGAGACCGCTTCTCTGTTGTGAACGCACCGGCAACGCTTGCCCGCTCTTACGTGACGAGTCTTGAAGCCCGGCGCGCACAGCCGGGATTCCCTCCGGGCCAGCCTGGTCCGGCGATTCAGGCTGCTCATCGGGCGTCAAGACCGGCACTTCACCGGTACCATTGCCCTGTGACATCATCGCCGTGCTGCCACAGCGGGCTGCCCCCAATCTGGACAACGCCGGGTTGAGGCCTAGAATCTTGAGGTACTATCCTGCTGGAGGTGTTCGTGAAGACCTTATCTGCGCTTGTTCTCGCCGGTCTGGCCGCGCCGACGGATGTCGGCCGGCCTCATCGCTGAGCACCAATGAACGGAGGTATTGTGCTGCCGATGATTCTGCTGATGCTCGGGCTCGTTCCGGCCCGACCGGACACGACCGAGGTATCCGGCGACGTTTCCGGCATCTGGACGCGCGCGGGCAGCCCGTATGCCGTGGTCGGCGAGTTGCGTGTGCCGGCCGGCGAAACCCTGCGCATCATGCCCGGTGTCGCGGTGCGGTTCCGGGGCCGGCACCGCTTCTTTGTGAACGGGTTATTGAGGGCCGTGGGCACCGAAACCGACTCCATCATCTTCACCCGGGACCAACCAACCGAGGAGCACAAGTGGAAGGGTCTGAGGTTCGACTCCAGCGCGGCCGGGTGCAGTTTGACCTTCTGCCGCATTGAGTACGTCAAGAACGACGGGCCTTACCCAGAGGTGCGGGGTGGCGCGGTGTACTGCCGGAATTCGTCGCCGGTCATCTCGCACTGTGCCCTGTGCCACAACTACTCGCACAACGCCAATGCCAACGGCGGCGGTGGTGGCGTCTTCGTCGAGTACGGCTCGCCGGTGGTCGAGTACTGCCACATCTTCGACAACTACGTTGACTCGGGTGGCGGATTCTGCACGCTTGAGGACTGTGCCGCGGTCTTCCGCAACAATGTCATCGAGGACAACGTTGCCACCTACTGCGGCGGCGGCATGTACCTGGGCGTCCGCTCCGGCCCGGTCGCAACCGGCAACATCGTCCGGCGCAACCACGCCGGCGGCTGGGGTGGCGGCGGCATCACGCTCTGGAACTGGTTCGCCATCGGCCCGGTGTCCAAGACCGTGACCAACAACCTCATCTACGCCAACTCAGCCACCGACGCGGGCGGCGGCATCTACACCCGCTACGACCTTTCATCCATCTACAACAACACGATTGTCGGCAACTCGGCCTCACGCGGTGGCGGCATCTACGTACTGAACGAAGGCCAGTTCCTGCCCGACGTGCGCAATGCTATCATCTGGGGCAACACCGCGGGTAACGGGCCGTCGGTCTTCCTCGACAATGCCAACAACTCTCAAATCAACCTGACCTGGAGCGACGTTCAAGGCGGGTGGCAGGGCACGGGCAACTTCGACTCGGTTCCGGACTTCGCGGACACGGTCTGGTTCAGGCTGGCGAGCCCGTCTCGCTGCATAGATGCGGGCACGAACGTCGGCACGCCCGAGTTCGACTTCGAAGGCGAGGCAAGGTACGACGACCCGCTCTCTCCCAACCGCGGCTTTGGCAGCCTCACCTACTACGATGTCGGCTGGGACGAGTTTGCCGGAACAGGAGTCGGGGAAGGGGCGCAGAGAGAAGTGAGAAAAGAGAAAGCCGGAGCGACCATCGTGCGCGGCGTGCTCTGGCTGCCGCGGGACGACTCCGCCTTGGGACACGATCCGAAATCCCCGGGCGGATTTCGGTCATGTCCCGGGGCCCTGCTCGACGCCTCCGGCCGCAAGGTGCTGGAGCTCGCCCCCGGCCCTAACGACGTGCGGCAACTCGGGCCAGGCGTGTACTTCGTGCGGACGGCGAATGGCGAGGAGCGAGGGGCGAGTACCAAGGTTCTGATTCTCCACTAGCCATGCAAATCGAAACTGACCTCGGACGCATTCGCGAGCTGGCGAGCAGGCGCGAGCGGGAGAATGTGGAGTTTCGGAGCAGGCTGAAGTGGTGCGACATCTCAGAGCGCAGACTCGATCGCATCGTGCACGAGTTGCACGCCGACGTATCGAAGCAGATAGACTGCCTGGCCTGCGCCAACTGCTGCCGCGAGATGTCTCCGGCTCTCGGGCCAGCGGACGTGAGGCGGCTGGCCAAAACTATGCAACTGACGCCCGCGCAGTTCAAGCGGGCCTTCCTCAAAGAGGCAGAAGCAGACCCAGGCCGCTTCCTGTTCCGCGCCAAGCCCTGCCCGCTGCTTGAGGGCAACCGCTGCTCCCAGTACGACAGCCGCCCCAAAGTCTGCGCCGAGTTCCCATTTCTCCACAAGCCCGACTTCAACCACCGGACCATCATGGTGATGTGGAACTACGGCTTGTGCCCGATTGTCTTCAACGTAGTCGAGCGGCTCAAGGACGAAGTCCGCAGCATCGAATCTGAACGCAGGCTTCGGGAGTTCTTCCGGTAGCGCGATGACCAGGAAGGCGTTCGCTCGTTCGCCTGAGTTCTGCGTTCTGACTTCTGCACTCTCACTTCTGACTTCGACCGCTCTTGCCGCCTGGGAGCCGCCCGTCCGCCTGACCTTTGACGACAGCACGTCTCACACGTCCTTCAACAACGTCCGCTGCCTGGCCGGCTCCGGCACGACGCTCCACCTGGTCTGGTACGACCATCGCACCGGCGTGGACCAGGTCTTCTACAAGCGTTCGACCGACTTGGGAACGACGTGGTCGCGGGACACGGCCCTGACTTCTGGCCCGGGCATGAAGACCGACCCGGCGCTTGCGGTCGCGGGCGACAATGTCCACCTTGTCTGGGAGGACCGCCGCGGGGGCTACAACTCCGAGGTCTACTACCGCCGCTCGGCCGACAACGGTACGACCTGGGACGCGGAACAGCGCCTGACCAATGACAACTACATGTCCCGCAACCCCTGCGTCGCGATATGGGGCTTCCATGTCAGCGTTGCCTGGGCGAGTGATACGGTCGGCCGCGAGGTCTACTTCCAGCGCTCGACCGACAACGGCGCGACTTGGATTGACCGCCAGCGCCTGACGTTCGACATGCAGGAATCGTGGAACCCGTCCCTGGCTGTGGCCGGGAATGTCGTGCATCTGGTCTGGCGCGACTGGCGCGACCATAGCTTCGAAGTCTACTAT